>Ga0326728_10022506_pt1 | contig 11688 bp, 10 predicted proteins | sample MB3enrmetagenome_FD_207602 | JGI IMG/M metagenome (GOLD analysis project Ga0326728, IMG submission 207602) | Lab enriched peat soil microbial communities from McLean, Ithaca, NY, United States - MB31MN | ecosystem: Environmental > Terrestrial > Soil > Wetlands > Peat | place: USA: New York... | reverse complement strand
GTAGGAGTCTGGCCCGTGTTTCAGTGCCAGTGTGGCCGTGCGCCCTCTCAGGCCGGCTACCGATCATCGCCTTGGTGAGCCGTTACCTCACCAACTAGCTAATCGGCCGCAGCCCCCTCCTCCAGCGGCCCTTGCGGGCCTTTGATCCCAACGACCTGCGTCATCGGGATGTGATGCGGTATTAGCCCGGGTTTCCCCAGGTTATCCCCCACTCGAGGGCAGGTTAGCTACGTGCTACTCACCCGTTCGCCACTTTACTCATCTCCTTGCGGAGACTTTCTCGTTCGACTTGCATGTGTTAGGCACGCCGCCAGCGTTGATTCTGAGCCAGGATCAAACTCTCGTTTGAAACTTGGCTCGCCTGCAAGCTTAGCCTGCAAGCGTTAATTTGTGAGATCTCCTCCCGATTCAAATCCGGAAGGAGATGATCGTTCCACCCCGCGTCCTGTGGCGAGACAAGCTCACCGCTACGACAGGAGTTGCCAGCGAGACGGAACGAGTCGCTCAGCGTTTGGACCCGGTCCTTAAAGGACCTGATCCGATTGACGTGGCATGCTCAACTCAATTGTCAAAGACCTATTGTCTCCCGCCGAAGGCGGGGTTTCCCATTGGGAAAGGTTGGAAAGCTTACGCCTGAGGCCTCTTGCCTGCCTCGCTGATCTTTCCACCGCCTGCTCTGTAGGCTGATTGCCTCGCAGAACAATTCTTTATACTACCTAAGGATGAGGCGATTGTCAAGAGGTTGTTGGAAGTATTTTGACAGGAGGAATGGCTCCCCATCCCTCTGTCCTCTTCGTAACCGGCTTCACAGATGTGCCCGACGTCGCGTATACTTCCAGGCAACAGCGGGCTCGTGAAGGGAGGAAATCAATCCAGCCATGAAGAGCGCAGCCAAGCAAAGCACATTGCCGAAAGTCGGCAGACGGTCCTTTCTCGCAGCCGCCTTTGCCGGGGCGGGGGCTGTAGCCTCGGCGCCTGCGGGACAACGCGATTGGAGCGGGAAGAACCCTATTCATTACCCCGACCCGGACATCATCGCTTTGGACAAACGCTTCGAAAAGTACCGGGTCAAAAGCACACCCATCGAGCGGCTGTACACCGGATTGCTTTGGGCAGAAGGACCCGCATGGAATGGCGGTGGACGCTACCTTGTTTTCAGTGATATTCCCAACAACGTGCAAATGCGATGGCTGGACGAGGACGGTCACGTCAGCGTGTTCCACAATCCTTCTAACAATGCCAACGGCAGCACGTTTGATTTCGAGGGGCGCTTGCTGACCTGTGAGCACCTCACCCGCCGCGTCGTCCGCTACGAACACGATGGATCGGTAACCGTCGTGGCGGACCGCTGGCAGGGCAAATCGTTCAACGCCCCCAACGATATCGTGGTGCACCCGGACGGAGGCATATGGTTCACCGATCCCGGCTATGGCATCTTGACGAACTACGAAGGCAAGCTCGCCCCGCTCGAGCTCAAGGAAGCCGTCTATCGGGTCGATGGCAAGACAGGGGAAATCGACCTTGTCACGGATGAAGCCTACAAGCCCAATGGCCTGTGCTTCTCACCTGACTACAAATTGCTTTATCTGGTCGATACCGGGGCCACACACTACCCCCAGGCCCCCAAAATTATCAAGGTGTTCGATGTCGTGGACGCTAAGAGCCTGCGCAACGGGCGGACATTCACTTCCATGGAATTGCCGGGCAAGGGTACGGGGCTTTCCGACGGCATCCGCGCCGACAAGGACGGCAACATCTGGTCCGCAGCCGGCTGGGTCGGTCCCGGATACGATGGCGTACACATCTTTGCTCCCAGCGGCGAGCGGATTGGCCAAATCGTGCTGCCGGAAACCTGCGCCAATGTCTGCTTCGGCGGAAGCAAGCGCAACCGCCTGTTCATGGCCGCCAGCCAGTCGCTCTATGCTGTTTACGTGGATACTCAGGGCGCGCACATTACCTGACGCTGATCAGATGATCTGGAGATCGGGTGATCGGGAGAACAGCCTTATCATTCACCCGACCTCCCGATTACACGATCTCTTGCTCGGAGGCTGAGCCGTATTTGGGTTGGGGAAGCAAGCGGTCACGGTCGTAGGGCGGGTCCTCGTGTTCCGGCATGACGAAGTCTGGAAAGTCTTTCTGCCATTGTCGACGCCATTCTTCATCGGCATAATATTTCATCTGCAATTGGATATCCTCATCGCTACATCCGCCCAGCGGGCTCAGGTGGTAGGCGCCGTCCGGGTCCGCTGGCATCGCCTTGACCTCTTCACGCAGCATGTCCGACCAAAGCTCGGTATAGAGCTCGCGGTCGCTCAGGTGGTCTGTCTCATCCAGGAACACGCGCAGGAGCGCCAGCCCATGAATCACCTCCCAAAGCTTCTTGGTTAGTTGTTCATCATTGAGCGTTTCAGGCGCCGGCAACTCGATGCCGGCTTCCTCGAGCTGCTTGAAGTTTGTGGTCCAGGGCGCTTTTTCATAGTCAACCACGTACTGCCAGAATCCCTCCTCAACCTCGGGCGGGGTGTCTTCCATTTTGCCTTCCACCATTTTCCCGCCCGTAAGCTCTTCCGCCTGACGCTTTAATTCGGCGATCCTCTTTTCGCGTTCGACATCGTCCTCATCGGAGTCTTTGGTGCCCATCATAGGTCCCTCCCAGAATCCCGCCCATGCCCTTCAGAAGCGCGATTATAGCGCACGGCTCCACGGCGGCAACCAAAAAGATCCACCACAGAGGTCCCAGAGTTCGCAGAGGAGAAACCCGCTGCTCTCTGTGATCTCTGTGCGCCCTCTGGTGAACCTTTTACTCGCCGTAACCAGGGGTCGTCTCAGAAACCGAGAAGGGGGGCCAGACGGGCGAGCACCTCGGAAAGTACGCCCGCCTGAACGCGGGCCACGAACTCAGCATCCCGCTGCTTCCAATCCAGACTCTTCACATGATCGGAAAGTAGGACACTCGAAATTGCCAAACCTACAGGCAGCGGTACCTCGAAAGGGTAGCCCTTCACGCGGCTGGTGATGGGGCAGACCAGAGCCAAGCCAGATTTCTCGTTGTACGCGGCGGGAGAAAGAACCAGGGCCGGGCGGCGTCCTGCCTGGGGGTCGAACGTTAGCCAGATCAGATCGCCTGCATCCGGGATGTAACCGCGGGTCACCAGACTTCCTTCCCAACTTGCGGACCCCAGTCGGTTTCTTCGTGCCGGTTTCTGGCTGTAATTTTCGAGACCAACTCGTGAAGCTGGTACTTCCGCCTTGCAGATCTCATCACGATCGCCCGATCTCTGGTCACTGCCAGCGTGACTTCGTCCCCTTCCCGCAGCCGGGCACTTCCAACTACTCTCTTCGGAATCCGGACGGCAAGGCTATTGCCCCATTTTGCAAGCTGCGTCTTGGTCGTCGTGTCCATCGTATCTACATGGACTATACACTATTGCAGACGGGTTGTCCAATCCGGTTGCTAATCTGTTATTCTAGTTAAGATTTTATCTTCCCCATTTGGAGAATGCTCATGCCTTCGAGACCCCGCTTGCCGCTTGCCCTGGCGCTGTGGATGGCCAGCGCGGCAACTTGTTACGCCGCCCAAATATCGTCACTTGACAAGATCCTCGACTCCCTCTTTGCAGTCCGCACCTTTAAACAAGTGGCCATCTCTCCCAACGGTAAGAAGGTCGCCTGGGTTGAGAACTTAAAAGGACCGGACCAGGAACCGACGGGTAACTCGGCAATCTATGTGGCGACACTGGGCTCTTCAGAACGGCTGCGTCGTATCTCCGCCGGCGACGGTAGCACGGACTATGCTGAACGCGACATCGCCTGGTCCCCGGACAGCCAGAAACTGGCTTTTCTTTCGGATAAGGATAACTCGCACCAGCTTCAACTCTATATTTCAGACGCCACGGGTCATGCGGCGCGCCAACTCACCCGCCTGACCGGATTTCTCGCTTCTCCCTCCTGGTCGCCGGACGGCAAGACATTGGCGCTACTCTTCACAGAGAACGCCCCCCGCGCCGCCGGCCCCCTTGAGCCCATGACACCACCCTCCGGCCTCATCGAGCAGCACATCTACGAGCAGCGTCTGACGACCGTCGATGTGGCCGCGGGCCAGGTCCGGCAGTTATCGCCCGCCAACCTCTACATTTACGAATACGATTGGTCCACCGATGGCAGAAGCTTCGTAGCCACGGCGGCGCACGGCGACGGCGACGCCAACTGGTGGATCGCCCAGCTTTGCACCATTGCTATCGCCTCCGGCGAGGTCAGTTTCATTTACAAGCCACCCCTCCAGATCGCCGAACCGCACTGGTCGCCGGACGGGAAAACCATCGCCTTCATCGGGGGGATCATGAGCGATGAGGGGAGCACGGGGGGCGACATTTACACGATTCCAGCCAGCGGCGGCGAAGCTCGCGATCTCACGCCCGGCGTCAAGGCCTCGCCGGCAACCCTCAGTTGGCTCCCCTCCTCGGAAAAAATCCTGTTCACTGAACAAATCGACGGCGCGAGTGGCATCGCCACGATTGATGCCCGCGAGGGGAAAATCGAAGCCCTCTGGAGGGGCCCCGAAACCATTTCCACCGGAAGCGCGTGGGACTTTGGGATATCCCTTGCGGAGGATGGAAAGACCTGCGCACTCGCCCGGCAATCCTTTCAGCACCCCCCGGAAATCTGGGCGGGAGAGATCGGAGCCTGGAAGCAGGTCACAGGCTACAACGCTGGTATTCACCCGGACTGGGGTAAGCCCGAGAGCATTCATTGGCGCAGCGATGGGATGGAAATCCAGGGCTGGCTCCTCTACCCGGTGAATTTTGATCCCTCCAAACGCTACCCGATGGTGGTGTCCGTGCACGGGGGTCCCGGAGCCGGCGAGAAACCGGCGTGGCCGGGGGCGTTCTTCAACCTTGCGCTGCTTTCGGGGGAAGACTGCTTCGTCCTCTACCCCAATCCGCGCGGCAGTTTCGGCCAGGGCGAAGCGTTCACCGCCGCTAACGTCAAGGAGTTCGGCTACGGCGATTTTCGCGATATTCTCGCGGGCATAGACTATGTGGTAAAGACACTTCCGGTGGACGATCACCGGGTCGGGATTGCAGGCTGGAGCTATGGCGGCTACATGACCATGTGGGCCGTGACCCGCACGAACCGCTTTCGTGCGGCCGTGGCCGGGGCGGGCATCGCCAATTGGCAGAGCTACTACGGCGAAAACGACATCGACCAGTGGATGATTCCCTTTTTCGGCGCCTCGGTCTACGATGACCCGGAGGTCTATGCGCGAAGTGCTCCCATCACTTTTATCAAAAACGCAAAGACCCCGACGCTGGTATTGGTGGGCGACCGCGATGGCGAATGTCCTTCTCCGCAGTCCTTCGAGTTCTGGCACGCTCTGAGGACGTTTGGCGTGGAAACCCAGCTTGTGGTCTACCCTGATGAAGGCCACGTGATTGGGCAGCCCGAACACCAGCGCGACGTCACCCGGCGCACTCTCGAATGGTTCGATCATCACCTCAAGTAGGTGGGGGCACTGGAGACTCGAAATTTGAAAATCGAAACTCGAAAATCGGCTCCACTGGCTCACAGCAGCGTCTACTACGAGTTTCGAGTTTCGAATTTCGATTCGGGAGGTGAACAATGGGCGATCTGGTTCGAACCGGACTTTCCCTTGAAGGGGACCTTCTGGAAAGGTTCGACAAGGTCATCCACCGTAAGGGATATCAAAACCGGTCGGAGGCCATACGCGACCTCATTCGCGAGCACTTAGTGCAAGCGGCGGCGGAAGAAAACAAGGTGATTGTGGGAACGCTCACCATGGTTTACGACCACCACCAGCCGAATCTCTCGGCCAAGCTGATTGAGGCCCAACATGCGGCTGCCAGCAAGGTTCTCGCGGCCACGCATGTGCATTTAGACCACCACCACTGCCTCGAGGTGGTTATTCTGAAAGGCCGCAGTAACGAGGTTAAGAGCCTGGCGGATCGCATCCTCAGCCTGCGGGGAGTTAAGCATGGCCAACTGAACGTTACAACGACGGGGAAACACCTGCGATGAAACTTCGATAGGGCGTAAGGCTCCGGAGGCGAGGAACCCTGTAATATGGATATCAATTTTCCCATTTGGCTGCCGCTGCTTCCTTTTGCTCTTGGAATCTTCCTGGTCCTTTAAGACGCATAAGCCTGCATGGAAGATCATTGGCTAGGCTCTCGTGGCCATCACCGGTCTTTTCTTCGTTCTGTTGACCTGGACCGGTCGTTGAAGGAACTCGCTGCCCATTTTCCAGTTGACGTGGGGCTTACTGGACTATAGATTTACCCTTTTAACTTCCGCAAGATGGAGACACGCTTTGGAGGTCGGACTCTTCACGGTGCTCCTGGCCAAGCTCAGTTTGGACGAGGTCGTCGAAAAGGTAAAACCACTCGGGATCCGCACGCTCGAGTTGGGAACCGGGAATTACATTGGCGACTCGCATCTGAAGCTGGAGTGGTTGAGCCAACCCTCGAAGATCAAGGAGTTCAAGCAAAAACTCGAAGATCAGGGCATCAGCATCAGCGCCTTGAGTTGCCACGGCAACCCGCTTCACCCCAACAAGGCGATTGCGGAAACCCACGCGGAAACCAACCGCAGGACGATTTTGCTGGCTGAAAAACTGGGCGTGACGCGCGTGATCGATTTTTCAGGCTGTCCCGGCGATTCGGATAATGCCAGATATCCGAACTGGTCCCCGACGCCCTGGCCTCCGGATTACCTGGAACTCTTGAAATGGCAGTGGGAGAAAAAGGTCATCCCCTTTTGGACGAAGCGCGCCAAGTTTGCGCAGGACCATGGAGTGCGGATCGGCATCGAGATGCATCCGGGATTCGTGGTTTACAACCCGGAGACCATGCTTCGCTTGAGGGAAGCCGCCGGTCCGGCAATGGGGTGCAACTTCGATCCTAGCCACATGTTCTGGCAAGGGATCGACCCCTGCGCGGCAGTGCGCAGGCTAGGCGAAGCCATCGTTCACGTTCACGCTAAGGACACCCGCCTTTATAATGTCAACCTCATGGTGAATGGCGTGCTCGACACCAAACCTTACAGCGACGAGAAGAATCGCTCGTTTATTTTCCGCACCGTCGGCTACGGCCACGATATGGATTTCTGGGCCGACTTTGTCTCTACGCTCCAGATGGTGGGCTACGACGATGTGCTGTCCATCGAGCACGAAGACAGCTTGATGTCCGTGGACGAAGGCCTAAGCAAGGCAGCCGGTTTCCTGAACCAAGTCATTATCAAAGAGAAACTCAAAGGGATGTGGTGGGCGTGAGAAAAACCGGGACTGGGTACTAGGGGCTAGGGGCTAGGGCAGGAGAGGAAGTAAAAGGCAGTGAGCGGCCGACGGAATGACAGGGAAAGCTACTCTGGGGCGAGGGGATTCGCTTTTCCCTAGCCCCCAGTCCCTAGTCCCCAGCCCCTGCCCGGTCACTTGTCACTCGTCACTTTCTTAAGGAGGAGCGATGCCCGAAGTCAACATTGCGCTCATCGGTCACCAATTCATGGGCAAGGCCCACTCGAACGCCTACCGGCAGGTCAAAAGGTTTTTCCCCGGCAAGTTTTCGCCGCGCATGAAAGTGCTCTGTGGGAAAGCTTGCAGCGAAGAGCTTGCGGCTGCGGCGCAGCAGTTGGGCTGGGAAGAGTCCGACTGCGAGTGGCGGCGGGTAGTGGAACGCAAGGATATTGACATCGTGGATATTTCGACCCCCGGACACCTCCACCATCCCATGGCCATCGCCGCCGCCGAGGCCGGTAAGCACGTTATTTGCGAGAAGCCTTTGGCCAATACTTTGGCTCAGGCCAAGGAGATGCTGGCCGCGGTGCAAAAAGCCGGCGTCACTCACATGGTCAACTTCAACTATCGTCGGATACCGGCAGTAGCCTTTGCCAAAAAGCTCATTGAGGAGGGTCGCCTGGGGCAGATCTATCATTATCACGGCGCCTACCTTCAGGATTGGATTATGAATCCGGACTTCCCCCTGGTCTGGCGCCTGGAGAAAAAACACGCGGGTAGCGGCGCCCTGGGAGACATTGGCGCGCACGCCGCCGACCTGGCTCAAATGCTGATTGGATACATCACATCGGTTGCCGGCCAGATGACCACATTTATTAAAGAGCGGCCTCTGCCCGTGACGGGCGAAGGGGCCTGGGGAGCCAAAGGAACCGAAAGAAAGAAAGGCAAGGTCACCGTGGATGATGACGCGAACTTCCTTGCCCGCTTCAAAAACGGCGCCGTAGGGGTCTTTGAGTCGTCGCGCTTCGCCGGCGGCCGGAGGAATTACAACACCTTCCAGGTCTACGGCAGCAAAGGCAGCCTGGCTTTCAACCTGGAAAGGATGAACGAGCTGGAATTCTACGATCGCACCGAGCCCAATGAGCAACAAGCTTTCAAGACGATCATGGTGACCGAGAGCAATCATCCCTACGTCGGCGCCTGGTGGCCGCCAGGGCACATCATTGGTTACGAGCACACCTTCGTCCACGCCATACACGACTTCTTGCTCGCCTTAGAGAATGGCAGGCCGCCCCAGCCCGGGTTCGACGAAGGCGTGAGAGTTCAAGCTGTCCTCGACGCAGTGGAGCGCTCGGCAAAGTCGGGACGGTGGGAGAAAGTGAAGGTGTAGAGGAACAAGGTGCTAGGGGCTAGGGACTGGGGGCTAGGGAAAGGCGGAACTAGAGAATGATCTGGCGACTGGGGGCTAGGGAGAACGAAGGGCGGGGCTAGAAACTAGGTGTTGCTAGGGGAGACAGGGAACCAAGTAGGTAAAGGCTAGGCGCAAGGGTGAAACCCATCCAAGCTCGGAGAATTTGTTTTTCCCTAGCCCCCAGTCCCTAGCACCTAGCACCTTTCGCGATTGGACTGAAACCTATGGCATACATGATGGGAATTGATGTTGGGACAACCGGGACGCGGGCAATCATTGTTCGCCCCGACGGTCATATTGTGGGAGCTGCCACGGGCGATCACCAGCCCATGAAGATGGCCAAGCCCGGTTGGGCAGAGCAGGAGCCCGAGGACTGGTGGCGCGCAACTTTGGTGGCCATCCGCGGGGCGCTCGAACAAGCCCAGCTCAAGGGCAGTGACGTTGACGCGGTGGGTTTTTCCGGCCAGATGCACGGCGTGGTTTTGATGGACAGCACTCCGGCGGTCCTTAGGCCTGCTTTGATCTGGTGCGACCAGCGCAGCCAGGCACAATGCGACTGGATTACCTCGACGGTGGGAGCGGAGCGACTGATCAAGTTGGTTTCCAATCCCGCCCTCACCGGCTTCAGCGCGCCCAAGCTGCTTTGGATCCGCGATGAAGAGCCAAGAATTTTCGAGCGCGCGGCTCACTTCCTTCTGCCCAAGGATTTTGTCCGCTACCGTCTTACCGGGGAGTTCGCCACGGACGTCTCGGACGCCTCGGGCACTTTACTTTTCGACGTGACCAACCGCCGCTGGTCGCGCGAGATGCTGTCGTTGCTGGATCTGTCTGCCGAGCTCCTGCCCCGCGCGTACGAGTCGCCAGAGATCACAGGACAGATCACCCGCGAGGCAGCCGTGCTGACCGGCTTGAGCGCCGGAACGCCGGTGGTGGGCGGCGCGGGCGACCAAGCCGCCAGTGCGGTGGGAAATGGGATTGTCGAGCCCGGGCTGACCTCCGCCACGCTGGGCACCTCCGGTGTGATCTTTGCTTACACTGAGGCGCCCAAGCTCGACCCCCGTGGCCGCATTCACACCTTCTGCCATGCCGTTCCCGGAAAATGGCACGTGATGGGGGTCACCCAGGGGGCAGGCCTATCCTTACGCTGGTTCCGCGACAACTTCGCGGCTTCAGAGTCCTGGTACGCGCGCCATACGGAAGCCGATCCTTACGACCTCATTATCGACGAGGCCCGGTCGATTCCTCCTGGAAGCGGCGGCCTGTTGTGGCTGCCTTACCTGATGGGGGAGCGGACGCCCCACCTGGACGCCCAGGCGCGTGGTATGTGGTTTGGTCTGACCGCCGCTCACACGCGGGCCCACCTCATCCGCTCCATCCTCGAGGGGGTGGCGTTCAGCCTGCGCGATTCGATCGAGATCTTTCGAGAGCTGAATATTCCCCTCGAGCAAATCCGCGCCTCGGGCGGCGGCTCGCGCAACTTCACCTGGCGGCAAATTCAAGCGGATATATTCGGCACCGAACTCGTAATACTGCGGACCTCGGAGGGCTCCGCCTTTGGTGCCGCTTTGCTGGCCGGCGTGGGGGCAAAAACCTATTCGAGCGTTCCGGAGGCAGCGTCAGAAACCATACAAGTGAAAGAGAGCATGACGCCCCTGGCGGAAAACGTTAAAACCTATGACCGCTATTACCGCGTGTATCGCGACCTTTACCCCGCCGTCCGGGAGCTGGCGCACACGCTGGCAAATATCGAGTAAGGCGGAGGTCGAGGAGTCGCGAAGTCGAGGAGTCAAAGAGTCAAGGAGTGAACAGTCCTCTCCAACCTGTAGGAGTCACATGAAAACTCGCCGTACTTTAATTGCACTGCTATGCTTTTTCCCGTTGCTCTCGCTCGGAGGTTTCGCCGTGCAGAATTACTCGATCAAGAAGGATGTGGTGGAAGGCCACACCACCTATCATCTACTCGATTCCAAGCTGAAAATGGACGTCGGCATTGTGCCGGATATCGGCAACCTAGCCTACCAGTTCAAGGTGAAGAACAAAGATGTGCTGATTCCCGTGGAGTCCTTCAAGGACTACCTCGAGCAGCACACCTTCGGCTGGGGAATTCCTTTCCTGGCGCCTTGGGCCAACCGCCTTGAGCACGATTATTACTACTTTGAGGGCAGGAAGTATTTGTTGAACCCAGAACTGGGAAATATCATTCGCGATGATTTCAAGCAACCCCTTCACGGCCTTCTGGTTTATGAAACCCGCTGGAAAGTAGTGAAAACCGGCGGCTCCAACCAGGAAGGCGCGTTCCTGGTGTCTCGCCTGGAATTCTACAAATACCCTGATCTGATGGCGCAGTTTCCCTTCGCGCAGGTTTACGAAATGACTTACCGCTTGAAAGACGGGAAACTCGAGTGCACTACGAGGGTCAACAACATCGGCTATTCCGACCTTCCCGTCCACTTCGCCTTTCATCCCTACTTTCTCCCCGACGGCCCGCGCGAAGAGTGGAAGGTAACCGTTGGCGCTCAGAAACACTGGATCGTCACTCACCAACTAATACCCACGGGCCAAACCGAGCCCACGGACAAATTTCTGCCCGGGGCAACCAAGGGCGTGGCGCTCGAAAGGACTTTCATTGACGATGGCTTCTCCGACTTTTCACGCGACGCCAACGGGCTCGGCCACGTCGTCATTCAAGGGAAAACCCAGAAGATCGAAGTCCTGTACGGCAGAGAATTCGATTACGCGATCATGTATGCCCCGCTTAATAAGACCCTGATCTGCGCGGAACCTCAGACGGGACCGACGAACGCGTTCAACCTTCAACACGAAGGGAAGTTCAAACAATTGATCGTCCTGGAACCTGGCAAGACTTTTGAAGCATCGTTCTGGATTGTCCCTACGGGGTTCTAATGTAAACGAACTAAATAAAGTGACATTCAAACCTAATTCTGTTACACTCTCGGGTCATGAAAGCGCTGAGCATCGAGCGTTCCGATGTAACCCGGGAGAAGTTGTTGGCGATGGCAGAGGA
>Ga0326728_10022503_pt1 | contig 11690 bp, 10 predicted proteins | sample MB3enrmetagenome_FD_207602 | JGI IMG/M metagenome (GOLD analysis project Ga0326728, IMG submission 207602) | Lab enriched peat soil microbial communities from McLean, Ithaca, NY, United States - MB31MN | ecosystem: Environmental > Terrestrial > Soil > Wetlands > Peat | place: USA: New York... | reverse complement strand
GCAGGGGATACGAGTTGTCCTTAGCCCGCCGGTACGCCTCGACGCTCGCCTTCCCCTCGGGCGTGACCTTCACGCGCAGGAAGGTGCTGGGCGAGCCGGTGTCCCCATCGCCGCGCGCGTGGCCCGCGGCGAGCTGCCACAACCCGCCCCCCAGGTCCCGGATCGAGCAGTTGTGCGTGTGGCCGCAGATGAAGGCGACAACGTGATGCGCCTTGAGCAGATCCTCGAACGCCTTGTCGGTCGCGGGATCGCGGTCCAGGCTTTCGCCGACGTGGCGGATGCGCCCCGAATCCATGTCGGGGAACGCGTTGATCGGCTCGTGGCCGCTGACGAAGATGACGGGTTGACGTGTCGCGCCCAAGTCGGTCTTGAGCCAGTCGAGGATCGCGGCGTTGATTTCTCCGCTGGCGGTTTCCGGCTTGCCGGGACCGACGTAATACTCGTTGAGGGCGACGAGGTGAACGTTGGCCCAGTCGAACGAATACATCGTCTGCGCGGCGCCGTCGGGTCCGCGCCGGACCAGGTGCGGGATCGCCTTGGCGCCCCACTGGCGCAGCCATGTCATGTTTGAGGCCGTGTCCTCGTCATGGTTGCCGGGGAGGGGATACCAGATGAAATCTTTGCCGAGCACCTCGTCGATGTCGTGGCGCACGCCGGCCGGCGGGCCGACGTCGCCGGGGCTGAGCAGGAACGCGCCGACGCCGAGCTTTTTCATCGCCTCCAGCACGCCGCGGAAATACTGATCGCCCGCATAGTCGCCGGCGGTGAAGTTGCGCATGTCGGCGGCCACAGAGAAGGTCAACCCGCCCGGCGCCGTCGGACGGCTCGCCGGGGCGGCCTGGTGCGAAGGCGCGATCGAACGGTCCCCGATCCTCTGCGCCCGCACAGGGACGAAAGCAAGCGCGACCAGAACCCCAAGGGCGGCGGCGAAGCGCCGCGCCCGTCCCGATTTTTCGCGCTTCCATTTCATATCAGCCACCCCTCCCGTTTGGTTCTCAATGTGTCGCCGGTCTTGATCTTCACTCACTTGATAAACTTGCGATCGCACGATCGGAAGTTCAACCGGCAACTCCTCGCATGGGCCAGGCCGGTTTTTCAGAGCAGAAGCGCTGAAATTGAGCGCGGGAAGTGCTGAAAAACAGTGCCGCGTGCCTGCCGCCAAAGTCCGGCACGGGTCAGGGTGAGGATTGCAGCGATTTTAAGCTACGGGGAATCAATTATTTACGAGGTTACAGCCGTTTCCTCCCCAGTTCACTCCCCACCGGCATGTTTTTTGCCCTTGCTTACGACAAGCCGATGTGACGATTGTCGGCGACAACAGCTTTTTGGGGTTCGTTCATTGGAAAGACGATGAGTAGCCCGGGTGCTCCGGCAATCCGCTTTGACCGAGGATCCCCTGGTCCAGCCTTTGCCGGGCCGGCTTATGCCTTGCATCCGGGCTGCCAAAGGGAGGAATGCCATGCCGAGAAATCGAATGTTCGCCCTGGCCTGTCTGCTGCCGTGTTTGGCCTTGGCCGCCGTGGGTGAACAGAAAACCGATGCGGGGCCAATCCGGGCAAGCATCCTGATCGTCGATTCGAAAGACGCCATCGCCCAGTGGGTGATGAACCCGAAGGGGGGCGACGCCGGGCGCCTGCGCAGCGTGACCGTGGGGCAGAAGGTATTTCTTCCCGTTGTCGTCACCGGCCTCAGAACGTCGTATTTCGGCCAACCGGGCATTGTGGCCGACATGCAGTTCATTTCCCCCGACGGCAAGGTGATGTTCGCCGGCAGAAAGTGTTCCGGCGCCAATCTCGGCGATCCACGCACGCCCGGCCTGGTCGTCTTGAACCCTGTGCTGGACCTGACCTCCGACCCGGGCGATCCGCTCGGCACCTATGAGATTCGCGCAACGGTGACTTACGGCAGCCTCACGGCCAGCACAAGCGAAAAGTTCGTTCTGACCGCCGGCGGCGCGAAAGCCGTGGCGGGATTGAAGGCGTCCTATTGATTTTGGACGCGCACCCTCCTTCCGGTCCCTCGGCAAAGCCGGGAGGTTACGGATGAATTCGAAAACGCTTGTCTGTGAATGTCTTGCGCCTCGCTTCGCGAAGGCGGCTTTGCCGCTGCAGGACCCCGAGCGGGCCTCCTCATTAAATATGCACAATCGGTGATTGCGGTTACATCACGGCTTGGGGACTTTACCTACAATGCCATCTGATGAATCCGTATTTTGTTTTTCTCGCCATGGATTCGAGGAGTGAAACTTGAAAACAGGAACTCCCGAATATCGGCCGCATGAGCAAGAAGGTTTCAGTCTGATCGAGGCCAGCGTGTCCTTCTGTTTGCTGATGGTCTTGGCGGGATTCGCACTGCTGAATTTGGACAGCATCATGCCCGGAATGGGGGCGAATACCGCAATGAAGCAGACACTGGCGCAATTGCGCGCCGGCCGGGAGTCGGCCATCGCGCAGCGCCGCAACATTCAACTCCAATTCATCGGCACCACCCAGATTCAGCTCGTGCGCGACGAGGTGCCCAACGGCACAACGGTCCTGAGCACGGTCACGCTGCAAAACGGCGAACAGTTCCAATTGTTCGCCGGGCTTCCGGACACGCCCGATGCCTTCGGGAATACGGCGGCCATCTCCTTCGGCGGGCCGGCCCCATGGACATTTTTGAGTGACGGAACCTTAGTCGACTCCACATCCAATCCCGTGAATGGGACGGTTTTTCTGGGACAGCCCAATAACCCGACGACCGCCCGCGCCGTCACTCTTCTGGGCGCCACGGGCCGTGTCCGGGACTATACCTGGAGCGGGACTGAATGGTTCCATTAAAAAGGGAAAGGCGGTCTATGACTACGACGGCCAAGCTCTTGGACGATCAATCCGGAACCACCCTTGTCGAGGTACTCATGGCCATCGTCATGCTCAGCGGCGGCTTATTGTGTCTCGCCTACGGAATGTCGCAGGGCCTGGTGGTGATGGCGACGGGTCATTATCACGAAATCGCCAAACAAAAAGCCTCCGAGGCGCTCGAAAACGTCAACACATCCAGGGACACGCACATCCTCACCTGGGACCAAATTCGGAATGTGAGCCAGGGGGGAGTTTTCCTGGACGGACCGTGCCCCTTGCGCGCCCACGGGCCGGACGGCCTGATCAACACGGCCGATGACGGGGCCTTGGAAACCGAAATCCTGCCCGGTCCAGACGGGGTTCTGGGCACGGCGGATGACATCGTGAATTCTCTGAGTGCGTTCCAGCGTCAAATCACCATTACCGACCTGGGTCCCAATCTGCGCGAGATCCAGGTCACCGTCACTTACACCGTAGGCTCCTTGAGCCGTCAATACACGGTCATCTCCTATATCTCGGCGTTCGCCTGACACTGGTCAGCAGGAGGGCCGGCATGAAAAAGGAACATGGATTCAGCACCGCTGAGATGCTTCTGTCTTTACTGATGGCCCTAATCCTGCTCGCCGCGACCATGGGCCTATTTAATGACTCCATGAACGTCAATGCCCAGGCCGATCTGATGGCGGACCTTCAGCAAAACATGCGGTCCGCAATGAATTTCATGGTCACTGACTTTTTGAGCGCCGGGTGGGAAATTCCGACCGGAGGCATTCCTATTCCCTCCGGAGACGGCGCCATAGCGGTGAATCGGCCCGGGCCTCCGGGAACGAATTACAACTTCGCCGGTTCGCCGACCCTTCCGGCGGTCAGCACCGGTGAGGATCTGGGTCCCCTGGGAGACGGCCGCCAGACCGATATGGTGAGTATCCTCTATGCCGACAACCTTCTGCCCCTGAATCAAACACCGCTCGCCGCCATCGGCGCGAATGGTTCCAGCATGACGGTCGATGCCGGCACGCCCATCAGCGGCGTTCCCAACGCCATCCAGCCCGGAGATCTTATTGAGTTCTCCAATGGACTGGGCAACACACTGCAGTATGCCACCCGTGTCGTCGGCCAAACCGTCTACTTCGATGCCGGCGACCCTCTCAATCTGAACCAGCCTGGCGTAAGTCAAGGATCCATCCAACCGCTCATGACTCCGGGCACCGGGGTGTTCCCCCCGACGACCGCCACGAGAATCTGGCTTGTCACTTACTATATCGACGCGACGACGGATCCCACGACGCCTCGGCTTGTTCGACAAATCAACGACAGGGCGGGGCAGGTGCTCGCTCTCGTCATCGAGGACCTGCAATTGACTTATGATTTGGTGGACGGAGTGACGAATCCCACCGGCGTAAGCACGCCGGTGCCGCCCAATTCCGCCAACCAGATCCGAAGAGCCAACATCTATGTTTCGGGCAGGACCAGCTCGATCATCAAACAGACCGGGCAGTACCTGAGGGCAAATCTGACAACGCAGGTCAGCCTGCGCAGCCTCAGCTTCGTCAACCGGTATGATTGAGAATCATCGGGAGATGGTATGAATATCAAAACCGAGTCAGGGGTCGCGTTAGTCGCCGCATTGATGATCATGCTGCTGCTCAGCGCCCTGCTGGCGGCTTTTATCGTTTCCGTCAATTCGGATCAGGGGCAGATCAATACCGATAGAGACCAGAACAAGGCGTTCTACGCCGCTCAGGCCGGCCTGGAGCAGCTCACTGCCAATCTGGGGACGTTATTCGATGTCAACTACGCGCCCTCGACGGCGCAGATTAACGCTCTGACCGCTGCCCCGCCTGCCATACCGGGGGTTTCTTTCGTTTCGCCCGGCGGCGGCTCCGGCTACCAGATTACGTATCCGACGGATGGCAACGGACAACCTCTGGCCACGACGTCCACCGTTCCCAGCGGGCCCTTCGAGGGATTGATCGGTTTGATCACCGCTTATACGATGACCTCGACCGCGCACACGGCGACGAGTGCCGAGGTCCGGCTGCAGCGGGCTCTGCAGACCGTGGCCGTACCCGTGTTCCAGTTCGGGATCTTTTCTCAAACGGATCTGAGCTTTTTCGCCGGGCCGAATTTTAATTTTGGCGGCCGGGTGCAGACCAACGGCAACCTCTTTCTGGCGGAGGGTGATGGAGACACGCTGACAATGTCCAACCCCGTGACCGCCGTCGGAGAAGTCATCCGGACCAACCTCAACAACGGCTGGGCCACGAGCACCAATTACAACGGAACCGTGAACGTGATCACCGCCCCGGGTGTTTATCGCGCCCTGGCGAGAGACGAAGGGAGTCTCGTGGGGACGCTGGGTTCGGCCCAGAACAACCCGACCTGGACCAATCTCTCGATCGGGACCTATAACGGCAACATCCGCAACGGACGGACCGGGGCGGTTGCGTTGAATTTGCCCATCGTCAGCATGGGAGCCACGCCCATTGACCTGATTCGGCGTCCGGCACAGAACTCCAACGAGAACACGACGAACCCCGATGTGTTCGCCCAGCGCTATTTCGCCATGGCCAGCCTGAGAATTCTCATCTCGGATTCGGCGGCCTACCTCACGTCCCTGCCGACGGTCACAGCAACGGCTCCGGTGGAACTGTCGGGGGCGGCGCCTAACGGGACCATCTATGCGGTCGCCGGAACCGCGGCCGACAATTATCGGAGCACGGCAGGCACGGCGCTGATCGACGGGTTTATCAAGATAGAGATGCAGAATCAAGCCGGGGCTTGGCAGGATGTCACCAATGAAATCCTGACGCTGGGCGTGGCGGGCCATGATATGACGACCACCGGGTCCGTTTGTGGGGATCAGCCGAACGCGATCCTCCGGTTTCAGCGGTATAAGGATTCTCCGGGGGGCGCCTGCACCAACAGCGGCACCAATTTCTGGCCCAACGTTTTGTACGACACGCGCGAAGGCGACCTCAGAGACAATATCCCGACAGGGCAGACGACCGTCTACCTCGGCGGTGTCATGCACTATGTCGAACTCGACGTGGCCAACCTCGCCCGCTGGTTCACAGGCGCCATAGGGGTTAGCGGCGCCAATGCAATGAACACAACGGGATACGTGGTCTATTTTTCCGACCGGCGCTCCAATCGCAATGCCGCCAATGCCGAAACGGCCGAGTACGGCTTCGAGGATTTCGTGAATCCGGCCAGCGCCAACGGCACCCCCAACGGCATCCTGGATACCGGCGAGGATGTCAACGGCAACGGCGTCCTGGATGTCTATGGCGAGAGCCCAACCCTGAACCTGCCGCCGGGGGCCGCGGCTCCTCTGGATAATACGGCCCTGCCCTGGACCGCAGTGACGTCCGCCATCGCGAGGGTGAATCGGCCGCTGTTCTTCCGGCGCGCCCTCATGCTGGTGCACGGGTCGACCATCAACCTGGGCGCCTCGGGCGGAAATCCGCTTGGCTTGGCGGTCGTCACGGAGAACCCGCTGTATGTGAAGGGAAATTTCAATGCGAACGGCACGTTTGCCGGCGCGCACGCTCCCTGCTCCTGGATTGCCGACGCCGTTACGCTGCTATCGAACAACTGGAACGATGCGGTTTCGTTTAATTCGCCTCATAACCCGGGCGGCCGGCCGGGCGCGACGACGTGGTACAGAGCCGCCGTGATCGCAGGCAAGGGCGTCCCTTTCCCCCAGCCTGCAGGCACGTACCAGGATTTTGGGACGGATGGCGGAGTTCACAATTTCCTGCGCTTTCTGGAGAATTGGGGGGGGCAGACCCTGAATTATCAAGGATCCATCATCAGCCTTTTCTTTAACCGTCAGGCGGTCGGCACGTATAAGTGCTGCAACAATGTCTACTCGCCCCCAACTCGAGGCTACAACTTCGATGTCGACTTTCTGACCCCGGCCCTGTTGCCGCCGCGCACTCCCATGTTCCGCGACATCAATATTACGGGATTCACCAAGCTGCAATCGCCGACTCAATAGCCCTGTTCATCGCCCAGGGGCGTTCCCGCGGTCTCGGAGCCCTCGGTAGGCCCCTGCCCGGTCCTCATGCTCCGGCCGGGAGTTACTTCTTTTCCCTGAAGCCGGCGGGGATGGCCAGGTCCGAATCGGGGACGCTTTGTGCAACCTTCAGGAGTTCGCGATCAACCGTCATCACCGTTGACCGGTTGGCCGGCTTGCCCGTTTCCCCCTCGGGCTCTTTTTTCCGAGCCAGCCGGCGGCCGAGCATGCCGCCGAGGCCGCGGACGGAAGTCGCGCTGGAGGAATCACTTTCCTGGCTCTGCTTCTGCTCCTGTTCCTGCGACATCTGGGCCTGGTTCTTGACAGTCTCCATCGTCATTTCGGTGAAAATCTGAGCCCCTTCCATATTGACGTTTTCCGCCTGCATTTTCCCGATCATCTCTTTCATGGCGGGATACATGGCCATCGCCATCGCCATCTGCTCGGCGGAACCGCCAAAACCCGCGCCCAGATCCATTGCCTTGGCATAGCGCAGCTCGAAATCGGCCAGCTCTTTCAGGGCGGGAATCTTCGGACCCAGCCAGATATGCGAGGTCATCACCATCCCGCCCGATTCCTCCAGGGCCTTCCCCTGCTCGTGCGCGGCGATCGTCGCCACGACTTCACGGCAGTCGTATCCGTTGATCGCCTTCGTTTGGCCCGATTCCTTCAGTGAAAAATCAATCTGCATCTGAGCATCGGCGGGCGGCTGCTTGGCTTCCTTCGTTTGGTCCTTGGCGGCCTTGGCCGCTTTTTCCTGCGCTTGCTCGAGGCGCCGGCGCATTTCTTCGAAGGTGACCACCTCGTAGGTTTTCTTCTTTAAGTCGAGCTGGTAGATTTTCTGTTCACCGAGATCGATGATCTCGCTCGTGTATTCGTTTGCCGTGACCTTCCGATCGCCCTTGACCGCGACCGTGTTGACCTCGCCTTCTTTGGCAGCCTTGCCGCCGAACATGCCCATCATCCGGCCCATCATTCCTTCCATCTTGACCTGGCTCTTCTCCTCGGTTTTGACTTCCGCACGCAAGCCCGCCGCGCATCCAGTCAGGCCGATGATCAAGAGCGCACGCACGATCAATCGTCGCCCCATTTTCACACCCCCCCGATAATGTCTGTTGCCGCTCCCGGAATGAGAGCATTTTACGCCCGGACCCACCCCGAAAGGAAATTAGAAATAGGTCATTCTGCCTCCCCCCTTTTTTTGAGCTCCAGAAGAAAATTCCTTCGAGGCGCCTGGTTCAATGCCTGCGCGCTTGCAAAGAGGTGTCCCGCGGCGGCCATCTGCAGCCCGGATTGCGGCGCACGAGCCGGTTTTACTCCCCCGGGACCGCAAGGATCCGTCGGATCCGGCCAGCCCTGGTTTTCAATAGCCGGTCGGGATGACGGTTGCTTCATCGATTGCCGCCGCCATAGGCTCGGCAACCTGAGGATCAGCCGCGTTTGGTTTCCGATAGCGCGGTCATCGGAGCATGGCCGCAAGGATGGATATCTTCCGGGTGAAAGAAAGCGACGTGAGCGCGCGCGGCCTACCCAGGAACCGATCAAAGGGAATAAGGATGAAGGCGATGACTGCGGCCGGACGTCGCGCTCAAGAGAAGGCGCCGGAATTTTCAGGCCGGCGTCGAGGACGGCATCGAGGTCGGCCTCTCCGATCCCAAAGACATGAACTTTCGAAGGTCCCATTTCCTGCCCTGGTCACCGAGTGCCAGGATAGCGGAACAAGCCGCCGCTGGCGCGGCTTTCGATCAGTTAGCCGATACACACTCCGAGGCCCGACCAAGCGCTCGCCTGTCTTGCCGTACGCGACCGCCGAGTTGGCGGTGTCTAGATCAATGCCCACTGCCTTTGCCATGATAGGGCTCCTGATTTCCTGTCGCGTCCGCCACGGGGTGGGACGGCGACGATTCCTTTTGCTCCAAGCGCCGCGAGAGCTCGAAGCGCCAATGCGCAAAGAGCATTTCCATTGCCATCCTGGCTGCCTGAGTTCGGCAACAAAAACAGCGGCCATCCTGGCCTGATATAATGTTCGTGATGGAAGAGCCGCCGCGCCTGATCAAAACCGGTGGCCAATATTTCGTTCGATCCGGCTTCCGCCGGACGGTGACGGGGGGGTGCGAGTCTGTTCAGTCCAGGTCACGCATCTGGTCAATATTGAACAGGAAAGCAGATTGCCCGGTGATAGCGTGCATCCGGGCGCTCTACGGCAACTGCAAGCGATCGGGCGCATAAGCGGCCCGCGGGTTTTACTCACCTTTTCTGAGAGGAGGCGTTCATGTTTCAGATCAAAGGCACAATTCTTGCTGCGATGGATCTCGAAAACGGATCCGACGAACTCCTTCGTCAAGCGGATGCGCTCGCGCGTTCCTACAAGGTCAAACTTTCCGTCTGTCATGTTCTTCCCGAAATTTTTGCGGTGCGGCCCCTGTTTCCGCAGCTGCATCTTGACGACGCTCTGAAGCTTTATGATCTGGAGGCTGCGGTCCGCGATGCTCTTCTGAAGCGCATTCGAACGGTAACGGCTCGGGAGCCGCCTCAAGTGGAAATTGAGATCGAGCAGGGCACAGTTCACGCGGGAATACTCCGGGCCGCCGATCGCATCGGGGCAGGAGCTGTGGTCGTCGGGGGAAAAGTCGATCACAAGGGTTTGCACATTCTGGGCAGCTCTGCGGAGCATGTCGTTCGCTATGCGCATTGTCCCGTTGTTGTGGCGCGGCGCTCGCCCGCGGGAATGGTCCTGGCAGCGACCGACTTCTCCGACCTCGCACTTCCTGCCGTTGAGGCGGGCGCAGCTGAGGCGCGGCACCGCAAGGTAGACCTTGCCATCATTAACGCCATCGATCTGCTCAACGTGATGCGCCCCTTTTATGCAGATGTCTATGGCTATGGCACGCCTCCGGCGGACCTCGGCGACCAAATGAGAAAGATCTGGCAGCAAAGGCTTGACGAGTGCGTACATCATTTCAAAGCCAAAGGCGGCGGCCTGCTTCGCGAGGGGCCGGAGGTTCCGGCGATCCTGAGCGCGGCGTCGGAACTGCCTGCGCAGCTGCTTGTCTTGGGCACTCATGGCAGGACGGGATTAAGCCGCGTGATTGCTCTGGGCAGCGTGGCAGAAGCCGTTGTACGCGCCGCGCCCTGCTCTGTTCTGGTCGTTCGACAAGCCTAGGGACCCATCAAGCATCGTTGCAGCTTGAACGGAGGAACCTGTGGGAAACCAATTCCGGTTGGCCGTACGAGGCCGCCGGCTGACTCTCATCATCGGTGCAGCAAGCTTGGGCGTCTTCATCCCGACGATCATTTCCGGCATGACCCGGAAATGGCTGTGGATGCAACAGCACAACGAGGTCGCCATTCTCCGGACGCTCTTCTCGGTCAATTTCCCGATGTTTTGCATGGCTTTTGCTGGCGCGTTTTTGTGCCTAAGGGTCATTCCCCATCTTGCCGCAAAAAAAAGGCGCCGATGCCCGCAAGGGCAATTGGGCATGCTCGACCGGCATTTTGTCGAAGAGCGGCATCTGGCTTTCGCTCGCTGGCTTGACACTGGCTATGGCAGCGGTCAGGGTCGCTGTCGCCTCCTTCTTTGCGCTCACGTTCCATGCGCAATGGGATACGTATCGTCGCTTTCGTTAGGGCGGATCCCGTACCGGAAAAACTCATCGCACAAGACGGAAAGGGTGCAGACCTCGCAAAAAAGCTGGGCCGACCGGCCGGCATCGCCAGCGCGGAGAGGGCCCATCAAATCCGCAAGGGGATCTTCGGCGGCGGCCGGTTCAGGAAGCTGGCCGGCTCAGGGCCGGCACCAGTACCGAGAGCCCGGACTACCGTGACGTTGAATACGTCGGGGCCCTCACCGGACCGGGCGCCGTCAACACTGCCCCGCTCGAAACCCTTGACGGTTGCCGCGACCACGGAGAGCCGAAAGCCCCGGCTCGAACAAGATATCAGGATGCCCGCCGGGTGTTGGCGCGACGGCCTGAACGGGGAACCAGGATCGACAATGTGACGCGCCAACTTGAGGGCGAAAGGGTCGAGAAATTCAACAAGCCGTTTGACAAGCTGATGGCGGCCTGGGCGCAAAGGTCACCACGGCCATTGACGAGAGAGCCATGAAAATAAGTCCTGATGCAGGAAAGCCGGCAGAAGCATCCATGCTGGTGGACGTACCCAGACTTGTCACAGCCTACTATACGGAGGCGCCCGACCCTTCCGTGCCCGAACAGCGGGTATCCTTCGGCACCTCAGGACATCGCGGTTCCGCTTTCGATAAGGCTTTCAATGAACGGCATATCCTCGCCATCAGTCAGGCCATTTGCCAGTACCGGGAGCAGAAGAAAATCGACGGCCCGCTGTTTCTCGGCATGGACACGCATGCCCTTTCCGTGCCGGCTTTTGCCAGCGCGCTTGAGGTGCTGGCGGCAAACGGGGTGGAAGTCATGATCGCGCAGGGGGACGAATACACCCCAACCCCTGTTGTTTCCCACGCGATTCTCACGCATAACCGCGCGCGCAAGACAGGACTCGCCGACGGGATCGTCATCACGCCGTCGCACAATCCGCCGCATGACGGCGGGTTCAAATACAATCCCCCAAACGGCGGGCCGGCGGAATCCGCCGTAACCGGCTGGATCGGGGCGAAGGCAAACGAGTTTCTCGAAAATGGCCTTCTGGGCTTAAAACGGATTCCTTTCGAGAAAGCTCTTCGCGCCCGCACGACGCACCGGCACGACTACCTGAACGCTTACATTACGGACCTTGCCCATGTGATCGACATGGACGCCATTCGCGCCGCGAAGATCAGCATCGGTGTCGATCCGCTCGGTGGCGCAGGGGTT
>Ga0326728_10022502_pt1 | contig 11690 bp, 11 predicted proteins | sample MB3enrmetagenome_FD_207602 | JGI IMG/M metagenome (GOLD analysis project Ga0326728, IMG submission 207602) | Lab enriched peat soil microbial communities from McLean, Ithaca, NY, United States - MB31MN | ecosystem: Environmental > Terrestrial > Soil > Wetlands > Peat | place: USA: New York... | reverse complement strand
TCGCGCCGAACATGCCGACCGTGAGCATCGAGGTCGAGAGCACCCCTGGGAGGAGGAACTGGAGGTAGCTCTGGATGTGGATGTGCAACAGAGCTTCGAGGTCCGCGAGCGGTACGTTCGCAAAGCTCGACCCGAAGAAGGCGAGCCACATGAATGGTTGCACGATGGTGATCACGAGGACCCACGGGTTGCGGAACGTTCGCAAGAGTTCCCGTGAGTACAGGCCCACGAACTGGCTCCCCTGAGGGACGCGGTGGATGACTCGCGGGACCGCAGGGAGGCCATCCTTCGGCGGAAACAGCCTGACATTCTCGGTTTCGTTGCTCATCGCCGTGCCCTCCGAACGTTGGCGTAGAACTTGCGGTAATCATGGACCCCGGAATCGGCCTGGTCGATCCGCTTTCCCGTGCGCTCCATGTACACGGACTCGAGGCTCGGCTTCTCGACGTTGATCCGGCGAATCAGGTCCGGTTTCAGCGTATCGAACAGGCGGGGCAGGACCTCCTCCGCCCGAGTGACCTTGAGGACCCAGGTCGTCCCCTGGATACGCACCTCCTGGACCCCCGGGACCGAGCGCAATCGCCCTTCGTCGATAGTTTCGCCGGTCTCGATCTCGATGAAATCGCCGCTGACCTTCGCCTTCAGGTCGGCCGGCGTTCCCAAGGCCACGATCCGGCCTTGGTCGATGATCCCGACCAAGCCGCAGAGCGCGTCCGCCTCTTCGATGTAGTGGCTCGTGAGGAAGATGGTGATCCCGTACTCCCGGTTGACGCCCGTGATGAGTTCCCAGAGCATCCGGCGGGTCCCTGGGTCAAGTCCGATCGTCGGCTCGTCCATGAAGATGACCTGGGGCTCGTGGAGGAGCGCGAGGGCAATCTCGAGCTTCTTCCGCATCCCCGTGGAGAACGTCGAGACCTTGTCGTCCTGGCGATCCTCGAGAGAGAAATAGGCGAGGAGCTCCTTCGCCCGGCCCTGCCAATCGGAGAGGCGCTGGAACTTCGCCTGGAGCCAGAGGTTCTCCCAACCGGAGAAGTCGTCGTCAAGGATGACCTCCGCGGCTACCCAGCCGATCCGCTGTTTGACCTGCATCGGGTGCTGACGCACGTCAAACCCCGCGACCCGGGCCTCTCCGCTCGTCAGGTCCGAAAGGCCCGTAAGTACCTTGATGATCGTTGTCTTGCCAGCCCCGTTCGGGCCGAGAAGGCCAAAGATCCCCCCCGAAGGAACGCGCAGGTCAACGTGGTCGACGGCCACAATCGGGCCGTAGTTCTTCGTGATGCCGGTCGCGATGATCGCATCCTCAAACACGGGCGGCCTCCCTGGATCGAGGCGCCCGGTGGGGTGGCCGAGGGATGATTTCGAGGGTCTTCAGGCGAGTTTCGGCGGCCTGGAGCTCGGTCTCGACCTGTTCGCGAAGGGAAACCCTGCCGGCCTTCATCTGAGGGTCTCGTTCGAGGTACTCCCCGATCGCCTCGAGATGACGATGGAGGTGACGAACCAGGTGTTGGCCGGGATCGCCCGGGCTGACAATCTCCGACCACAGCAGCCCCAGATCCGGACCCGTCCCCCGGCCTCCCATCGGCCCACGGCGAATCTGTGCCAAGGCCGTCCGACCCCGGGACGTGATGGTGTAGACCTGCCGGCGTCCTTCCCGACCCGATCGGGCGAATCCCTTCGCGACGAGCGACTGGAGCGCCGGGTAGATCGCGCCCGCGCCGGGACGCCATGCCCCGTCGGTTCGGTCCGAGATCCGGTCCGCGAGCGAGTAGCCGTAGATCGGCCCGTCCCGATCCATCACCGACAGCGCGTAGAGACCCAGTACCCGGCCGGGTCGGGGTCCACGAAGTCGGGCTCGTGGTGGCATGTAGGGTTTTGAGCATAGTTCGATATAAAGCGGTTGGGTCAGAGATAATTGAGGGGGGATCCCTTTTGAAACCCGCGAGCCCGGTCGGCCTCGCACCGCGGCCCGATGGTAGGCTATCGACACTGCGTGAGTTGGCGAAGGAGGGGCTCCGTACGCCGACCCACCTCTTGCGGTGGGGCCCGAGATCTTAGGCGTGGTGGCCGAAATCGCACTTCCTGGACGGCCTCTCGGGCGTGCTCGGCAGGCCGGCTAGTTCGACAACCCGTCAACGGCGGGGTGGCATCTCCCCGCGACTGGACACTTAGAACCTGCGCGAGCGGGCTCAAACGGAAGCTGCGGGCGGTAAGGCGAAGGCCTCGTGCGCGGTACGCGCGATGATCTCGTCCTGCAGGGCGCGGCTCAGATCGCAGAAGTAATCGCTGTAGCCGGCGACCCGCACGATCAGATCGCGATACTTCTCGGGGTCCGCTTGCGCGGCGCGCAGCGTGGCCGTCGTGATCACGTTGAACTGGATGTGATGCCCGCCCAGGCGGAAGTAGGAGCGGATGAGTTGCGCCACTTTGTCCAGTCCCCCCTCCCCCTGCAACACCTGAGGCGTGAACTTCTGGTTCAGCAGGGTTCCGCCCGTACGGGCATGGTCCATCTTCGACGCGGACTTCACGACGGCCGTGGGCCCGTGGCGATCCGCGCCCTGGACCGGCGAAATGCCGTCCGAAAGAGGCTCTCCGGCACGGCGCCCATCCGGCGTGGCTCCGGTCATCGAACCGAAGTAGATGTGGCATGTCGTGGAGAGATAGTTCACCCGGTAGTTCCCACCCTTGGTGTTCCTCCGTCCATCCACCTCGTCGAAGAGGGCGTTGAACACCTCGACGAGGATGGCATCCGGGTAGTCGTCGTCGTTCCCGAACTTCGGGGTCTTGTTCCTCAGCATCAAGCGCCACTTCTCGTGACCCTCGAAGTTGCTGGTCAGCGCTCCCAGGAACTCCTCCCAGGTCAGCGTCTTGTGGTCGAAGACGTGGTACTTCAGCGCGGCCAGGCTGTCGGCGCACGTCGCCGGCGCCACGCCCATGATGTAGGTGGTGTTGTACCGCGGCCCGCCGCCGTTGTAATCCTTTCCCTTCGCGATGCAGTCATCGACCAGCAGGGAGAGGAACGGGGCCGGCATGTGGTCCGCATACAATCGTTCGATGACGTTGTTGCCTCGCACCTTGACGTCCACGAAGTGGTGCAGCTGCTGACGGAACGCTGCGAGCAGCTGTTCGTAGGAGGACCAAGCGCGCGCCTCGCCCGTCTCGACCCCGATCTTCTTCCCGGTGCGCGGGTCCACGCCGTTGTTCAGCGCGATCTCCAGCACCTTGGGGAGATTGAGGTATCCCGTCAGGATGTAGGCCTCCTTTCCGAACGCGCCCGTCTCCACGCAGCCCGAGGTTCCGCCGGACCGCGCGTCCTCCACAGTCTTGCCCTGGCGCAACAGCTCTTCCACGACCATGTCGGCGTTGAAGATGGAGGGCTGTCCCCAGCCCTGGCGCACGATCTCCAGGCCCCGCCTCAGGAACGCCTCCGGGTTCTTCCTGCTCAGTTGCAGGTTCGAGGAGGGTTGCAGGAGGTGCATCTCATCGACGACATCCAGGATCAGGTAGGTGACCTCGTTCACCCCGTCCGATCCGTCCCGCTTCAGTCCGCCGTTATTGACGTTCGCGAAATCGGTGTACGTGCCACTTTCCTCCGCCGTCACCCCGACCTTGGGAGGCGCCGGCTGATTGTTGAACTTGATCCACAAGCATTCGAGCAGTTCCTTGGCCATCTCTCGGGTCAGCGTGCCTTCCTCCGTGTCCTTCCGGTACAGGGGGTACAGATGCTGATCGAAGCGCCCCGGGCAGAAGGAGTCCCACGTGTTCAGTTCCGTCACCACGCCCAGATGCGTGAACCAGTAGGCCTGCAAGGCCTCCCAGAAATCCCGCGGAGCGTGCGCCGGCACCCGACGACACACCTCGGCGATCCGGAGCAGTTCGGCGCGGCGACCGGGCTCTGTCTCCACGCTCGCCAGTTCCCCGGCCTTGGCGGCATGGCGTTCCGCAAATCGGATCAGGGCGTCGGCCGCGATCGCCATCGCCCGCAGCTCGTCCCTCTTCGCGGACGCTTCGGGGTCGTCGAGGAAGTCCAGGCGGGACACGGTGGATTCGATGTCGGCCTTCAGATCCAGCAGGCCCTTGCGATAGATGACGTCCCCTAGCACGGTGTGTCCGGGGGCGCGCTGTTCCATGAACTCGGTGAAGATGCCCGCCTCGTACGCGTTCTGCCACTCGGGGGTCATCTCCGCGAAGATCAGATCGCGCATCGAACGACCGCGCCAGTACGGGATCACCTGATCCTTCTGGACCTGCCGGGCGTGGGCGTCCACGGAATAGGGGATCTTGTCGCGCGAATTCAGGAGGGCGAAATCGTCGAGGCTATGGCAGCACAGTTCCGGGAACGTAGGGACCGCCTTGGGTTGCGGACCGCGCTCCCCCACGATGAGCTCGTCCTTTCCGATGTAGATCTCCTGGTGCTCCAGCAGGTACTGGAAGGCACGAGCCCGACGCAGCGGAGCGGAGGCCGTCCTATCGTTACGGTAGAAGTCGGTGAGGAGCGCTGCTCGCTCGATGGAGAGCCGGGGTTTGGTTTCGAGGGAGACCTGTCGCAGTCGGGCCACGCGTTCGTTCACCTCAACCTCCGATCCGCACGCTGAACCCGCGGCCCCTGAGATGCGTGGCGATCGTCTCCATCTGCTCGGCAGTGGGTGGATCCACACCCTCCATCCGATAGGGAAGACCCAACCGATGATACTTGTCGCTCCCGATCCGGTGGTAGGGAAGAAGGTCGATGTCCCGAAGGCCCAGCGGGGACAGGAACCCGGACAACGCCTCGAGGTTGGCGCCATCGTCGTTCACTCCAGGAATGATAGGAACGCGGACGATTACCGCACGGCCCCGTTCCGCCAACGTCCTCAGGTTCTGCAGGATCAGGTCGTTCCTTACGCCGGTGAAGTGCCGATGTCTTTCCCGGTCCATCAGTTTCAGGTCGTAGAGGAACAGATCGACGTTCTCCGCGATCCGGCCCACGAGGTCGGGATCCGCAAATCCGCAGGTTTCGAGAACGGTCCGGATCCGCCGGGAACGGCAGGCCGCGAGCAGGGATTCCACAAAGCTTGCCTGCATCAGGGGCTCCCCGCCGGAGATCGTGATGCCACCACCGGATTCGTCAAAGAAGACCTCGTCCTTCACGACCTCGGACAAGACGTCCGGTACGGTCATCCAGCGACCTGCGGCCTGACGCGCCGTTACCGCGCAGGCATCGGCGCAGTCCCCGCAATGCCGGCACAGGTGGGAATCAAGGATGAGCTGTGGGTCCAATCGAAGAGCCCTATTCGGGCAGGCGCGGACGCAGTCACCGCTACGAATGCAGCGTTCCTCGAAGTAGATCACTTCGGGGGTGGGTGATTGACTCTCGGGATTGTGGCACCACCAGCAACGCAGGGGACAACCCTTGAGAAACACCGTCGTCCGGATGCCCGGCCCGTCATGGAGCGAGAAGCGCATGACGTTGAAGACCAGTCCGGACGGCGCCAGCTCAGGTCGTGGACTCGAAGGGCTCTGAGCGGCATGCCGTTGGTGGTGACCCATCTCTCCCCGTCACGATCTGGGGTACATCACGCCTCGAAGGGGCTTATCTTCGAGGCTTGCCGTCGCCGCGAGGGGACCTAGACCTCGAAGGTACAGTTTGCGAAGAAACCAGACGAGAGCGTTCAACGTCTAGGGCACAACGGAACCGGCGAACAGGGCGTCACTCGTAGATGGATTCGTGACGGCCCACTATCCCTCTAGGAAATTCCGGATCGACTCCGAGGGGGACTTCTCACTCGGCGCCGGTCCCGCCGTTGCAGGGGTGCCTGGGCGATACGCGAATGTGATCTCGGCCTTAGCGAGCTTGTGAAGAGCACGGATTCGAAGCCGAATGAAATAGGCATCGAACAGGAGCTTCTCGATCGGATCCCACACCATGACCCAGATGACCACGACGACGAGGAGATAGGCAAGCTCAGCTAGGTAGACTGGTACGCCCCACTTTGACGGGACGGTGAGCAATCCCGCGATCAACGCCGCGACAACAACCACCGGGAGCGCAAACCGAAGCGAGCCCCATGCTTCGGTGCTGTTCACCCGGTGGTCCATCGCGGCCATTTCGGCCTCATTGGTGAAGAAATTCTTCATCTGTGCACGGGCGCCTGCCTCCTCCTCCGGGCGGAGCGGAGAACTCCTGAACGAGACGGTGACCCCGATTTCCCTGCGCCGACGATCCTCGCGCGCGGAATCGACCATGAACTTTGCGACCGTGCTGTTCAGCATGGGTCCGAGGTGCGGATACGTCGGCGGGGCAGCCCGGTCGAAGAGGGAGCCAGGGTCCTCCAGCTCTACCTCCACCCTTCCAGGCGACTTCTCGAAGTGAACGATCGGCTCGCCGTGCAGTGGGGCGCCCCGATCAACCACGTGGGTCGGGTCGGGCCTCGCCGGAGAGGGGCTCACGGTTGGGCCGACGGCCATCGTCGGTTATTACTGTGGTCAGAGACTTCCGACCCCGCCTCCGAAGGTGTTCGGTTCGAGTGGGCTTTGAGGGTAGGCACAACCGATATTGTGCCCAAACTCGCGGGCGGGTCCTCGGTGGCCGCCGGTTCGAAACGGGTGGTATTCGCAACCCCGCGGGCGAGGTCGGCTCTAGGGGTAGGAAACCTAGGCCTGCTTCACGACCCTTGCCGGTCGGGTGGCCAGCCCTCGGGCTGCACGACGTTATAGCCGGCGAGCTTCTCCTGCTCTACCAGTTGTTTTGCCTTGTGTTCGGAAGTCAGGTCCGGCTGGAATGCGGGGTCGTCTCCGTCAGATGAGCCCGCCGCGGCGACGCGGCCATCGACGGCGGAGCCAGCATCCTTGACGGCGTTTACCACGGCCGTCGCCCCGTCTACCATCGCCTTGGCGACGTCGTGTACGAGGGCCTCGGCCCCTTCGACCACGGTCTTCCCCACCACCTTGGGCGTCCTGTCGATCCCAGGCGAGACGCTCGGGGTTTCTTCCGCCGTTGAATCTTGCATGTTCACCACTCAACTTCTCTGCAACCCTTGCAGCCGCTGCCGAGGGCTATATCCTCCCTTAGCCCGAATTGAGGGAACCGAGGTCCGAGTTCGTGCCGAATCTACACCCATCTTCGGAGGTGGGGGTCCAAGACAGGTCGATTAACGCTGGGCCGAGGACCCCCAGGTCCCCCGTGGGCGCCGGTCGGCGGGGCGTTTCGGACGAATCGCTCGCCCCCCCATCGGCCGCCTCGGTCCGAGGTGAGACTCTTTGACCGCATCCCCGGGCGAAGACGAGCTTAGGGCTCCCCGTCCCTCGGCCGGGAACTCTTATCGGGCCACGTTCCTGTCGGTCCTCGGTGAGTCTTGTGGAGCAACACCGTGGTACGCTGCCAACGTGGGCGCGGGTCCTAGCCCTCCTCGTCGGAGTGTGTTCGATCGCGGCAGCTTGCATCGTGCTACTCTTCCCGGGAATCGGCACGCTCACGCTCGTGCTCCTACTGGGGATCGCCCTGTTCTTCGTCGGGATCGACAGGCTGGCGGCCGGGATCACGGGACACCCGCACCCGGAGATGGTCGTGGTCCCCGTCCGACTGAGCGGCCCGGCCGACGTCCCCCCCGGTGCGCCGCGCTCCCCTCCGTGAGCTGTTCCCCCGGCTCGGGGGAAGTCTCCACAGCGGGCAGCTGCGGTCGGAGGGTCACCGTCCCCGACCATGGATCCGGCGGGGCGAGCGGTCTAGCTAGTACTCGCCCTCCAGTCGCTCTCCCGCGGTCTTGTTGATCAGAGGTCCGCTCAACAGGTTCGAGTTGCTGACGCAGGCCAGGCTTCCGTCCTCGAGGCGTACCCAGGTCGTCACCAACCCGAACCGGACCACCGTCCCGCGGACGCCGCTGATCTGGATCACGTCGTTCGGTCGGAGCATCCGGTCGCGAAGCAGGATGAATCCTGCGATGACGTTCCCGATCGTCGTCTGCAAGGCCAGGGTGGCCGCGAGGCCGACGACGGCGGAGAGCGTCAGGCCGCCGGCGAGGGTGAGGGGCCCGAACGCGACGAAAAGGACCGCGACGGCAAGGAGGAGACCGGTGAGCGAGACCACGAGCCGGGCTGCCCGCACGGCCGCAGGCGGAGCGCTCCGGTGGCGGAGCCATCGAGCGGTGGTCCGGGACAGGAGGAATCCTCCTACCACGAGTACCGTGGCCGTCAGAATCGGCTCGATCGTGGGCAGGTAGTCGGTCCAGCTCACGGATGCTCCCGCCTGTGGATCGCGGTCGAGCCTATCTGCGTGTCGGGGGCGACGGGCCCGACGCGGTAGTCGGGGACCCTACGGCCTCGGTGGGGCTGACGCAACCGGTCTTGAGGCCCTGGGATCGGTGAGTCGCGGCAAACACGGCCTCAGATCCTATGGAACCCACTCCACGTTCGTCGATAGAGACCGTTCTTGCGTCAACTAGGACTGGAGGCTAGACGCGGGCAGCTAAGGACGAGATTGATGGCCTAAGTAGGGAGCATTACCTTCAAGTAAGGTCGCGTACTCAGTATCATCATGGGAGACCGCGTACTCGGCTTCCCGAGCCTATTCCGTTGCTTCCGTTGCGGTAACGTATGGCAACCTCGGAAGGCCGTGGTCCGTACATGCCCTCTCTGCAAGTCACGTCTGTGGAACACCCCACGGACCCCTGTGGTTCCGCCTTTCGACCCCGAGAACCGCGCATGGAGGACGATCGTGCAACCCAATCGTGAGCTGATCATCGGAACTGCGCGCGACCACCGCGCCAAGAACGTGCGTGTGTTTGGTTCGGTCCGTCGGGGCGAGGCTCACCCCGGGAGCGACCTGGACCTGTTGGTCACCTTCGAGAGGGACGCATCGCTTCTGGATCAGATCGGCTTGAAGCAGGATCTGGAGCGACGACTTCGACGTCGTGTGGACGTCGTGGGGGATGGTTCGATAAACTGGTACCTCGAGCCCCAAATCATGGCCGAGGCGATTCCGCTGTGAGGAGCGACATCCCGAGTCTGTCCGAGATTCTTGCCCGGATCGAGCGACTCCAGGCGAGCGGGATGGACGAGGAGAGACTTCGCGGTAGCTTGTGGGATCAAGATGCTGTTATCCGAAACCTGGAGGTAATCGGAGAGGCGTCCAAGCGCCTTTCCAAGGCTACCCGTGACCTCGCTCCGGAAATCCAATGGCCTCGAATTGCCGGATTTCGAGATATCGCCATCCATGGCTACGACCGAGTCGACGTTGGCCGAGTCTGGGCCATCGTCAAGAACGACCTCCCGATGCTCAAGACAAGCATTCGCAAACTTCTTCTCAAGCTCGAACCGACGGGCTGAAACCCGCCTAACCGACCTGACAGACTGGCCTACGCGATCTCGAAGTAGGGACGCAGACGCGAACCTCCTGGCAGAACTCCTAGGGAACGCTTGGAAGACGGCTTCCCGTCTCGAACCCAGGACCTGAAGGCAGGCGCAGTCAGAGCCCGACCTTTCCCCCCAGCGTAAGCGGTGTCAGCTCAGCCCGAACATGAGCCGAACGGTCGGGTCTTGACCTTGCCGCCCTATGGACCACGGACCGGTACTTCAGTATACGCGCCGCGAAAACGCGCCAGGCGTACCCGCTCCCGAGCAGCGTGCACCGAAAGATGGGTCGGCTCTACCGTCAGAAAATCTCGTTGCCCGTTGCATTGTTCTAAGAACCCCTTGTGACCATTGTCGGTCCATGCGCGAGCCCGCGAAGGTCGCCCCCAAGGCCGAGAGCTGGAAGCCGATACCCGACCCGGAGGGTCGGTACTCCACGGGCATCGCCGACTTCGACCGGCTTCTTGGGGGAGGTTTCCAGCGCGGCAGCATGGCGCTCGTCGGCCTGGATGAGACCGTCGGGACCGAGGACCTCGACCTCCTCCTCTTCCCGACGCTCCTCAATCTCCTCTACCACTCCCGGGGAACCATCGCGGTACTCCCCTCTCGTGACTCTCCTCACGACTTCCGTGCACGGCTGACGCACTACGTAACGCGGCGGCGGTTCGATAGCAGGGTCCGCATCGTGGATTACGTCGGGGAGGACGAGGGCCCTCCGTACGTGGTCAACCTGAGGATCCACGAGGACGACCCGAAACGCCAGGGAAGCCAGACGAAGAGCAGAGAGACCGCCACGGCGAAGATGGTAGAGGCCGAGAAGGCGGCCCAGGGTAGCCGCAAGAAATCGTTCCTCGAGCTCCACGCCTTCGAGGTGCTCAACATGCTGGTCGGGGCCGAGAAGGCCACCCAGATGTTCTTCTACGGGGTGAAGCGGGCGCGTAGCGCCGGAAATCTGGTGATCGGTCTGCTCGGGCCTGGCCTTGCGTGCGCCCCTGCTGTGCGAAGGATGACGGACACGGAGTTTGAGCTTCGCCGGGACGAGGTGGGGCTCATCATCCGCGGCGTTCGCCCCTCCTTCCCGAGCTACGTGGTCACCGCCGACCACCAAGCCGGCCCGCCTCACGTCGTGTTTGTCCCCCGGCCCTCGTGACGGTGGTTTACACCGAAGGTTCAGCGGGGAGCGGAAACCACGGTGCGGCCGATAGTCCCTAGGGAGACCGACCCTTCAAGAGAATCTCGGCGGAAGCGACTTACCCTATTCGTGTAAAGCCTCGATAAACGTTACATAGTGTACCGCGCTGTCGCGCTGGAGGCTCCCTTTGGCGAGCTCGGACCCCTCCGGGTCGGCTTCGACCCCCGTTTCTTTCACCATGCGGCCAGGAGGGAAGGACCAGCTCGTTGGCCATGCGACCCTGACGCTGAAGTCCCCGGTGGCCCCGGACAGCAGAACGGCGCTCTACGACGGGTTGGGCGACGGGCTCCTCATCACCGGCTCCATTCTGGGTGCGGCGGCTACTTCCCTCGCGGCTGAACCGAAGTTCGGTGCGTTGGCGTTCGTTCTGGCCCTCTTCGCTAAGGGGGGCTTTTCCTACGCCAGCAAGGCAACCCAGCCTACCCGCAATAAGGCCAAGGAGGCGGAGGAGCAGAGGGCGACGACCCTCGCGAACATCGGAAACATCCTCCTGATGTTGTTTGCCCTCCTTGGGGGGATCCTCTACCTCGCGAGCTCAAGCGATCTGAAGTGGCTCATCGTCTCCTTGGTCGTGGGCCTGGCAGCCAAGGCGGTCCTTGGTATCGTAGCTTACTGGCAGGAAATCGTTGGCAAGGCGGCAGCAAGCCCTCCGCTCGAGGACCCGCTGCTCCTCGTTTTCGCCGGCGCCTGCCTGGTACTCTTCCTGGTGGAGCCTGGCATTCCCGCGCTTGGGTCGTTCGCGGTGCTGGCCCCATCTCTCGTCAAGGCCGTTCCTTCCCTCACCCAGGGGTCGGGTGGGGGCTCTCAGACCGGTGGTACGATTGAGCTCAAGATAACCTTGGAACCATAGCCGTAACCGTGCCGTGGACCGCCCCCGGGGACAGCGGCTCAACTTCTATTGAACACGGTCTCGACGCTGAAGGAGTCGGACCCAGCCAGCGCCCGCATCCATGTTCACCCAGTTCCTCCCAAGTCGGCCGCAGACCAGTGCCTACTGGGCCGGAACCCCGTCAACACCGGAGAGAATAAGTACGAAAACCAGCTCGGGGCGAGGTGGCCCCGAAGGAAGGGTCTATCGACCGTTTGGTCTGGCTCAACCTCGCAGCGTTCGCTGCCACGATCGTCACTAACAGCCTCGCGGGAAGCACCACGCTGATCGGCGGCAGGAACACCG
>Ga0326728_10022501_pt1 | contig 11690 bp, 8 predicted proteins | sample MB3enrmetagenome_FD_207602 | JGI IMG/M metagenome (GOLD analysis project Ga0326728, IMG submission 207602) | Lab enriched peat soil microbial communities from McLean, Ithaca, NY, United States - MB31MN | ecosystem: Environmental > Terrestrial > Soil > Wetlands > Peat | place: USA: New York... | reverse complement strand
AATAGTACTGATCGCGCAGTGCGGATACCTGCTTATCCTCGAGATAGTCGTCGAAGCTCTGATAGCGGTCGATAACACCGAGCGGGCAGAATTCCACGATACGGTTGGCTATGGAAGTGACGAACTCGTGGTCATGGCTCGCGAAAAGCAGGACGCCGCCGAATTCGATGAGGCCATCGTTGAGCGCGGTGATCGACTCGAGGTCGAGGTGGTTCGTGGGCTCGTCCAGAATGAGGCAGTTCGCGCCCGAGAGCATAAGGCGCGATAGAAGGCAGCGCACTTTCTCCCCGCCCGAAAGGACGCGCACGCTCTTCAACGCATCGTCGCCCGAAAAGAGCATGCGCCCCAGGAAGGAGCGGATGTAGGTCTCGTCCTCCGAAGTCGTATACTGCTGGAGCCACTCGATGATGGAGTGGTCGGAATCGAAAAGTCTCGTGTTGTCCATGGGAAAGTATGACTTCGTGATCGTCTGTCCCCAGACGGCCGAGCCTGAATAGTCCTCGTCCACGCCCGCCAGGATCTCGAAAAGGGCGGTCTTGGCGAGATGCTCCTTGCCGACGAATGCGATCTTGTCCCCGCGGTTGACCGTGAGGTCGTAGCCCGAGAAGAGAACCTGCCCATCGACGGTCTTGGCCAGGCCCTCGGCCCTCACCACGTTGTTGCCCACGTCCCTATCGGGCTTGAATCCGACGAAGGGGAAGCGGCGAGAGGAGGGGACGAGTGCGTCGAGCTCGAGCTTGTCGAGTATTTTCTTGCGGCTCGTCGCCTGCTTGCTCTTTGAAGCGTTGGCCGAGAAGCGCTGGATGAACTCCTTGAGGTCCTTGGCCTTGTCCTCGTTGCGCTTCTTCTGGTCCTTCTGCTGCTGCACGAGGATGCTGTTCATTTTATACCAGAAGTCGTAGTTTCCCGAGTACATCCGCATCTTGCCGTAATCGATGTCCACCGTGTGGGTGCATACTGAATTGAGAAAGTGCCGGTCGTGGGACACGACGATGACGATATTCGGGAACTCGATGAGGAATTCCTCGAGCCAGGTGATCGAGTCGAGATCGAGGCCGTTCGTCGGCTCGTCGAGGAGGAGCATGTCGGGATTGCCGAAGAGGGCCTGAGCGAGGAGGACACGCACCTTAATGCCTTCGTCGACGTCCTTCATGAGCTTCTCGTGGTTGGCCTCAGGCACGCCGAGGCCGGAAAGGAGGATGGCCGCCTGGGCCTCGGCCTCCCAGCCGCCGAGCTCCGCAAACTCGGCCTCGAGTTCAGCCGCCCGCAAGCCATCAGCCTCGGTAAAGTCTGCCTTCGCGTAAATAGCAGCCCGCTCAGCGCTGATGGCGTGGAGCTTAGGCCAGCCCATGATCACGGTGGCGATCACCCCGTATTCATCAAATGCGTAGTGGTCCTGCGCGAGGACCGCCATTCTCTGGCGTGATCCTATGGAAATTTCGCCTCGATCCGGCTTGAGTTCACCCGAGAGAAGTTTCAAGAAGGTGGACTTTCCCGCGCCGTTGGCGCCGATGATGCCGTAGCAATTGCCCGGCGTGAATTTGAGGTTGACGTCCTTGAAGAGGAAGCGCTCGCCAAAGGCGAGGGCGAGTTCTGTTACGCTTATCACGGTATTACATAATTTGCATGAAAACGTGAGCGTATTCAAGTAGCGAAGCGATCAGTTTAGCGCAAGGACTTTGGCCTTTCCATCCGATAGATGGAGTATGCTAAGGCGAGCATCTGCGTTCATCTTTTGTCTGTTTTCGATCTGCCTCCCCCTTTGGGCTGCTCCTTTGAGTCTTGCTTTCCCTCCCGACGGGTATGCGACGAGATCCGCGAGTGTCTTTCTGCTCGGCTCCGCCCCTCCCTCTGGCCTGGTCATGGTCAACGGAGTGGCGGTTAGGAGAAGCCCGGCGGGCTATTTCGCTCCGACGGTGGATCTCCAGTTCGGCGAAAACAACATCGTAGTGAGTCGTGGCGAGGACCACGTTTCAATCCGGGTAACTCGATTGCCCCCCTTCGACATGCCGTCGGGAGAGGCGGCCATTGTCCCTGGATCGCTCTACCCTGACGCCTCCGAGACACTTATGCCGGGAGAGCTCGCCGTCTTTCGTCTCTCGGCACTACCCGGGGCCGACGTCGAGGTAGGTCTCGGCGATAGAAGCATTTTGCTTCAGCCCAAGCTATCTTCGGCCCCAGTTGCGGGCAGCGATGACTCGAGCAAGCCAGTGGTTTATGAAGGCTCCATGGCTCTGCCGCCGAGCCCTCCCTCGGGGGAGATACAATACCTGGGCGAGCCGACATTCCGCATTTCCCGCAATGGAAGTAGCGCCTGCTACCCCGGGAGCGGGGGAATCTCAGTGCTCTCCCCCGAGCGACGCGATACAGTGGAAATTACGGCCAATCGATGCGCGGCCAGGACTGGGCCTTCCGAAGACGACGCTAGAATAATCACTATCCCCAAAGGGGCTCGCTCCGGCGTATCCGGGGTCTTTGGGGACTGGTACCGCCTCGATTGCGGTTACTGGATATTCAAGTCCGATGCCGTCGATCTGGGCCCGGGCGCTATCGTTCCGCCTCGCCTGGGCGATATCATCGCCACGAACGGATCGGATCGAACGAGCATACGCTTCTATCTGAGCTCCCCCGCGACGATAGGTGCTTTTCAAGAAATGGGGAAGCTCAGCCTGACTTTTTACGGTGTCGAAACCAGGACCGAGCTCTTCCGTTTCAGGCCCGATAGGCTCGTAAAGAGCGCCCTGTGGACCGAGAGCTCGCCCGGGAATGCGGTCTTCAGTTTCGACATGGCGACAGGGCAACAGTGGGGCTACGCTTTAAGGTACGAGGGGAACACGCTCGTTCTCGAACTTTTCGCTCCTCCGCCTCATCGCGGCCTGTGCATCTTCGACACGCACCCGCTGGAGGGCATGAGCTTCGTTCTCGACCCTGGTCACGGAGGCTCCGACGGCGGTGCCATTGGGCCTAACGGCGCTCACGAGAAAGACCTGAACTTAGCCTTCGCCCTCACTCTCCGGGACGAGCTTCGAAAGCGCGGGGCGGAGGTTTTTATGACTCGTGAAACGGACTTCTTCGTCTCGCTCTCCGACAGGGTCGACTTCATCGAGGCTCATCGCCCAAGCCTTGCCCTGAGCCTGCACCACAATTCCCTTCCCGACGGCGAAAGGCCCGAGGACATATCCGGCATGGGCGCATTTTGGTTCAACGCCCAGGCTCAAGAGGCCGCATCTTTTCTCTTCGAGCGATTCGTCGAGAAGTGCAAGGTCGACCCCTATGGCGTCTATTGGGACAATCTCGCTCTGCCAAGGACCACGGGAGCCCCAACCTTGCTCCTAGAGCTGGGCTTCATGAGCAATCCCTGGGAATTCGAGCAATTAATAAATACTCAGGAACGAGCGAAACGCGCTCGAGCCCTCGCCGAAGCGATAGTGGAATGGTCGCGTAAGGTGCGGCACTAGTCTTGAATAGTCTGCGTTTTTCCAACACTCTCAACGCATGCCACTCGTCGAAGGATTGCCCGAGCTCCTCCTCCCTGCGGGGAGCTTCGATTCCGCCATTGCCGCAATAGACGGCGGGGCGGACGCTCTATATTTCGGCTTTTCTGATTTCTCGGCGCGCAAGCAGGCCAAGAACTTCGACCGGCTCGAATACCGCCGCCTTCATCGATTTGCCCGTGAAAAGGCTGTCCGTCTTTATGCCACGCTCAATACGATAGTCCTGCAAAGCGAACTCTCCACAGCGGCCGAGCTCCTCGCCTTCCTCGGCCGATTTCCTCCCGACGCCATCCTCGTGCAGGACTGGGGCCTCGCCCGCCTTATCAAGGAGCGGCATCCAGGCATCGCGATACATGCCTCGACCCAGACCGCGGTCCAGGGCATCGACGCCGCGCGAGAGGCGCGCAAGCTGGGCGTCTCGCGTATTGTGCTCCCGCGCGAGACAAGCCTCACCGAGATGGCCGCTCTCCATGAGGCGGAGCCCGATCTCGAACTCGAGTGCTTCGTCCACGGGGCTCTTTGCTACTCCTTCTCCGGCCTCTGCCTCGCCTCGGGCCTCGTGCTCGGCCGCTCGGGAAACCGCGGCGAATGTGCACAACTCTGCCGCTCGTACTACGACGCCGAGCGTCCATCGGGACCTCCGGGCGCGAGGCGAGGCTACTGGTTCTCCTGCCGAGACCTCGAGCTTGGCAGCAGGGTAGGGGAGCTCGCGCGAGCGGGAATAGTCAGTCTCAAGGTCGAGGGGCGCATGAAATCGCCCGAGTACTGTTACGCTGTCGCTCGCCTCTATCGCGGCTATATCGACGCTCTCGCCGGTCACGGCCCTGGCGAGGAAGAGATGGCCGCCCGCCTCGATGCAGCTCGCCTAGCCTTCTCCCGCTCACTCACGGAAGCCTGGCTCTTCGAGCGGGGGGGCTCTCACCTCATCGATTCGGCCTATCCGGGACATCGCGGCGTGACGGCAGGCCGCGTGGAAAAAGTCCTCGGACGGCGCGCATTCGTAGAGCTCGCGCGACCTCTGGGCCTCCGCGACGGTCTCCTAGGTTTCGAGCATCAGCCCTCGCCCAACGACGGAGGAGGGCCTTCTCTGCCCCAGCCGCTGCGATTTCCCCTTCTCGGCCTGCGCGACGCGCGGACGGGAAGAGAGCTCACTCACGCGCGGGAAGCCTCGCATGTCGAGTTCGAGCTCCCTTTATCCGATGGAGGTAAAGCGCCCGTCCTCAAGCAAGGAGACGAGCTCAGGCTCATCTCCTCACGTGAGAGCGACAGGCGCGCAGTCAGCCCCGAGGAATACGAGGCCGAGCGCGAAAAGCTTGAGCTTTCGCTGCGGATCGGAAGCAAGGGAATGGGCGCGGAGCTCTCCTTGCCCCGCTTCGACGGATTGAAGAGTGAGGGGAAGGTCTGCATTGAAGCCTCAGACTCTCTTCCTCTCGACCTAGCCAAGTTTCCAGGAGGCTTCGAGCGTGCTCTCGGTCTCTTCTCGGAATCGGGAGACTACGATTTTTGCCTCGCCCCGCGCCTAGACTGGGAAGAGGAGATAGAGCTTCGCGATGGCAGGAAGGTTCGAGCCTCGGAGCTCTTCATTCCCCCCTCGGCCTTGAAGCGCGAGAAGAACCGCATCTACACGGAGGCCGCGGACAGGATCGCCGATGCCCAGATGGCGTACGCGCGCGAGTCTATGAAGCTATGCGACGAGGCATCGCGACGCTCCGCCGTCCAAAGCTTCGCCTCGGCTCCCGCCATCTCTGCTCCCCCTAGGGCTGCCCTGTTTTTCCCACGCGAATGCCTCGCCAAAGGCATGCCCTTCGCGACCAAGCGCGATCTGTTCATCTCTGGCGAGCTGCCATCCTGGGGAGGCCGGTCCTGGCTTCCACTCGCGCCCCTCGCCGTTGATCGAACCGAATACGAGGCGCTCGCTGTCGAGCGCGCGAGCTCCGAGCTCACGAAAGGGAACTCGCTCGCGATAGGCCTCGGGACATTGCATCACTTCGAGATCGGCCGCGCGATACTTTCTCGCAACCCAGATGCTGCGGAGAGGCTGTCCTTTTTTCTCGACTTCAACCTCTACGTTGCGAACAGCCTCGCCTGGGAGAGCCTCTCCTCCCTCCTTCCCAGGGTAGAGTTCGCCTATCGCTACCTGGAGCTCGAGGCTTCCAAGGCCGACACGGAAGCCTTGCCCTTCGTTTCTGTTGGCGGAGACTTCGAACCGCCGCTTTTCCAGAGCCTAGGTTGTCTTTTAAAGCACCATGTCAACAAAGGCGTCTGTCCCGAAGACTGCGGCCGATTTTGGTCGACCTCTCTCGCTGATCGCAATCGGCAGTATAAAATCTTTGTGGAAGATTGCGTCTCGTACCTTTTCAGGGCGTAACTTGGCCCCAGGAATGCTTCATGAGCTCGAATACAATAGTCAGGCTTCCCTATCTGCACGACCACCATTCCCACGTGAGCCTCTACTCGGCCCTGGCGGGGCTTCCTGACCTTGGACATGTTTCAGCCGGCCCGAAGGGAGTGGCACAAGCTCTTGCGTTGCTACACGGATTGCCCAACGAGGATTTGAGTCTCGTGATCGGCTGGCATACCGACCGGCTTCCCTTCAGCTCCGCAGACCTCGCCGATATGCCCCCTGCTCTCATCGTCAACTCGAGCCTCCACGGCTTCGTCCTCACTCCCGCCGCCCTGCCTTTCGTCGAAACACTCTGGCCGGAATTCGCGGAGCACGCCTCGGAGGAGGACTGGATCGAGCGCAATCTGGGTCAGACCTTTTGTTTCTATAGCCGAGTAGCGGGCTTTACCCCGTCCAAGCTTGAAGCTTTCATGGCCACGATGGAGGGCCTCGGCATAGGATCGCTCGAGGACATGACCATAGCGAGCGAAGATGCCCTCGAAATCATCGCCAATTCTCGTTATTCGGATAGGATATTGTGCTGGGCGACGCCTGATGTTTACAGGTGCCTTTCAGCCCAGGCACGCTCTCGCTGCGTCGGGATCAAGATATTCCTCGACGGCGCCTTGGGCGGCAGAAGCGCCTCCCTCGACGAGCCATTCTTGAGCGGCGAGAAGGGCATGCTCCTCTACAGCGACAATGAGCTGCACGCGCTCCTCGTCGAGATCGCGGGTTACAAGACGGGCCTCTCGGTCCACGCCCTCGCGCACCGCTGCATCGAGCAGATTCTGCGCTGCATAGAGGACCTCGCGAACGAGGGTGTCCACCTACCAGCCGTGCGACTTGAGCACCTACAGTTCATAAGCCTCGATCAAGCGAAGCGTGCCAAAAAACTCGGAATCATCCTTTCCATGCAGCCTAACTTTAATTCCGATTCGGTGGACTTTATCGACAGGCTCGTTCCCCGGCACCGAGCCGAGAACGATCCTTTCAGAATGCTTATCGACCAGGCGGGCTTCGTGCCTGGGGTTGACCTCGTCTTTGGCTCGGATGGCATGCCTCATGGTCCCGAGTACGCTCTCCAGTGGAGTCTCTTTCCCGCCTATGAAAGCCAGCGACTCTCGCCCGAGGAGTTCGTCGCGGGCTACAAACCTGAAGCGGGCAGGGCGCGTGCCATACCAGGAGAGGGGAGCGTGTTCGAGGTGGACGGTGATCGCCATGTCGTCAGGCCCGCGCTATGACATTCAGGCAATTCCTGCGCGTTGTGAATACTCGGGTCCAGATCGTGACTCTCTCCCCATTTGCTTGGGGATTTTGCTCGCGAACGCCTCGGGCAATCGCCTTGCATCGATTCCATCGATCCTTTTCGCGCTCTCAGCCGCGCTCATCGGAATGGGCACGACGGCGTTGCGCTCGTCGGAGTCCTCGGCCTCTCCGTGGCGATTTCTACAGCGCGGGCCCCTTTCCGATATCGCACACGCCCTTTGGGAAAGTCTTCGTCGGGGCGAGCCAAGGCTCTTTGCACTTCTGCGTCGCCTATCTGGTTCAGGGGCCGGCCCTCGATAGGACCGTGGCCTTGATATCCCTGCCGCCAGCCTTTTTCGTGGCCCTTATATTGAACGTCAACAATAGCTGCGATCGCCTCGAAGATCGAGCGGGCGGCAGGAGAACGCTCTCTATACTCCTCGGCCCTATCGGTTCCCGCGTCCTGGTTCCATGCATAGGCTATTCCGGTTATTCACTCGCCCTCGTGGCGCTCGGAAAGCTTGGCACAGGAAAGTCGACGGCTTTCCTGTGCCAAGCGCTCGGCGCCCTGGTCTGCGCGCCGCTCTTCCTCCGGATGGACAAGCGCGGCTATTCCCATCGTACACCTGCGGCCCACGTCGAGTCCCTTTCCCTCAGTCGAAAAAAGCCGAATCGTCCTCCGGAAAGGAGAGCTTACGACGCGCGATATGCTGAGGCAGCGTGAAGTAGACCGCCAGAGACTCCGAGCCCAGCTTGCCTTTCCCATCGAAGAGACTCGTACGGATGAAAGCCTTGTTGCCCTCCAGCTTTTCGAGCTTGGATCGCAGGGTGAGGACTCCTGAATCGATTTTTACTGGATTGCGGTAGTCCATTTCGAGCCTCTCGGTAAAGCCAGCGGTCTTGAGCTTCACGAAGACTACCCACGAGGCTATCTCGTCGTGGAGGCTAGCCTGAACGCCACCGTGGAGTATCGAGCCATAACCGGCGAACTGCGGCTCCGGCATCCAGGTGCAGACTATCTCCTCCCCATCCTCGGCGAACTTCATCCTGAGGCCCCGATCATTGCCCGGAGCGCAGCCGAAGCAGGAATAGTCTGGGTTGCCCACGAAGGGATTTTTAATGATGCGCACGATATTGCCTCCCGAGAGCCGATAGTAGCGAGGCGCTAAAGACTTGGTCAACGTGGGACGCCTCTTGCACGATACAATCGGTTTTTATATATATTCATGTAATGCGCATCTTCGTAATCTCAGATCTTCACGGTTCCGCCGAGGCGCTTACGACCATATTGCCCAAGGCCGAGGAGTGTGACCTCATACTCTTTGCAGGCGACCTTACCGACTTCGGAGGGGAGTCCGAAGCTCGTGCCCTCCTTGAACTCTTCGGACCTTTGAAATGTAGGCTCCTCGCTGTCCCCGGCAATTGCGATAAAAAGGGAGCACGTGAAGCACTCGAAACCGAGGGGCTGTCCGCCGAAGGCAAAGCGATCATTAAGGATGGGATTGTAGTGATCGGCTCTGGAGGAGGTCCGCGGTGGACAGGAATGACACCCTACGAAAAACTCGACGAGGATCTCGCTCGAGCCCTCTATGAAGGCTCCGCTTCAGGCGGAGCGAGCGGCTTCCCTCTCGTTGTATTGAGCCATGCCCCGCCAAAGGGCTCGGGGGCGGACGTACATAAAGGCTCGAACATTGGGTCCGGATCTTTGGCCGTAGCCCTCGAGCAACTAACGCCTGTCCTTTGGGTCTGCGGACATATCCACGAGTCACCTTGCGCGGCCTACATTGGGAGGACCCTCGTACTCAATCCCGGGCCCTTGAAAGAAGGGCGGTACGCATTCGCAGAGCTCGAGCGGGATCCATCAGGGTTGTGGATAGCGAAGGCCGAGCTGCATGGCTTATAGCCGCAATTAAATAGGCAAAATAGGAAAATAAAACCGCGAACATACGCTAAGTCACACGAAACTGATTCTCTTCATGTGCGTTCGCGTTAGTTCGCGGTTATCGTCGTCATGAGCCTTATCGTCCCTTCGTGCTATACAGGTACTTGAAGTAGTCCATGTCCGTCGACATGGTTTTTGAGAAGTTAGGTAGAGTTTGCCTATACGATTCGGTAGCCCGCCAAAAATCGAAGAAGCTCGGGTCGCGGTCGTAGGAGTTCGCGTAGATCCTCGAAGCCTCGGCGTCAGCCTTACCCTTCGTGGTCTCGGCGATCGTGTAGGCTTCTGAGAGGATCGAGCGTTTGTCGTTCTCAAGCTTGCCGAGGATCGTGGCCTTCTGCCCCTCGCCATAGCTACGGAAAGCCTGGGCGATCTGGTTGCGCTCCTTGATCATCCGGTTGTAGACGCTCTCTGTTAGCTCGTCGGAGTACTTGATCTGCCGCGGAATGATGTCGATCACCTCGATACCGTACTGCGGGACAATGGGCTTCACTGATGCGAGCATCTCGGCGAAGAGGACCGACCTTCCATTTTCGATCTTCTCGTAGGTCATCTGGCTCTGCGTGAGGCTCGCCAAGGCCTCTGAGCCCGCGGCGTCGCCAGTCTGGAAGGTTTCCTTGACGTCGCTCGACAGAATCCTGTTCGAGTCGCGTACCGCCTCCCGTAAATAGTTGCCCGCGATTACGTTGCGCACTGCGCTGTCGAGAACGTCGCCGAGCTTGCCGTAGGCGCTCTCGAGGCTGCCTACCGACTCGTAGAATTTAACAGGGTCGGCGATCCTCCAGCGGGCGGTGGCGTCGACCCATATAAACTGGTTTTCCTTGGTTTGGATGCGCTGGGACTCGCCGTCCCAGGGCATAACTTGCTTGGGATACTTCACGACGGCGTCGATGAAAGGCGAGCGCATCTTAAGGCCCGCTGTAGTGTAGGTGGCGATGATCTGCCCGAAGCGCACGACCAAGGCCTGTTCTCCCTCGTTGACGATGAAGAAGGGACCCGCCGCGAGGACAAGGAGGAAGGCCACTACTATTATGCTGAGCGTGATGAGGAGCTTCTTCATTGGGTGGCCCCCTTCGAAGCTGTGCTATCGAGGTTCTTGAGCGGCAGGAAGTTGGAGAATCGCTTGTCGATGAGCTGCACGTCCTTCTCGCCCTTGAAGACGTCTTCGACCATTTCATAGTAGAGGCGCTGCTTGGTCACCTCGGGAGCCTTGCGGTATTCCTCGTAGACCGAGTTAAAGCGGGCGACATCGCCCTTGGCATCGTTGACTCGCTCGGCGGCATAGCCTTGCGCGACCTCGATCGCCTGCTTCGCCTGACCTTGAGCCTTCGGGATCTCGGAGTTGTAGGATTCCTTCCCTTCGTTTACGAGCCTATTCATGTCTTGGATGGCCTTGTTCACGTCCTCGAAAGCGTCCTGGACCCCCTTGGGCGGAACGATGTTCTGGAGCTGAACTTGAATGACCTTGATCCCAAGGCCGAATTCATTGAATTTATCGTTCATCATCTGGACCGCCGATTCCTGGATCGCGGTACGCTCGGGGCCAATGACTCCGAGGATGGTCCTGTCGCCGACAAGGAGGTTGACGACCGACTGGGATATATCGCGTATCGTCTTCTGTTTATCGCTGCAGTTGAAGAGCCAAGCCTTGGGGTCGGTGATCTTGTACTGTATGATCCACTCGACGCTGACGATGTTGAGGTCGCCGGTGAGCATCGTGGATTCCTCGGGGTAGTCCTTATCTGAATACTTGGTAACGATGCCTGCCTTCTCGGTCCTAAATCCGAACTGCTCGGTCTGCACAACCTCTGTTTTGACGTGATAGGCCTTCTGGATGCCGAAGGGCCACTTGAACGCTAAGCCCGGGCCCGCGATCTTCGTGAATTTCCCAAAAGTCGTGATGACGGCCCTTTCTGTCTGATCGACAACTATAAAGCTCGTCGAGAAGATGATGAGCAAGGCCAATGCGGCGATTCCGAGGAGAACTATCGCCGGCGTGAGCTTCTGAATGGGCTTGCGGTTTACGCTCCGCATTCCTCGATCTAGGCTATCTCCCATGGGCACCTCCGCATTCAGAGTACTCCATATGTCGTGAGAAAGAAACAACGATATTACGAGGACGCTAGAAGGGCATCCTCGAGGGCACTGGCGAGGCCTACCTCGCCGAAGAGACCGACTAGGCGTGCGCGTGACGCTTCGGGAAGTGGAGCGACTACCGTGCGCGGGATATCGGGGAATGGAGGTTCGGGAAAGCCGAGGCTGAGAGCATGGAGGATATAGCCGCCCGTTCTGGGCGCGCCTCGATCGGGCGAACTCCCGTATTTCGAGTCTCCGGATAAAGGTATCCCTCGCGAGGAGGCTTGGACGCGTATTTGGTGGGTGAGGCCGGTATGCAGCTCGACGAGGAGGAGACTGCACCTCGATGCCGCCACAAGGGGACGCATCGAGGCCCTGGCCTCATCTCCCAATGCGTTTACGCGGCTTTTTCTCGAGCGTACGTCGCGCAGGATTCGGTCTTGCCACTCCATGGATTCTTGTACTTCGCCATCGACAAGTACGAGATAGCGCTTCTCGATCCTCCGTTCACGCACTAAGGAGGTGAAAGCGCGCGCGCCGGCTGCGCTGCGGG
>Ga0326728_10022499_pt1 | contig 11691 bp, 7 predicted proteins | sample MB3enrmetagenome_FD_207602 | JGI IMG/M metagenome (GOLD analysis project Ga0326728, IMG submission 207602) | Lab enriched peat soil microbial communities from McLean, Ithaca, NY, United States - MB31MN | ecosystem: Environmental > Terrestrial > Soil > Wetlands > Peat | place: USA: New York... | reverse complement strand
ACGCCAAAAAGGTTTTGGTGATAGGAAGGCACGAAGGTCGCATTCCAGTCCCTGGCGTCAAATGCCGTGTTGCGCAGGTATTCCCAGGCGCTGCCGTGCATATCGTTGGCGCCCGACTTCAGGCTGGCATTGACGATCGCACCCGCAGAGTGTCCGAATTCGGCCGAGTAGTTGCCACTTTGCACACTAAACTCCGCCAGGCCTTCAGGCGGAGGCTGGGCTACAAAGCTGGCGCCGTTGCCCAGATCGACGAGATGATTGCTGTTGTCCACGCCGTCGAGTATGTAGTTATTCTGTTCCGCGCGCTGCCCATTGGAGTTGAAGTCGCCCGTGCCGGCACCATGCGTGCCTTGCGGAGGAGCGGCGCCGGCCGACAGTTGGGCGATATAAACCCAGTTGCCGCCGCTGAGAGGAACCTTGTTGATGGATTGGGCGCTCGTCACCTGGCTGATGGAGCTTTCCTGCGTCTGCATCAGGGACGTTGTCTGCGAGGCTGAAATGGTTCGAGCTTCCGTCCCCCGCATCATGGTGACAACAACATCGAGATGCTGCTGCAAACTGAGATGCAGGTTGATCAAGGTGGTGGTTCCAAAGCCCGGCGCACTGGCGATTACGCTGTAGTTGCCGATCCTAACCGGTGGAAAACTGTAGACACCGGCACGGTTTGACCTGGCTTTCAGCTTTTGGCCCGTGTCCACGCTGGTCAGGGTAATACTCACGTTTGCTATGACGGCACCGGACGGGTCTTGAATCACGCCCGTAATGGTGCCTTGGTCTGTTTGTCCCAGCGCCACGCGCCCCAGCCCAAACAAGACTACAAACGCGAGCGCCGTCAATATCCACTCGGGTCTATGGGGTGATAATGCCATGATCAAGTTTCCAGCCGCTTCGAGTTCCTTTCCGGAGTTGTGATGAGGACTGACTGCCCTCACAATTGGCACTTCAAAGACGGCACATTTCAAAACCTGCGCCGCCGTAATGCTCTGCCTCTAACGAAACAACACATGAGGTGGCCCCGAATTCTCAACCATTGATAACCGGAGTTCCCCTGATTTTGGGCAGAGGCGTGGACACTAGGCTTTAGCTCGTCTCGGGCACATGCCATAGTCTTAGAAAGATGACAGTCAGGCGTTTGCTCTGACGCATACTCTTGATCGGCTTTGCATCTCCTTCCTATTGGTAAGCCCTAATTGATTTTGTGTAAGGCCAGGTTCGCTACCCTCCTGATATCGTAGTCATCACTCCGGCTCGCCTGCTGTAGAGCAGGAACAGCAATTCTCGCAGCGGATCCCGTTTTTCCAAGGCTCGCGGCCGCGTGCGTTCGCAATATCCACTCAGCGTCCTTGTCCTTGGGCAGTTTGAACAGGGCAGGAAGGGCTGGACGCGCACAGGCACCCTTGTTCCCGAATGCCATAATCGCTCGTTGCCGGACGTTAAAACCGGCGCTTTCGCGTAGCATTTGAGCAATCGCTGGAATGGCTGGTTGAGCTTCCGGTAATATTACCATGGACGCAATATAGTCGATAGCACTCTCTCGAGTGCGAACATCCTTGATCTGTAGCCTCGCGGTCATCATCGGTATCGTTTATCCGGCTGAAGACCTGATGGCTGCCAGGGCCGTCCTCGCCGCCTCGCGAACAGGCGCGTCGCGGGCCTGGATCAGTTACATGATGGCAAGCACGGGAGTCTTCGGTGCAGCTCCCATTTTACCCAGGGCTCGGAGCGCCACGATTCGAGCGCGCGGCTCTTTGCCGGAAGTTGTGAACATCTCCTTCAGACACCTCAACCTGCTGCCCGAGCTGCTCACCAATGGAAGCTACTCAACTGAGGATTCAGCCACTAATCGACGTGCAGCTATTTGAACCGATATATTGATATACACCCCAAGCCGTGGAGGACTCTCGTTGTTAAGTTTTCGCAGATTCTTTGCAGGCGTCCCGATGATGATTCTTCTGACGTCCGGCGCCTCCTGGACGCAACCGGCAGTCCAGCAACAGGAACCACAACAGCCGCCACAGCCCAAAGCTCAGCAAGGTATGGGTGGCATCGCTGGCGGCATCGGGGCTGCCCCAGTCTACGACGAGCAGAAGCGGCCAATCACTGCGGGCGGATTTGTGGATTCCGGTCCAGTGGTCTTTGAGGACATTACCAAAGCCGCGGGACTCTCCGGCTGGCGTCACAAAATGGGAGTGCCGGAGAAGAATTTCATCGTCGAGACCAATGGTTCGGGCGTGGGCCTGATCGATTACGACAATGACGGCTGGCTGGATATCTACCTTGTGAACGGCTCAACCTTCAATGCACTGGACGGCAAGGAGGAACCGCCGCACGCGGCTCTGTTTCACAACAATCATGACGGGACATTCACCGATGTGACCGCCAAGGCGGGCGTAGCGAACGACCGCTGGGGATATGGCGTCAGCATTGCCGACTACGACAACGACGGCTGGCCCGATATCTTTGTCGGCAACTACGGCAAGAACCGCCTCTACCATAACAATCACGACGGGACGTTTACTGACGTGGCCGAGAAGGCCGGCGTGGAATTGGGGAACTGGTCGACCGGCTCAGCCTGGGGAGACTACGACGGCGACGGATTGCTCGATTTGTACGTGGCAGGCTATGTGCACTTTGATCGTAGCCTTGTAACCGCACTCTCGAAAGGCTCGGCCAATTCTGCGTGCCTGTATCGCGGTGTGCCGGTAAATTGCGGTCCGCGGGGCCTGCCCGGCGAAGCGGACCACCTCTTCCACAACAATGGGGACGGAACCTTTACCGACGTGACCGTGAAGGCCGGTGTGGAGGACAAGGAGCGCTATTACGGATTCACCGCAATCTTTGTGGATATCAATGGCGACGGCAAGCCGGACCTTGTGGTGGGCAACGACTCGGTGCCTAATTTTCTTTACATAAACAAGGGCGACGGCAGCTTCGAAGACCAGAGCTATTTTTCAGGCTTCGCGTTGAATAGCGACGGACGTGAGATCGCCTCAATGGGCATTGCTGAAGGTGATTACGAGAACAACGGCCGGGTGGACTTCTTCGTTACCGACTTCGGTGACGACTACAAGGTGCTTTATCACAACGATGGAGACGCTAATTTCTCAGACGTGAGCTACAAGGCTGGTGTTGCACAGATCCCAATTCCCTTCGTCGGCTGGGGCGACGGATTCATCGACTACGACAACGATGGCTGGCTCGATCTGTTCATGGTCAACGGCAACGTCTATCCTCAAGTGGACCAGCACGATTGGGGCACGACCTTCGCCGAACGGCCGCTGCTTTTTCATAACGTCCCGGACGAAACAGGCAAGGAGCGGAAATTCGAATATGTGCCGCCGGTCAAGGGATCGGGGCTGGCGGCAGTCATTCCGGCGCGTGGAGCGGCCTTTGGCGATCTGTTCAACGACGGCAAAATTGATGTCGTCATCAACCCCATCGATGGCCCACCGGTATTGCTGCGCAACGTGAACCCCGATCATCACCACTGGGTGGAGATGAAGTTGGTGGGTGGGCCCAAAAGCCCACGCGATGCTACCTGTGCCACGGCCTATTTGACAGCCAACGGTATGCGCCAACGCCAGGATGTTCTGGCCAGTGGCAGTTACATTTCATCGAACGACCGGCGCCTCCACTTTGGCCTGGGCGACGCTACCGACGCCGGGACAGTTGAGATTCATTGGCCCTCCGGGGTCAAGGAAACGATCAAGCTGCCTGCGGTAGATCGCATCTACACGATCGCCGAAGGCAAAGGTATTACGGATGCGCTGTGCGGCGGCACGCCTTGTCTGGTCACATCTTCATCTCCGGCGGCGGCCGGTCCTTGACGAGTTGAACGGACCGCGGAAAGCCCGTCCGGACGGCAGGCCATGCCAGGAGAGTTCAGCCGCATCGCCCGCGGAATCCACGACATGCTGGCCTTGGCCTACGTGGACATCCCGGTGCAGTTGCAGGTGCTTGAGAAAAGACTGAGATCATGCGCTTGCTCCGCCAGCCGCAGCATTTCATGTCGCGGGCGCCAATGGACCTGTTGGATCCACGATTAATCCTCCGATCATGGTTTCTGAGGAGGCGCGATAGAGGCCTGTGATTGGAAGCTTCCGCCACGTTCACGTTGCTTGCGAAGCACCTCTTTTCGTTGTGCATTTATGAATTCATGAATTCTTTGCGCTTCTTGTTCCGCTCTGTCGCGGAGCCCGAGATGCTCGCCTGATGCTGGGTGGTCCCCTTGGTTACAGAGATTGACAGTTGTTGATTATCTGGCATATACGTTACATAAGCTTCCCTTGTGATCGTGTACGTTTAGCAGCCTAGGGCTGGGGATCGCCTTTTCGATGCGATTCGGCGCCCTATGCATAGGCAGGCACGCGCGCAGGGAAGAGCAATGAAGAGGTGAACCATGAGTCTATCGCGCAGGCGTTTTGTCCAGCTTGCAGGCGCCGGAACCGGTCTTTTGATGCAGTCACAGCTTTTGAAGGCGCAACAAGCAGCGGGAATGGGTGCGGCTGCGGGTAAAGATTCTTACGGACCCTCGAAGGTCGCGCTGGTTCATGGCGACGACCGGCGCAAAAACGTGCACCAGGCGCTTGAGATTATCGATGACCAGATTGAGGCCGGGCTGCGGCACAAGAAGTACGTTGTGATCAAGCCGAACAATGTTTCCACAGTGAACCAGTTGGCGGCAACCCATGTGGATGCGCTGAATGGCATTCTGGACTACCTGGAGCCGCGCTTCCACGGGCCGGTGATCATTGCCGAATCCTCCGCAGGCGACACGTTGGAGGGCTTTGAGAATTTCAAATACAACCAGATGGCCGCGGAACGGAGGGCGCAGAAGGTAAAGCTGGTTGATCTGAATCGCGAAGGAAAATTCGAGACCATCGAATTGATCGACTACGATCTGCACATCACGCCTGTGCGCCTGGCGGCGATGGTTCTCGATCCAGATGCGTACGTGATCAGCAGCGCGATGCTGAAGACTCACAACTCGGTGGTGGCAACGCTGTCTGTCAAGAACATGGTCCTAGGCTCGCCGCTCCACAGTGCTCCCGGCGAAGCTCGCTGGAACGACAAGCGCAAGTTCCACGTGGGTATCCGCCAGACTCACTACAACATGCTGCTGACGGCGCAGAAGCTGCATCCAAACTGGGGTACTGCACTGATCGACGGGTTTGAAGGAATGGAAGGCAATGGCCCCGACACCGGCACGCCTGTAGATTCGCGCCTCGCCATCGCATCTACCGACTTTATTGCGGCTGACCGCGTCGGCATTGAGGCCATGGGAATCAATCCGGCATGGGTTGGCTACCTTGGCTATTGCGGGCAGGCGGGCCTCGGCCAGTTTGACTTGTCGAAGATCGAGGTCAAAGGAGCCACAATCGCCTCGGTGCAAAAGAAATATCGGCTTCACCAGGACATTGAGCGTGAGTTGGAGTGGATGGGGCCGATGGACGAACTGCCGTCAAGGGTTGGCAGCTTGCTTCATCCATATGATGCTCTTGACTTCGTGAACGGATAAATCATTGCTGTAGTCGTTTTTGTAACTGTCAAAGCACCCAAGAGCCACAAAGTTCAGCAGGATTCGGGTCCAAGGCTGCGGGTTGCTCCATACAGACCACTTGTTTTCTGCAGATTTCGATAGGCTTCAATAAATCGTCTGACCTGTTTTGGGAGCAGAGGGTCGGGGGTTCGAATCCCTCCGCCCCGACCAGTTGAAGATTCATTCGCGAAGATTAGACTTCTCGTGGCGCGAGGCCGTCCGGTTTCCGTGAACACTCCGAAAGAGTTATGCTTGCCAGTTCCCTGCTGCGATTGCCTTGCTTGACGCTAAATGCGCGTCAGGGATTGGGTTGCGCCGGGCGGTGCAGTGGGAACGGTGGAACGTGGGTCGGAGTGGACAGCTAGGCGGCGGGAGGCGAACAGGATGTTGGTGAGGGACTGCGGTGAATCCCACCCTTGAAAAAGCCAAGGGTGGGGCACCCTCAGCTCTTTGGCTTGGAAAGGGTGGGCCACCTGCCGGGTAGACCGAATCGGGAGGGAAATGCGCATGTGGCAACAAACTGAATTACGGAAGGTGAGGATCGCAACCATCCTGCTCCTGGCTGCGCTCCTCTCCGGGCAAGCTCCTTCGCTGCACGCTCAGAAAAAGCAAGCGCCCGCCTGGACGCCCGCAGCCTATCGCGGTCTTACCGTTGGATCCAGCAGCAAGGAGGATGTGCTTCGAGTTCTTGGCATGCCATCCTCTATCTCAAAAGATAGCGATTCGGGTGAACCCTTGTGGAACTACCAGGTATCCGACCCGTTTCCCGGATCGCTTGAAGCATACATCAAGGGTGGAACGATCCTTGGAGGGTTCACCTTGCGTCCTTCCCGCCAAGTGACCAGAGCGGAAATCATCAAGATGTTCGGTCCAAACTACCGATATTCCAAACGTCCCACAGCTTCTGGTTCTTTGGAAATGCTTGCCTATCCAGATCGCGGAATAGCCATCATTTTGCAGTTCGAAAACAATGAAGCCGTCGACCTCATCATCTACTCCGCCAAACCGGTGAATCCTCATTAAGGTCATTTGGCATAGATATCATCACGACCCGGCGGGTGGGCCACCCTTCGAGTTGGCGCAAGAGTCAGAGTGCCCCATGCTTCCTGCGTTTTTTGCGGGAAGGGTGGGATGGATACAGTCGATTCTCCTCCGCTCGGGCGGAGTCAGGCAAGTAGTCTCCCACTCTTGCGAGTGGATGACGAAACGCAGATTCTTCGACTCCGCTACGCTCCGCTCAGAATGACAGCAGGGATGGAGCGCCCGCAGTTTTTGGGCTATGGGAAGAGAGCAAAAACTGGAAGGATGGGCCACCCGCCCCCCGCGGTTTCATTTATCCCCGCCGCGGACAGAATGAATTGGCGCAACCTGGCGCGGGGCGCATGCCCGTGATCAATCCCGGTGCGCGTGCACTACAAATCGCTCCGGAGCTGCACCGATAAAGTGGAATGGGTAGCAGGTAACGAGCGTAAGGTCAGACCCCGGTGAGGGGGCGAGGATTCCGGTGTCGCCAGGAGCAACGATCCGCACCCTGTCGACCTCGTAGTGCGAAAGACCGGTTGCGGTCTGAATCTGAATCTCGTCGTTGGCGCGAATGTCCTTGAGAGCGCGGAAGTATGTATCGCGATGTCCCGCGATTGCGGCGTTTCCAGGCTCTCCGGGAAGTGCCGTACCTTCGATGTGTCCAACACCGAGCCGCAGAGTCCGCGATGTGGTCCCCTCGAGAATCGCAACCATCACACCCAGCCGTGGAATCTCAATGCGGCCCAGAACATCGCCTGGTTTGGCCACGGCGCGCGACAGGCTCCCTTTATGTTGCTCTTGCGCATGGATCTGCTTTTGGAGAGCCTTGCCCGCGGCTTTCTGGTAGAGCTTTGCGTCGAGTAGAGTTACCGCAACATAGGAGACCGCAAGTGTGCCCGCGACGAGCAGCAGCGTCCGCGTCCCGCGAAGGAACAGGTGGACTCGGATTGCAAACCTCTGCTTCTCAGTTGCGGCTATCATGGTCGACTGCCTTTGCTGCCAGTGCCGGGAATGTTAAAGGCGACGCAGTATCCGGCGCGGATGCGGCGCATGCGCCGGAACGGACAAAGGAGGCGATACTTGCGTACCGCCCCCTTGGCCCATCGGCTTCGGATCGCGTGAGGTTCCGTGCTATTCACCCCGCAATTGATTCATGCCCTCCGCTTCAAGAGGTTGGTCAGCAGAAAGGCTGCGCCCAACATAAGCAGTCCGACCAATCCAATGAGAGGAAGAAGACTGGCTGTATTAGGCAGTGTGGCCGTGGCCACTTCAGGGGCTGCTGCCACCGTAGACGCTACGGCCGGAGTTGGCGCTGCTGTGACTGCAGGCGCTGTTGGTGCCGGAGGCACCACTGCAGCGGTAGGCGCAGGTGCGACAACAGTGGTCTGCACTGTGGTTGCAGGCGCCGTTTCAACCGCAGGCGCTGCCATGACCGCCGGCTCTGGCGTCACGGTTGGCGGCGGTGGGGCCGGAGGCTCGGTTACAGCAACTGGCGCGGGCGCTGCTGCGACTGGAGTCACTGTTGCGGGCGCAGGTACGACTGCGACAGCGGGTCCTGCCGCGACAGCGGGCTCTGTTGCAACCACCGGCGCGGGCGCAGGTGCCACTGCGACCGTGGTCACTGTTGCGGTGGGGGCTACGACTGCCGCAGCAGGTATGACTGCAACAGCAGCCGCGGGAGCAACCGTGGTAGGAGCGTCGATAACCTGGGCTATGGCAACTGTTTCTCCGCCTGGGTTGACGGCCTCAATCGTCGCCGTTTTCAGGGTTGCGACGGTCGAAAGGGCCAGAACAACAGAGGTGGAAAGCACCGGCTCATTGGCTTCCTTGGCCAGTTGGGCGGCCATCGACTTTTCATAGACAATCTGGTCGCCCCATGCACGGCCCGGACCGTACCAGGTCTCCAGGGCTTGAGGATCCGCGGCGGGACGATTGCCGAACATGGTCACCATCAGATCGGAAGCCTTCAAATGGGGATTCGGGACTCCAAGAAAGGTGGTGAACACCTTGGCGCCGTCCTGGCTGGAAACCTGGATGATGTCGCGATCCGGGGAAGAGTCGACAACCTTGAAGAGGTAAGTGCCGGCCGGCAAGGTCTGGGCGGTAAGGCCCGGAACTTCGACAGGTACGACGAAGGTGACAGCAGTCTTACTGTCAAGCCCGTTGGCCTTTGTTTTGGTGGCCACGAGAAGACAGAGAACGGTGAGGCACAGTCCGATTCCTAATCCCTTGAGCAGTTTCATTTGTCTCCGCGATCTTCTCCGACTGACCTGCACGCCGGTTATGATGCACCCTCTTCATGTTGTCGGCTTCACTAGAGGTTGCACGCCGGGGAACCCGGCAGCCTGCGGTGAATGGCGTGCCAATCAGGGGCCAGTGTTACGCACGCGAACCAGGAATTGCTGGCTAATATTGACCGCAGCGCGCTCGCGGCCTGGCTTGATCGGCGGAGTGGTAGGACCTGGCTCCGGGAGAGCGCTCAGATGCTCAAGAAGCGGTGCATTCTTGCACACACAGAGTGGGCCGGGACGGGCCGGGGGTTCAAATCCCTCCGCCCCGGCGCGAAGCAAACCGCCGGCAGACCGGCGCTTGCCGGACCACCCCCTCGCGGATCGTTGCGTCCGGATTGCCGCTACTTACGGCTCTTGGCCTCGACGAAGTAGTTCGCTACGCTGGTGACAAACGGGACCGCCCCCGCGGGCACGGCCACGTCGCCCTTGAGGACCGACTCGAATTTTTGCGGCGCGCCATAGTAGACTTCTGTGTCTTCTTTGTTCTGGCTGACGCTGGTGCCGTTCAGGTCGATACCGGCAAACAACCCCTTGCTGCGCGAGTAGGTGAGCAGCTCGGCATTCATCTTCCAGTCCGTGGCGGCCTCTGTGTTGCGGCCCACCGGTCCGGCTGATGCCGCTGCATCCGCGCCGACCTTGAACTTGTCCTTCAAGAGGTCCTGGAAGCCAAGGTCATTGACGGCAATCAGCACCAGATCTACTGACTGTCCACCGAGCTGAAGGCCGAACGAGCCGCCTTCCATGCGAATGAAGACCGGGGCGCTCCAGCCCTGGCTGGTGCGGCAGATTACCACGCCCTGGCCATACTGTGCGCCGACAATAAAGGCCCCCTTCTTCATTCCGGGTACGACGCCGACACAGGCGGCCTGCTGAAGGATGTTCAAGGGGATGCTCTTGTCCCCGGCAGTCATGATCTGATCGAGGACCACCTTGGCCGCGTCGATGCGGTCCTGCAAATCCTCCGTCTTGGAAGCTGCGGACGCGCGACCCCCAAGCATGAAACTAAGCATGACGCAAAGACAGATTGAAGCGATCGTCTTTTTCATTTTCGTATTCCTGTCCTTTCCACTCCGCTGCCACTCCCGGCGCGGACGGTAGAGTCTCAAATTGATCGGGGCGCATCGAGGCGCCACAGATGTCGTTCCGGCCCGAACCCATTCTGGGCCCGCAATGCCAGAACACCTTGAAACGAAATCTCCTTTCTCAGCACCGATTCGCTCGAATTGTAGCGATCTCCATCGGCAGTGCGAGACCAACGCTCCAAGAGCGGTCGAAGGGCGGAGCGGTTCCGTGCCGTCCTCGCACCCCGCATCTGGTTGGTCCCGCCGAAAAGCAATCGGCCCCGAGGCCAAAACCTCGGAGCCGATCCACTTTTGGAGACTGTGGAAGGAGGAAGCTGGAACTAAGCCAACCGCAATGTACTACCCTTCCAGCCGTCAAGCGGATTGGAAGTCGCCAGAAGCATACCACACCTCTCGCGATTGTGGATGTGACCCGCTTCTTCGGTAGTGGTGCAGTTTGAAATCCACAGGATTTAGGACAGCGGTAAACTTGGAGTATGGCAAAGCAAAGATACCTCAAGCCGATCAAGGACCTCAATGGCAAGTTCACCGGCTATTACCGTTGCTCGCAATGTAAGGTCAGGTTTAAACCCCACCCATCAAACCAAGAGGCCATGACCCAGGAATTCTTCGCGCATCTACGAGACGCGCATCCCCCAAAGAAAAAGGCAGCGCGCGAGGACGTGAACCAGGCCGCCGCGCGGGTTATCAGGGAAGCGACTGAAGGACGGTAGCGTTAGACGGTAATGCCTTGAACCGGAAACGGCAATCCCTCATTTTGAAAAGGATCGATAAGTGTGCGGGGTTGATAATTCCGCAAGTAAATTTCCTTTAACATCTCGGATGCTTTGTATGACCTTCCCCGCGTCTCGCCTTGAGCGATAAGAAGGCCTCCTTCCACAAGGTCATGCAACTCCCTACTGGCGACCTGCTCTGAAACCTCGGCTGACATCATGTAGTGCTGTCTACGTAGCCTGTAACCAAACGCTGCATCTACGATAGATGGAAGTGCGCGGTCATTGATGCTACGACGATTTAGAAGTTCTTCTACCTCATTCCACACACGCTGGGTCATGTGGCTTCGCTGCAACAACCAAGATGCCTGCCTGAAGTGCGCAACCAAGTTGAATCGAATCCAAGGCCGACAATCGTTTTCGGGGTGATAGGCTTTGCGCCCTACCTCTAGAAGCACATCGTAATATTCGTCTGTAAATCGACCCAAGTACTCTTCGATACTGCAAAACGGAGACTCGATTATTTGTTCCTGTCCCAAGATGAGCGTCTGGAGGCAACGCGCCATTCTTCCGTTCCCGTCGGAGAAGGGATGGATCATCACCAAGTTGAGATGCCCCATTGCAGCGCGGATGATTACTGGAACGTCAGACCTTTCGTTAAGTGATTGCATAAGGTCGCCCATCAAACTGGGCACCAGCTCTGCATCCGGCCCCTCGTACACTGTTTCTTGTTTGCGTTCATCTCGAACAAATATCAGGCCCGATCTGTATCTTCCAGGATGCTTTTCAAGTTCATGCTGGAGCATCATGAAATGAAGGCTTCTTATCAGACCCTCACTGTACGAAAAATGCCTATCGTCAGACAGTTGCAAGACATAGGTCATCGCGTTTCGATAGCCAGCCGTGGCCTTCCAATCAGGGGTATTAGCCGTATCAGGCTCGGCGTCGTCCACAGCCGCCATCGCGTCATCTTTTGTGACTTTAATTCCCTCAATGCTGTTTGAGTGCCTTATGTTTCGAGCAAGCGTGGCTCGCCTGAGGAC
>Ga0326728_10022498_pt1 | contig 11692 bp, 13 predicted proteins | sample MB3enrmetagenome_FD_207602 | JGI IMG/M metagenome (GOLD analysis project Ga0326728, IMG submission 207602) | Lab enriched peat soil microbial communities from McLean, Ithaca, NY, United States - MB31MN | ecosystem: Environmental > Terrestrial > Soil > Wetlands > Peat | place: USA: New York... | reverse complement strand
AGAAACCCCCCGCGAGTCATCAACATGGTCAGTCTTCAATCAGCACTATTAGATGCAGTTTGCGAGTCGGACTTGTTAGCCGACCTTGAGAAAGATGTCACGCACGACATCCTTGCCGCAGCTCAGATCCGTCGGGTCCCCCCCAAGCAGATCATCACCACCCAAGGTGATCGGGTTACTCATTTGTTTCTCGTTGGGAGTGGACGAGTACGTTTTTACCACCTCACCAAGCAGGGGAGTCTAGTCTTGCTGGCATGGTTGATGCCGGGAGACGTAATAGGGCTGCTAGCCATTCTGAAACATCCGTTTCACTATATGGCATCCGCGGAAGCGACCTCCGATTGTGAGCTCTTTACCTGGGACCACTCCCTGATACGCAAGATCGTATCCCGCCATCCTGTGCTCGCAGAAAATGCGTTGCGCATCTCTCTCGGGTACTTGCGAAGCTTCGTCAACCGCCATATTGGATTGGTTACCAAAACTGCGGAGCAGAGGCTGGCAGAGACATTACTCAGGCTCGGTGAACAGTGCGGCGAGGTTCATCCCGATGGAATCGAAATCCATACCACCAACGAACAACTCGGAGGGTTAGCGGGCGTTGGCCCGTTTACTACAAGCCGGATGCTTAGCAATTGGGTGCGCTCGGGGACTGTCTCCAAAGGACGAGGTCGGATCCTTCTCCAGGCTCCTGAAGCGCTCATGATTGATTAGCACTAGGGAAAGGACAAAGAGAGTAGAGATAATAAGAACTGCCGCCTCATGGCGCAAGCCCAGCCCTACACCCGGCCTAGCTCAAGGATTATGAAAATTGCCTTCGTTGGAGGAATTGCTATGACGCATCGGAAACGAATACCATGGCGAGTCTCGCTCTGTATCTTGGCCGTGGGGAGCCCAGCTTGGTGTCGTGCTTAGCTTGTATTTCTAGAAAGGCTGGGTGGAATTAACTGATAACGCTGGGCCGTACCCGTCACTCAGTATCCTTACTCGCTTCTTTGGTCCTGTTAGTTTCGCTAGTCGTCTCACCAGCCTTTGAGAGTCACACTATACGTGTGATGTCAACGCAAGGGGACAACTTCGACATTTCGCGGCCAGCGCCCGCCGTGAAATAGCTAAAGCATTCTCTATCCGGAACTGACTTCGAGGGCAAGCTTGGAAGCCGTTCTTGCATCGAGGGAGAAAAATGATCAGAACCTTCACGAGACAGCTTTTATCAATGACACTATCTTTCCTTCTGCTGATCACCACGGCACCATTTGAAGCCGGAGCTCAGCAGGCGGCCCCAACGAGCTCGACCGAATACTCAGGGCAAGGTGCACCCCTGTCTGCGGATGAATTGCAGCAACTGGTCGCGCCCATCGCGTTGTACCCGGATGCTTTGGTGGCCCAGGTTCTTGGAGCATCAACATTTCCAGACCAGATTGCTTACGCGAACAACTGGCTTCTGCAGAACCAAAGTCTCACTGGCAAAGCACTCATGCACGCGGTTGACTCTCAAGCCTGGGACCCCAGTGTGAAGGGCCTTACGCAGTTTCCCTCGGTGCTCGATAACATGGCGAAGAACCTCAGCTGGACTTCGGCGCTCGGCGAGGCGTATCACACGCAGGCGGCCGATGTCATGACGGCCATCCAGTTTCTGCGGGCAAAAGCGCAAGCAGCCGGCAATCTGAAGTCAGGCCAGCAGATTGTCGTCGTTCAACAGGCGCCGCAAACCATTGTGATTCAATCCGCGAATCCCCAAGTCGTGTACGTTCCCGTATACAACCCAGCGGTGGTTTACGGCTATCCCTACGTGTACCCCAGCTATGTATATGCCGCACCGCCCCCATCGACCGCTGTGCTTGCATTTGGCGCCGGCGTCGCGGTGGGTGCGATGATGAGCGGCGGATACGGCTGGGGATACAGCAGTTGGAACTGCGGCTGGCACAGCACCACAGTTGTATATCGAGGTGGGTCGTACTACGGCAATTCCGCCTGGCACGGTGGCTACTACGGATCGAACGGGCCGGGTGGCGTCTCGCACTACGGAACCAGCTACAACCCATCCACCGGGACCGTTGCGCGCGGTGGCACAGCCTCGAACGGCTACGGCAGTGTAAGTGCCGGTCAAGCATACAACCCAAGGACCGGGGCTTCGGGCTCGACTGTCCAAGGTTCGAATGCCTACGGTAGCTATGGAGCCTCGACGGTTTCGAAGAACGGTAACACTGCGTACAGCCAGCATCAAACCACATCTCAAGGAACCACGGGTCAAGTGCACACTACAAACGGCGGTTCGGCCTATGGTGCTTCCGGCAAGTATGGCAACAGCGCCGCGGTTGGACAAACCGCCAATGGCGACAGGTACGCGACCGCGAATGGCAACACCTACAAGAACACCGGGAGCGGTTGGAGCGGAAACTCGAATAACACCCAGAAATCCAGCGCATCAGGCTGGGGTGGGCAGGAAAAGAGCAGCGGATCCTCGGCATTTAGCGGAGCCGGAGGAGGCGGCTGGCAGTCCAGGTCGGCGAGCGCTCGCGGTTCGGCAAGCAGGGGCGGCGGTGGCCGTAGGTGAAAAGCCTTGGTGCAGCTGCAAACGGGGTGTCAGGTTTGTGAGCTGTGTTCGTGATTTCTCACAGTCGACATTTGGAGGTTAGTATGAGGTTCACAATCCGCAGAATCGCCGTCATGGCCCAGTCGCTGCTTCTGGGTCTGATCATTCCGCTTGTCGCCTGCAGCAAGTCCGAGAAGCCGTCGGTCAGAGCCTTTGCTTCGCCTGATGAGGCAGGCAATGCAGTGGTGGAAGCGGCAAAGTCAGGAAATCAAAGCGCAGTTCTGGCAATTTTCGGTGCGGAATCCAAGGAGACTATCTACTCTGGTGATGCCGTGCAGGACAAGGCCGCGGCTGACGCCTACATTGAGGCCTATCAGGTGATGCACCGCTGGCGCAAGATGCCCGACGGAGCCCTGATCCTGCTGGTAGGAGCTGACAATTTTCCCTTCCCGATTCCTTTGAAGAAGAATAGTGCCGGGCAATGGTTCTTCGACACGGCTGCGGGGAAAGACGAGATTCTGGCGCGCCGCATTGGCCGGAATGAACTGGCGGTCATCGATGTTTGTGGAGCCTTGGCCGACGCTCAGGCCGAGTACTTCTCGCAGCGCCATGATGGCGGCAGCGCGAAGCAATACGCTCTGAAGTTCATCAGCGACGCAGGCAAGCAAAACGGGTTGTACTGGGAATCCCCAGAAGGCCAGCCCAGAAGTCCGCTCGGGCCCCTGGCGGCGTTTGCTACCGATGAAGGCTATAGCGTAAAGGCGGACTCGCATGCACCCTTCCACGGGTACCGCTTTCGTATTCTAAAGAAGCAAGGCAGTCATGCGCCCGGCGGCGCGAAGGACTATGTGGTCGGAGGAAAAATGGTCGGTGGATTCGCCTTCGTTGCCTATCCGGCGGAATACGGCAATTCGGGAGTAATGACATTCATCATCAACCAGGATGGCGTGTTGTTGCAGAAGGATCTGGGGAAGGCCACCACAGAAACCGCCACCGCAATGACCGAGTTTGATCCGGATAGCACTTGGAGCGTGGTAAAGGAATAACGCGTGGCGTCGATTCGATGCGGCCCGGCCAGATGGCGATGCGGAACAGCGAATGGTTCCACATGGTGAACGAGCACATCATCTCCATGCCTGACAAGTAAGAATATCCCTGGTATGCCACCTGGGACCTGCCCTTTCACACCATCGCGCTCTCCACGATCGACGTGGACTTCGCGAAAGAACAGCTTGACCTGATGCTGCAGGAATGCTACATGCATCCGACCGGTCAGATCCCTGCCTACGAGTGGAACTTCATGAAAATTAACGTCCTTTCTGGATTCCCCATAGGCTAACCAGACTGTTGATGTAAGCAGGCGAATTTCCTACGGTTCGGGCCTATGCTGCTCTCTTGGCTCCAATTCTCTCCGCCATCTCAGTTTCAGCGATCCTGCGCAGCCAGCGCTGCGTCCGCTCAGCTAACGCGAGCTTATCCGCGAGGCAAGTTTCCAGGAGTGCGGCGACTCCATAATTGCCAGAGACGTCAGCAGCCGCGATGAGCGTCTTGTATTCGGCTGCGCGGATGTGAGCAAGGTTGTTAAGTTTCGCGAGGATGTAGAAACGCCGCGTCTTCGTGTCTTGAATGTCAGCTACTTCGTTGCGGAAGTCCTCGGCAAGCACATCGTAAATCCGAGTCCTCGTTCCACTCAGCGGCAACGGCTGCTCACCGATAAGCTTGAAACATTGATCGAGGATCTCGACGACTTTTTGCGAGACAAAGGTGCGAACCTCCAGGGCCTGCTTGATATCGGGATCTTCTGCGAGCTGTGCCAGGTTCTGGAACATACTAGTCGTTTTTTCCGTGCCCCGCCGTAGGTCGCTGAGCATGAGAACGAAAACCTGTTTCGGATTCTTGATAGGCATTGAAAGTCTCCTTAGATTGTTGGTTGATCGCTCTTGGTTGGTTGTAAGTTGACGGAAGAACTGGCTGAGTTTCCAGCCTAGAGTGTGCTAGGTCGGTGAGGCAACTGGCAAAACTACCAGCGATGGCTTTCAGCGCGCGCCCGGACGAATGGACGAATCGATGTGCTAGCCGAGGTTTCGGCAGAGGTTATGCCGTCAATTACCTGCGCGGGAGTGATTCATCTTCGCGTTTCCAGTGCAGCCTCAAATCGCGCTCTCTGACGACCGCCCGCCGAATGATCGACGATAAATCCCAATTTCACTCAACTCATTTGACCGGAGCGGCCAATTCTTTATGAGTGCCAACGTCCGCTTACATCAATTGTGAAGCGGACTCCACTGCCAACTCTGCTTACCACTTAAAGGGAGTATCCCAGGTCATTTTGAGCCGCTCGGCTGCCCTTGGGGAGCCGCCGTGTATCCAGAGAATCGGCGTCTCTCTTGTGGCAAGCTGAACGGAATCACCTTCCGATATTCTTCCGGCGGTATCCACTTCGTTGCCTTTTTTCTGAAGCTGCTAGGTACGAAGAATTCAATGATCTTCGCCATAAATCACCCTGATTTCGACAACTACGCCGCTTCTCTCGTTGAATGGTTTTTCGGGGAGCGCGGGCGAAGAAAGAGCTGTTTCAATTTGCCCTCGCCAAGAACTCTTTGCAGTTCGCCGAAGCCGACGAAAGGGATGAGCACCACGAATAGGAGCAGGGTCAGAGTAAGGATTCCCTGCAACGTGCCCCCACCGAGATCGGCAATACTCTGGGCGAAGGACTTTCCGTGATAGAGGCCAACGGCGGTCTCTTCCAAAATCTTGAAACATGCCAGCACAATGGTAAATAACGCGGACTTCAGTAGTGTCGGGTAGATAAGCGGTGCATCGTCGAATCGCTCGCCCAGGTGGAGATCTTTGCAAACGAGCATGACTTTCCCCAGTGCCAAGGCATTGATGACCGCGAAGCCTTTGTACGCAAAGCTGATGTGATACTCGGCGAGAATCACCGACTTGTATACAACGAAAAGACCAAAGACCAGCCAAAGGTACAGCACGATCAGGAGAAACTCCTTCATCTGTTCAGTGGCTTTCTGTTTCAGTGTGTGTCTTGTAGTCTCCATGTCATTTCTCCCTGCCAGCCGCATTGCTTTTTGGCCTGTCCTCCGCACTTTGCCGAGCAGCTTGAGCCGATGATCTCTGATACTCCTGATCATGTAGCCCTCCCGCTTCATGGTGGATCAAGAGTCGGTACGAGGCGTCTGGCAGAATTGCCATACTGGCCTGGGCAAAAATCTACGTGACAGACGGAAAACAGCAGTGACAAGCAGATCAGTGCCTGACAACCCAAAAAGAAGGTCCCCATTTCACCACCAGACTGTAACTGTCGAAATATCGCGTTATCACTCACAACCCGGCCAAGATTTACGGATTTCCGAAACTGTAAAGCCACAGTCACGGCGAACAGACGGCGCAAGCTCGTGCTGACGCCTGGTTACATCAACTGAGCGACATGGCCTCGTACGGCGCTACTCGTAATTTCGCTTTGACACTGGGATGTTTGTCTGATCGACGTTGGTGACGCGCTGGCATTATTGATAGTCGCTCAAACCGAACTGCCCGTGTTGAAATGAGAGCCTAGCGGCGCCTCACAGTTGGCTTTAGATCACAGTTTGATTTGAGAAAGGATGAGGCCTTATGAAACGAGATTCTCGAAGCATTCTTCTGTTGGTTTTCACGGCCTTACTGAGCGGCGCTAGTTTCGGGCAAACGAAGCAGCAGCAACGAAACCTAACGGTGAATGGACAGAACGGAACGGCCGAAGTAATTGACCAGAGTGGCCGGTTGTTCGTGGACGTGTCGGCCCTGGCCAGCATCGGCAAGGGTTCGGTGAGTTTCAGCGGGCCACGCATCGTCCTGACGCTCCCTGCGGTGATGAGCGGTGCGGCGGCGGCCGGCACCGCGGAACCCCCTGCCCCTTCGCACCCACCAAACAGTTCTGCTTTGTCACAGGAATTTATGAAGGCGGGCATCGAAGAAATCGCGCGCCTACGGGAGTGGGGTACGACGCTGGCCTCAGCCATTCGGGGTGGGTATGGCGTCACCGACGAGTGGGTCAACGGCTATCGCGATCAGGCGTCGCAGAGCCTGCAGTTGGCGGAAGGGACGGCCTCGACCGATGGCGACCGCAATGCGGCGCAGTTACTCCATCACGCATTTGACCTGGTTCAGCAATGGAGCGACGAGCTGGTGGCAGCGAAGAAATCGATGGACACGGCCAAGTACACGACGTCTCCGAACGCTTTGCGTGAAGATCCGCTGTCGCAGAAGATCATCACCTGCGGACACTTTCTGACTCAGATGCTAGGGAGTGCCACGTTTCAGGATGACGCTTCGTGCCACTGAGCGTGCGGAAACGGCCAAGGCGAAGACCACGGCCTTCCAGTCTAGGACCTGTTTGCTTACGCCGCCTGCGCTGCCTCACGGATCGTTTCTTGAATGCACACGCTCGACAACTGGACCAGCGGATTGTTGGCGTAACGTCCCTGGAAGTGGGGCTGGTGCGAGGGAAAGAGTTGTCGGTCGATGGCAGTTTCGTCGAAGCCAACGCGGCCAAGGAGAGCCGCATTCCGCGCGAGCAGTTGGCGGAAGCAGCCCGAGTCAACCATACGGTGCGTCAGTATGTGGAGGAACTGGAACAGCAGAACCCGGTGGAAGAGCCGGTGCACCAACAGGACCAGGTGTCGACCACCGATCCCGATTCGACCTACGCCACCAAGGGCGGTACGCCAGCCCGACTGGGCTACTACGACAACTATCTGGTGGACAACCACAGCTGCGTGATCGTAGGCGTGCAAGCCACAGCCGCCCGAATGAGTCAGGAGACGGTGGCCGCACAAGACATGCTCGATCGCTTCGCCCGATGGCAGGGGCGAGCGCCCGATTCGGTGGCGGCCAACACGACCTATGGCAACGGGGAGTTTCTGCAGTGGTTGGCGGATCGCGGCATCACGCCCTATATGCGGACCCGCGACAGTATCCACAGAAAGAGGAGTCCATTCTTCGGCCCTGAGCGTTTCACTTACTTGTCCTTCGTGGCTGAACTTACGACACTGTGAGCTGCGGTGTCACCCGAGTCGGTTGCCGGCTTCTTGTGTTTCTTTGCCAAGGCGCGGCCAAGATCGGGAAGAAATTCCTTCACCACGCTGAATCCCATATTGTTCGCCATGGTGATGCCGAAGCTGACGGCGCCGGCGCCGGCAGAACTCTGACTTGGGGGAAGCCAGGTCCGGGCTAGGAACGCCCCTGCCGCCACCCCGCCCACCTGAGAGATGGAAAAGTGCAGGCTTCCATCGTCGTGGCGCGCCAGAATACCGCTGGTAAGCGCATATCCAGTGCGCGGCCAGAAGCCTTGCCTGCCGGAGTTGAAGTAGCGGTTGTCCTCATGCAATGCGCTCCCCAGCCCGTACGTCACCGTGCGCTGAATAGAGTACTGTCCCAGGATGTTGGCAAACCGCCTGCCATAGCCCGACGCCCCCTGCTCCCACTCCGTGGGTTTGTCCTTCGCCTGATCGATTCCGGCGGAGAACCCGGCCTTCGCGAAACTGAGGGGATTAACCATGGTCTTGAAGTAGAGGCGGTTGCGTTCAGGCTGGGTCATGGGCCGAAATTCCTTCGACTTCTTCGTACCGGCCATGTTGAGGTAGTTTAAGAGGTAGTCAATGAAGCCAGAGCCCGGCTTTTTGGGGTTGGCGTCCGTCTGCTCCTGCGCCACGAGCAGCGGAGTCCACAAGGCCAGGAAGATCACGAGAAAGCTCAGAAATTTCATCACCAGAAAATGGTTGCGCGGTCCGGACTAGCTTCGAACCTATCAGCCGACGTCCGACTAGGGGAACTGGAACTAATGCCAGTGTCTCCTGGATTTCAAATCAGACATCATTCCGGGAGGCTGCGCGCCGTCACTTGCGCCGCTTCCACCAGCAGGAAACGGGAAATCGCGCACGAAGCAAAGGGGGTGGGGGGACTGCGATTCGCCTTTCGCGCCGGAATAGGTTGCCCACTTGTCGTTTGGCTGATATTCATGCTGCTTATCTTTATCTGGCTTGCCGCTGGCGGGGGCATCCACATCTGAGCATTCCTCTTAATATTTTTCCGCGCCAATCGCTCAACCAAGAGTGCGAATGGAAGGGTTGCGACAGCAGCAGTTCGGCGGAAGAAAAACCTTGTCCCACGAAAAAACAAAAGAACCCACTTGATTCCGACCGGCCTTCTCATGGAAGGCGATTTCACTCAGAACCCCCATCGGCGGGGTTGGGAGTGTAAATGGGACATTACGACAGTTGACCGACTTCAGAGCCAAAGCGAGCAAACACTGGAAGGTTTGACAGTTTCGGGAATCGCTGTCTTTCAATAAGCTCCGCTCATTCAATAACGCACTCGATACGCACTGTGCGTTCATTCGGCACGTCGTAGAGCAGGCTCCGAATGGTGAAAACAATCTTGACTCTCCTTGTTCTCGCTTCAGCAGGTTTGGCGCAATCCTCCTCCGATGAAACATCTTCGATGCCCTATTCCCAAGACGTGAACTTTTCCCTCGGCCCATTCCAGATGGTCGGGGCAGAAATTTTCCAGTCGGAGGGGGGCGCACTCGCCAGCAGTGTCGTTCGGCCTGAACCCGTTTCCTTGTCAATCATTCGAGCAGAAGTGCAAGAGGTGAATCTCGCGTTCACAGTAACCAATCACCGCGGCCATTTTGTTCGCAATCTTGGGCCATCGGATTTTATGATCCAGGATAATGGCGAACCGCCGGAGAGAATTACCCACTTCGAAAGCCAGTCAGAGCTGCCTTTGCGGTTGGCGATTGTGATCGATCGCAGCGATTCGGTAGCTTATGCATTCAAAGACATAAGACGATCCGCAGCGTTCTTCCTTGAAAACATTTTGCGGCGAACTTCGGATCTGGCTTTTGTCATGGGATTCAATCAGGAAGTGCGGATCGTCCAAGAGCCTGCCAACGACATCAGACTGCTTTCCCAAGCGATCCGAACATTGCCGAGTGGAGGTGATACCGCCATTTATGACGCAGTTTCTGCTGCCTGCCAGCAGTTAGCGAAGGTCAGAGATACGCAGACAGTGCGTCGTGTCATCATCCTGATAACAGACGGGGAAGATAACAGTAGCCACATCGACTTGGAACAGGCAGAAGAGGTCGCTCAGCGTAATGAGTGCGCCGTTTATGTTGTGAGCATCAATGCGGGGATAGATCGTGAACTGGAGCGGGCCGACCGTGCGATGAGGGAACTTTCGGAAGTTACTGGAGGGAATTTTATCCGGGTCCGCGCCGACGGTCTGACAACACCATTTTCCAACATCGACAAAGAGCTTCGCAGCCAGTATTTGATCAGCTATAAGCCGGCCAACGTGCGTCCCGACGGATCATTTCATCGACTCGTTGTCTTTGGCCCCAAAAAGCTCCAGATCCATCATCGGGACGGCTATTTCGCAAGATAGTTCAGCCGGAAAGCCGGGGGAATCCAACATTCCTGCTCGGTTTCGTCATGATTTAGGCAGCATACACCGTTGCGGTCATCGAGTATAACCGGGATTTTTCAACAATTATTCGCTCACACAAGGAAAGCGGAGTAGCTGGTGACTTGCCACCTTCCGTTTATTCTCTCCGGCAAAACTTGATCAAATTGCACGCACATAACCGCATCTTGTGCGGGACTCGCGCCAGCACTGTAATCGAAGGAGTAACTGAACACGGCGCGATGATGCCATAGGCCAAATCCGGGACGCGTGACGGTCACAACCCGTCTCCCGCCTTCTGCTGGCGAGGGTTCGGCTGATGCAGGGACAATGTCAAAAGGGAACTGCATCGCTGAAGTAGGCTTTAGTCGCTATGCACGCAAGTTCTTCGTCATGAAGTCCCGCCCGCATAAGGCACCGGCGTTTACACTCAGAACCCACACCCGGGACCGGGTTGTGAGTGTAAATGAGATTTAACAACAGTTATAGGGGCATACTGCCGAAAGTGAACTTGGACCGTGCCGCCGCTCGGCCCGTCATTGCACCCTTAGCGGAACTTTCGTCGGCGATACACCAGCACCATCCGCATCGCTGTCTCCCCCTCAAACTAATGGGTACGCAGAGACTGCGAGAGACTTAGCAGATTCTGGGGAACCACCTTAATGAAACCTCCACGCGGGCTATCAATGTCAGAAATCAGGAAGAAGGCGATGGACACTACAACCGGCACAATCAGAAATATGTACCGCTCGGTCCGGTGTGCACCATACCCGATCAGCAAGTTGCAGCACATGGCGATAGCCGCCATCAGCGTCCAGGCCGCGATTGGGATGCGGTTCCACCACGCGGCTTGGGTATATCCCTGCGAGTTCAGCACGTCATTCATGCCGGAAACTACGAGGGCAAGAGGAGGCGTGGGCTGCGCTGCCGCTCTCGGCAGGACTGCAGACCACAGCTCGTTCTGTAGTTCAGCTGTATCCGCGTTGATCTTTGCGATGCTTTGCTGGTTGCGAGTGGTGTAGAACAACACTCGCTGATCGATATACTTTTTCAGCAGCTCGTGCACTCTCGCTGCATCCACGGCAGGCAACAGATCGGCCCGCACGTACTCGGTGCCGATCGCGTTGGCCTCGGCCTCTTCGTAATTCTTCCGCTGATCGTAGCGGCTGACGGCCATCGAGAAGCTGAAGCCGATCAGGAGTGCCAGCAGGGTCAGCGTAGCACCCAGCACAACATCAAAGTCGTCCCGCACTTCTTCCCTCATAGGGATCACTCTGTTGCGAAGGAGGTCGCCGATGTGAGCTGCAAGGAACAGAAATACGAACGACAAAACCAGCACAAGCAATGGAAAGTCCATAGGGTTCATATTTTGTAGGGTCCTCAGGCCCAGCCAGCGCACTTCGGGTCGCCGCAAGGCCAGGAGCTTACCACGCAAGCGCGAGGTCTGGTAGCTCAACTGACGCGACCAGGCGTTTGCACTCAGAACCCCTATTGTGAGTGTAAACGGGATTTATTGCCAAGTACGAGCCGGGCACCCAATTCAATCAACACAATACCGATCTGGTGGACTTCCTACAACTGGTGGACTTCCTATAAGAGGACTTGAACTAAGCCGCTTTGCGGCGGACGCATTCGCGTGTTGCTGAGCCGACGGTGGAGGTGATCTGAGTTAGTTTCTTGTCGCAGAGGAGGAACTCT
>Ga0326728_10022497_pt1 | contig 11692 bp, 10 predicted proteins | sample MB3enrmetagenome_FD_207602 | JGI IMG/M metagenome (GOLD analysis project Ga0326728, IMG submission 207602) | Lab enriched peat soil microbial communities from McLean, Ithaca, NY, United States - MB31MN | ecosystem: Environmental > Terrestrial > Soil > Wetlands > Peat | place: USA: New York... | reverse complement strand
AGATCGCAAGCACAACCTCGATTTCTGGAAGTGGGCAAAACGCCACCCTGCGGCCACGGCTCTCGGCATCCTGGTCTTCGCCGCCTTGTGTTTTCTGCCCCTTTCTCCGAAGCACCCCAGTCCAGATCTGGCCCCTGACGAAACGCCGCTCTTCATTTAACCCGGATTTCTCACCACGAATGGAGTCAGGGAATTGATCCATTGACTCATTGGTTCATTGAGCCATTGAAGACTGCCATTCCCTTCTTCAATGATATGATTCAATTCAATGGATCAATGGCGCAATGGATCAATCCCCTGACCGCCTCGCATTCTGATTTCTACGTTCTGATTTCTGATTTGCTCTCACTCAAATTGTTTTCGAAAATCGGTGAGCTGTTGCTTGAGGTCGGCAACTTCCTTCTGAAGGCTCGCAACGTCGCTCTCCAGCCGGGCAATTCTCTCGTTGTCCGGGGACCCGGCTGCGACCGCGCCGCCCGGCTCCGGCGGCTCCCATGCCTCCACGTCACCGGAGAGCAGGTGGGCGTACCGCGACTCCTTGGTGCCAGGCTGTCGCGGCAACTTTTTCACCACGGGCGGATCGCGCTCGATCAAACGGTTCAGGGCCAATTCCACGCTGTCCAGGTCCTCGAAGCGATGCAGCCGTTCCCCACGCGTGCGGAGTTCGCCGGGCGTCTGCGGTCCGCGCAGCAGGAGCACGCAAAGGATGGCAGTCTCCCGGCGGTCGAAGTTGAAAACCTCCTGGAGGCGGTGCCCGTACTTCGTCACGCGGCTGTCCACCAGCCTCATGGCTCCCGCCAGCCCCTTTTCGTTGAGACTGTCAATCGCCTGCGTCACCGCGTCTTCGTCCAGATTCATCACCGGGTCGCGATTGGATTTCTGGTTGCAAGCATTGACGAGAGCATTCAACGAGAGCGGGTAGTAGTCCGGCGTGGCCGCTTCCTTTTCCATTAGCGCGCCCAGCACTCGGGCTTCAACTTCGTTCAATTGAATGTCCACAGTGTCCGCTCCCACCCGCATTCTAGCACGGGCAGTCGGCAGAAGCGGAAGGCAGTAGGCAGTAGGCACAAGGCGGAAGGCAGAAGGCAGTAGGCGCAACAGCCTTGCACCGGCGCCCTTTCTTTCGTCCCTTCCGGGGCTTTCTCGCCCGACGCAACCGCAACCCCAGGCCTTGTGCCCTGGGCTAAATTCTTATGCCCCGTCCGGAGCTTGTGGCTTGCCACTTTTCACTGTACTCTACTTGTTTACGGGCGGGGCGGACGGCTCGGAGCCCTACACCGATTTGATCCGGGACGCGGAGGGCAAGCTGTATGGCACCACCGAGTACGGCGGCTCTAGCAACGGCACCAAGGCAATGCTGCACCTTCCGTCAGATGAGAAGTACGGCCTCATCTCTCAGATGCGCCGGGTGGCCGTGTCCATTCCCGCCAATACAGCGGAGGGTTTTAAGCGGCGCGGTCAGCAGGATAAAGCGCATTTTTGCAATATCGCACAGGCGTCGCTTGCGGAGTTACGCTATTTACTTTATCCTGTGTCGAGATTTGGGCTACAAGCTTGAGTTCGAAATGATGGGGAAGCAGGCCGACCAGATTAGCCGTATGCTGCACGGGCTAATCAAATCCGTCAAAGGGTAGTCTTCACCCGTCTACCATCTACTGTCTACCATCTACACATGAGCATGCGAACCAAATCGTCCGAGTTATTCCAGAGAGCACAGCAGGTGATGCCGGGCGGCGTGAACTCACCCGTGCGGGCCTTCCGCGCCGTAGGCGGAGATCCGCTTTTCATCGCCAGCGGCAAGGGCTCGCGCCTCACGGATGTCGACGGCAACACGTACATCGATTATGTCTGCTCGTGGGGACCGCTCATTCTTGGCCATTGCCATCCGGAGGTGATGGCTGCCGTTGGGCGCGTCCTCGAAACGGGGACCACCTTTGGCGCCTCGACGCCCGGTGAGGTGGAGCTCGCGACTCGCCTCACGGAAGCGTTTCCCTCCATCGAGCGCGTCCGCCTGGTGAGCTCGGGCACGGAAGCCACCATGTCCGCCCTGCGCGTGGCGCGAGCGGCGACGGGTCGCGACAAGGTCCTCAAGTTCGAGGGCTGCTACCACGGTCACGCCGACGAGTTCCTGGTGAAGGCTGGGTCGGGCGTGGCGACACTCGGCCTGCCGGACAGCCCGGGCGTGCCGCGCGCCCTTGCCGAGCTGACGCTTACCGTTCCTTACAACGACCTGGATGCGCTGGAAGCCGTCTTCAGCGCCTACCCCAAGGAATTTGCCGCGGCCATCGTCGAGCCGGTAGCGGGCAATGCGGGCTTGCTCCTGCCCAAGCCGGGATTCCTGGAGCGGCTGCGCGCCTTGACCGAGGAACACGGCACGGTGCTGATCTTCGACGAGGTAATCACCGGTTTTCGCCTAGCCTATGGCGGAGCGCAGCAGCTCTACGGCATTCGGGCCGACCTGACGACCCTGGGCAAGATCATGGGCGGCGGCCTGCCGATGGGCGCTTACGGCGGCAAGGCGGAGCTGATGGATCGGGTGGCGCCGGCGGGCCCCGTCTACCAGGCGGGGACGCTCTCCGGCAACCCGGCGGCGGTGGCGGCGGGAATCGCCACCCTGGAGGTGCTGCGGCGACCCGGATTCTACGAGCGCCTCGACGCGCTGGCGCGGACCCTCGTCGCGGGGTTGAGCGCTCAAGCGGAGCGGGCCGGCGTCGCACTCACCGTCAACCGCATCGCCTCCATCTTCACGCCGTTCTTCTGCGCCGGCCCGGTGACGGACTACGCCTCCGCCAAGCAGTCGGACACCGCCGCCTTCGCGCGCTTCTTCCGCGCCATGCTCGATCGCGGCGTTTACCTCCCACCGTCGCCGTTCGAAACCGCGTTCGTCTCGGCGGCCCACACGGAGCGCGATGTCGAAGACACCCTTCAGGCGGCAGGGGAGGCGTTGGCAGAAAGCAAGCGCTGAGCGGCGAATGCTGGAAGGAAGAATCCGCAGATTACACAGATTACGCAGAACGAAGAGCGAAGACTCAGGACACGATCTGCCTGGAAAACCGCCGCTTTTCCGTTTCTAATCTGTGCAATCTGTGAAATCTGCGGATTCTTCTCCTTTTGTGTCGCCACCCAGCGGTGGTAGACCGGCGCCCGTGTCGTGCGCGTGGTACAATGTTTGTAATCTGCGGGGCTGGAGTGGCGGAATTGGCAGACGCAGCAGACTCAAAATCTGCCGCCGGTCACCCGGCGTGGGGGTTCAACTCCCCCCTCCAGCACCACATTGCCGATTGACGATTGCCGATTGACGATTTGAAGAGCCGTCCATTCTCAGTCGCTCATCGGAGTCCAGCGCCAACCGACGACTGACAACTTCTTCCAATCGGCAATCGTCAATTCTCCACCCCTACTTTTCAATCAGCTCCGGTAACTGCTGCGTTCGGCCGTAGAGCGTTCGGATTTGGCTGAATCGGTCGGCGGCGCGCTGCCAGCGGTCCAGTTCGTTGTCGTAGCGGATAAGGATGTTTTCGAGGAAGTAGGGCCGGTTCTCGGCCAGCCACAACTCGCGGTATCGGATGCCCAGAGCCGAGCTGTGGTTGCGCAGGTCCTCGAGCAAGCCGTTCACGCCGTTGATCCGCTCGAGGGTGTCGTACACCTGCCCGCGGTCCGAAGCGTGAGCTTGTGCCTGCGCGTAGAGATCGGCGATGTACTTGGTGTAGATCGCCTTCTGCCCGAGAAAGTCGAAGCGGCGGGCGGCGAAGTCGACGTAATCCAGGAGCTCGGCGTTGCGCCTTGCCAGGTGGCGGCTCTCGATGAGGTCGGCCATCACGCTCTCGGCCAGCAGGCGCACCTGATGCGCCACGGGTTCCATCTGGACGTAGAACTTCTGGCCGTCGACGGTGAAGGGACCGATCCACGTCAGCCAGTCTTGGCCGTCCTGCTTGATCGCGGTGTGAAGCGCTTCGTGGATCTCGGTGAGTTGCTGGACCTCATTCATGAAATGATGGCCATCGGCGCGGTAGAAGGCCCAATCCCAGGCGCTCTGGAACTGCTGGTTGTCGACCGTGTCCTGCCAGCTCTCGGCCGCGCCGTAAACCAGTCCGTACCAGGCAAAATTGAAGAGGCTTTCGCCGTCGTCCATCCAGGTGGTGTTGAGCGCTCCCGTCGCGCCCAGCTTCTTGCCATCGGCGATGAACCCTTTGATGTTCGGCGGGCCCCTGGCGTAGTCGGGGAAGATGCGGCTCCAGTTGTTGACGCCGGGCGCCACCCAGGTCTCCAGTCCCACGTCGCGGAAGGGTTTGATCTCGTTCACAAATGACGGCCGCGGGCTGTAGTCCCACGGCACGGCCACCATGTCGTGCGGAAGCTGATTCAGCAACTCGGGGTGACGCACGGCAATGTCGCCCCAGAACAGCACCTTGCGGTGATAGGGCTGGAGGATCTGGTCGATTTGCTTGAGGTAGTCAAGGTAGACCTGACCTGCGCCCTGCTTCTCGATCATCGGTTTGGTGCGGCCCTGGCCAAGCTCGTCGGTCTCATCGGCGCCGATGTGGATATACGGGGAAGGAAAGGCCGCGGCGAGGTCGGCGAACATCTTGCCGATGAACCTGAGCGAATCCGGCACCGCCGGCGAAAGCACGTGGCCGTACGGCACCTCCGCGAGGTCCTGGAAGCGCTCGTATTCGAGCGCCAGGTGCAGGTGACCAAAAGATTCCTGCTCGGGCACCACTTCCACGTGGTACTGGCGGGCGAAGTCGACGATCTCGCGCGCTTCGGCGGGGGTGATGGCCCCGCCCGGCGCCGCCACCAGCGGCAGGCTGGGGTAGTCAAACGTGTTTTCGAAATAGAGCGAATAGACGTTGATCTTGTACTCGCTCAGCAGGGCGATATCGTGCTTGATGGACGCGAGCGTGGGCACCGGTCCGCGGCTGATGTCAACATGCACGCCTCGCCAGCGCAGGGCGGGCCAATCCACAATGCCCACGGCCGGCGCTTGCGCTCCACGCTCGTCGCCGGGATGCAACAGTTGCCGGAGGGTCTCGACCCCGTAGAACACGCCCGCCGCGCTTGCGGCCACCACATCGGCTTCCCGCGGCGTCACCCAGAGCATGTAGCCCTCGTCGGCGGCCGCAGCCGGAAGCGTCACGCCGGCGTTGCGAAGGATTCGTTGCCCGGCCGGGCTCTCCGCGCGCGCCAACACAACGCGCGGCGTCTTGGGAGCGCGCGGCTGGACACGGGCCTCGACTCCACTCAAGGACTCGAGGTCTTTCGCGAGCAGGGACGCCGTAAAACGGTCCTCGCCAGAGCTGCCGCTGACTTCGATCACCAGTCGAGCGCCGGTTTGGAACGTTCCCGGGCCGAGATCGAGCTGGCGCGGGTAGGGGGTCAGCGGGAGGTCCGCGGACAGCGAGGGAGAGCAAAAGCAGAGGGCAATCAGGATCGCGGCACCAGGCTTGATCATGGGACTGCTGTCGGCAAGGTGGCCTTCGGGTGAAGGCCGCGCGCGCCAGTGTGCTGCAACATGCAGTTCTCGACAACTGCCAGCGGCAGAGCCGCTGCCCATTGCGATCGCGGCGTTTCAAACTCCCTCATTCCCCGACGTCAAGGCAACGGTCAGAGTCACCGGGTAGAGAACCGGAGGCCTCCAGTCCCCGATGGCCGTCTTCGGACCCGGGGGAAAGAGAGTACGCGGTCCTAATAGCGGGAACCCGGCGCCTCCTGACCCGCGTAGCACACGCCGTAACTCTGGCGTCTCGTGCCCGCGATGGGTTCCTGGCGCACGATTTGCGCCGGGACTTCGATATTAGGGCCTGCTTCGCTGTAGGGGCACGCCACCATCAGTCCTTCACCGACGTAATAGTCTTTCTCACTGGTGAAAGCAAACCCGCCTTTCGAGACGTCATCGGTGTGGGTGACTTCGGTCCCGCTGGAGTATCTTCGGATCAGAACGGGAAGCGTCAACGACACGCGGCGGTGCCGTCGCCAACTCATGATTTGCTCGGCGTCCGGCTCCGGCCGGGCATCCGAAGCTGCCGACTCCCTCTTCGCGTAGCCCCAGGGGGTCATCCGATGGCAACCATCACACGGGAGGGAAAGCATTCCGGCCGTCTCAAGCACGTCGGCTTCGACGAGCGAAAGCCTGACCCTGACCAGCGTGTGGCAACTGCGGCACTCGATGGTGGCGGTGGATTCCGCGATGGTTTCCGGATCCGGAGGCGGGAAGTGGATGCCCCAGAATTCTTCTCCGGCTTTCATGGACTCCAGATCGTAGGTGCCCTTCCGCAGTGAAGTGTCGGTTAAGGGCCCGAGCATGCCATACACGCCACCCTCCCCGGTGAGAGGGGCTACCAGCCCGATCACGCGGAACTCCGCCGCGCGAGTACTCCGGATGTTGATCAGGCGGACAACGGCACCGTTCGGGAGTGGGCGGGAGACTCGAACCCACGCTCCATGCCGGTTGACCGAAGTCGTCTGCGCCTCACACTCCTCGCTCGCGCCCCCTTCCGACCAGACTAGGCGGAGGGGCACGGCCAACATCAAGCGGTCAGAGCGTCGTTGCTCAGCACTCATTCGAACCACCCCGAGGCACGTGACCAAGGCGCGCTCGGAACGCGTCGGCGCCAGTTCCCTTCTGACGACTCCTAGTCAGTTTATGCTTGCCGCGGTTTGCTTGGCAACTCGTTTTGACAGGGCGTCCTGCCTTGACTTCGAGAGGAGCTTTGGGTAGTTTTGCGGGAAGGCTGCTGCGTCGGCCTGACCTACTTTATGACCAAGAGCGCGCGACGATGGCTGGGCTTGGGAGCGACCGCACTCGTGCTGGGCCTGATCGTCTTCAACGTAACCCGGAATCCGGAGTGGCGCTCCTTCGACTGGAAACGCTTCTGGCTCTCCACCACCCATGCGCGCCCGAGCTTTCTGCTGCTGGCGGTAACCACTGCTTACTTGTCCTACGCGGTGCGGGCGGTACGCTGGAAGTACTTTCTCGATCCCATCAAGTCCGGCTCGCTTTGGATCCTCTTTGCCGGTCAGATCCTGGGCTTCAGCTCCATTTACCTGATTGGGCGGCCCGGCGAACTCGTGCGGCCCGCGTATATCGCCAAAAGGGAACACGTTTCCTTCGCTTCACAGCTTGCGATCCTCCTGCTGGAGCGCATCTACGACACGGTTGCCATCGTTCTATTATTCGGGCTGGCCCTGTACTTTCAACCGCTTCATCCAAGGACCGCCCACGGAATGGCGGCGCTGCGCCGGGTACGCGAAACCGCCCAGTCGGTGGTGCTCGTTGCGGGCCTCCTGATTGCCGGCTTGGTGGCCTTCCGGCTCTACTCGGAAAAACTAGTCACACACTTCGAAAGGAGATTTCGCTTTATTCCCACCCGAGCCCGGGTGGGGTTTGAACGGTTCCTGCGATCTCTCGCCCAGGGGCTGGACGCCATCCGGAATTGGCGTGACCTGCTGGCCAGCGTCGCTTGGACGATCGTGCTCTGGTTTCTCAACACCACGGTCTTCTGGCTGGTGTTTCGCAGCCTGAACGGAGAGCTGCAGTCCATTTCCTGGTGGGCGGCGGCAATGACGATTTTCTTTGCGGCCATCGGCCTGCTGGTGCAGCTCCCGGGAGTTGGCGGCGGATACCAGGTAGGGATTGTCGAGGCCTTAAGGCGCGTTCTGCACGTGGGCGCTGAGGCGGCCACGAGCGCCGGGATTCTGATGTGGATCGTTGCCTTTGTGCCTTGTGTCGCCTTGGCTTTGCTGATTCTGCTCTACGAAGGCCTCAGCTTCAAAAGGCTTCGGGGTATTGCGGACGAGAAAAAAGCAGAGTCGGTTGTCAGTCGTCCCTAGTCGACTTGAACATGTTACTCTGTCCCTTGTCCTTAGTCCTTGGTGTTGCCTCCTTTGCTCGCGCAACGGACAAAGGGCAAAGGACTACTGACGACTGACAACTGACACTGACAACTGAAATGAAATGCCCATTCTGCGGACACACGGAAGATAAGGTCGTCGACTCGCGCGAGGCGAAGAGGGGCGAGACCATTCGCCGGCGGCGGGAGTGTGCGAAGTGCGGCCGGCGGTTCACCACCTACGAGCGCACCGACGAGATCCCTTACATGGTGGTGAAGAAAGACGGCCGCCGCGAGAGATTCGATCGCCAGAAGCTGATGGCGGGCCTCATGAAAGCGTGCGAGAAGCGGCCTGTTCCACCCAACACGCTGGAGGAAATCGTCAACCAATTGGAAGCCTACGTCGCCGAATCGCCCGATCGCGAGCGCCCCACCACCGAGGTCGGGCGCTTGGTGATGAATCAGCTCAAGAAGCTCGACAAGGTAGCTTACGTGCGCTTTGCTTCGGTCTACCTCGACTTCAAGGACGTCCGCGAGTTCATGGATGAATTGAAGGACCTGCTGAAGGCGCAGGAGAGCCGGGCGCGGCCGAAGAAGAACTGACGTTGACGATCGTCGATTGACGACAATTTTGGATTTTGGAATTTGGATTGAAGAACGCTCATAGGCGAGTTCTCAGCGTCTTGATGGAAGCGAGCTCTCTCTGGCAGCGCTGCGTTCTTGAATCCACAATCCAAATCGGCCGATCCCAGTGCTGCAAATCCTGTCTTGCATCCTCTTCAATCCAAAATCCAAAATCTAAAATCAGATCGTCTGAAAACGAACCGAGAATCGCGTCCCCTTGCCGTTCTCAAGCGGGCTCACGCAGTGGACGCTGCCGCCGATCTCTTCCACGCGGCGAGCGGCGATAGCCAGTCCCAGCCCGGTACCGCCGGGCCGCGTGGTGAAGAACGGCTCGAAGATTCTCTCCTGCAGCTCCGACGGGATGCCCGGGCCTTCGTCTTCCACGCTTAGACCCGCCTTGCCAATGGAGCACTGTGCTCCCACCACGCGCAAGCGGACGGTTCCGCCCGGCGGGCTCGCCTCCAGCGCGTTGACGACGAGGTTGGAGACGATGTCTCCGACAGCCTCCTCTCCGCCGGCGACCGGGCAGGCGCACTCGCCGCTCAATTCCAACTTGACGTTGCGCCGTTCGGCCTCCGCCCGCGCGAGAGTCAGGACTCGGTTTGCCACGGCCATGAGGTCGGCGGGACGGTCCGTATCGCGCGCCGGCTCGGCGTAACGACGTACCTGAGACAGGTTGGCATTCAGGCGGTCGATTTCCCCCGCGATGAAGCGGCAGTCCTCGCGAACCCCCTCGGGCAGGCTCGCTTCTTCCTCGAGCAACTGGACGGCGGTCTTCATCGTGCTCAGCGCGTTCTGGACGTTGTCGGCGATGCCCGCCGCCATCTCGCCGAGGAACACCATCCTGGCCTTTTCCGCCAGTTCGCGCTCCCGCCGCACCTTCTCCGCGATGAGCTCGCAAAGCTCGATCGGCGCCGCCAGTTGGTCCGCCAGCAATCGCAGCGCGCCGCGCTGTCCGGCCGAAAGCCCCGGAGGTACGGGAACCACGGCAAGATGTCCGATCACTTGGGCTCCGCGATGGATCGCGAGCACCTGAACTCTGCCTCGGTCGGGAGTTGGAGCCTCGACGCGCTGCCGGCCGAGGCTCAAACTGGCTCGCTCGAGCCCGAATTCCTGAGGTACTCTCGCTTCGACAAAACGCCCCAGCTCCGTCAGGTCCCCGGACTCTTTGGCAAATTCCTGAATCTCCGCCGCCAGCCTCTGGACGCGCTCGTAGTCTGGTTGGGAGGACGCCTCGAGGACCCGATGGATCCCCTTTTTCACCGGCCCGAAAAACACGACCAAGCCAAGGATCATCAGGCCGAGGATCAGCGACAACAGGAACGGGTGGACGACCGCGCCGAAACTGTAGATGAGCAGTTTGGCGGTGACCAGCGGCGTGAGGTCGAAAGCGATGTCCAAGGTTGTCTCGGGCGCGGGCCCGACCGATCGCCAGGCCCGCGCCGTTACCGGTAGAAGCCAACTCTATTGTACGGGAAGCGGAGCCCGCGCTCAACACGGGAATTCCCCACCCCGAGAAAAGCACGACGGGACTGGGAGTTATCAGTCTTCAGTTCTCAGTCCTCAGTTCTCCGATGGGCGGTCTTCCTCTTGAACTGAAAACTGTGACCACTGATAACTCCCAGGCTCCGAAATGCCGTTTTCCATGAATCTGCCAATCTTGTAACTTGCGTGTTTTGATATACATCGTGGGATAAGAGACATAACTGCCTTTGTTTTCAATAACATCGTGGGATGTTCCTAAATCCCATTTTTCATACCCTTTGTTTTCATCAACATCGTGGGATGTTCCTTCATATTGGGTATGCGCGGCGGGCCCGGCCTTGCAGGGCCGAACGGCGTTCGACCCCTTCCCGCACCACGCCATGAGGACGAGCGCCGCTGCCGGGTGAGGGTGGTGGCCTTCACCTCGGGGAGCGCGGCGTCGATCGCGGCGGCGTAGTCCGGCGCACCGGCGGCCGTCGCCGGCGACTCGCCCGGGCTCGGTGCAGTGGGTGTGTTGATCATGGGTGTCCTTTCGGGTAGTTCTCAGTTTTTAGTTCTCAGTGGCTCTCAGCCCTCAGCCGTCAGCTATCGGCCAGCACAAACGGAGTTTCTTGCTGGTAGCTGAGGGACGGGCCATGGCTTTGTTCTGGGTTTGTTCCCGGGGCCTCATCCTTTGTTTTCAATGAGTCCTCGGCTTTGTTCCTTTCAAAAATGCCCTCGTCGGCAGGGGACGCGGCTTCTTCGTGGTTCGGCTCGGGCCCGGCTGGTCGAGCGCCGCCGAGCCCTACGGGACCTGGGCCCTCGGACTCCGGGCCATGGCTTTGTTTTGGGTTTGTTCCCGGGGCCTCATCCTTTGTTTTCAATGAGTCCTCGGCTTTGTTCCTTTCAAAAATGCCGTCGTTGGACCCCTTGGTGCCAAGTGAGGGGGGTTCTTCGCTGTTCGGCTCGGGCCCAACGGCGCCCAGCCCTACATCCCTGGTCGGGTTCTCCGGCTCGGCTGGCCGGGCGCCGCTCGGCCCTACCTGCGACTCTTCCTCTTCCGGGTCCTGTTTCTTGAGCCGCCGCCAGGACCGGTCTTCCTTGCGCATGTATATCAAAAGGCGGGTCTTGCCATCGATCTCGCGGTCCACCAGCCACATCTCGCGCGCCAAGTGGGGTGAAACGGCTTGGGTGGGGGCGATGGCGGCATCGCGCTTGGTTTGGGTGACGGTGACCTGCTCGCGGATATAGAGCTGGTAGGCTTCCGAAACGTCCCGCAGCTCCTTTTGTAAGTCGTTAATCAGAGAGAGGCTAGGCTTGTCGAGCACGGGGTCCCAGCCGGGCTCGCGCTTGGCCCGGGCGGCATCCGGGCCCTTCCACGTGTCATCCTGGGGCGGCGGCCAGGGACGGCGGTGGGCCAGGGCGTCAGCGCGCTCGCGGTGGCGCTTGGTGAGGTCGAGAAAAACGTTGAAGATGCTGGCGGCGCGCAAACTGGCCTGTTTGCCGTAGAGCGCGGTGAGCAGGGGCACGGCGCAGGAGTAGTCGCAGTCCTTGGCTAACTCGATGAGCGCGTTCACCTTGGCTAGGACTTCCTCGAACTTGGCGGGCGAATCGTCGATGTTGCGCAGGCCCTTCTCCAGCACCTCGGCCTGCGAAACGTCGGCCACATCCTGGTTGAACTGGAGGTGGAGTTTCTCGCGGTTCACTTCCAGGTCGTGCACCTTTTCGGCCATCAAGGCTCCCTGGGAGCGCTCGAGCTGGCGACGGCGCCAGCG
>Ga0326728_10022496_pt1 | contig 11692 bp, 8 predicted proteins | sample MB3enrmetagenome_FD_207602 | JGI IMG/M metagenome (GOLD analysis project Ga0326728, IMG submission 207602) | Lab enriched peat soil microbial communities from McLean, Ithaca, NY, United States - MB31MN | ecosystem: Environmental > Terrestrial > Soil > Wetlands > Peat | place: USA: New York... | reverse complement strand
CCACTCTTATAATAACCTCATCCGGCTCCGGATTCGAGATTCGAGGTTCGAATGCCACCTGCGCAACTTCGTGGTTCCGTACTGATTTTGATCCTCTTTGATATTTGCGAGGAGATCCGCTTGGAAGAGTTGCGGCGCATTTTGGGTTCGCAACCAGTGCGACGAGAGCCCAGCTTTAAACATCCCGCCCCCGAATATGTTCGTTTTGAGAATCCTCCGGTCGAGGAGGCGATGGAGAAAGTCCTCCTGGCCACCGGCGAAGAATTGGAAGGGCGTCTGAAGTACTACGACTATGGCGTCTTGAGCGTTGAATTCAAGCTCGCTTTTCAGGGGAATTGGGAGAAACTCGTAGCTCTGTCTTCAAGGTACATTGCAGGCCTGGAAATCGAAAGGCAGGCCCACTTCCTGGCACGGCAGATGCTCAAGCGTGTGAGCTCGGCGCTAGTTAAGCCCTACGAGCATTGGTTGAATCAGGATTACTACATCTTTCACGTGCAGGAGATCGATGGACAGCCGACCGCCCCTGAACTGCTCCAAAGTTGCGGCGACGAGATCGCTCAAGTCGTCCGAGGTGAGGAGGCGCAGCTCTCCGAAGGAGAGCGCCGAGAGATTCTGCAATCGAGCATGTCCTACTCTCCAACCGATTTGGTGGTGGCCGGCTGGAACGCGGCGTTTGTCTACGACACTGCGGCCGGGGCTACGACCACCATACAACTCCTCGAATATGCCAACTCGCAGCTCCTGGAATTTCGCCATTACGACGAAGTTCTGACCCGCGAGCTAAGGAGCGTGTATCTCTCGCTGGAAAAGGGGACAGGGTTTCTCGCCCGTTGGAGGCTAGCCAAGGCTTCGGCGCGGCTTCACACCTTGCTCCTGGATGTTACCGAGCTTACCGAACGCGCCGACAATGCCATCAAGTTCTTGAGCGATATGTTCTCGGCGCGACTTTATCGTGCGGCAGCCGGCAAAGTAGGAGTCGAGGACTACAAGAACCTGGTCAAGCAGAAGTTGGATACGGCGGAGAACCTTTACCGCTTCATGGTCGATCAATTCCATCAGGGCAGGGCGTTTGTCCTGGAACTTCTGGTGGTGATCATTCTTATCATTGACTTGGTGTTTCTCTTTCGAGGAAAGGGGTAGCGTAGGTTTCATGTGCCAGGTGTCGCGAGGTCCATCTCTTTGCACTGGACCGTCCGGTGCGGGGTTTCGCTCTCGAAAATCACACTATCCCAGTCATTCCCGCGAAAGCGGGAATCCACATCCTTCTGAACTGACCTGGACCCCCACCTGCACAGGAATGACAACACCGGCGACTTTCATATCTTTGGGCGAGTATTGCCATTACTGCCATCAGCGGGACCTACCGTTGAACCGAACGAGCGTGGAATTCACCGAAGGCGGGACGGAATTCAGGCTCCACGTGCTGCTGCCCGGGGGAGTGTGGTTACGATGAAGCGGCCTTTGTGGAAAGCTTGGCGGCGCTCAACGTGGCGGGTCGTGAGTATTTGAACGGTCCGGAACGGCGGCCGGAGCACTGCGACTTAGCGAAACTGATCTGGCACGAGATTCACTCGCCGCCGGCGCCCGCGATCCTCATCGAGCTCCCGGCGCGGGCCGGAGCGCCTCCACCGAGGTCTCCACAGGCAGGCCGTCACGGATACTAATCTTTACCAGCACTTCCCAGTTCAAGGGGACGCGCTTGTCAGGAGTCGCCGCCCGGATGCGTTCATAGACCGGCCGCATCTTCTCCGGCGCAGTGAAGAACTCGCCAACCCCGGCCGTTGTGGCACTCGTCTGCCCGGCCAGGAGCAGGATGTGGGAAGGGGCTGGGGCGCTGAGCATCTTGATTACGCCGTATGCTGTCAAGCCTGTGCCCGGCTTGTCGCTTGGTTCGGCATGCACCCAATATTCCTTCTGTTCGCCGGGAAGCCGATTCACGTTCTCGATCGGCCCTTTTTCGAAGTTGAAATTAGATTTGCCGAGGTTCTGGTCAGTCCAGTCATTGATCTGCGGCCCTCCAAGGACGATCAGATCCTGCTTCTGCACCTGGTCCCAGTTGAGGAAGCGCCCCTGGCTGAGACGCACAGGTCGCCGCAGAAACTGCATCAGCCGCCCCAGGTGATAGGCGGTCGTGGCTTCGCCCATTCCCGTGTACTCGTCGCGCGTCGCGTGCAGGAACTGGAAGGGCAAGTCCCGGTCCGCATTGTTCAACGCATCATTGAAGGCACCCTTCAGCTCCGGTGGCGCCGGGATGGTGTGTTCAAGTATATCGGTGGGGGGCTCGTTGGACGGAGCCCCACGGTAAAGCACCACTTCGGGGTTGCTCAGCAGGAGCAACGTCTCCCGGTCCGTCGTACCCATCGTTCCCAGCAACTCACCGTAGAACGAGTAGTCCTCGGCGGAAGCCGAACGCAAGGCCGTTGGGTGAGGGGGTATCTGACGCAAGCACCGGTTCTGCCTCGCCAACCAGATGGTGCACCCAAACGAAATGAAAAGACACGCGGCCATCGCAGGAACCAGCCAGCGCACGCCCTGCCGCCGGGGTTCCACCGCCGGTCGGGGCGCTGAAACTTCCCGGTCCGAGCCCTCCACCGGGGGTTGTTCGCGCATCCTGAAAACCGGCAGGTAACCGCCCTTTGGGATCTCGATCGTGGTCAGCTCGTCCCGCCCGGGGCCGGAAAAGTACGCTTCCAGCCGTTTTCGCAGTTCCCGGGCCTCCACCCGTACGATATTGTCGTCTGAAAGATTGTAATCGGGAAGGCGGCCGAACACCCTCGACCCAATCAATTGCTCCCGCACATTCTCCCGCTGGCCCAGTAGAGCATTCTCGCAAACATAGAGCAGGAAAGCACGGAGCTTGGGACTGGTGCGGAATTGAGGGCTGTCCGCCACGCGCCGCGCCAGTTCCCAGCGTGGATCGACAGGTAAATCTGGGGTAAGCAGGATCGGTGCTACGTCTTTCATTCCATGACACCGCCAGGTGAATTATACGAGATAGACCGGCAAAATCAAGGAATTTATAGCCCGGGTCCCTCCTGCGAAATTCTGAGTTCTTTTCTTTCGACGGGTTATTCCGTCGTAGAGGTATGTCAGGGCCGGGGCCATTGGGAACCGCGCACCCACTCCCGGCCCGGGTCGCATGCTCGCGTGATCCCCCACCTGCCGCACACTACTCGCGGACATATTGGCGGAGTGGAAGCCCAGCGCGGGTCAGTCCCTGTCGTTTAAGCGGGACGCAGACGCCCACTTTACAGTAAGCTCACGGTAAATTCCCCTAGACACCGGCTGCCTCGACCTACATAGTAGCCCGCGTCACGTTTTGCGGCTCTGTATCACTGAAGTCTGGAAGCCTGCGTCCGGTTCTTTGGGTTCGTCCTACTTCTAACCCAATGAGGGGGGTATTTCGATGGCAAGACAGTTCAAAATGAGAAAGTTAGTACTCCTTGGTGCCGCGCTTGCCGCTCTGCTTTTCATGGCGGGCACATTATGGGCACAGACCGACACCGCCCAAATCACGGGCACGGTTAAAGACAGAACCGGAGCGGTTGTGCCCCAGGCCAAGGTCACTCTAACCAACCAACTCACGGCGATGATCCGTGAGACTACGACGAACCCAAGCGGCGACTATGTGTTTCCTCTTCTGCCCGTCGGCGTGTACTCCGTAACTGCGGAGAAGCAGGGCTTCCAGATCGCCAAGCGGTTTGACATTCAGCTCAACGTCGCTGACGTCATACGCATCGATCTGGAACTGCGGGTTGGAGCAGTCACCCAGACCGTGGAGGTGAAAGCGTCCGCAATCGCGTTGGACACGGAGTCATCGGCCGTAACGCAACTCGTCGGGCAGCGGCAAGTCGAGGAACTGCCTCTGAACGGGCGGAACTTCCTGTCGCTCATGTTGCTCGGCGCGGGTGCGGTCCAGACCCCGGGGGGAGAGCAGGCGGCGCTGCGCGTGGGCAAGGGACAGGCCATGGACATCAACGGCGCCCGACCCACGTCTCTCAACTACATGTTGGACGGCTTGGTGAACACCGACACCGCTTTGAACACCCCAGCCGTCATCTTATCTCAGGATGCGATCCAGGAGTTCAAGGAGCAAACCGCGACCTATTCGGCAGAATACGGTTTCAGTGCCAATCAGATCAACATCATTAGCAAGAGCGGCACCAATTCCTTGCACGGTTCCGTATTCGAGTTCGACCGCAACGACGCGGTCGACGCCAGAAACACCTTTTCGTCAAGTACTCCTGTGCTGCGGCAAAATCAATTCGGCTTCGTCGCCAGCGGCCCGGTGTATATTCCGAAGGTTTACGACGGGCGTAACAAGACCTTCTGGCTGGCAAACTTCGAAGGCTGGCGGATCCGTCAGGGAACCATTGAACGAGGCCTCGTTCCAGATCCCGCGCAACTACAAGGAGATTTTTCTGCATCGGGGCTGCCAGCATTTGGGTCGCAGGATTGTGCGAACGCACTAACGCTGGAACAGCCCTGCATGCCGGTTGACCCGGCTACGGGGCTGCCTTTCCCGGGTAACAAGATCGATTCCAGCCGTTTTTCGCGCTTGGCCAAAGAAACCCTCGCATTGAACGCGTACCCGGCCGCGAATTGCGATCCCGCTGTTTGCTCGGGAAACAACTATAGCGTGCTCGCCACTCTTCCCAACACCTTGAATCAGCAGACCTACAAGGCCGATCAAGATCTGGGCCGTTGGGGAAGAGTCTTCGGCCGCGGGACAATATCGCACTACCAGAGTACCACTCTAGGAAGTATCCAGCAACCATATGGAGATAAGCAGTTTTTTGAGGACGAAACAAGCTGGATGGTTTCCTATACGGTCAGCCTTGGGCCAAGCAGTGTGAATAATGTCCGTTTGGGCCGCCTGGACCCGATTGCAAATCAGTGCGTTACTCCGGTGGCGCAATCCGCCGTTAACGCCCTCGGGATCACGGGTGTTTTCCCGAATCTGGACGACTGCTCGCGGGGGTACCCATCCATTGGTATCGGTCAGTTCTCATCCGTCGGGGTCCAAGTCAGTGACGTCACCCTCAGCGACATACCCATGTGGGAGGCCGCCGATTCCTTCTCGACGGTTCGGGGGAAACACACCCTGGGATTGGGTGCAGACTACCGCCACTGGGTGCAGAATCGAAACCTTGACGACGACTACCTTGGTACACCTTCGTTCGTCAACGATCTGATCCTCCGTAATGGCGGTGCCGCCCAACCTGATTCAAAGGGTTGTCCCACCGTTTACTGCGGGACCGGCAATGCATTAGCGGACTTCCTGCTCGGCTACTACAGCACCAGCGGCCTTTTCCAGCCGGGGCCGTTCAGCAAGGCGGGCGTGATCGGCAATACGAACCGGTACCACTTCGAGTATTTCGCCCCGTACGTGCAGGACGACTGGAAGGTGACCCCTCGCCTTACATTAAACATGGGGCTTCGGTGGGACTTCCGCACCGTTCCCTTCGAAGCGGATAACAAGATGGGCTGGCTGGACCTGAGCAACGCTGATGGCGGCCTGTGCATTGCGGATCCAGGGTTACTGACCGACGGCATTGCCCCGGCCGGCAGCATGTACAGGTATTGCGGTCGGCGTAATCCTGCCGATGGCTCGAAGAAGGTCTTCGCTCCTCGCTTCGGCTTTGCCTACCGGCCGTTCGGGGAGAAGACGGTGATTCGCGCCGGTTATGGGGTGTTCTTCGATTCCGCGGAAGGCCGCGAAATCGATGACTCTGGGGACATCTATCCTTATGCGGTCCGCACGGGCCTAGACCCCACGACGCAGCCGGTGGCGTCGGCGCCTAAGTTGACGGACCAACTGTATCCCGCTTTCACCACTATTAGTCCAGTGACCCCCGCCGAATCCACCGCGCTCGCGGTGATCATCTCGGAGCGTCCACGGAACCCCTATGTTGAGCAGTGGTCTTTCTCCGTTCAGCGCGAGCTCTCCAAGAATGCGACGCTCGAGGTGAACTACATCGGCAATAGGGGGCTTCATCTGCTTACGCGCACCAACATTGCGCGGGCCTATGACGTCTCCAATCCTGACTTCTGTAGCGCCACGGATGTTCACGGCGATCTCATTAACTTAAACAACGGTGATTGCCCAGTGGCTAAGCGGAGGCCCTACGCCAACTTTACGGGAAATTACGTTAACAGCGAGTGGTGGGGCGCTTCCGCCTACAACGCGGCCAATGTGAAGTTCGAGCGGCGTACTTCCACGCTGACGATGCAGGCGGTATACACATGGGCGAAGAGCCTGGACAATAAATCCGCTGCCTCCAGCCTTGGCGAGGCCGTCATCGGCTGGGATGGATTTATGGACGATCACAATCCGGGGCTGGATCGCGGGCTCTCGGATTTCGATGTGAACCATCGCTTCGTCACCAACTTCGTCTACCAACTGCCTTTTGGCCGCGGCAAACGGTATCTCGGTAGCGTGAACAAAGTACTTGACGCTTTTCTTGGCGGGTGGCGGGTAACTGGCATTACAACCTTCCAGAAGGGATTCCCGTACTCAATCAACGCCAATGATCCTTACGGTCTCCTTGATACTCCCTATGGATATGGAAACCGGGCCGACCTCGTCGGCGATCCGAACCGCGGATTCACCAAGAGTCCTAAGGAGTGGTTCAACACGACCGCATTTGCGCAGCCTGCTGTCGCCCACTGGGGCAACTCCGGCCGGAACATCCTGCGGGGGGGCGGCCTTAACAACTGGGACATGGGCTTGGGCAAGACCTTCTCGCTTACCGAGAGAGTGCGCTTGCAGTTCCGCGCGGAGGCGTTCAATACCTTCAACCACCCGCAGTACGGCGCCCCAAGCGATATTTGGTCCGGTGGTTACGTTGGGGGTCCGACCCTCGGGCAGATAGAGAGCACCGATGCTGATGCTCGTGAGGTCCAGTTCGGGTTGAAGGTACTTTTCTGACAAGCCGGGCGAAGTTAGTGATCTAGCAGACCCGCTGAAGGAAACCGCCAAGCCGCTTGAGGTTTCGCGGTTTCCTTCAGTGGTCCGATTCCAATCAGACTCCCCACAGGTCGATCAATTCTCGCTGCTGAGGAGGGAGGAGGAGGAAACATGACAACAGACCCTGTGGTCTGCCGTTTTTCATTCGGGCCGTGGAATTTGAGTGAGGGGGCGGATGCTTTTGGGCCGCCGGGAGAAATAGTTGTTGACGCACACGGGGCCAGGCTGGTAGGAGCCGACCCCTGCGACTCCACCCACATGGTAAGGCTGGTACGAGGAGATCGCCCCTCATTCCTCCCCGCTATGGGATTCAGTTCGCTGCCATTTTTGGCGAGAGAGGAACCAACAAAAAAGGAAATCAATCCGAAGCTAGCGATGATCGTCCGTGTGCTGTGGCTGTTCGCCCTAATCCTCGTGCCGCTCGCCAACGCTGCGGGGCAAACGACCCCGGCCGCAACAAGAGTGATCTCGAGAGAAGACGCCGCATCTGCGACGAAGACGGGGAGGCAAGTCACTCTGGGGAACGCGCGATTGATGATTCGATGGACGGAACTCGAGGGAGAGTATCGAGCCTGGAATGGCGGGGGAATCTGGTATGGCCCGGCCAACCGCTGGATGAAGCTGGCCGACATGGCCGAGGGGGACGCGAGTCTAGTGGAATGGGCTAAAGTCGCCGGCTTGAGCGGGCAGCATCTTGATCCCGAAGAGATTCCAAGCGCGTTGCCGACGCAAATTGAAATCATCAAGAATCAGCCCGCCGAAGCGGAAGTTGAACTCTCCGGGGTGAGCCTGAAGCTCAGCGGGGTCGAATGGAGAGTGAAATCCCGATGGAGCATTCGCGCGGGAGATAATAAGTTTTACTGGCGCTATACCTTTACCCCCTCGAAAGCCCCTGCGGAGAAGGTTCTGCTGAACGTGCGGTTCAATGTCCTGCCGCATCGGTTCAAGACGGTCACGTTGCCTTCCTACTGCGGTTTTGGCGAAGGTGTGGCCTATGCCGTTTTCCCGGCCAAAGACGATCTCTGGTGGATGCGCCTGGAGGGTGCCAAGCTGATCCACAACACCCCGTATCCGTTCAGTTACAAAGCCACGAAACGCGCTCAGGGCGCGGAGCCCGTCGTCATCCAAGGGTATTTCCTGGCCGCTCCCTGGTCTCCCCGCCAACTTCTTCAGTACCTTCACCGTTACTTTGATCCCCAACCCGATGAGCCAAGCCGCAGCCCGCGCCAGATTATGGAAGCTGCGTACGATAGTACTTCCCGCGCCTTCCAGGCCGGCGTTGCCCAAAACCTTTTCCCGCCCGATGAAGGAGCCCTGATCGGCGTCGCCAGCGAGAAGGGATTCTTTCACTATCACATGAATTACAGCTTGACCGCCTTTGGCGTCGGCTTCAGCCTCGGTTGGAACGGTCAGGCGCTTACACCGCTCATGACCTACTCCCAGGAAGCCGGCGACGCGAAGGCGAAGGAGATGGCCGTAAGGATTGGGAACTGGCTGGCGCGGCACGCACAGACGGATTATGGCGCTTTCCATGAGATCTACGATATGAAGTTGAATGAGGGGGCTGATTTCATCAATGACGATCTGCTTTACACTCATACGACGGCGCGTAACGCGGCGGAGATGCTGGGTCTTTACAAGGCGACCGGGGACAAACTCTACCTCCGCTCGGGTCTAAGAGCTTGTGACTGGCTGCTCAAGATCCAGGAACCGAATGGGGCTATTCAATGGAAATTTGTCGATTCGACCGGGGACGTGGAAGGCCCGCCGTCGTATGCCGCCTCATCTGCCGAGGCACTCACCGCTTGGGCTGAGGCCTACGAGATCACGAGAAGAAAAGAGTATTTGGACGCGGCAAGGAGGTTGGCCGATTGGGCGGAGCGCGCCTTCGTGCAAAACCATGTTTATGGTGGCTTCATTACCGATGACCAGCCATCGAATGGCTTGAACCGTTGGGAAAACCCCAGTCCCACGGCGATTTGCTTCCTGATCGATGGCTTTCTCAGCCTTCACCGGGTTACGGGTGAGAAACGATACCTGGAGATCGCGGAAGAGGCGGGCGAATTCTGGGGCTTGTACCAATGGCTTTGGGAATTTCCGGCAGGCAGCCTTCAGTACCATGTTAAGGGCACAACCCAAGCCAGCGGCGGGATGAACTACTGCATTGATCAGACGTTTGGTTCGGAACTGCCCTTAGAGTTGGAAACCCTGTTAGACCTTTATGAGGCCTCGCGGAACCCCTTCTGGCTGAAGGTCTTCAGAATGGCCTTCGCTCGCCTCCCGGACTGCCAGCATAGGGACAGGGGATCGCCCCTTTATGGGTCGGTGTTTGAGGGGTGGAGTCTGACGAAAGACCGAGTCATCCCTGGGCTCTCGGGTAACATGCTTTTTACGAATAGGATTCCGCTCATTTGTCTGAAGTTTATGAAGGATAATGGTGCGTCCCACTAGTGCTTGACTTAATTCAACGAATTTATCGTAGGCTTTCCGGCATGAGCCGAAAAGCCGTGGACATTACCTTGACCGTGCGTGAGCGGGAGCAACTGGAACGCTGCAGCCGAGGACATCAGACCCCACGGTCCCTGGCCGAGCGTGCCCAGATCATTCTTTTTTGCGTCGCAGGGCCTGCGCAACGATGCCATCCGGGAACAGTTGGGTGCGCGCCGGGGCACCTCATCGGCGATGAGCACACCTTTGTTCACGCCGTTCATGATTTCATGAAGTGCCTGGAGGCGGATGTCCTGCCGCAGCCGAACTTCCGCGACGGAGTAAAGATCCAGGCCGTGCTGGAGGCGGTGGAACGCTCGGCGAAGACAGGACAGTGGATCAAAGTCGGGGAAAGATCCGCACGGGGAGTCAAGCCAAACGCATGATCGCAGCGCGAGTATCGGCGCCGCTAGCAGGTATTCCTGCGAACCGGAGCCGTCGGGCCAGCAGTAGAAGGATGATCGTGGCGCAATTTGCGCCGAGAAAAGGGGTATGAGACCGGAGTGGCTCAAACGCTGCACCGAGTCGAATCTTGGCTATGGATCGACGCCAATTACTTACCAACTGTCTCCTAGCAATTCCCGCCTACGCCTTGGCGAAGGAGGAACCGGTGAAACTGCGGCCGCACCATCTTCTGGACATCCTCACGGGTTACGGGAACGGCGAGAAGTTCGAGCCGCACCCGTACGGGCATGCCCTCCACATCATAGCTCCCATGGTGCGTGAACATCCGACGCTGCGAGTAAAGTTCGTAGTGGCCGCGGATGACATTTGCGCGCCGTGCAAACACTTGAGACCTGACGGAACCTGCGATGATGTGCTCAGCCAGCTTTCACCTCCCATCTCCAAACAGGAGTACAACGACAAGCTCGACCGCCGCCTGTTTGCGTACCTTAATCTGCGGTCCGGCGCCACCATGACGGTGCGCGCCTTCTGCAAACTTGTGAATCGGCGCGTGCCCGGTATCGAAAAGATCTGCACACATCCCAAGGAAGATGAGCAGCGGCGCTTAGCCGGCATGACCAAGGGCCTTCAGATGTTCGGCATACGCAAAGTGAGGCCGTCGTAGCCAGCGGGCAGGCCTGGCCCTGGGGAAGGGTTTGTTGGGAGGTAGACAAATCCTGCGGAGAGGCGAGAGTCTCGTCGCGAAGCAGTCGCCGCAAGGTTTCGATTTTCTGGGCGGGCCAATGAGAGAGGTTGGCCAAGGTGCGCTTGGGGGTTTTCTTGCCTTCCCGCCGACCTTAGCGGAGGAGGATGGCAGGAGGGGAGTTGCGATAAGGGGCAGTCTCGATGTACATGGGATCAACATGCAAATACCATATCCAACATCTCAAAAACAATATATCATTTACACGGGAACATGCGTCATTTGCGCTCCCCCTTGAGCTCTGTGCAATCAGGAGGTTGATCACGAATCTAGCACAAATTGTCAGAGGAGCTTCGGATTAAGTTCCTGAGCGATATCTTCTCCGCACGCCTTCATCGTCTGGCAGCCGGTGAAGTGGGAGTCCCGGACTACAAGAACTTGGTCCAGCAGAAGCTCAGTACGGCTGAGAGCCTTTACAAGTTTATGGTCGAGCAATTCCACCAGGGCAGGGCCTTTGTCCTGGAGCTTCTGGTGGTGATTATTCTAATTATTGACTTGATTTTTCTGTTCCGAGGGAAGGGGTAAAGCTGGTGTCAGGGGTCAGGTGCCAGGTTTCAGGGGTCAGTTGTCAGTAGCACCAGGACACTCCAAATTGTGTGTACCAAATACGAACAGGGGATTGGTCCGGCCACAAGCGCAGGCTTCGTGCTCTCCGAAGTCTGAGGCTTTTCCCGCCGTGCTTGAAAGCCGCAGACCTGCAAAAGGCGCAGGTCTGCGCTACCCCTGGCACCTGATACCTGCTTAAATGTCGTAGTAGAGCGCGAACTCGTACGGATGCGGCCGCATATTCACGGCCTGCACTTCGTTTTTCATCTTGTATTCGATCCAGGTCTCCAGAAGTTCCTCGCTGAACACATCGCCCTTGAGCAGGAAATCGTGATCGTTCTCGAGGGCGCGGAGGGACTCCTCGAGCGAACCGGGAAGAGTCGGGACTTTCTTCAACTCCTCCGGCCCCAAGTCGTAAATATCCTTGTCGAGAGGCTCGCCTGGGTCGATCTTGTTCTCGACTCCATCGAGACCGGCCATCATCATGGCGGCGAATGCCATGTAAGGATTGCAGGACGGGTCAGGCGGACGGTATTCCACTC
>Ga0326728_10022493_pt1 | contig 11693 bp, 11 predicted proteins | sample MB3enrmetagenome_FD_207602 | JGI IMG/M metagenome (GOLD analysis project Ga0326728, IMG submission 207602) | Lab enriched peat soil microbial communities from McLean, Ithaca, NY, United States - MB31MN | ecosystem: Environmental > Terrestrial > Soil > Wetlands > Peat | place: USA: New York... | reverse complement strand
ACCGTCGTAAAATTCTGCCCCGCCTCTGTACAGCTCCTGAACCTCATATCCACTTATTACCCATCCACGGAGGCAATAAATCTTTATCCTCTTGACTCGTGCCAGCCATATCAGTTTTCAGACATCTTAAAACCGTTAATCTATCGAAGTTATGTTCACTTTAAGTAAAGTGATGATTATGGTCACAAACATTCAGTAATCAGAAACCGCTGCGAAATGGCATGAAATCGACAAAATATTAAGGAAGCAATTCTGCATAGTAAGATATCCTTCAAAGATCTTAACTGTTAAGGCTTATCTCAGGACTTCGATTTATTACAGCAACATTCAATTAGGCAGGAATATCAAGTTATTATAAATACTTGAGTTGGTTTCAGAAGCAGATGCGGAATTCCATAGTGGGTGAAGTCCAATATAAATTAATAGGATCGTGACAAAAGTTAGGAGCTTTAGGCAATCATTTTCCTGCGTCTGTGTTTATATATACATCGATATCCGTTGCAACATTGATATGAGAAAAGAGAGACTTATTACAGAGACCGGGCGCGGCATCGGAGCAGAAGTAACCAGGGCAGCCTTGCAGGCATGTCACCGCGTCGAAGGTGTTATTGGATTCAAGCCTGCTGAGGACTATAGCGCGATGAGGTTCGGAAGTTGCTCGGCTTCCGGAAGAACATATGAAACTGATAGACCGTTGAGCGCCACTAACAGAATCAGAACTTTATAAAAAGGAGGTAAAATAATGAGCAATAATATCGCAGGAAAAGTCGGCGTCACCACACCGTGTACGATGCGTGCGGCGCAGATCACTGCGTTCCGGCACCCGCTCCAGGTGGTCGAGGTCCCGTTAGTGGCGCCGCGGGCCGATGGCGCGGTGATACGTGTGGAGGCGAGCGGGGTCTGCCGCAGCGACTGGCACTTCTGGAACCAGGATTTGGAGTGGATCGGGTTTAACCTCCCGCTCCCCACAAATACTGGCCACGAAGTGGGCGGTGTGGTCGAGGAGGTCGGGAGCGATGTGCGCACAATCAAGGTGGGCGACCGCGTGACAATCCCTTTCCACGAATCCGACGGCACCTGCCCGGAGTGCCGCGCCGGCTACCAGAACCTCTGTGAGCACGTGATCGTTGGCGGAGTCCAACGCATGGGCGGGTGGGCGCAGTACATCACTGTCACTGCGGCGGATTTGAACTGCATCCAGCTCCCCGAGGGCGTCGACAGCCTTTCGGCCGCAGCACTCGGATGCCGTTACATGACGGCGTACCGCGCAATCGTTGACCGCGGACGAGTGCAGCCCGGCCAGTGGCTCGCTGTGCAGGGATGCGGCGGTGTGGGACTATCAGCCGTACAGATCGCTGCCGCAGTGGGTGCGATGGTAGTCGCCGTTGACACCGACGACCGCAAGCTCGCCAAGGCCCGCGACGAGGGCGCGGTCGCTACGCTCAACGCCCGCGGCCTCACTCCCGAGCAGGTCGGGCAGGCCGTCAAGGACGCAACCGGCGGCGGCACCCACGTGTCGCTCGACGCGCTTGGCCGCGCGTTTACGCTCCACCAGTCGATCCATTCGCTCCGCAAGCGAGGGCGGCACGTGCAGGTTGGGATCACATCGCAGGAAGAGCGCGGCCTAGTCGCTATTCCTACCGACATGCTTGTAATGATGGAGTGGGAATTGGTGGGTTCTCTCGGCCACCCACACCCGAAGTATCCAGAGCTGCTTGCACTCGTCGCACGTCATAAACTCAACCCGTCACGGCTTGTAACACGTGAGATTGCTCTTGAGGAAGTAACCGACACTCTGGAGCGCATGACACGCTTCGACACTGTTGGTTTCGAGGTCATCACGCGGTTCAGCTGAGAGAAACAGATACAGGAGAAAGATATGCAAAAACGCAAATTAGGAAAAAGCGGACTGGAAGTCTCGGCTATCGGACTCGGTTGCATGGGAATGAGCGCTGTCTATGGTCAAGCTTCAGATAAAAAGGACATGATCTCTCTGATTCGGGCAGCCGTTGAACGAGGCATCACTTTCTTCGACACGGCGGAAGCATACGGCCCTTTCTCAAACGAGGAGCTCGTGGGTGAAGCTCTTGCCCCTTTCCGTGAACAGGTGGTGATAGCCACGAAATTTGGATTTGGGATCAACCCAGACGGAACACGATATGGCCTCGACAGTCGGCCCGAGCACATCAGGCAGGTCACAGAGGCTTCGCTCAAGCACCTCAAGGTCAACGCCATAGATTTGCTATATCAGCATCGGGTCGACCCGAACGTACCGATCGAAGAGGTAGCGGGCACGGTGAGGGACTTGATCCAGGAGGGCAAAGTAAAGCACTTTGGCCTTTCGGAGTCAGGCGCTCAAACGATCCGCCGCGCCCATGCTGTTCAGCCTGTCACAGCAGTTCAGAGCGAATATTCTCTTTGGTGGCGAGGCCCGGAGGCAGAGATACTCTCGTCCATTGAGGAGCTCGGGATAGGCTTCGTTCCATTTAGTCCCTTGGGCGCGGGTTTTCTCACCGGCAAGATGGACAAGACTACCAGGTTCGACAGCTCTGACTTCCGCTCACGTGTTCCCCGCTTCACTCCTAAGGCACTGAAGGCAAACGTGGCATTGGTCGATCTACTCCGTGATGTCGCAGAACGCAAGGGTGTCACTCCCGCTCAGGTCGCTCTTGCCTGGCTGTTGGCCCAGAAGCCATGGATTGTTCCTATTCCGGGAACTACGAAATTGCATCGTCTGGACGAAAACATCGGTGCAACTGCAGTCGAACTCACTTCCGATGACCTCAAGGAGATTGATACAGCAGCCTCAAAGATCAAGCTGGAAGGTGCTAGGCTACCTGAAGGTCTGCTGGAAATGACCGGTCGCTGAGTGACCAGACAACTGGCCGTTAAGGCAATGGTCGCAGAGTGTGTGTAAGCTATGAGATTGACAACCAGAAAACAAGGATGATGCAATGAACAACGAAACAAAAGACGCAAACAAGATTAAGCTATCCAGGCGGAGCTCGTTGAAAGTTGCCGTAGCATGGCTGCTTGCAGGAGTCACATCACCCCTGCTTCCTCATCTATCCACCATCCGTGCTGCCGAAACTGTTACCGGCACTAGAAAAATGCTGATCACTTACTACTCCCGTACCGGTAATACGCGTGAAATCGCCAATCAGATTCACAAAAGCCTAGGCTGCGAGATTGTAGATCTTCAGCCTGTGAAGTCATATCCTGAAGATTACGAAGCGGTGAAGGAACGGGCAATGCAAGAACTGAATTCGGGTTTTAAACCTGCGTTGAAAACAAAAGTGAAAGAGATCGGTTCCTATGATGTCATATTTGTTGGTACGCCCATTTGGTGGGGTACGATGTCCGCTCCGGTTAAATCGTTTTTATCCCGATACGACTTATCTGGAAAAACTATTGTCCCCTTTGTCACTCACGCTGGAAGCGGTCTTGGGAAAAGCGTTTCGGATATTATGGCACTTTGTCCGCATTCAACCGTCCTGGATGGCCTTGCCGTTTGGGGTAAAGATGCAAGAACAGCACAAAACGATGTGTCAGCATGGGTGCGTGGTCTTAGGATCAAAGAATAGCGTTATATGCCTGTGAAAGGGCCTTTATCGAAAGGAGCATAACATGGGAAGACAATTTTCGCGTCGAGATTTCCTGAAAACAAGCACCATCGCATTAGGTACTTTCGCCGTATCAGGTCTTGCTGGTACAGGCAGCGTTTTTGCCGCAGGACAGGACACATCCCAGGTATTCTGTACGACGGATATCAGTGCCAACGAGCTGTTGAACATCTATTCCAAAATCAATCAATGTATGACAGGCAAAATAGCCATCAAATTGCACACCGGTGAGCCTCACGGCCCCAATATACTGCCGAGGGACATGGTGAAAGCCCTGCAGCAGCATATTCCTAACAGCACTCTGGTGGAAACCAATACCCTGTATAAAGGCAAGAGATATACTACGGCGGATCATCGCGAAACCATCAAGATCAACGGCTGGGATTTCTGCCCGGTGGACCTCATGGATGAGGACGGCGCGGTGATGATCCCCGTTCAAGGCGGGAAGCATTTCAAGGAAATGTCGGTCGGCAAACACATGCTTAATTACGACTCAATGGTTGTGTTGACCCATTTCAAAGGGCATGCCATGGGCGGCTTCGGCGGTTCGATGAAGAATATAGCAATCGGCTGCGCTGACGGGGCAATAGGCAAGAAAATGGTCCACGCCGCCCCTGATAATGATAATTACGAGAGCTGGCTGAAAGGCGAACCCTTTCAGGAAAACATGGTAGAGTCGGCAAAAGCCACTATAGACCATTTCGGAAAGAGGATCGTCTATATCAATGTTCTGCGGAACATGTCCGTGGACTGCGACTGCGCCGGCGTCAATGCCGCGCCGGTGAAGGCGCGCAACTTGGGTATACTGGCTTCCACCGATATCTTGGCCGTAGAACAAGCTTCCATCGACATGGTGTATAAGCTTCCTGAAGCGGAACTTCATGACCTTAAGGAACGCATTGAATCCCGCAAAGGCCTGCGCCAGCTGTCGTACATGAAAGAGATGAAGATGGGCAATGATCTGTATGAGCTGATTACGCTCTAAGGAAAAAGCGGCCCGTAGAACAGTATGAGAACGATATACTTCGAATTCGATAGAAGTGGTTCGGCCCTAAACAGATACAGGAGAAATACAGGAGGGAAAGATGAAGAAGCGCACATTGGGAAAAAGCGGCTTTGAAGTTTCGGCTCTCGGACTTGGCTGCATGGGTATGAGCATGGCCTATGGTCCGCCTGCAGACAAGAAGGAGATGATTGCTCTCATCGGTAAAGCCGTGGAAAGGGGCGTTACATTCTTCGACACCGCCGAGCTTTACGGCCCCTACACAAATGAAGAACTCATAGGCGAAGCTTTGGCTCCGTTCCGAGGCCAAGTAGTGATAGCCACAAAGTTTGGGATCAAGCTCGATTCCAGTGGGCAGCAGGTCCAGGACAGTCGGCCCGAGCGCATCAGGCAAAGCCTTGAGGGTTCACTCAAGAGGCTCAAGGTCGATGCCATTGACCTGTACTATCAACACCGTGTTGACCCGGACGTGCCTATCGAAGATGTGGCGGGAACGGTGAAGGACCTGATTCAGGAAGGCAAGGTCAAGCACTTCGGCCTTTCAGAAGCTGGAGCTAAGACAATCCGCCGCGCGCACGCAGTCCAGCCGGTCACTGCCGTCCAGAGCGAATACTCTCTGTGGTGGAGACGGCCTGAAGAGGAAGTGTTGCCGACACTCGAGGAGCTAGGGATCGGGCTCGTTCCCTTCAGTCCTCTCGGCAAAGGCTTCCTCACGGGAAAGATCGACGAGAATACGACATTTGACAAATCCGACTTCCGCAACATCGTTCCCCGCTTCACACAGGAGGCCCGGAAGGCGAATCGGGCCCTGGTAGATCTGCTTGCCAGGATTGCGGAACAGAAGAAGGCGACACCTGCACAGATCGCGCTTGCGTGGCTGCTTGCCCAGAAGCCATGGATCGTCCCCATCCCGGGTACGACAAAGCTTCATCGCCTGGACGAAAACATCGGAGCAGTTGCTGTCGAACTTACGTCCGACGATCTTCACGAGATAGACAGCGCTGCCTCTAAGATCAAGATAGAAGGGGCTCGATATCCGGAAGCCCTGGAGAAAAGGACCGGTCTCTAATCAATGATGAATGGAAAGGAATGATCAAATGATAAATTCGAAAAGCCTTATCGCCTATTTTTCACGCAAAGGAAATAATTATGTGGGTGGGAGCATTGTAAACCTATCAATCGGAAACACAGAAGTAATAGCAAAAAAAATGCAGAAATTAACAGGAAGTGACTTGTTCCAGATCAAAACAGTGAAATCTTATCCGGACGATTATACAGAAACAACAGAGGTAGCAAAGGAAGAAAAGAGGAAAAATGCCAGACCTGAGCTTACGGAAAAAGTAGAAGATATGGATTCCTATGATGTGATTTTTATCGGTTATCCGAACTGGTATGGAACAATGCCGATGGCAGTCCTTACGTTTTTGGAGGCCTATGATTTTTCAGGAAAGACCCTTGTTCCCTATTGCACACATGAAGGTAGTGGAATGGGAAGCAGTGAGCAGGATATCAAAAAAGCTTGTCCGCATGCAAAGGTGCTGTCCGGTTTAGCGATTCGAGGTGGCAGCGTTAATAAAGCAGACAAGGATGTCTCAAACTGGCTAAAAAACCTCGATTTGCTACCATGAATACAAGGGGAACCTAAAATGGATTTACGTACGGCGATCTCATCGATATCGACAAAGCCGCCTCTAAGATCCAAGGGGCTAGCAAAATAAGGAGTAATCATGCTGAACTTTGATTTCTATAATCCAACACGTATTCTATTCGGCAAAGACAGGCTTGGTGCCATTGATACGTACGTCCCCACAGATGCTACTGTCCTGATAACGTATAGAGGTGGAAGCGCAAAAAAGAGTGGTCTCATCGACAAGGTCAAAGCCGCACTCGGAAAGAGAAAGGTTCATGAATTCGGCGGGATAGAGCCGAACCCCCGTTACGAGACATTGGTAAAGGCCGTAGAAGTGGTACGCAGCAAGAATATTGATTTCATTCTTGCTGTCGGAGGAGGATCTGTCATCGACGGGACGAAATTCATATATGAACACGGAAAATTTCCCGTCATGTGTGAGTTGGCATTTCCCAAGTTTTCAATATTGGATCCGACCATTACTTTTACGCTTCCCAAGATTCAGGTTGCCAATGGAGTGATTGATACATTCATACATACGACTGAGCAATATATCACCTATCCTGTGGATGCCAGGTTACAGGATCGCATAGCCGAGGGTATTTTACAGACCTTGATAGAAATAGGTGAAACGACAGTTGCTGAACCTAAAAATTACGATGCGCGTGCAAATCTGGTCTGGAGCGCCACTATGGCATTGAACGGGATTATCGGTGCTGGGGTTCCCCAGGATTGGGCAACTCATATGATCGGACATGAGCTTACTGCATTGTTCGGCATTGATCATGGACAGAGTCTGGCGATTGTTCTCCCGGCAATACTGGAGGTACGTCGCGAACAGAAACGGGCAAAACTTCTCCAGTATGCGGAGCGTGTATGGCACATAGAGAGCGGCAGCGAGGAGGAAAAGATAGACCTGGCGATAGAGAAAACCAGGGGATTCTTTGAAAGCCTTGGCGTAAAAACCCGTCTGTCCCAGTATGGTGTCGGAGCCGATCAGATAATGGTTATTGTTGAAAACCTGAAGGACCACGGGTGGACAGCGCTTTCGGAAACCCAGGATCAGACCTTGGATATAAGCCAAAAAATCCTTGAAAGAGCCCTGTGTGGTTCTATTCAAGAGTAGATTTTATGAGGGTTTAAATGATGAATATAAGTGAAACAGCAAACAAAAACCATGAGCAACTGTTTCCAAATCATAAATCAACATTAAAAATAACAGATCCGGAACTGATAGAAGTATTTGACAATTTTGCTTTTGATGAAGTGCTTGGTTATGGAAACTTGGATACCAGAACAAGGCTGATGGTTATTTTGGGATCAATGATAGCAAGCCAGGCTCTGGGTGAATATAGAGTGATACTCGGTGGGGCACTGAATGTTGGTGTAACTCCCATTGAAGTAAAAGAAATTGTATACCAGGCTGTACCATATGTCGGGATCGCAAAGGTATTTGATTTTATCCATGCCACCAATGAAATATTGGAAAGCCGAGGTATAAAGCTGCCATTAGAAGGTCAGTCCACCACTTCGCCCGAAACGCGGTATGAAAAAGGATTGGAATTACAGAAATCAATTTTTGGGGAAATGATTGATAAAATGTATGAGGAATCACCGGCGAATCAGATTCATATCCAAAAATATTTATCCGCAAACTGTTTTGGTGATTATTTAACCAGAAAAGGATTGGATATAAAAACAAGAGAGCTTTTAACCTTTTCCATGATTTTATCGTTGGGTGGATGTGAGCTGCAATTAAAAGGTCATATACAAGGCAATCTAAATGTTGGGAATGATAAAGAGGCATTGCTTACTACAGTTACCCAATTATTGCCTTATGTAGGATATCCAAGAACGTTGAATGCAATAAGGTGCATAAACGAAGTAGTGCCGGAGTAATGGGGAAAAAGAGTTTCATTTAAAAGACAGAAACGGCGGAATATTATTGCGAAATACAAAGAATAATCAAAAACCGGAGATAAATTATCACTCTCTGAGAGGCATTGCCGGGAAGGAGCTACACAATGAAGTCTATAAAAAGTAATTTGCATCCACTGCGGGCAGACGTCGGCATGAGGTCAAACGAACCGGATCTGGTCAGGTTGGCCGGTTTGATTCGCACGTATACCCCTCACGACGGTTCCTTTGAGCTAAGCATACCCGGGGTGCACGTTGCCCGGGAATCTCGAACGAACACGGAGTTGGTGCATGCCGTAGCGAAACCGTCCTTATGTATCATTGCGCAAGGAGCGAAGAGCGTGATGCTGGGGGAGGAAGTCTATGAGTACGATGCGTCACGTATGCTCATTTTCTCCATTGATCTGCCGGTGACCGGTATGGTCACGCGAGCCAGCCGCTCCGAGCCTTACCTCAGTTTCAGGCTGGATATCGATCCGCACAAGGTCGCCGAGCTGGTCTTGAAGGTGTTTCCGCACGGTCTGCCTCGAGTTCGCGAGAGCCGCGCCGTATGCATCACTCTGGCCGATATTAGCATCATCAACGCCGTAACAAGATTGATCGAGTTGATGGCGCAGCCCGAGGCCGCTGAACTGCTCGCCCCACTGGTGATCGATGAGATTCTGATCCGTCTGCTGCGCAGTCCCGTTGGTGCCCGGGTGGCCCAGCTTGGCCTTGCGGATTCTGGTGTGCAAGGAATTGCGAAAGCAGTATCCTGGCTGCGCGCCAATTTCTCAGAGCCCATGAAAGTCGAAGAACTGGCTGAGTTGGCGCACATGAGTGTTTCCTCTTTTCACCAGCACTTCAAGTCCGTCACCTCAATGAGCCCCCTTCAGTACCAGAAGGTGTTGCGTCTCCAGGAGGCGAGACGTCTCATGTTGTCCACGATGATAGACGCGGGTACTGCGAGTTGGAACGTGGGGTATCAAAGCGCTTCACAGTTCAGCAGGGAATACAGCCGCTTTTTCGGATATGCGCCGACCAAGGATATCGCCCGGTTGCGTGAGCAAGGCTTTACAGCAGCGGATGTTTCTCGATAGATCGGTGGTGATCCGGAATGCACTAACGCCAGTTCTATTATCAGAGTATCAACGGTAGATTATGCAATAAGCTACCTGGTTTCAGGAAATGGGAAAAGATAGGAGGCAACGATTATGAGTTCAGTCAATGACTTATCCAATAGTGTGATTTTCCCGAAGGGCGATGTGCTCCCACCCCAGTTCAGCAGAAATTTTATCGGTACGGCATGGTTGAAGATGCTGGTTCCGGGCGGGAACGAGTTCAACTGCCCCATCGGCAACGTGACCTTTGAGCCGGGCTGCCACAACAACTGGCACAAGCATCCTGGCGGCCAAATCCTGTTGGTCACTGGAGGCAGAGGCTGGTATCAGGAGGAAGACAAGCCTGCGCGGGAGCTGCACGCAGGTGATGTGGTGATGATCCCGTCTCATGTCAAACATTGGCACGGCGCAGCAAAGGACAGTTGGTTTGTGCATCTTTCTGTTGAAACCAATAGTCAGGCCGGTCCTGCTGAGTGGCTGGAGCCGGTTGCAGACGAGGACTACAATGTCCTGCCATAAGGAAGCCTACCTATAACGTCAGCAAAATCCGTCGCGAGACCCAAGAGTTAAGCGAGGAGAAAGGAGATCGCAATGAACAATGTTATCGTCGTCATCGGTGTCGGCTCGATCGGTCAGGCGATTGCGCGGCGCGTCAGCGCAGGCAAGCACGTCCTGCTGGCTGATCTGCGCCAGGATAACGTCGATGCGGCCGCGAAAGTCCTCAGCGACGCCGGGTTCGAGGTGAGCACCGCTATCGTCGACGTCTCCTCGCGCAAGTCGGTCCACGCGCTCGTTGAGACAGCCATGGCAATCGGCACCATAACCGGCGTCATCCATGCCGCCGGTGTCTCCCCCACCCAAGCATCGCCGGGCACGATCCTAAAGGTCGATCTGTATGGTACCGCGCTCGTGCTCGATGAATTCGGCAACGTCATCGCTCGCGACGGAGCGGGTGTCGTTATCGCCTCGCAATCGGGGCACCGCCTCCCGGCGCTGACGCCTGAGCAAAACAAGGCGCTGGCGACTACGCCCGCCGATGAGTTGCTCGCTCTTCCCATGCTCCAGCCGGACCAAGTGACGGACCCGCTTTACGCCTACCAGGTCTCCAAACGCGGGAACTCGCTGCGGGTAATGGCCGAGGCGGTGCGGTGGGGCAAGCGCGGCGCGCGGGTCAACACGATCAGCCCCGGCATCATCTTTACGCCTCTCGCCAAGGACGAGCTGACCGGTCCGCGCGGCGAAGGATACCGGCGCATGATCGAGTTGTCCGCTGCCGGGCGCGGCGGGACACCGGATGAGGTGGGGACCGTTGGCGCTCTCCTGATGGGGCCGGACGGCACGTTCATCACCGGCAGCGACTTCCTCATGGACGGCGGAGTCACGGCTGCCTACTGGTTTGGCGAACTCGCTCCGAAGTGATCGAAAGGCTCGCGCTTCTAGCCAAAGCAGGACGTCAGTGAGGTGATCAATCTTATCGCACTGATCACTATGCGTCGGTTCGGTGATACAAGGTGTCCGGCACCAGCAAACGCGGCGGTAGGTATAACACTTATCATTTCATTCAATCCGACGCCGATTCGCTGCGCCTTAATTCTGCGTTCCATGTGATGATCTCCGCGATAAATCGGTGGTTTCAATAAGACAATATAGAGTAGAAGTTTTATTTTGTCTGTTGGCATTCTCCGATGTATAATACTAAAGTATGGGAAAGGATGGGAGAATCTTGAAAAGGAAGGGCGTGAAAAAGGGGGAAGATTTTTTGAACCTGTACCGGCACGGGTTCATCCGTATTGCCGCATGTATTCCCGAGGTGCGGGTTGCGGACCCCGGCTTTAATACGCTCCGGACGATAGATCTCATCCGGAAGGCCTTCGATCAGAACTGTGTGGTGGCCGTGTTTCCTGAGATGGGCCTGTCGGGTTATACCAATGATGACCTGTTCTTTCAGGATGCATTACAAGTAGCGGTCATGGATGCCTTGGCCGAGGTCAGGAAGGCAACCACGGAACTCGACATGATCGTGGTTGTCGGGGCACCCCTGAAGGTGATGGATGCCCTGTTCAACTGTGCAATTGTCATGCATGCAGGTGATATCCTAGGTATCGCGGTAAAGAGCTATCTGCCGAACTACCGTGAGTTCTACGAGTTGCGCCAGTTCAGACCCGCCAAGGACTTAGACGTTGATATGATCGACCTCTGCGGGCAAAAAGGCATACCCATCGGCGCCGACGTGATCTTCGAGGCGGACGGCATTCCGTCTCTGAGGTTGTTTGCGGAGATCTGCGAGGATCTCTGGACACCCATTCCACCCTCCAGCCATGCAGCCCTGGCAGGGGCAACCATCATCGTCAACCTCTCTGCATCCAACATAACAACGGGTAAGGACGAATACCGCCGCGACCTCGCTTCCAACCAGTCGG
>Ga0326728_10022492_pt1 | contig 11694 bp, 17 predicted proteins | sample MB3enrmetagenome_FD_207602 | JGI IMG/M metagenome (GOLD analysis project Ga0326728, IMG submission 207602) | Lab enriched peat soil microbial communities from McLean, Ithaca, NY, United States - MB31MN | ecosystem: Environmental > Terrestrial > Soil > Wetlands > Peat | place: USA: New York... | reverse complement strand
TACTCGTAGCCTTTCCGGATACCGAACGCATGATAGAGCAAACTTTGATTCACCCTTGGAACCTACCACCTACTCCCCAGACAGGTACCTCCCGGATGAACCTTAAAAACTCACTGCCTGTGCAGAAACCACCATCAATCACCCGGAGAGAAACCCAAGATGATCCCGTTGAAGATCCCTTTGAAGATTCCTTTGATGATGACCTGATTGATGAAGGTGATGATGCCTTCGATGATGCCTTTGATGTTGATGACCTGACGATGATGGGTGCCGATTCTCAATAATGCGAAAATCAGGTCGAAGTTGGCCTCGTCGGCACAAGCAAATGAGACTTTTGAGCCTCGGCGACCAATGGAAAGAAGGTCACCAGGGTAGAATTGAGGTTGGCGGGTCGATTTCGCTTCCTGGTCGGCTAGTTGATTGGTTTGTGGCTTTGGCGGGTGTTTATGCTCCAGATCCTCGCCAAACCCAAAGAATTCACCCATTCATCCATCCATCGTCCTGACCTTCACATTCTCCCGTGGTGACTTTCGAACCAGCCTGACCTTGGATGTTGGAGAGGATGATACCTTGAAACCTTCGGATCAACCTTGGGATCAATGTGAACATGAACCCAAGCAGTGATCTTGAGGAGTGAACCTGGCGAGTGAACATCAAGAATCAACACGAACAATGAACATCAACAAGGAACTTGAACAACCAGCTTGAAGACCTTGGAACCTTGAAACCCGTGAGACTTCTGAGACTTTTGAGACCAGCGAGACCAGTTAAATCACGTTCACCATGCGGAAGTTGTAGAATTGCAGCATGTTTCCTCGTTTTAGCTGATATTCGTGGATTCCTTGACTTGGTTGCTTTGTCTTGTGCGGTTCCGACGTTAACGATAAAGAGCATCACAGGCGGTACAGGCTTTGGAGCTGGAAGGACCTGGGAGCCGTTTTCTCCGGCAGAGGGTAATGAGCCGCGGAAAAGGAGATCGATCGGTTGTGGGGCATTCCTGGGGGTTTTCCAGATTGCGCGCCCGTTATTATAGAAATCACGGGCATCGAGGCTGGTTGCTGGAGGGGTTGTTGTATGATTGGCCGGGCAATGAGGGGAGAATCAAGATCGTGGCCGGCAAACTCCACTCCCCAGCCAAACGTGATTCGCTCGCCTTGTGGGGAAGACGGTCCTCGGTTATCAGGGCGGAGGACAAAAAACTGACTTGGCGTGATCTTGGCCGGGTGATTTGCAGGTATGGCGGCTGACGGGTGGGAATCGAGGTTGGCCAGGATCTTTTTCGACCACCCCACAGGAGATGCCCGACCACCCCCGAGCATCTTGACCTGGCGCTGGCTTCATCCTCGCAATCACCCCTGCCCCTGAACCGCCTTATCCACCTGGCCTCCACCTCCTGCTGGTCAGATCATCCTGGGCTCCACACCACCACCAGCAGCCAGCAACAAAAGCTCCTGTGAAGCCGACGGTGCATGAAGGGCAGGGCTTGTGAATCTGGAGTTGATGAGGATGGTGGAGGAGAGCACCCGTATTATTACAGGCGATTATCCGCAGGTTCAGGATTGACGCCAGCTCTAGGTTTGAGCAAAATCACGGGTGAGGCTGAGGAATGTGAGTGACACTAACAACGCAATTGCGACACCTACCAACCGGAGCACGATGGCTAGGCGTTTAAGGATTGCCTGCGCTCTGAGGCTGCTACCGTTGCTGCTGCTTGGTTTGAGCATTACTGGCTCAGTTGCACAGCTGGCCGTCCAGCTCACAGGTGGGTTCACAAATCAGAGTTTTACCATTACTCACAACAACGGCTCTTACGATGAAATCAATATAAGCGCCACTGTGGTCAATAAATGAGAATATCGAAATGACTTGCGATCGTTGGATTCGGAAAACTTTTGTGCTTCTGCTGATGATCGTGGGAATGGCGTCGCCGTCCGTTGAGGCGGATCCGCCTCCGATTGTTAACCAGCCAGCCAGGCAGGGCGAATCAGATATTCGGGATGTGCGTGAGGCGGTCGCAAGGGAGTCGGCGCAGAATCTCGCCCGGCACCTTCTGAGCGGTCAAATGCCTCCCAAGCACGACTGGAGGCGACAACCACCGTTGCGCCACAAGAAGGGAGAGCCTGAAGCGACCCCAGGCGGCCTCGGTTATGGCATATCGTTCGACGACAATGCTTTGCTTTGGACGAACTCCACAATCGCAGATTATTACGTTATCGCGCCAACTGTTCTCGATGGATACGTTTCGAGTCTGTATCTCACCTCAACGTGCAGGGCTCAACTGGGTACAGAGTCGTTAATTTCTTACTTTGAACAGGCCGAAGCCTCATTCTGGGTTTATGACTGGGCTCAGGGGAATCACTGGCAGGTCGGACTCGATAACCTGCCAGCCACGCATCCGGAGTATCTCACCATGCGCCCTGACGAGTTCGGTCTCAGTCGTCAAATGTGCCATATCCGGAACGGGACGTTTTACCAGGGCCTCTCCGGCGGCTTATATCATTGGCAAAATCAGGTGATGCTTTTTAATTTCAGCCGCGACGGCTGGGACCTGATCTACTCGTACTCGTACACCACCACGAGTTTGGCGGCTAACCTTTACACCTCCGGCGGCGGTGGTTGGTGGGGGCCTATCGTGGAAACATTTGACACCTATACCAACGTCAATCCGGTAGGATTTGATCTTATCCGGCTGTTCCAGGACGGCAACCCAAACCCGCTCTGGATCACTCCGAACAACTCCACCCTTTCCCAGTCGTCACCCTGGCAATTGCTCACCCTGGCGACTAACACCAGCTTCACGGTTGCGGTTAGCTCAACCAACCTGGCCGTTGGCTCCTATAACCTGGGCACGCTGTGCGTGACCGCCACTACGAACGCGGCCTTCTTCCTGCTACACCCGACAGCAGGGATGGTTTCCGCCTACTGGGTGCTCACGCCGAACAGCAATACCTGGGACAGAACGGTCGTCGGGCTGCCCCCGGGCGAGTATTCCATCAATTTCAATACTGTGCCGGGACTGGACACACCCGTTCCGCAGGTCTTTGCCATCGCCGCTGACAGCATCACCACCGTGCAGGCCCCTTATGCGCCGACACTGCTGGTTGCGCCGGCCATCACGGGCCAGGCGATGCCACCCGGCGGCGCCTTTCAAACGACCTTCACCGGTCCGCCCGGCCAGCTCTTCTCGGTTCGAGGCACCAACCTCCTCACGGCCCCGATGACCACTTGGCCGGTACTGACGAATGGCACGTTTGGCCTAAGTGGCTCCGTGACCTTCACCGACCCCGACGCCTCGACCAACACGGTGCGGTACTATCGAATCTCGTCGCCTTGAGTAGCCCGGTAGTGCGTGAAATAGAACGCTTTCAAATCGGCTCCAAGATTTCGCGGTTTGTTGGACGCCAACCAGGACGAATCGGATGGCTATTGGGTGCGGATATTCAACAGGAGTTCCGATAAGGTCTGGGAGCTGTTTGTTCAAGAAAAAGGTATCGGACCAGGGAAGGGGTGTCGATGGTTCCCGAGGGATTTGGGAGCGTTTTCGGGATCAATCGGAAGTTATTGTAAGAATCGAGCTGGTTGCTGGAAGGTTGTTGTATATTTGGCCTGATGTTTAAGGTCCAGGAGAAGCCAGCGTTTCAGGATGTCGGGCTGCATTTGGGCCGGCACTGATGAATGGAGCCAGCCAAGTTTAAGAATCGAGCCAGGCAAGTGTAAAATGGAGCCCGACCGTTACTCCGGGCCGCGCAACAAACCAGCAGCCGGCAACGGAAGCGCCTGTAAAGCCCAGGGTTTGGGGGATTGAGGGCTTGTGGATCAGGAGTAGATGGGGATGGGGTAGGGGTAGGGGAGGCTCGTGGTTTACTGGCGATTATACACAGGTTTGGATTGACACCAGCTTGAGGGTGATGCAACATCTGGTGAAAGGCTGAAGGCAATGAGCCCGCCCACGAACCAAATGAGTGACCCAAAGCCAGAGCAGGCTGTTGCGGCTACCTGCGGTCCAGAATAGCAAGTCGCCGACGGAACATGAGCACAACACCAATCGAAAAGTCGAAAAACTTCCTGAACTCGGATGTCGAACTCAAGGGCAGCCTCAAGTTTACCGACGAACTGACCTTCGACGGAAAGCTGGACGGGGACATCACCTCGGAGGGTATCCTCAACCTGGGGGACAAGGCCGTCGTCAAGGGCAACCTCAACGTCAACTCGGTCGTGCTGCGGGGCAAGATCAACGGCACCGTCACGGCCGAGGACCGAATCGAGATTAAGGCCAAGACGGAATTGTTCGGCGACATCCGAGCAGCCAAGCTGGTCATGGAGGAAGGCGTCACCTTTGTAGGCAAGAGCGAAGTCAACCCCAAGAAGGTCGCGCCCACCGCGCCGCCCGCGCCGCGCGGCGGTAATGCCTCCAAGACCACCGAAACCTTGGACCCCGCCGTTTTCTAGCGTGGCGGCAAACAGGCTGGTGGTTTCGGCCTTAGGGTTTCGGATTTCGGCCCTCGGCTTTATCGGCCTGATCCCACCGAAAGCGTCGAAGAACCACGCCTTCCATGCCGCCGTTCAAACCGGATAGGATCCCGGTAAACCGATCCAACTTGGTGCGGTTTTCAATTGAGGCCGATCACTCCTGCCCTCGTTAAGATTGGGTTCTCGCAGCTAAAAATCGGGTTGTCGTTTGCTTGCCTTCACCCCCGCCTGCCTGCCCTCTGAGGTCCTTAGACGCCCAGAGGACAGAGGCAGGTGGGGTCGGAGTTCAATGGTTCCAGGAAGTCAATGGCTGCGGTCAACGGCTTCAATGCCGCCGTTCTTCCCTGCACGCCATCTTCTCCCTGGTGGCATCGAGGCTGTCCTTCCAGTTTGGCTTGCGACGGATTTGGATCAGGATGTCGCTGCCCATGAAGTTGGCTATGGCATCAGCAAGGCGACGCTTGTGATACAGCAGCGTCGAGTTGTTCAAGTGGCGTCTCCGAGCTAGGGATGCCAGAGGTTTCCCTTCGACCAGGCAGTTGATAATGGCTTGGTCCCTGGCTGACAAACCGGCCATGAACGTTTGCCAGTCAACGCGCCTGGCCGCTTTTGTTCCTGGATCTTCTTCATCACGGCTCAATACGTCATGAAGCACTAAAGGCTCACCAACGTCATCAACACTGGCCACGGGCGCAGCTTCATCCAGGGAAGTCAATCTGGTGGTTCCGTTGATCTGCGCACCTGAGCCATATACATCAACCGTGCTTGAACCGGTGGACCTTCGGCCGCACTTCAACTTCTGGATCGTGTAGTAGGCGATGTTTCCTGCGCTGATGGTTTTGATCTTCCTGGCACCTCGACGACCAGCACCAGGATTTCGGATTAGTTTTGTGCCTGCCTGTTCTGCGTTGTGGATCATTTGGGCTGCGATCAAGGTGCCATCTGCAATCAATTCGTGGGCATCCTCTGAATCGATGAAGGAAACGGCATTTGGAATGGCGGAGATGAGGCGAGGGATAATCTGATCCTGCAATAAAAAAGCTGCTTGAGGGGACATAAGTATTTGGGGATTAAGGGGTTAAGACGAGAAAACCCCAGGACTCCAAAAAGAGGCTGGGGGCGGGTGGGGATCTTGCCTGGAGGGCTAAATCGTCACCTGGATATTATCCCAGCAAACAGCGACGGAGGTTCAGGCAGGTGGGGAGGGGGCGGCGGCTGTTGGCTGGAGCGAGCGGGTTAAGCGGCATGGCTTGCCTCCAGGGTATTCTCGTAGTGGGCATCGCGAATCCATGCGACAACACCCGCAATAGTGAACACGATGTTGACTGGGATCAAGAAAATGAACCAGTAGTAGAAATGCCCGAGCTGGATGGACGTGGAGCAAACCGCTAAGGCCACATAGGAGACAAGCTGAACGAGGAACACGAACCCAAAAGACTTCCCTCGCACCTTTTAACGTCGGAGCGAGCGGCGGATCGGCCAAAGGAGCGGACCACTCCCGTAGATCAAGACGCCCACAGGCGCCAGGACGATATTCAGCAGGGTATCGTTCATTGCGATGTCCGGCGCTTAACGCCCGGAGTCAGCGGCGCGGGGCCAGGGACATCCGAGATAGAAACAGAGCGCGAATCCCGCGTCCGCTGCACTCCGCTCGTTGGGCATCCTCAAACTCATACCAAACTCACTTCTTGGATGGAACGAGGAGCTCTACCTCACTAGGCTCGATGCCGTAATGCTCGCCCCGCTTTTCGCAGAGAGACTCCTCCTGCTTCCAAATCGTCTTCACACTTTCAGGAGCGTGTTCAGGTATGGAGCGACTGACCCACGTGAGAATCTCCACGAACCGAGGCTTGCCTCCGTTCTCGGTGTCTTGAACGACGACGTGCGGCTCTGCAAAGACAAGATGCTCGCCGCGATAAACCTCCCACGCCCGTGAAAGCACTGCCTGAAACTCTGCCTCTTTGCTCGGCTTGACGTGATACGTGACAAGCACCGTCTCTGGGTCTCGCTTTACTGAACTGCGGTGTGTCGTCGAACAGCCGATCAATGCGAGAGGCAAAACGGCGAGCAGCAAGTATGTGGTGTTCATAAAATGGTGGAAGTGTTCACCCGTGTAACGATGCCCAACGAAAAGCTGACCGATGACGAGGAGCGCGCCAAGGACGCCCGTCTTGGAACATGCGGTTGACCGCGCTCCTCGTCATTCGGTCCAGCATCTGGTTCGGCGCACGGATCTTACTCATGGTCTTTCAGCTTGTGAAGAGCAGACAGTGCCGTCTTGATGCGCTGATCACCACGAGGGTCTGGACCAACTCCAAAAGATGGCTGTGGGTATGCCCTTTCAATAACCAAAATGTCCGGCGCCTGATTCGTCACCAGAACTCGTCGGTCCACCCCGATGCTGGGCACAGCGAACGACATGGAAGAAGCACAGGTCGTGAACACACCCAGATAAATACGCTGACCGTCAGCCACCACAACGAAGGGTGTGCCCGCAACCGGCGGTCGCGGAATCTTGGCCAACGCCTCAGAGCGCAATCGGATCGAATGATCCGCAAAATGGTAGCTGACGATGTCTGCGCCGGAGATTAAGGGAGACTCCGAAAGGCGAAGGCGAGACCAATCGCCTTTGCCATGAACGGTGATGCGCTGGTCCACGGGTTCGGATAGCAGGTAGATGCCGAAGGAATTCGTGGTCCCAGCACTGCAAACACTGCAGAGAGCCACGATCGCTAGGAGAATCAGAGTCCGCTTTTTCATGCCGTCACCATAGTTGGTTTCGAGCGCCAATTGTCATACACCTGTAAGAGTTCTGTAAAATCTATGTGTGCTCGCGCTGCCGCCGAACGGCGAGGTGAGCGATGGCGGCGGACACCAAATGCCCGAATCTGCAAGCAGACGCCGCCCGCCGTCATTCGCTACACCGAAAAGTTCGGCTTCATCGTCATCTCGCATCCTCATCTATGTCTGTCCTGCGCCACACTCTCAAAGGGTCAAAGGGTGCATACGGCGAATGAGCAGGCTCTCGGACGCGGCGCCTCCGCCTTGCTCAGGGACCTTTCAGGAATCTGAAGTAGAAGGCTGCGAATGCCAAGACGATTCCTACGTTCACCGTCAGCCGTTCCCAGAACCGGTTCTTGAAGAACAAGACATCGACCGCGACGATCACGGCTGCCATCAAGACTACGTAGAGTGCGGTGGTCATCTGGAATCTCATTTCAGTCCCCGTTTAACTGTTCGGCGCTCCAGCGGCTGCCGAACGCCAAGCTCACTTGCCGGGAGCAGCCGCCAGTACGGTCGCGATTAGGACCAGACTGAACCGACTGCTCCCGGTCCAGTGCAGCGAAATGTTAAAGCGTCCGATCACTTGACCAGCGTGTCCCGAGGATCAGGAACATTCACCATGTGCTGAAAACGAAACCCTCTTCTGCTACTGCTACCAGGCCAAGTATTATAGATCGGCCTACCACTGCTATCGAGCGTGTAGGCGGATGCCCACGCTTTCTGCTCGTTCCGAACAGCCTGGTGGTATCCGAGGGCATGTCGGAACCACAGCCCGAACAACACGAGCACGGCGGCGGTTATTATCCTTTTCATATTGAAATATTCCTGTGTGTTTAGCTTTAACGAGGATTATACAACGGGCCGTCCGTATATCGAAGCGTGCAAATTCGGCACCCAAACCCTTTCATGCCAGAACTTTACCTCCATCCGCATCACTCGGTCAACACCCAAAATACCCACCCCCCTCGATACAAGTCGCGCTCCAACCCAAGCCGTTTGTATATCCGGGCATGCTGATTCAAGACGCAACTCGTTTAATGCGAGAGGTCTGTGCGCTTCGCCACCTCGCAATCAACACCGGAAAAACCTACACCCACTGGCTTGGCCGCTATGGCTCGTTTCTCAAGGACCCCAAGCTCAAAACCCTTACGAGCCCATAGCCGTGTGAACCGAGCGCAAGCATCCGGCTAAACAAAGGCATCTGGGCTGGGCAAACCTCATCAAACTCCAATTGACTCAGGTTCGTGGCCAGCCGATGATCATGTCGAATGGCCATCCTCCTTTCATGGACTTGATGATCTCCAAGCTTCGGGTCTGGCCGATTTGGAAGGAATTGAAGCACTTCGCGGTTTCAGCAACGTGTGAAGATTCCTCCACCAGCATTCGGACCGATGAATTCTGTCAAGGTTTATCCCGAGATCTTGCCCCGAAGTGTACTCTCGCAAAGGAGATTTGGCTCTTTAACGAGCTTGGCGTGCCTTAGTTGCGAGCGATTGCAGCCAGCGAAGCAGCCCTGGCCCATTTGATTATCATTTCCGTTCATCATGCCGAGAGCCTGCCTGACGGAGTAAGGAGCTGGATCGACCTGTGGCTTGGGCAGAGAAACCAGCATAGCATTGTTCTCTTGGCGCTGTTTGATCTAATTTATCAAGGAACTTCCGGTTCGATAAAGGCTTATCTGCAGGAAGTGGCCAAGAGAGGGAACATGGAATTTCTGGTTAAGTCAGAAGATGCGCCAGATTACCGCTGACATGAAGGGCGCTTTGGAGGAATATATTCAGGTGTCGAAGTAATAAAAACCCCACCGTTGTCGTGTGTGACTGCTCTTCCGAACCTGGTTGCAACATGTGGACCTGCGGGGTTGCTTTCGACTTCCATTATAGGCGTGGCGGCCACAACCACAGCTTTTGGTCCCTCAATCGTTCAACTTACGGTTCACGGTCGGAGTCCTGATCACGAAAAGGGCAGGGTAAAATCTGCTCACTTATTCTGATTCCCAAAGAACAACTTGCTTTCGCACTGTGACCAATATGCCATCATTCTCCGGGTTGACTAGTCAGGAAAAATACAGATGTGCTGTAGGGGGATTCCCTGACACATGCTTCTTCGGCTTGACCCCCACTCCAAATTCATCCACAATCCTGCACCATGATTAACGCAACACCAACACAACTTCGTAAAGCAGCCGACATCAAAGAGAGAATTGATGCCCTGCAGAATGAACTGACTGAACTGCTGAGCGGCGAGGTACCCACTCCTGCTCAAACGACTGAAGCACCCAAAAAGCACAAGATGAGTGCGGCCGGAGGAGCTGCAATTCGTGCTGCTCAGAAGGCAAGATGGGCGAAGATCAAAGGGACAGCACCTTCAGCTAAACCTGCGCAGAGGCCCAAGTGGAAGATGAGCGCCCAGGGACTCGCTAACATTCGTGCCGGGGTTGCAAAGAGAATGGCTGCAAAAGGCAAACCGGTACAGAAGCCCAAGCGGAAGATGAGCGCGGCCGGAAGAGCTGCCTTTTCTGCTGCTGCCGAAGCAAGATGGGCCAAGGTGAAGGCGGCGGGGAAGAGCAGGCTGTAATTCTTTGGGTTGGATTAAGGCGCAATGCTCTGTGGAGGGGTGTTGCGCCCTTTGCTTTCCAGATGCAACCCCTACGAACGACTTGGTCACTGCCGCCTTACTGACAGGAAATAGCTCTTTTCCACCAGCGAATGTACTCAGTGCTGCGCAGGTGCTTTCTCCAGTGGGCCTTTGAGAGGAAAATGCGCAAAACATTCGGCAGTTTCTTTGGTCATTCCGGATGCAAACTGCGCCCTATCCTTAACACAAAACCGCATGATACGCCTTGATTCTTTCCCGGTCGCATATTGAATAGTTGCGTCATCGCCCACGCTCACCTCAACCGGTTCAAAAGTGAAATACTCTCCCTCGACCACAGCGCCCGTGACGAGGCCGCGGAAAATGGCGGTGCACCATAGGTTACGGACTTGCTGGAAAAGTTTCTCGCGCCGCCGGCTGTCCACAGGCTGCCCCAGAAACTGAATCGGATCGGCTGTTTCCTTTTCCAGGGCGTAGATGAAGTATTGGATCAACCCAGATGGGGCTTGAGCGAGCAATGCAGCGTGGCCCGCCTGCCAGTAGGAGGCATGCCCCTCGTTCTTCCATAGCCCGCCATCGAAGCAAGGCACCCAGTATATGTTCAGGTCTGAGCGCATCAAACCGATGAAGGCGTTTGTATCCACCTCCACGTTGTATTCCCGGTAATCGCGATTAGAGGCTTCCCCGATGAAGACCATAATGCGCCCGGCTTTCTGCTTAAACAAAGCAGGCTCCCGGTTGTAAGCCGCGATCAAATCGCGAACGGAACCGACGGTGATGACATCAACCCTGGTGGTGACCTGCCGAAGCTGCCCAAGAATTAATTCGACCCCGCCCTGGAATTGCTTTTCTTGGTCGAGCGCCTTGTCGGTGGGCGAGTTGAGCTTTGACTTCAGGCCAATGACGGCAGAAATGTTCCGTCCGGACAAAGCGTTGAGTTGGGAAACGGGTATGCTTCCCGGTCGTTGCAACTGCTTTTCACCTTGGTCAAGCACGATACCTCGAACGTCGAATTCGGGAATGGAATAAAGGGTGGCGAGGTCGAAATGGTCGTCCGGATCGTCATGCGGATGAAAAAGGTCTGTGCAGTATATCAAGGGGACTTTCGAACTTCCGCCATCTGCGTTGCTGGCACCGCCTAACATACTCCAAATGGCCAAAGCGAAGAGGGCTGGGTTTATTATTCGTTTGATCAGATTCTGATTCATATCCGAATGTTGTTGTTTGCCGACATTTTGCACTTCCAGCCTCAAAAGGATAGAGCATTATTTCACCAAAGAGACTCCAATCAGCAAGAGGGGCCCGATGATGCCAGCAAACACAGTAAATGGGGGCCGAACAAGACGCTCCAGGCAACAGCCGCCACGCCGCGCAGTTGACCGATTTAAGAGACTCGAACATCATCGTTGCAGGCGACGCCGTGCTCCGGCGGCTGTGCCTGAGCTTCCGCGTTGGGCGGCACTACGAGCACTCCAACAAAACACACCACAACCATCACAAATCATGAAAAAACAAATCATCATCGGCATCGCGTGTGTGGCGGCGGCATTCACCTTTACGGGATGCCTCAACACGTCCAGGGCAGCCGCACAGCCAGACAGGCAACTCCAATACACGCTTCGCGTTACACCAGAAATCAAAAGGGCGTTCCATTCGGACGACTCCATCAAGATTCGATCCATCACCGGCACCGCGCCGAAGTTTCAGACCGGCGGAACCTACCGCGTCGTGGGCACCTGCACTCAGCAAACCCTCAAGAATGCGACCCTCTATCTTGGCAACACCGCCGAAGCCGGCCCCGACGCTATCGTGGCTAGCGCAGGATCGTCACTCTTCAGGCCGCTT
>Ga0326728_10022491_pt1 | contig 11694 bp, 3 predicted proteins | sample MB3enrmetagenome_FD_207602 | JGI IMG/M metagenome (GOLD analysis project Ga0326728, IMG submission 207602) | Lab enriched peat soil microbial communities from McLean, Ithaca, NY, United States - MB31MN | ecosystem: Environmental > Terrestrial > Soil > Wetlands > Peat | place: USA: New York... | reverse complement strand
CTCGTTGCCGGTATCACTATTGAGGGGGAGGCCGCTGAAAGTGAACGCCCGGTCCACTTCGCCAGCATCATAAGTGACATCTACTGGTGTTCCATTATTGGTGCCGATGATGTCATTGGCGTTGTCGTCGGCGGGCCACCAATGGGTGATGCCCGAGGGTCTGGCGTAGAATCGGAGTTGATAGGTCTGGCCGTTCGTGATGGCAAAGCCGGTGTTGGTGGTAAATGGCGGGTTGGTGGCTCCAAATGTTTGGACGATTCGTCCGCTGGTCAGCGCCAGATAATTGGTGCCAATGTAGTTGCCTCCGACGCTGGTGGCGTAGTTTGTATCACCGGGGCTTTCGGTGACAATGCCAACCTTATCGTTGGTGAGAAAACCCGTTCCGTTGGTGGTCTCAATTTCGACCACATTGTTGGTCACAAGCCAGCCCTCAAGATACACGGGAGCGGCGTCATTTTCGGTGTAAACCCCATTGGTCACTGTTTCCCAACTGTTGGACCAAAGGACGACTTGGGGTATAATGACTTCTTCGGCAAACGGCGGCACGGCAAACTTGATCGGCGTCGTCGTCAGGTTCGTGTCCTCGGTGAAGACGGTATAGACAATGCCGTTGGCCCTGTTGAACGTCAGGCCCATGTTGGTGTTGTTGGTTCCTGTTCCTCCGCGGTCTTCAAACAGGAGCACACTGGTCCCTTCCGGACTGATCAGATGCAGGACGAGGTCGTCCAGATTGGGGTCATTGATGCGAACCCCGACTTGCAGCGACACCACTTGCTGGCCGTTGGTGACGCAAATTTGAGATTGGGTATGGCCATCGGTCGTCAACAGCGTGGAAGTGGTGTTGACATAGTTCTGGACCAGGTTGGGCGTCAGGCTTTCCTGGATTTGGACTACAACATAGAGCGTCACCGGCTCTGATCCGGCATTGTAAATGCCGTAATACCATGTGCCGCCGGCCAGAGGCGGAGCGTCCGGCCAGTTCGGCGCCGGGTTGGTGGTGCCCAAGTCGAGAGAACCTCCGGGCGGAGCAATGTTGCTGACGCCGTAATCGCTGAGACTGAGGTCGGGGTAGTTGGTCAGATAGATGCCAATGGGGCCGTCACCGGCCGCGTTCGTGCCTTCGCTTTCGTAAACTGCGGAAATAATCAGGTTGGTGGCATCGTTCGGAACAAGGATGTAATCATCAAACCATTGATCGGAGCCAAGCGAGACGAAGAAGCCGGACAATGGCGGCTGGGGATAAGCTGTTACACTATAGACGGTGACATTACCGGTCTGCCCCAGAAAGTTGTCGGCTTCCGTCAGGAGCCAAAGGCCATTCATCGATTTGCCAACGTATTGTGTCAAACTGCCAGGGCCATCGGAAGTGACGTCGGAGGAGTAGGGATTTTCCTGGAGATCATCATAGACATTGGTGAAGCCATTCGTCTGGCCGGAATTATGGTTGAGAACCGTATTCAAGCCACTGAACTGGAGGGTTCCGTAAAGATCACTGGGGCTTGGATGCGCGATGCCGAGTTCCACTGTAACCTGGCGAATTTGTTGCGCGAGCGGATTGGGATTGACCATGAAGGCAAACACCATGCCGGTGATGGGTGAGGCGGCATTGGGAATATAGACCGGCAGGCCGGTGCCAGTCGCGGTGATACTGCCATCGCTATTTGCAGTGCTGAAGGGGGCCTGCTGGGCGACAGCGTAGAAGCCAAAGTCAGCCGCCTGCTGGTCCTCCGACTTGACGCCGATATAATAAACCTCATTCTTGACGGAGTTGTTATAGATAATGGTTTCAGTCCCGGTGCGCCCAACGGATTTATCCGCGGCCTGCACGACGCTGTCAACCAAGTTGGTCAACTGGGAGTTTGTGGAAACATAAAGGTCAATATCGGCGCTGGTATTGCGGGGGATGGAGAGATTGGGCGGCAGAAACGTGGCGAAGGCCACGTTGGTCGCCTGATTGGTGGCGGAAAACTGATCGTTGGTAAAGATGAAGAAATGCCATTGCGACGAGTTGCCGTTGGTCAGCGACACGTTGCCGTTGGCCATATACAGGTTTGGCTCATTGGCGCCGACTCGCTGATGGAGGAGCGGCATACCGTTGCTGGCCACAGTCACCAATATTGGCGCTGCGTTGACGATCGGATTGGGCGTAATGGCCAATTGGTTGGACGTGTCGTCGCTCGAAATGACCAGGGCATAATCCTGGAGAATATTGTTGGTTTGGCCCGTGACGGCGTTGACGTTGACCCGGGTGCCGCTGATCGTAACGATCAGGGGATAGCTGATCGGCGTGTTGGCTGGATTGATATAGACATTCTGGACATTGTTGATGGAGTCGCCCGCGGCGGTGAATATGGGATTCCCTTGACTGTTGACATAGACGTTCTGCACATCGTTGTCGCTTTCGCCGGGAGGAAGATTGGTCGGGTTGCTGGCTTCGGTGAAGATGTCGCCACTGAGGAAATCGTTGCCGATATAGACGTTGTTTCCGGTGTTGTCCACCACGGTCAGATCGAGGTTGTTCACCAGGGCGACGCCGGCGGCTGGATCGCCGGGCGGATCGGTCCAAACCAGGGTAATGCGCACGGGGGCATTGGTATCCGCGTTAGCTATATCCGAGTAAGTAATAGTATAGGTTTGATATTGGCCGGTGGCCAGCGCGTTGGTGGCGGATTGATCGGATAGCCATATGGACGGGTTGGCACTGGCATTTGTCAGGGAGGACGGGATGCTGTTGGTGATATTGGGCAGGCCCCAGCCTTGTTCATTGGCGACCGTTGTGTTGACATAGAAGTCATATTGCGCGCTCAAGGAGCGCGAGCCATTGATGAGCATGGCTTTGAGGAGGGCCGGGCTGGGATTCGTGATGCCCATCTGCGATTGCAGGAACTCCTGCATCAGGGCCAACATGCCGGAAACAGCGCCGGCGGACATGCTGGTGCCGGTTTCGTAGCGATAGTAGGGCCTGAGCACACTGTTCAAATTGCTCAAGACCGTGAAATAATCGCCCAGAACATTCGTTTCGAAAACGTAGATGTTCAAGTCGTATTCCACCGGCCCGGGCTGGTTGGTCGGAGGAGCGATTCCGAAGAACCATAAATCCCCAGGCACAAAATTAATCAGGTTGAGAGCCAGGCCTGTCGATAGAACAGGCAATGGCGGACCTGTCGTATTGCCCAATATCGACATGTTTGTTGGGAATGGAATTGGCGAAGCCGTGTTGGAGGAAATCACGATGAGGACACCCGTTGTGTCAGTAGGAAGGGGGAGCACAAAATAATTGGTTTGGTTCGGCTCAACGGTTTGGTTGGTGTAAAGATGATCGGCGACGGTGGTTTCATTGGTGGGATCGACATAGTTTGTCGCCCGGCATGATATGGTAAACACTCCCGGAGCAACCACGTCCGGCTTGAACCGGCCATAAAGTCCTTCAACTCCAGGCCCGACATTGCCGCAACTGGAGAATGCCGCCACCAGGTTGCTGTTGGCTGTCTCGCCGTAAAACACTTCGTTGGTTCCGTTGGTGTTGATGACCATGTTGGTAATGGAACGAGGGCTGTCGCTGGCCCCGACCGTAATGACGTTCTTGGCCACTGCCGGCGAATTGATCGTGCTCGAGGTGCCATCAAGGCCATTATCCGAACCGCCGCCGTTATTGCCGGCGGCGAAGACAAAGAGCAGGGGCTGTCCGCCGTGGGCGGCATTCGGCAGGGCGTCACGCGTGGCGGCGTCATAACTGGCCGCATGAATGTCGTACAACACCTGCGTCTGTTCGAACGGTATGGCGTAATCCCAACTGTTATTTGAAATCAAATTGGTTGATCCCAGGTTCGTCGCTGCGTTCTCCTGCAAAAAGGCGTCGCCCACGAATGGTCCGGCCACCAAATCCAGAGCTTGCACAAAAAGAGTAGCATTGGTGGCCTTGCCCCGAAAATCCGCCCCGGGAATGGTTGAGCCTGGAACTGGATTTGTGACGGTGCCTGATTCTGAGCCATTGCCCGCGATAATGCCCGCAACATGTGTGCCGTGACCGTCGTTATCGGTCAACGAACTGGGATAATCGGCCAGCAGACGGGTCGTCGGCAAAAAGTCAGGATGGGTGGAATCTACGCCTGTGTCATTGAGATTCACCGTTACGTTGGAGCCGCTGAGGTTGAGATAATTTGAAGTGTTGGTGAGCGTGTTGGTCGCAACTCCCATAATGACGCGGGTCAAATCATTCATAAGACGGCGCGGCATATAGGCTTCGATCTCCTGGGCCAGCGGCAGTTGCGCGACGGCCACCAGGCTCCCGGAAGGAACGTTGACGATCAGGGTGGGACCAAACGGGCTGCGATCTTCACCGATCAAGGTCGCCCCCAATTGGGTCAAGGCCGCCAGGACGGCGTCGCGCTGGCCGGGAAAGGTAGTGACACTCAGGGCATTGGTCTGGGGCTGCTGCTCGACGGCGGACGGCAGGAGCGCGCTGTCCAGCTTGTAATATGGCTCGTAAGGCAGCACGGCGACAACGTCCGCGTTGGCGGCCAGGTTTGTGGCCTGTGCGGGTGAAGCCGCGACCAGGGCGGCGTTATTGGGCACGTAGGAAATATAAGACGCGCCCGCCTGGCTCAATTCGGCGTAAAAAGCCTTGTCCAGCGGGCGGTCCGCCTGGACGAGATAACTGCCCGGAGCGCCCTTGGCGCGCAGATGAGCCGGGATATTCAAGGCCACCGGTACCTCGGTGTCGATCAGGGCGTTGCGCAAAATGAGGGCATGGCTGTTATGGAGCAATTGCTGGATGGTTTGAGTGGTATTGCTGATGCGATAGGATTTGCGTTGGGCACCGGCATTGGCGGCGAGGGCCTTGGCCAGGGGCGGATGTTGCGACCGCAAGGCATCCGCCTTGGCCGCCGAGGCGCGATTTTGCACTGTGCTGCGTTCAGCGGCGCGTTTTTCGGCATATTGCCACACGCAAATCGCGGCGGCGAAAAGCAGCAGGCTGATGAGAAACCAAACTCGTGGTTTTAAACGCATAACTTTACCTCCTGACGCACTTCAAAGGCGTCCATTAACTTACCGCAAAACAAACTGAATTTCAAGGGGAAAAGAAGGAGCAGCCACAGATCAAAACAGATTAACACAGATTGGCTAAAAGACCATCCGCATGGACTCAACTGAAGTTTATCTGTGTTCATCTGTGTCAATCTGTGGCTCCTTTTCAATTGTTTATCTGTGTTCATCTGTGTTCATCTGTGGCTCCCTTTCAATTGTTTATCTGTGTTCATCTGTGTTCATCTGTGGCTCCCTTTCAGTTTCCTGGCATGATGTTGTAGTTGTCTATGACGATCCTGGGCGCAGCCGCGCCGGGATCGCTGACGATGTGGCAGACGGTCCGGGTCAAAAATTCGCCCGTGATCTCGTAATTCGTGCAGATATTCAGGAGGTTGCCAGATCCTGAAGAATACAGGCTTTTGGGTTTGAGAGACTGGCCCCAGGAGTAAATGACGAACTGCGGCAGGCCCAGTTTCATCAGACCCAACGTCTGCTGCGGAATCCGTTCCACCATTTCATCGGTTTGGTCAGAAAAAGTTGTGCCTGTCAGGTACGGCGAATTCACTGTTAATGCGGATGCCTGCAAGATGTCTCCGATTTTGTGGAATATTCCGTTGGGCTGGTTGGTACGCGCCCCATAAATCCCATTGGCGGAGTCCAGTGCCAAGCTGTAAAAGTTGTATTCGTCGTTGGTCGGGCTGATGGTGGTCCCATTCGTGCTCGTAGGCGTAATGTTGGTGATGACGACGACCCCGGCGAAAACTGCCGCCCAGGCGGCGTTATTGGTTTGATTGACGGACAACAAGCCGCGGGCGGCGTTGTCATTGGGGACAGCCGTGAAAAGATCAATAAGCGACCAATCGTTGGTCGGATATGTGTATGGTGAGTTGACCCAGGCCGGAATGTCGCCGATGCTCGTGCTCCAGCTTGCTGCTTGGGTCGGATAATCTGATTTTAAGTAAATTGTTTGCCACGGCGTCCCCCGATGGACACGCCCCAGCCAACCCACGCCGGGGAATAAGTTGGTTGGAAACTGCCAATTATTAGGGCTGGTCATTCCAGGATCGCCTAAAAGCATTTCGGGATTGGCTGCGCCATTTTTGTACCGAATGGTAACCGTTCCCATGTTATTGCTGGGCATGGGCAGTCCCATTGTAGTCGGATTAATAATGGTGGTTTGAGGGTTATATCCAGGATACGTTAGGTCCCCCGCCGTGTAATGCACCAGCGGATCGCACGCCATCCAACAGTTAATGTTGTCGCCTACGTAGTATGGGGGATTAATTGTGGTGGCTGTGGCAGCCGAAGTGGTGAATGGATTCTGTTTGATGGGAGATACGCCTGGAAGGCTGATGTTGGGGTTAAGGCTGACGTAAAACGGCAAATACGAGTATGCATCCTTGATTTGGTTAAGGACTCCTTGGGACATCGGGGAGTTGGCATAATCAGTGGCGGGATAGGTCACCCACTGATCAGAGTAGGCGCCGTTGTATGCATTACTAGCCAGGGCAGAAATATTAGTCGAGCTTCCAAACGGGCCGAGGTTGACAAAATCATATATCGTCCCCAACGATCCGTCAATAAGAGCATAGCAGAGGTGATTGGTAATGTTAAGGCTCCACGTATGCACCGGCCAGTGCGTCTGCGCTGAGTCGATGGGTGAATATCCGTTGGCTGTTGTGACAAGACTGTTGCTGCCCTCGGAGTAATAAACGTATGGCAATGCGGTAAAGTTTGTCTGCCAAAGGATTTTGAACTGACCCGCCGACCAAGAAGAGAGATAGTTGGTAGTTGGATTTATGGAATTGGTCAGATAAATGTTGGTTCTATAGCCATTACTATTCGTTACAGTAATAGTGACAAAGTTGGTTGCAAAAACCCTAAGATTGCCGGCTATACCGGTAAAATTACTTGCGTAAGGATTCCATGCGTCCATGCCAAAGACATTGGAAATTAGCATGACGTAATATTGGTTGGTGTATTGTGGTGGTCTGGTGGTATCTGGTTTTCCCGAGCCATTTAACCACCTGTAAAAATACAATTGGCGATAATACTCGACCCGGCTTGTGTAACTGTATTGGTCAAAGGCGGGAAGCCCTTTGACGGCTCCGACAACCCACGGGATCCCCCAAAAATTTGGATCGAGGTTAAGAATTGATTGAGTTGAATTGGTCAGGTCATAGAAGCCTTTGCTAATTTGAAAGGAGGCATTATTTGTGACCAGAACAAAGTTGGTGATATAGAGGACGGGGTTGAGTCCAGGGAGGCTGCTCCAGCCCAATTGAGGACGGAAGACAGGAGGTTGAGGAACCAGAACCAACCCGTTAGCCGTACTTATACTTATGTTGCTGGGGTTTGCTGCGGCGTAAATATTCGCGGCCAACTGCAACATGCGATGGATTTGTTCGTTGTAAAGGTAGGAAACACCGCCCTGGCTGTTGGTTATGCAAACGGGAATGTTTGTAATCCCAAAATAGTTGCTTGACACGACATACTGGCCCAGCGAATTTGTGGCGTAGTTGGTGAAGACGAAGGCCTGTGAACGAAGGAGCAAATCGGCGGCGTTGGTGAAAAAACCGAGCGGCGTCCAATTAGTGAGGTTGGTGGGCATTGGGTTGAAAGGGCCATAAGGGCCGGCGGGTGTTTGGCTGTATGGGCCGGCTTGGATCTGGGCGGTGTTGTCGTAGTTGATGTTGACCTTGGTGCGCAACATGGTGGGCGGCGGCAAGCCGTTGGTTGTGAAAAAATTGGAATACACGTAAACTCCATATTCCGGGGCGGAACTGGTTCCGATGCAGTCGAGCAGACGTTGGAAGGTATAGCGGTTGGTGGTGTCACTTTGGGACACTGCCCAGAGCAAATTAGACGCGAAATAGAGGCCGGTTTTGTTCGTGTTGAACATGTCTTGGACGTCGTAAAACATGTTCGGATTGTAAGCACCCGGCCATGGCAATCCTGTCTTCATCACAGGATTTCCGGCATAGTCCTTTATGTTTGGGGATAAGCTTGGGTATATGCCATATTCGTCGATTGCGTTCAGGCCAATTGGAGTCTGGTCAGCATTTCCAAAGAAATTGAGCAGGGTTTGTGGAAAAGCGGCATTGTATGCGTAACGAAAGGCGAGAAACTGCGAGGCATCATAAAAAGCTTCGCCGGAACTTGGGGTGAATGAAGCATTATTGTAATTGTAGAGAAAATAATTCAAGTTTGTCAGATACATCGACGGGCTGATATTATAGAGGAGCGCGGCCAGGTTCAGTTCCCATGAGCCGACACCTTCGTCACGGATAAAACCATCGGCCGGCATATATTGAGTGAGGCTGCCATCGGAAAGCGCGTATTTGGCGTAATTGTGGATAAAATTCAAATCGAGGGTTTTGCCGATGGGCAAGGCCATGAAGGCGTAGCGGCCAATGAATGAATTGGTCGGGGAATGGACGTATTCCGGATATTTGAGCACGCCTATCCATTCCGGCTCGCCGTTGTTGAAGTTTGTGACAAACGGTGGTCCGGTGAGGGGAACCTTTTTCCCGTTGGCATCGAGCAGTGGCTGGTAACCGTTTGTTTCAAAGCGCCCGTTGCGGTTGATGTCCACCCAGAAGCGAAAGTCATTGGACGGTTGCGCCAGGTTTCCATTGGTCATGACAAAAACCGGGGGGCGCGGATCGTAGAAAAGATTCCCGATGTTTTGCGCCCAGTATTGGTTAGTTGAGCCGCCAAGGGCGTCGTAATTGACGTTGGTTGCGTCCGCAATGCCAGCACTTGTATTGAAGCCGAACGGATTGATGTAGTTGTGGGAGGCCGTGTAGTCGTAGCTCAGGACATCCCCTTGCGCCATCATTCGGGCGATGATTTCCGTCTGGGCGCGGGCCAGGGCGGCGTCACTCATGGCCCTGGCGGTGTCAACGTCCAGGGTGGCAGTCACCGCCTTTTTATCACGATCGGTCATGGCAAGGAAGGCAATGGCAAGAAACGTGATGACCGAAAGGAACAGCAACGTGATCACAAGCGCGACGGCCCTTTCATTTTTGCCACAGATAAACACAGATGAACTCAGATTGCCTGAATTAAGCTTTTCTGTGCTCATCTGTGTCAATCTGTGGCTCGCAATTCTTTTGGTTGCGGCTGGGCCGGGCTGGGTCTGCATGTGTGTTTTCAAGTTCATGGCGCCGAGGGGATGATGATGTGCTGGCGGAAGATTTCGACCTGCCCGGCGGCATTGGTCAGAAATTGCCCGGCGGCGGCGGTGGCGCCAGAGGCATATAAAGCCCTGACGTGTTCAAAGGCTTCCGGTTCCAGAATGCCCAACTCGATGTCGATTGAATGGGGCAAATAGTTTGTTTGCACGCCGCCTCTTGTCAGATTCGTCACGATGACGGGATATTGAAGATACGGATACTGTCTGGGAAAACCATAAACTTGTCCGTATTGATCGTAATACGGCTCCCAATACATCTCATTGCCGTCAGCATCAAACGCATATATTTTCAAATGAACGACGCCATCGGCGATGCGATGGAACAGTGAATTAGTGAAAGTGCCCAGCCCGATTTGGTTAATATAGTTCGCGTAAAGCAAATTGGTGGTGTAAAGCGGCGCGTTTGTAGTGGCGACATAGCGGTAGAGCGTTCCAACGCCAGGAAAGGGGCTGCCATTATTAGTGTTGTTAAACCAGTTGCTGACGGCGTAACCGACGCCAACCCATGTGTTGTTGGTTTGCACCGTGGCAAAAATATCCTCCAATTCATTGGTGCGAAAAACAGGCACACCGTTGTTGGTAATCACTTGGACAAGTTCCAGGCCCGACAAAGACCAGTACAAGGTTGGCGGGTTTGGTGAGCCGAAAGCCGGATAAGTTGGATACGCGTTGGTTGGAAAATACACGTTGGTGAAATGGGGGTCGGACATTTGTGAAAGGTCGGAGGCAATCATATCAATGATGGTGCGGCCGGCATCGGTGACAGTGGTTTGCTTGATGCCGGTTTTAAAGACTTTCTGGGTTTGGACGAACATGGCGGTCAAGCCCAGGACAATGAAGGCGAGCATTGCGGTCGAGACGAGCATTTCCAAAATGGTCAGCGCGTGGCAGTTTCGGGGAGCGCGTGCGTCTCGCGCGCAGTGGTTGGCGTCCCGCCAAACACATTCCGGTCTGCCTTCTCTTTGAGCGCGGCCAATCCAAAGAATCCATGGGACGGAATCAGCGAAGAAGTGGGTCGCGAGACGCGCCCCACCGCGACCGGGACGGTCGCGCTCCCCGAGAAACTTATTTTTTGGAAAGGCTGTTTTCACGGGTCAAAAGCTATACATGTTGTTCGTGTAGGTCTGGGGTTGAAAAAACCAATTCGTAATAAAAGTGCCGTATATGTTGGTGGACCACAGATGCGAACTGATCAAACTGCGATAGGTTTGGCGGCCAGGGCCAATAATGAAAGTATTATTGGGGCCTGGAAGAACCGGCCACGCGAACTTGAAGCGCACTTCGTGAAGAAGATTCGTCAGGTACTGCGCTTCCATCCAGCGATTGGATCGCGTGAACCAGTCGGGGGAACCTCCAATATAAGGGGAAACGGGAAGCAAATAGTTTGGGGAGTTGATATTTGTCGAATCAAACGCAATGGAGTTCCAGGGGACGTTTTCGACCGTCAATTGATAGCGGAACGCCATGGCGCTGTTTGCCCCGTTTTGTTGGATGGCTGATCCGGTCATGGCGTGAACAATGGCGGTAACCTGGTTGGTTATGAGAACACCCGCGACAGTAGTTAATCGAGGGTCGTATTCCGGGGTGCTTAACAAGCCAATAATGTTCATGTCATTGGTCAGGAGGTTGAGGGTGCCGCTATTGGGAAAAAACGGGTTGTTGTAGGTGTAGATATTGGTGGCCCCGGCAGAAATGTTCGTTATGGTGATCGATTCGACGTAGTTCGAAAGAACGCCAAAATTGGTGCGCATTTCGCCGTTGCGGATGGCGTTGAGAAAATAAGGGGCGTCCTGGCTGATGATCGTGTCTTCGCGGTTGTCTTTTTGCACATTCATGCCCTGGGGCAATATGCCAATGACCGCGACCAGGGCAAAGCCAATCACCCCCACCGCAATGGCGATCTCGATCATTGTAAACGCCCGTTCTGAATGGGACTTTTTGGCACACTGAACAGGATTAATGAATCCAGAAAAGCAGTAACATGTTACTGGTCCGTTGCCGATTTTGTTACCGGCTAAGTCGTTGGCTATCAACGATGTAGCCGATGTTACCGATTTTCCGGACCTATCATGCTTATCTTGCGTCCCTTGCTTCTTCGATTCCAGGTTAAGTGCCTGATTATCAACGCTTTTTACGGCGTTACGGCTAAAAACCCCAACTCGGCTTCCGCCGTCGCCGGTCTTGCCATATATATATGCGGATGGACGGTTCATTCTCATCAGAATTGGTTCCGTTCGACTCTGGCGCGGGCGGTCAGCCAGTCGATGTGGATGAGGTTGGGATTGTTGGTGGCGTTGCCGGGCGGGGTCTCGACCACACTAGGCGGAGCGGCTGGCCAGGTTACTTGCGGCAATCCGGTGTTCGGGTCCAGCGGGCAGAAAACACTGCCGCTGCTCAGCATGATGAACTGGTCGGCATTTGTCGTGAGCTGGCCGCTCGGGGCAAAACCGATATAGGGCAAATAATTG
>Ga0326728_10022488_pt1 | contig 11696 bp, 11 predicted proteins | sample MB3enrmetagenome_FD_207602 | JGI IMG/M metagenome (GOLD analysis project Ga0326728, IMG submission 207602) | Lab enriched peat soil microbial communities from McLean, Ithaca, NY, United States - MB31MN | ecosystem: Environmental > Terrestrial > Soil > Wetlands > Peat | place: USA: New York... | reverse complement strand
ACGGCCTTGAGGGAAGGACTTGTTCCAGTGATTGCCAGCCTGGGACTCAGCGCGCGTGGCGAGTTCCTGAACGTCAACGCGGATGACCTTGCCGCAGCGCTGGCCGTGGCGCTCCACGTGGACCGGCTCCTCTACCTCACAGAGTCGGGCGGAGTTTGGGACGCAGAGCGGCGGCTGCTGCCGGTTGTAAAGGCGAGGGAGATTCCCTCCCTGATCAGGAAAGGCATTGTCCGTGACGGGATGATTCCAAAACTCCTCTCGTGCTCGAAGCTGCTCCGCAAGAAAGTTGGAGAGGTTGACATCATCTCGCCGGACGGGCCGAAAGCGCTGCTGCGGGCCATCGAGAACGGCCGGCACGCCGGAACCAGGATTGTGAGAAGCGCATGAACCTTGAAGAGATTGCCCGGCTTGAAAAGCAGTATCTGATCCCCACCTACGATCGTTTGCCTCTACTGGCCGTCCGGGGCGAAGGCTGCTATCTCTACGATGACCGGGGCAAGAAGTATCTGGATTTTCTAGGGGGGCTTGCCGTGAACTCTCTCGGCTATGCACACCCGGAAATCCTTGCCGTGCTTAGGGACGAAGCGGAGACGCTCCTGCACGTTTCCAACCTGCTCTACCATTCTTATCAGGGGCCGCTGGCAAAGAAACTCACGTCCCTCGCGGGGCTTGATCGTGCCTTTTTCGCAAACTCGGGCACGGAGGCCGTCGACGGCGCTCTTAAGCTGGCCCGCGTGTACGCCCTCAAGCATCACCCCGAGCCTGCCGGACGGAATGAAATCCTGGCGCTTGAAAACTCTTTCCATGGCCGGACGTTCGGCGCCCTCTCGGCCACTTGGCCGGAAAAGTACCGCAAGCCGTTTGAGCCGCTGGTTCCGGGGGTTCGCTTCGTGAGGCTGAATGATGCCGGCCACTTGCGTGAAAGCTTCACGCCGCGAGTGGCGGCGGTGCTGCTGGAAGTGATCCAGGGCGAGGGCGGCGTGGTGGAAATCAGCGAGGAATTCCTTAGGACCGCCCAGGAACTCTGCCAAACGCACAAAGCTCTTTTGATCTGCGACGAAATCCAGTGCGGCCTGGGTCGCACGGGGCGCTTCTTCGCCTTCTCGAAATTCGGGCTTCGCCCGGACATCGTTGTTGTTGCCAAACCCCTCGCGGCAGGCTTGCCGCTGGCGGCCATCCTGGCCCGCGAGCAAGTGGCGCAGGCTTTTTCGCCCGGCCTGCATGGCACGACATTCGGCGGCGGACCGCTCCAATGCCGCCTGGGCTTGAAAGTTCTTGAGATTCTTGAGCGCCCAGGGTTTCTCGACCGCGTCCGCGAAGTGGGCGCTTACCTTCGGACGGAACTCGAACATCTCCGGGACGAATTCCCGGTGATTCGGGAGGTTCGCGGCGACGGTTTGATGCTTGCTGCCGAACTCAGCATTCCTGGCAAGAGCGTGGTCCAGCAGGCGCTCGAAGCCGGCGTGATCCTGAACTGTACCCACGAAAAGGTCCTGCGCCTCCTTCCGCCGCTGGTCATCGGGCGGGGCCACGTGGATGAATTCATCAAGGTTCTGAGGCCGATTCTGGCGGCGGTTTCGCCAGCGGCTGCAAGCCGGGGAGTGAACGCATGACGCCGACCACGGGGGCTGTCGAAAACCAAGAGAAACTGAGTGTGCCCGATCTGCTTGCGGATCGCGACCTCTCACCGCAGGATCAGCGCCTGATCTTTGATCTCACGGAACGCGTCAAGGCTTCGCCCGCGGCGTATTCGCAGGCGCTCAAGGGCAAGCAACTGGCGCTCATCTTTGAGAAACCTTCCCTGCGCACGCGCGTTACGTTTGAGGTTGGGATGACGAGCATGGGGGGCTTCGGCATTTACCTGGATCACGCCAAACCTCGTCTGGGTGAACGTGAAGCCGTCAAGGACATTGCCCGCAATCTCAACCGCTGGGTTGATGGGATCGTGGCCCGCACTTTTCTACACGAGTCGGTGTTGGAACTGGCCGGCAATGCCTCGATTCCGGTTGTCAACGCGCTCACCGATCTCTTTCATCCTTGTCAGGCTCTGGCGGATCTGTACACGCTACGGGAGAAATTCGGGAAGCTCCAGGGGCTCAAGCTGGCCTTCGTGGGTGACGGAAACAACGTGTGCAATTCGCTGATGATCTCGGGAGCGAAGCTTGGCGTTTCCGTGCGCGTGGCTACGCCTCCCGGCTATGAGCCTAAGCCGGAGATCGTCCAGGAGGCCAAGGCGCTGGCTGCGGAAACCGGGGCGGCGGTTGAACTCTTCAGCAGCCCGCTTGAGGCTGTGGCCGGCGTTCAGGCGGTTTATACGGATGTCTGGGCCAGCATGGGCCAGGAGCACGCCGTGCATCTTCGCTCTCAGGTGTTCGCGCCTTACCGCGTCTCAGAGGAGTTGATGGCGGCGGCTGATTCTTCCGGCGTCTTCATGCACTGCCTTCCGGCGCACCGGGGCCAGGAAGTCACTGATGACGTTATTGATTCCCCACGGTCAGTGGTTTTCGACCAGGCGGAAAACCGGCTGCACGTTCAAAAAGCCCTATTGATTCTCCTTTTGCAGAATGGCCGGGCGTAAGGATGGAGAATTCCTCAAAAGGACGCGAAACGGGCCTGCGGGATTCTTTCCCGGGCGAAGAGGGAGTGGAGTGTTGAATATTCGGAAAGCTGAGTTGCGGGATGTCCCCGCACTCTCCGAACTGATTAACCGTTATGTGGCGGAGCGGATCCTGCTCCCTCGGCCGCTGACGAATCTCTACGAAGACGTGTGGGAATTCACCGTTGCGGAGGAGGATGGAAAGATTCTCGGCTGCGGCGCGCTCAAGTTTTACAACTCTGAACTTGCCGAAATACGGTCGCTCTGCATTGACGCGACGCTGAAGTCAAAAGGCATCGGGAGGATGATTACGGAGGCGCTGCTCGATGAAGCCGAGCGTTACGGGCTGAGAACCATTTTCGCCCTGACGACCGTCCCGGCCTTTTTTGAGAGGTTGGGTTTTCAGACGGCGCAGCGCGAGAGATTTCCTGTAAAGGTCTACGAAGACTGCCTGGGTTGCCCAAAATACTCCTGCTGTGATGAGACTGCCGTGAGCTACGAACTGGCCTGGCGGCACGCGCCAGCCGTCGAGGTTGCGACGGAGGCTCTCGATGTGCTGAGCTGACACGTGACTTCGAATAGGGGCACACTGCGTGCGTCCCGTTCGGAACACCACACTGCATGAATCCAGCGAACCCGGATACGCAGGGACACACCGTGTGTGCCCACTGTTCGTAGGGGCGCACTGCGTGCGCCCCTACGGCCCGGCCCAGGATAGCAGGCCACGATCCTTTTTCAGCTTCTTACCCTCAAGGTGTATGATTTGCGGACGGGGCTCGCGGACATATCTGCGGTAACCGGGGAAGGACCGAATACCTTAGTGCGAATCCTGGCAATCGACTTCGGAATGAAGCGTATGGGGCTGGCGGTGTGTGATCCCTTGGGCATCACCGCGCAGGGGCTTCCCACTCTCGAGCGCACACGACTTCAAGATGACCTGCGAAAGATTCAAGAGCTGGCGCAAGAGTATTCAGTTGAGCGCGTGCTTGTGGGCCATCCGATCGGCCATGCCGGAGGCGAAACCACCATGTCCCGGCATGCCTCAGAGTTCGCCGAGAAGCTGCGCCGGACGGTTGCCTGTCCCGTAGACCTTTGGGACGAACGATTCACAAGCGTGGAAGCGAACCGCACGCTTCGCGAATCGGGTATGAGCATCGATAAACGCCGGCGCGCGGTTGATCGCGTGGCGGCCACCCTCCTATTGCAAAGCTACCTGGACTTCCTTTCCAACGAGCGGGACCGGAACTCCGGAGCGGCCTCATGAAGCGGCTGGTCCTCCTGCTGGTTATCCTGCTCTTCATCGGCGGGGCGCTCTGGATTATTTCGGACTTGCTCCGGCCCTATCGCGGTTACTCCGGGAACGAAGTGGTTGTGGTCGAACCCGGCTTGGGCATCGTGCAAGTGACGGACTTGCTGGCGGCTCGCGGGGTGCTCCGGCATCGCCTGCCATTTCTCGTTCTCTGTTGGGCCGGTTCGCGCCGCCGCCCGTTGCGGGCCGGCGAGTATCTGTTTGACCGCCCGCTTCGCCCCATCGACGTTTACCGGAAGCTTATCCACGGCGACGTATATCTTCACACGGTCGTTATCCCCGAAGGGTCGGACAGCTTCGACATCGCCCGGATTCTTCATCAGCGTCTCGGGATCGATCCTGCCCAGTTCCTTGATGTTGTCCGCGAGACCTCGGCGATTCGCGATCTCGATTCCAATGCGCCGTCGCTCGAAGGCTATCTTTTCCCCGATACGTACCGGTTCCCCCGCGGAACGAGTGCGGGCACTGTTGTGATTGCCATGCTGGGCCGGTTCCGCCATATCCTCTCGGCGAGATTTGCGGGCGACCTGCCATCCACGCCGGCCGGATTGCACGAGGTTATGACCCTGGCTTCACTGGTTGAAAAGGAAACGCCTGAGCTTTCGGAGCGCTCCAGGGTCGCCGGGGTTTTCGCGCGGAGACTTGAAAGGGGCATACCCTTGCAGTGCGATCCCACCGTGATCTACGCGGCGCGGGTGGACCGTCAACCTGCAGGCCCAATTACCCAGGAAGATCTGCAACGGGATTCACCATACAACACGTACCGCCATGCCGGGCTTCCTCCCGGACCGATCTCGAACCCGGGAGAAGCCTCGATCCGGGCGGCCCTTCACCCCGCGGACGACGATGCGCTCTATTTTGTTGCCAACCATCACGGTGGCCACGTCTTTGCCCGGACTCTTGCCGAGCATCAACACAACGTGGCACGATATCGCAGGGAATTGGCGAAGCTGAGGCGGAGCGAGCAGGGACCCGCCGGCGGCAAAGCAAAGTTGCCGGCTGGAGAAGCAAGCAAGAGCGCCGCCAGGACGCGGAAAAGTGCAGGGAAGACCCATCAAGAAGCAGATCATCCTTGAGTATTGCCGTGCTGAGGCGCTCGAACGCATCGGTCCCGAGCAAATCCGCGCCATCGAGAATGAACTGCGCCGCCGTCTGGGATCACACCTCAAGACGTCTCCTTCCTACATTGCCGGCGTTCTGCGCGAAGCGGGGAAAGCCGTCGAGTACCAGGACCGCTTTGCCGATCCGCCTATGGAAGAGCCGTATGCGAGCTGCCTTAAGGGGGCGCTCCGGTTCCATGACCTCGCGAGCGCCGAGACTTCGCTCAGGAAGCTCGACGGGATTTACCGGCAGTATCGCGAAGCCTCAGACCGGACCGGGATGAACTTTGTCCGGTCATTGGTCCTGAAAGGAAAGCTGCGTGCCGGAAGTCTGGCGGCGAACCGGCGTGTCAGCCCGGAAAAGCGGGTGGAAAAAGAGGAGATCGTCATGTGGTTCCGCATCTGGCTCGAAACGCCCGACCTCTTTTCCGACTGGCTGGACCTGAGGAAGACTTCGGAGGAATTTCGTGCGCGCTTTCCGTGAGGCAGTTTCCCATTCCCCTTTTTGCATTGTTCTACTACAATGGCGTCGATGACGGGGCGAGACAAACTGATTGTGGCGCTTGATCTTCCCAGCGGCGGCGCTGCGTCGCTGATGGCGGAGGCGTTGCAGGGACATGTGGGGATGTTCAAGGTGGGCTCGGAACTCTTCACAGCCGAAGGCCCTGTGACCGTCCGCTATCTCGTGACCACGGGCATGAAGGTCTTCCTCGACCTTAAATTCCACGATATCCCCAACACCGTGCGTGCGGCGGCTCGCGAGGCTGCGGAGCTAGGCGTCAGCCTGGTGAACGTCCACGCCTCGGGCGGGCGAAAGATGATGGAAGCGGCGCTTGAAGGAGCTCGATCTGCCAGGGATGGCAGCCACCCCAAAGTGCTGGCGGTCACCATCCTGACCAGTCTTGAACGCCTGGATCTTGAAGAAGTGGGTATTTCCGGAACGCCTGAAGAGGCTGTGATCCGGCTGGCTCGATTGGCCGAGAGCGCTGGGCTTGACGGTGTGGTCGCATCGCCGCGCGAAATCTCCGCCGTCCGGAGGGCTTGTGGCCCAGGTTTTCTGATTGTTACGCCGGGGATTCGGCCCGCGTCCGCGGCCGTCAACGACCAGGCCCGCATCGCGACTCCCGCAAGCGCCGTCCAAGCGGGAGCAGATTATCTGGTTGTGGGACGGCCGATCACCTCGGCGGCCGACCCCGTTGCTGCGGCGGATGCGATTGTTGCCGAAATGGACGGGACATCCGCTTTACACTGAACCCAGGGACATAACTCATGACCGACAACGAAATTTTGCGGACCTTTCGCGAGAGTTCAGCGCTTCTCGAAGGTCACTTTATTCTTTCCTCAGGCTTGCACAGCGACCGCTACGTCCAGTGTGCGATGGTGCTTCAACACCCGAAGTTCGCCGAGCAACTGTGCTCCGAACTCGCCGCGAAGCTGCGGCACACTGGCGCATCGGTGGTTGCTGCTCCTGCACTGGGCGGCATCCTGGTGGCGCACGAAGTCGCCCGCGCGCTCGGCGTTCGCGCGATCTTTGCCGAGCGTCAGGAGGGCCAGATGACTCTGCGCCGTGGATTCAGCCTGGTTCGTGGCGAGCCGGTCCTTGTGGTGGAAGACGTGATCACCACGGGCCTCTCGACGCGCGAGACGATGAAATGTGTTGAAGAAGCGGGAGGAAAGGTTGTCGGAGCCGGAGCACTGATCGACCGCAGCGGCGGCGCCACGAGCCTTGGCGTGCCCAAAGCCGCACTACTGACCCTGTCCATTCAGAATTACAATCCTGCTGAGTGCCCTCTCTGCAAGTCCGGTATTCCTGCCGTCAAGCCCGGCAGCCGCACGCCGCGGCCGTAGCCGCTTGTGGGTGACCCGAGAGGCGGCTACGTCTCAGGTTCGTCGGGAACGCCCAGCTTCGACAAACGATAACGAAAGGCATTGCGCGAAAGCCCCAGCAAGCGCGCGGCGTGGCTCTTGTTGCCGTTCGCGCGGCGCAAGGCCTCCTTGATAATCTCATCCTCGTATTGTTCGAGCGTCATGCCGGAAGGCAGAAAAGGTCCCGGCGCACCCTCCGCGGACGCCTCAGAGGGGCTGAGGTCCATCCCGCCCGGGCCGGCATCCAGCCGGATATCGCGCACATCCAGAGTCGTTTCGGTGGAGAGTGCTACGGCGCGCTCGATGATATTCTCGAGTTCCCGGATGTTGCCCGGCCAGTGGAAATCCGTCAGCAGTCTCATGGCGCCGGGGGTGATGCCGGTGACGGGTTTCCCGGATTCGTGGGCGAAGTGCGCGAGGAAGTGATCCGCAAGGTACGGAATGTCCTCCTTGTGCTCGCGCAACGGGGGAATGCTGATCGGCACGACGTTCAGGCGGTAGTAGAGATCCTCGCGGAACGTGCCCTGCTCGAGCGCAGCCCGCAAGTCCTGGTTCGTTGCCGCAATCACGCGCACGTCCACTTTCAACGTTTTGGTGCCTCCCAGGCGTTCAAACTCGCGCTCCTGGAGAACGCGCAATAGTTTCACCTGGATGGCGCCAGGGACGTCCCCGATCTCGTCAAGAAAAATGGTGCCCTTGTCGGCGAGTTCGAACTTTCCGGGCTTCGCCGTCACGGCGCCGGTAAAGGCGCCCTTCTCGTATCCGAACAATTCGCTTTCCAGCAGATTCTCGGGAATGGCCGTGCAATTGATCTTGATGAAAGGGCCCGAGGCGCGGCGCGAGTGCTGGTGGATAGCCCGCGCGATCATGTCTTTGCCCACTCCGCTCTCTCCGCCCAGCAGGACCGTGGAATTCGTAGGCGCCACCTGATCGACGACGGCGAGGACTTCCTGCATCTTGGCGCTCCTGGCCACGATGTTTTCAAACTGGTAGCGCTCACCCAGCGCCTGGCGCAGGTCGCGGTTCTCCTCGCGCAATCGGCGGACGTCAAGCTCCTTGCCGATGATGAGCTTGATCTCCTCCATAGCAAAAGGCTTCAGCACGTAATCGCTGGCCCCTGCTTTCATGGCCTCGATGGCGGTTTCCACCGTCCCGTAGGCCGTCATCAGGATGACGGGAATCTGCCCGTTTGAGCGCTTCACGGCTTGCAGGAATTCGAGTCCGTCCATGCCGGGGAGTTTGAGGTCGGTCAGGACGAGGTCGATCTTTTCCTGGCGCAAAAGGTTGAGGCCGGCTTCGGCATCCTGGGCCGCAAACGTTGAATAACCCTCCTCGGCCAGATTTAATTCCAGGAGCCGCGACATCTTTTTTTCGTCTTCGACGATCAAAATTGTGGACATTGTCGTTCCGGTAAAAGGAAATTGAAAAGCAGTACTTGCTCGTGCCTCAGGTGGCTGGCCTGTTGGTGCATCATGGGCGTCTTCCTTGGGCTCTACTCTGACGGCAGGTAAACGCGAAAACACGTTCCCTGGCCTGGTTTGCTTGACATCCGAATCCAGCCACGATGGTCGTCCACAATTTTGGAGACGATCGAGAGCCCCAATCCCACACCTTCCTTCTTGGTGGTGAAGAAGGGATTGAAGATCTGCTCGCAATGGTCGGAGGGAATGCCAGGCCCCGTGTCCTCAATGGCAATTTCCACGCCACTCCCGCCGTCGGAGTTCGCCGGTTTGATCCTCACCGTCAGCTTGCCCCCGTCTTCTTCCATCGCTTCATACGCATTCAGCACAAGGTTGGTGAACGCCTGCTCGCAGAGGTCGGGATCTATGTTCAGTTCCGGAAGGCCCTTGGAATATTGCTGCGCGACCTCCACTTTTGCCTCAGGCCATCGGTCGTGTGCCACCTTCAGAGCGCGGTCGAGGATCGGCGGAATCTGCGCCCGGCGTCTTTCAAGTTTGAGCGGACGTGCAAAGTTGAGGAAGCGAGTGACGATGGCGTTGAGCCGGTTTACCTCGCTGGAGATGTAACCGGCCACTTCGGTGGTCAGCGGGTCCGACGACTGGAGGCGCAGGGTGAGCGTCTCGGCCGACCCTTTGATGACGGCCAGGGGATTGCGAATCTCGTGAGCCAGACCCGCAGTGAGCTGCCCCAGAGCCGCCAGCCGCTCGGACCTGCGAGCTTCTTCCTGGGCCTGCTTGAGCTGCCGGTTGGTCTCCGCCAATTCCTCAGCCAACTGCCGGTAACGTTCGCCTTGACGCCGGTTCTCACTCGCGGGGCGATTGACCACCATGGCTGCGAGGAAGAAGAAGAGATTACGGATGGCAAGCTCTGTGGAACCTTCGGGTGACAATTCGTAAACTCTCAGCGCCGGAATCAGAAGGGAGCAGTATGCCGCTGAAGTCAAAGCCGTCCAGACCAGCGTTCCCATTGCGTCAAAAAACATGCCTGCTGTCACGACCGGCAGGAAATAGATCAGGTAATAGCTGCTCTCAATTCCTCCCGTATAGACGACCAGGAGAGTTGCCAGCAGGATCTTGATGATCACGCTATAGTACTTGCCGCGCGGATTCCAGGAAAGCAAGGGTTGTTCGAGCAGGATCTGAAAAACCCCGATGGCCAGCAACGTCTCCTGCTTATGAATTTCGTATATGGGATCGAGGAGTGCGAGGCCGCCCAGAAAAGCCAGCCAAAGAAGGTCGATCCATGCGAACGTGCGGCGTTCTTGGTCTGCCATGGCAAGTGTCGATTGACATCACAATGTAACACGATGGGGCCCCGGTGGGTAGACGGAAGCGCAATATTGAGCTGGGACGGCAACGATCCTCGTGGCCCTGACCAAGCCTTGACGTATGCTGGCAATAAACTTAATTGATTTGACAAATTGCCTGCCATTTCTTAGACTTGCGCGCTTCGATATTAATCTCAGGCGCGAACGCCGGCTGTCCAGAGGATTTGCCCCGCGAGAAGCAAACCTCGGGGAGCCGAGTCGGACCTATTAAGGACGTAACGTCATGCCAGGCATTATCAAAGAAAGACTGTTTACACCCGGACCGACTCCTTTGCTGATGGAGGCGCAGGCTCGAGCGATGGTCGCCAACATCCACCATCGCACCGAGGCGTTTCGCCAGATCATGCGCGAGACCCTGGACCTCCTGAAGTACTATTTCAACACCCAGAATGACGTCATCATACTGGCCAGTTCCGGTACGGGGGCCATGGAGGGCTCCATCTCGAACCTGGTTTCCCCGGGCGAGCGCGTGCTGGTTGGCACTGCGGGCAAGTTCGGCGAGCGCTGGCTGGGCTTGGCGGCAGCATACGGTATTGAAGCTGTCAAAGTGGAGGCTCCTTACGGTCACTCTTTGAATGTGGCGGAAATCAAGGAGCGTTTGGAAAAGGATGGCCCCTTCCGTGCCGTATACGTTCAGGCTACTGAGACCTCCACGGCCGTAAGCCATGATGTGAAAGCGATCGGCGAGATCGTCAAAAATTATCCGGAAACCTGCCTGGTGGTGGATGCGATCACCGGCCTCGGCACCACGGACCTCTGCCCGGACGAATGGGGCCTGGACATCGTGATCGGTGGATCGCAAAAGGCGGTGATGATTGCTCCCGGCCTTGCCTTCGCCAGCGTGAGCGAGAAAGCCTGGAAGATGATCGCAAACTCAAAACTTCCCCGCTACTACTTTGACTTCGCCAAAGAACGGAAGAATCAGGTAAAAGGGGAGACGAGTTACACGCCGGCTACAACTCTCGTTATCACTCTCCATTCGGCGCTTCAGTACATCAAGTCCATGGGCAGGGAGAACCTGATCGCCAACGCGGCGCTGCTGGCCGAGGCCACGCGCGCAGCCGCCAGAGCCATGGGACTCAAGCTCTTTGCTGTTTCCTCTCCCGCCAACGCCGCCACGGCGGTCTGCGCCCCGGAGGGGATGGATTCGGGCGCCATCGTCAAGGAAATGCGCACCCGTTTCGGCGCCGTCATCGCCAACGGCCAAGGCAGCATGAAAGGCAAGATCTTCCGTCTTGCGCACTTGGGCTATTACGATGTTCCGGACCTGTTCGCCGTGGTCGCCTCTCTCGAGATCACCCTGCAGAAGTTGGGACAGAAGGTGGAACTGGGCAGCGGCGTCCGCGCCGCCCAGGAGGTCTATCTGCAGCGCTCCGCGTAGATCTGAATTTTTCCTCTTTGCGGGCGCATCACCCGGCTGATTCAGCCGGAGCGCTTTCATCACAAATCTTACCGGTGGCTAAGCCTATGAAAATCCTTATTGCAGACAACGTATCCGAACGAGCGATCGATGTATTGAAGGCGGAGAAGTCCTGGGATGTGGTATTTCTTCCCAAGAAGGCGAACGCCTCGCTGATCGAGGAAATCAAGGATGCTGACGCGCTGGTGGTGCGCAGCGCTACAAAAGCCACTGCGGAGTTGCTGGATGTGGCCGTGCGGCTGCGGGCGATCGGCCGCGCAGGCAGCGGCGTAGATAATGTCGACCTCGATGCGGCGACGAAGAAGGGTGTTGTGGTGATGAACACCCCGGGTGGTAATGCCGTCAGCGTGGCCGAACACGCAATGGGATTGCTCCTGGCCCTGGCGAGACGCATCCCTCAGGCGGACAGCCTCCTCAAGCAGGGCAAGTGGGAGAAAAAGAAGCTGATCGGGATCGAGCTGCGATCGAAGACTCTTGGCTTGGTGGGCTTTGGGAACATCGGGCAGGAAGTGGCGCACCTGGCGCAAGCTTTCGGGATGCGCGTCCTTGCCTCGGACCCCTTTGTTTCTTCCGGTCTTGCAAAGGAGCAGGGCGTCAAACTGGTTTCCCTGGACGAA
>Ga0326728_10022487_pt1 | contig 11696 bp, 15 predicted proteins | sample MB3enrmetagenome_FD_207602 | JGI IMG/M metagenome (GOLD analysis project Ga0326728, IMG submission 207602) | Lab enriched peat soil microbial communities from McLean, Ithaca, NY, United States - MB31MN | ecosystem: Environmental > Terrestrial > Soil > Wetlands > Peat | place: USA: New York... | reverse complement strand
TCGGTGTTCAACAACGCCGACCGGGGCTGCCGAAACTGGCCGGGTCACGTCGTCCGCGTCCAACGGTCCATCGCAAGATGACGCCTGCTCGGTGTCGTCACGCTCGTGTGTTCGGTCGAGGGGGAGCGCGTAGCCGAGAATCCCATGTCGAACGATTGACGCCGACCCGGTAAGGGTGCCGGGCGAGTTGCACCTACCGACCTACCTGTCGCGACCGCAGCCCCCTCAGAGCCCGTACAAGCTGACCATGGTCGCGAGCGCTCGCGGCCGTCAACTCGAACAGCTAGGGTGAGTTGACCCAAAGTTGTAGCTCCGCCTGATAACTGGGGCAACAGGCGTCGACCGCGCCCGCCAATATTCCCTGTGCCACGTCGGCACCCAAACTGTCCTCGTACAGGACCTTGACCTCAGTCTGGACCGAGCTACCCTCGGACAGAGCTGAGCAGATGGTCTGTGAAAGCCCCTCGAACCTCTTCATCTGTGCCGCAGGCACCTCCGGGGCGTACTGCAAGAGCGTAGTTTGAAAAGTCAGATTCGCCGATGCCGGATACGTTCTCTTCGGTAATTGGACCGTTGCCGCAGTCGAGCTGCACCCTTCCAACAACAAGATCACGCTCAAACACCCGTAACCGAACACGCGTGACCACCCGCCGGTCGCGTGGCGCCGACCAGCTCTCCTCATCCCCCCGCCATCCCTTCGTCGCGTCAGCTCCGCTCTACCAGAGTCCTTGCACAACGGCGCCGTTGTGCAGCGTCACTACGTTGGCCTTGGCCATCCACTCGACCGCAGCGGGGAACTCCGGCCAGGTGCTCGTCTGCTGCCAATGCCTGGCGACGCCGGCCGGTGACTCGTAGAACTCATCGATGACGAAGATCGTCTTGCCCGTCGGCTCAGAGCTCGGGTCGAGCGGGTTCGACAGTTCGGGAGCCTTGGAGATGGAGTAGTCCAGTAGTGCCACATCGCCCTCGCGGGGATGTCCCTTCATCCATTCGCCGTGGCTCGCGAAGATGCGATCTCCTTGGGCTACGTCGTCAGGCCCCACCGTGATCACGATGACGAGGTGCGACTTCCCCTTGTGCGACATAGTTCACTCCCCCCTTGTTAAGCACTGCTGCCACACCTATAGGTGGTCGGCTGAGCCTTTCTAGCAGGCTGTTGCACAGCCTTCACGAACTTCGTGGCACGTCGGGCGATATCCCGAGTGATGCGGGCAGTCACAAACAGAACGCCGCGCCGAACCCCAACTTTTCTCGGTTGGAATTGACGAGCAGATCGACGTTATTTCGCCTTAGGCACACCCCAGCTTGACCCGAGCCGCGTCCCTCCGTGGCGCTCCGGGAGCTCCGGGAGCTCCTTCGGATGATCGACCACAACCGGATCACAGTGCGACAGAACCGCCCTTGTCTATGACACAAACGTCACACGCGAACCTGCCAATCGCTGTAAACGAAGTTCAACCGAACAACGTCGCCCCGATCCTGCCGGCAGCTTCTCGCTGCATCGACGGTGCATCGACGGATCACGTGACCACAGAGATTCATGACCTCCGTGACGCTCCCTTGTGGCCGAAGCCGCTACCCCGTCTACCAGGGTCTTTCTGGTCGGGCTGGCCGGATTTGAACCGGCGACCTCTTGACCCCCAGTTCTGCCCAGGGCATTTTCCTTCCGACACCAATCATGACGATGCGTTACCAATAGTGCTCTCAAAACAGGGCGTTTCACACCAACCGACGCGGCCGCTCGCAACCGGTCATGACCCCCTTTTTCCGGCTTTAGCGGAGCGACGGTTCTCACGACGCTTCTCACGGAGTACTTTGCGAAAGCCGTGCGATCCGGTCATGAGTCTCGAGAGAGCCAGTGTGTCTAGCTCAATAGACTTGATGCAGTCTAGTACTGTAGACTTAGCTTTGTGAAACGGACGGCCCTGATCAAGCGGATCTCCGGTGCAGCGAAGGCCAAGGGCGTTACATGGACACAGGTAGCAAGCAAAGGCAATCACGAGAAGTGGAGGCTCGGTACGTCAGTGCAAGTCGCCATTCCTCGCCACGGCGAGATCAACGAGATCACGGCGCTAGCAATTTTGAGATCCACCGAGTCAGAGTTGGGTGAGGGGTGGTGGAAGTGAAGACATACACGGTAGCTACTGAACGATCAGGCAATTGGTGGGCATTCTCAATTCCGGAGATCCCCGGTGCCCATGGACAAGCCAAGCGCCTTGAACAGGTCAGAGACGAAGCCCGAGACGTCATCTCGATGATGCTCGACACCGAGCCCGACTCATTCGACGTTTCGCTCTCCGTAAAACTCGATCCTCGGATCGAACACGCGCTCGACGAAGCGAAGGCCGCCCGCCAGGAGTTTGATAACTACCAGCGAGCCGCCCAGGAGAAGTTGCGGCTCGCCGCCGAACAGATCAAAGAAGTCGGTGGACTTAGCGTTCGCGACATCGGCAGCTTGCTTGAAGTGTCATTCCAGCGCATCTCTCAGATCCTCAACGACCAACGGAAGGTCTCCTAACCGAGCGCAATCGGTCTGACGACCCGAGTCGAGGCATCCAATCTCCCGGATGCGGGACGCCGATCGCGAGATACTGACCGCCAGACGAGTCCGGTGGCCCGCGGTTGAGCGTTCCAGATGCCGAGCACCATCGAGCCAGACGGTGATCTCGGCCGGGTCGAAGCGAACCAGCCACCCGACCTTCAGGTAGGGCACCCGTCGCTCGGCAACGAGTCGGCGGATGTGGCGGATGCTCACCCCAAGCCGCTCGGCGAGCTGGTCGATGGTGAGGAGCTGGGGCAGGGCTTCGGGACTGGCCATAGGTCTCCTTGAGTAGTGGCGTTGTTGTCTAGGGACGAGACCGACGCCGACAAGGTGCCAGACGGTGACGAGCCTCTACTTAGGACGCACTGGGAACTCCAGGCTATTGCCGCGCACCCCACCCAGATCCTGGCTCACCACCAGAACGCGGCCGCGACAGGTCGATCATCCTCACTCAATGACAGTCACGATCCTTTACCTTCATTAACCTCTATCTACCATCTATTAGCCGACCCACGTCCTCTCCAATACTTTCCTCTTGCACTCTCCATCTGCCTCTATCCACTCCCAGCATCCTCCTTCATTCTCCCTCTCCATCTCCTCTCCATCATCCAACCTCATCCACTCCATCCTCTCGCTCCTCACCACTCCGTCCCCCTCCTCCATCCTCCCCTTCATCAACCTTCCCATTCACCATCACTCACCTTGCTTCACCTCCCTCTACCCAACACCACACACCCCCTTTGCTTCCCCTCCATTCCTGCTATAACCAAACACCAAGAGGAACACGTTTGCAACTGTCAGTTGGCAAGGAGGTCGTGCGCGTGGCGTGGATGCGAATGATGGGAGTCGACTCTGTCGAGTACCACGAGCACACCGTGGTCGGTCGCGGGGACGACCCGGTCGCTGCCTCTGGCAGTACTACTCCTCGCGGGGAGAGACTCCGATGTCCTGGAAAGGCTCCGGATGCATGGTGCTCGGCCTAGCCGGTGAGGTGGACCTCGCTGACTACAGGGCCGTCTTCGGCGTAGGCGGTGCCCACGACCCACGCACCGGCCGGCGTCTTGTCGGCTGCCTTCGTCCCGGCCTGGAGCTCGTCATCTCGCCCCGCAAGTCGGTCGCCGAGCTGGGCGTGATCGGGCGCGCAGACGACATGAACGAGATCGTCGACGCCGAGCGCGACGCCACCCTTGAGTACCTGGACCGCCTCGTCTCAGAACGCGGTGGTCGGCGGGGACGTGCCCAGACGCGCGTCGCTACCGGTGGTCTCATCTGGGCGACGTCCCGGCACGCGACGACCCGGGCTGGCGATCCCCAGGTGCACGACCACGTGCCGATAGCCAATGCCGTGTTCATGTGCGACGCCCGCGGAGGTTGGAAAGGCGCCGACACGGCGTTCTACGGCGGTTGGGCGCATGGTCGCTGCCGCCAAGGCGGTCGAGCTCGGATACGCGATCGTCGCCGATCCGGGCCCGTCCGGACGCCTCGGTGGATGGGCTATCGTCGGCATCCCGGCCGAGGTCTGCGAGCTGCACTCGACGCGCTCTGCTCAGAAGTCCCCGTCGACGGGCGTCGTTCTGTGCGCACCAGTCCCGGCGGTTCGGGATGCGTTGGGAGATACCCAGTCGAGGTGAAGTGGGGCATTATGACCGTCGGAGTCGAACCGCCGCAGCCGGGACCGATCAGCCGGCGTCACCGGGAGCGAAGCTGACCTCCGCCGTGACGACAGTCCCTCCGCGACGCCCAGGTGCGTTCTGTTCCTGCCAGTAGAGATTTGTGTGCGCGATCACCTTGTCTGGGGGCGGAGCGCCGTACTCCCTGAGGTCCTCTGTCGTGTGTGCGTCGCCGACCAGGGTGACGTCGTAGCCCCGCACGAAGGCACCGTGGATGGTGGATCGGATGCATGCGTCGGTCTGGGCTCCCGTGACGACGAGTCGGCCCACCCCGCGTTCGGCGAGCAGCGCTTCGAGTTCGGTCCCTTCGAATGAGTCGCCATAGCTCTTGTGGACCAGAGGCTCCGAGTTGAGTCGAACCAGTTCCGGTACGTACTGCCAGCTCTCGCTGTCGCGGAGCAGTTGGTCGTCGGAGTGCTGTACCCAGACCACGGGCACCTCCTCACTGCGAGCCTTGTCGACCAGGGCGTTGATGTTGGCGATAACGCCGTCGCGGTTATAGGCGTTGGCCACCACCGCGTTCTGGACGTCGATAACTAGCAACGCCGTCTTCGGCCGATTGGGCAGGGAAGTCATGAGAGCCCCTCAGTTCTCACAGCGGACCAAATCAAGCCCCATAGTAGGTTGGGTCGCCCGGCACTGGCACTGCCTCGACCGACGATTGGTACGGGTGTACGGCGAGGGTTCCACCATCTGGGTAACGACCCACCGATGCTTGCCGATCTTGCGATCCCGAACTAATCCGAGTCTCTCGTAGGTCGACAGTGCCCCGTTGTAGAGGAACCCCGCGGGTACCGAACCAGCGCCTTGGGGATAGCCTTCGACGGTGCCCCCCCGAGGCTAGCGATCAGGTCGAGCGCGCCAGACAGGGCCGCAGCGGCTACGCCTCGGCGCAGGTGTCCCTTGCCGACGTAGCAACATGCGATCCGCCAGTCCAGCGACCTGGTGTGCCCCTTCTCGTACGCGGCGCGACTCTTGATCCGCGGTACCTCGTCCGGAACGCCGAACTGACATCATCGGTCGGCCACGGGCGGCGCTACAGAACTCCCGTTATCGCTGGGCTCTACATCAATCGGGTCAGGCCTTATAGCCGCGCCCGATCGACGGTATTCGTGCGGGCAGATCGATGCTCGATCAGCCATACCTGCATTCTCCCTGCCGAATAGTGCTTTCGTCTGCCAGACGCCGCCGAGTTCTCACCGAGCGCGATAGAAAGTTCGGCGCTAGATCCGGATCGAGCCGTCGTCGGTGATCGTCCACCCCGCATTGTGGGCGACCTCCCATACATAGCCGTCCGGGTCGGCGAAGGCGCCTGATGTTCCGCCCCACTCAGCGAGGGCCGCCGGTCGAACAATCGAGCCTCCAGCGCGTTCGGCCTCCTGCAAAACCTGGCCGACTTCCTCCGGTGATCGAACATTGTGAGCAAGCTCGACGCCCGGCGCGCCACGACCTCCGAGGGCAGTCCAAAGCCCGAACACCATCCCACCTGCCTGGAAGAAGCAAACCTCGTCGTCGGGCTGCCGGGCACCTGCCCAGCCAAGCGCCTCGTAGAAGGAGCGAGCCCGACCCAGGTCGGACACGCCTAGCGTTATGACACTGATCCGTTGCTCCACGAAACCATCTCTAGCACGGCAACGCCACCCATAGCGCCGACTCGGGCGCGTCGTCACCGGGACTACTGGCCGTCGTTCTGTGCGCCTCTACCCGGCATTAGAGGCAGGTACGGCATCATGCGTTCGTAGCCGGAGGTCGGGCAGACTTGGGCGTCGTGGACCGACTGTCGAGTGAGTTGCTGGGCTTCGCGCCTGACGCCAGGGTGCTGATCGTCAACTGCGACGACTTCGGCATGCACGACGCGGTCAACGCAGCCGTAGTGGAGTCGATCGAGAACGGCATCGCGAGCTCTTGCAGCCTGATGGTCCCGTGCCCCGCGGCGGCGAACGCGATGCGTCTGCTCCGGGAACGCCCGCACATCCCGTTCGGCATCCACCTCGCGCTAATCCGCGATTCGTCCGAGTACCGCTGGGGCCCGGCCGCCGCCAAGGCCGACGTGCCCTCGTTGCTCGACCCCGGCACCGACGAGCTCTACATCAACGCGCCGGCCCAGCGCGCCGCGCTCCTAGCGAAGGCCAAGCTGACCGAAGTCGAACGCGAGCTGCGCGCACAGATCGACGCAGTGGTCGACGAAGGACTGGCACCCACGCACCTCGACTGGCACTGCCTTGCCGACGGCGGCCGCGACGACATCTTCGACTTGGCGATGGCGCTCGCCGAGGAGTACAGCCTCGCCGCACGGGTCTGGCTCGACGACGGCCGCCGCAAGGCTCGCGAGCGTGGCAAACCGGTCGTCGACAACCCCTTCCTGGACAGCTTCTCCATCGGTGTCCACGACAAGGCGGCAAGCTACGCCCGAATGCTCCGCGACCTACCGCCAGGCCTCAACGAATGGGCCGTCCACCCAGCGCACGGCAGCGAACAATGGCAGACGATCGAGCCCTCCGGCTGGCAGATCCGGCAAAGCGACCATGCGTTCCTCACCTCACCACGAGCGCGCGACCTCCTCGATGACGAGGCCATCACCGTCATCGACTACCGGCCACTGCAACAGGCGTGGAACGCTTAGCCGCGTGCCCGCCAAGTTCCGTCAGGACCGATCAGAGCGGGCACGCAGAACAACAGCACCGACGTCCTCCAGCCGCGCCCTAACGACGGATCCGGGCGCGCTTGGCTGATCAGCCCGCTCTCATACTCCCTGCCGAGTCTGGCGCTGGGTCATCAAGTTGGGAGTGCCCGCACAATAAACGATGTTCCGCGTGGCTCAGATGGTGTCTCCGAGACGCCGGGCCGCCGTCATCCGCGGTGAGTGAGGGCTCGAGGAACCGCGAAGGGCCAGCAGCGTCGGGCGTTTGCGCGCTCTGGCGCTAAAGTCTGGGTGCCCTACGGCGCTGTACGGCGGCAGCTAGCTGGGCTCGGTTCGCGACACCCAGCTTGGCGAACACTCGGCTCAAATGGCTCTTCACAGTTACGGTGGACACAAAGAGCCGCTTCGCGATCTCGGCGTTGGTCAGGTGCTCTCCGACAAGGGAGACAACTTGTTGCTCGGAGGCAGTGAGGCTGTCCCATCCGGACGAGGGCCTGCGCCGGGGCCCTCTTCGCCGCCGGGCATAAGCGACGGCTTCGCCGAGACCGAGCGCCCGCCCTTGCAGCACCGCCTGGTCGAAAGGCCCGTCACCCAAGGCGGTCCGCATGACCACCAGCGGAGGCGCGAGTTCATGACGAGCCGGAGCCGGCCGCACATAGCCGATAAGGTCCCGCTGGCGCTCAGCGGCTCCCAACAAGCGAGCCGCCTCGGCAAAGCTGCCGAGATCGGCACAAGTAAGGGACACCAGCTCGAGCAGGTCGACGGCCCACAGCATGTGGCCGCCCTCGAGGGCTGCCGACAGCCCATCGCAGGCCAAGGCGTGGGCGCGGACCGGCTCACCTTGAGCTCGTGCTAGACGAGCCTCAGCTCGCAAGACCGGGGCTCCTACCGGCTCGACGGCCCGGGGCAACCGCCAGCTGCATGCGTCTAGGTGGCGACGGGCGCCAGGCAGGTCACCACGCCTGATGGCGACCTCGGCGAGCAGCGCACGGTTCTCCAGGCATATGCCAAAAAGCCCTAAAGGCTCCAACTTGGCGACGATCCTCTCGAGGATCTCGTAGCCCGCGTCTTCTTGGCCCAGCAACAAGAGGATTCGCCCTTGGCCCAGGCCATAGTTCGCCACGAAGAACGAGTCACCCATTGCCGATACGATCGAGACGGCGTGGTTGACCAGGTCCGCTGCGCCAGCCTCGCCTCGGTAAGCCAGCACCTCGGCCCGTAGCGCCCCAGCCCCAGCGATACTAACGGGGCTAGTCCCACAGCCCACGCTGCCCTCGGTTTCTACCAGCGCCCGCCCCAGCTCCCCGGTGCACATAGCAGACCAACAAATAACGGTCCCCGCAAGGTAGCGGCCATAGGGCCAGTCGCAGTCGCTGGCGGCTCGCAGCCCCTCTTCGCCGACCGCCAGGGCCTCGCTTGGTCGCCCCAGACGTATCAAGGCCCAGCCCTTGGCATACAGGCCCCGTACCTCTATGAGTTGTTCCCCGGCAGCTCGCGCCAGACCAATGCCCTCGGTCGCCGCTCCCAACGCGGCTGCCGGCTCCGCATCCAGCTGCATGACCGCTAACGCCACCAGGCCGCCGGCCTCCATTCGCTGATCGCCGAGCGAGCGCCCGAGGCAAAGCAGCTCCCATGCCAGCCGCTGGGACTTCGGGGGATCCGTTAGGCGCGAGCAGCGGCTCGCCAGGTACAGCAGGTCTCCCCGGAGCGATGGCTCTATATCCGCCGAAAGGAAAGTTTCGCACCGGGCCACCGCCTCGGAGTTGAAGCCGAGCTCCCAAAAGAAACTCCCCACCGAGGAAAGAAAAGCGGCCCCCGTGGCGAACTGCTCTGACTCGACGCTCCAGTCCAACGCGGAACGCAAGTTGTCCAGCTCGGGCTCCAGCTCGCCTCGTGCCACCAGGAACTCGCTCGTCACCATTTTCGGCTCCCAGCACCTGGCCAGCGTGGCGAAGTAGTCGAGGTGGCGGTCACGCACGGCGGAAGTGGCGCCTTCGGCTTCCAGAGCGCTCGCCGCGTAAGCGCGCATCGTCTCGTGCAGGCGGAGCCGCTCCACCTCTGGAGAGGCCTGCACGAGCGACTTTTCGACCAGGGAGGACAGCAAGGAGAAGACTTGGTCTGCGGCGACCTCGCCGCCGGTGCAGACAGTCTCAGCGGCGGCGACCGTAAACCCCGACGCGAATACCGACAGGCGGTGCAGTACTTGCCGCTCGGCTTCGACGAGCAACCCGCAGCTCCACTGGACCGAGGCGAGCAGGCTGCGCTGGCGGGCCGCTCCCGCGCTCCTGTCGCCGCTCAGCAGCTTGAAGCGGTCCGAGAGACCTTCTGCAATGGCTTGCACGCTCAACATGCGGACCCGGGTTGCCGCCATCTCCAGCGCCAGGGGGATGCCGTCGAGGTGTTCGCAGATGCTCGCCACGATCACGGCGTCATCGCCTTTGAGCGCGAACCCTGCCCTCGCCGTGCGCGCCCGTTCGACGAAGAGCCTGCCCGCCTCCGAGCGCAGCAGCCATGCTTCGTCGCGTCCCCCCGGTCCTGGGAGCTCCAGGCCTCCCAGGTCGACTACTGCCTCACCAGGGACCCCCAGGCGCTCTCGCGAGGTTGCTAACAGCCGCAGTCCCGGGCAGTTGGAGATTAGGGCGACCACCAGTGCCGCACAGGCGGCGATGAGGTGCTCGCAATTGTCAAGGATAATGCCCAGTTCCCGCTCGGCCAATAGCGCGACCAAGGTCTCGAGCGGGCTGGCGCCTAGTGCCTCCGTGAGCCCCAACGCCGTGAGCGCCGCGACCGGGACCAGCTCGGGGTCAGACAAGCCCGAAAGGTCGACGAAGCAAAAGCTCTTGAGCGCCACGGCTCCCCGTTGGCCCACCTCTATGGCCAGGCGGGTTTTGCCACAGCCGCCAGGACCGACCACGCTCACCAACCGGTGCTCGCCCATGCGGTGGCTGACCGCCTCGAGAGCCGGGGCGCGCCCAACGAAGCTCGTCAGTTGACTGGGCAAGCTCCTCACCGCAGCCAGTATCGACCTGTGGAGGCCACGTCGCAAGCGCCGAGCCCTCCTCGGAGCTAAGGAAGTTGCGACTTTGGTCGGATGTTTGTCGCGGTGGCCAGAGCCATAGTCGAGACATGATGAATGTGCTCGCTGACCGAGATCGAAGGCCGTCGCATCACCAGTGGCGACGCGTAGGCCCCCGGTACAGGTGCAACTTGGGCGACCATCCTCTCGAGAGCGGCGTCGAGCCCTCTCCGTCGTCAAGGGCGCCGAACTCGCCTTTTGATCGCGATCGAGGTCACCAAGGCTCGTGCGCTGAGCATTACGGAACGCCCAAGCTCAGAAAGGACTGGTAATGCCCGCAGGGTCCAGGAGGTTCACCTTCAGTCCGGCCGGCACCCGGTCATCGTCCTTGGGCGGTGCAGCCATGCCTGATTATTCCGCGTCCCGGGCGGCCCACGACCCCTTAACCCCTTGCCAAGCCCCCCGGCCCATCGTAGATACGGCCGTCGACCAGTCCATGCTGGAGCGGCTGGCAATGCGTGCCACAGCACCGCGCTTCGCCGGGCGGCGAGCTGCGGGAGGCCGATGCTGCCATCGGCAACCAGGTCGTCGGTACCCGCAATGAGGTAGAGCACGGGGACCTTTCGGGACCGCCCCGGGTGACAAATCACTGCTACTGGCGCAGCTGCCAGTGGCCCTCATCCCGATCACTCAACACAGGAAGGTCTAACCATGAGCTTAACAAAGAACATCCTGGTAGCAACGCTGGTCGCTAGCCTGCTCGCAGGCTCCGTCGCCGGACCGGCGAGCGCGGCTCCGAAGGCTCCCGACGTTCGCCCCTGGCTGCTCGGCGTCTCAGACATGCCGGTGGGCTGGTCCGTGTACAACATCGGGGATCAGACTGCCCGTACTGGTTGTTGGGGCCCAAGCGTGACGCTGTTGAGCAAGCACCCCGCTTCGTCGGGATCCGTCACGTACCAGGAGAACCAGGACGCCTCAACCCAGGTAGAAATGCGCGAGGCCCTGTTCTCGTGGCCGTCGGGACCGGCAGCCCGTCAGGCCTGGAGCCTAAGCGTGGCGGGTGTAGCCCGTTGCCATCAGTTCCGCGAAACCAGTACGGGCCCGGTCATCAGTGTCAGGGCGCTTACCCCGGGCGACTTCGGTGACGCGTCAGTTGCGTATGAGCTCACCTTCACCGTCGGCGGGATGCGCTTCGGGGTGTACTACGTCCTCGTGGTGAAAGGCCGGGCTGTTGGCGAGCTGTACTACGCCGGAATAGGTGCCGTGCTCAATTTGGAACTGAAAAGCGATGTTTTGCCGCTGTTCCAAAAGGCGATAGGCAAAGTCACGGGCTAGCCGGCTCGTGCCCGAGTGTGACGACCACAGGGGACCAGCCCGGCTACATCCGACGCCGGTCGCGTGGGGCAACATGAGCACTCTTCCTCCCTGAAACGGCGGAGCTGTGACCGAATGTTCTCTATTGTGCGGGAGGTTTGTGCCGTACCACGACCAGGAGGCAGCGCGTAACGACGGCTATTGCTGCGCAAGTTCGAGGCGATCTCCTCACCCGCCAGGTACAGAACGCGCGCCCAGCTTCTCGAAGGTCCGCACCGTCATTCTGCCCTCGCGCCACGGCAGCAGGAACGCTCGCCACCTAGGACGTGATCGGTTGCCGAACCCGGCGCGGCCCCGCCGTTGGGAGCCGGGTTCCAGGGGGGCATTCTTGCGGTCACTCTTGGATGCGTGGACAGCGTCGCGTAGGCTCTGCGAGAGCGTGCGCGTGCTAATCACCGGGGTCTCGGGCTCAGGGAAGTCGTCGCTGGTCCACGAATTGCGCCGGCGCGGCCT
>Ga0326728_10022486_pt1 | contig 11696 bp, 5 predicted proteins | sample MB3enrmetagenome_FD_207602 | JGI IMG/M metagenome (GOLD analysis project Ga0326728, IMG submission 207602) | Lab enriched peat soil microbial communities from McLean, Ithaca, NY, United States - MB31MN | ecosystem: Environmental > Terrestrial > Soil > Wetlands > Peat | place: USA: New York... | reverse complement strand
CATCTCGGTTGACGACCTGATTGGATGCCGCCCACAGATTTTGAACCGCATGAGCCTTCAGGACTCCATCGAGGGAACACTGTATGGCGACTGAATCCCGGTCCTTTCGGCACTTTCCGGGGGTGGTCCAAAAGGTTGGCCTCGCAGAGGGAGTTAAGTGGCTTGTTTCTAGGATCGGTTTCGGCGACGAGCGACGGCCAAAAGACTACAGGCTTTTGACCGCCAGACATGGATTGCCGCACGCCGGGCAACTTCCCCCCCCGCGTTGCCTAACGCTTCCGTTTTGCCGGGGCTCCACTCCTGTTCTTCTCCTACAACCAAAGAAGCGGCTCGCCTTTGATTCGGGAGCAGAAGCTCGCCAGAGAACCTTCAGTGAACCAGAGCGATCCTCAAATCCTGACAAGCTGGGTGAATGTGAGGTGCTGGATTCGGGCGTGGAAGGGCGTTTCACAGGCACAATCTGGCAGAGGTGGTCGGAAGGGGTGTTCTCCCTTGTTGCACGTATGCCAGTCGATTTCGCGACTGCGCATGCACGGAACAGAATCGCATCGGAGGCGCACACAAGAAAAGGGGAAGCCAAAAGACGCGGGCGACCTTACGGCAGGAAGTTCATGTGGCGCAGGAGGGCTTGGAGGCGCAGAGAGGCGAGCGCCGGCTACATCAAGCGTTTCACCGCGGCGCGGGCTTCGGCGATTTGCGGCAGCTTGGCAGTGGAATTCTCGAAGTGGCCCAGGAATTCCTGGTAGGACTTGACGGCTTCGGCTTTCTTGCCGGTCTGTTCCAGGACTTTCCCCAGATAGAACTGCGTCAAGACATACTCCAGGAAATCTCTGTCCCACACTGCTAGGTATGCCTTCAACCCAAACCGCAGGTGTTGCTCAGCCTCCGGCAGGGCCCCCAACTCCAGATAAGCACGGCCAACCTCCAAGGCAACGGAGGGATGGAATTGGCCGCCAAGCTGTTGCCAGCCCGCCGCCACTTCCTGCCATCGTCCAGCATAAGCGGCCGCCCGCAAGCGCGCCAGGTCAACATTTTTCCCGGCCATATACTCGCCCAGCGGGGGCGTTAAGTAAGCACGCAGCGCGTTGAACTCTTTCTCCGCCGCTGGCTCATTTTTCAAGAGCAGGTAGGCCATCCCTCGCACACCCGAAGCCCAGGGCCCCGGGTGTCGCCGTCCCAAGGCCAAGGCGGCCTCTGGCTGTCGCTGCTCGAAATAGATCTGCGCTGCGTGCCACAGGGCGCTGAAGGCTGCTGGCGGGGGCTGGGTCTCGCGAAGCCGCGCCGCTTCTTCGTAGCGCGCTACCGCGGCGTCAAGGTGACCTCGACCGACTTCGATATCGCCTAACATATCGGTCGTCTCTGCGCGCGCTTCCGCGTCTTTCGCCTGGCGGGTCACTGACAGAGCGCTAGCTTCGGCCAGCGAATACTGCCCTGCCCAGAGGTAAGTTTGTGCGATGCTCAACGCGGAGCCCCACTCCCAGCCGGGATTCAGTTCCCGGTTCTTGCGGTGGGCCGCGAGAGCTTCCTCATATCGCCCATTCTGCGCCAGCACATTGCCGCGCCACGATATCGGATCGGGATCGTTGGGTGGGAGGAACGACGCATAGCGGTCCACCGCGGCAAGGGCTTTCGGCACGTCGCCCTCGTACCCGTACACCTTGGCGAGCGTCTGGTAGATCCCGGGCTGGCGGTCATCCAGGCGCAAAAGCTCTTCCGCCATCGGAGGGTACTCTGAGTATTTACACTCAACGAAGCGGCACGTAACGAGCGCGCGACGCGGGTCGAGCTCGCGGGGAAACTCACGGACGACCGACTGGAGTAGCTCGTCGGCTTCCTCCCAGCGGCCGTCATATTCAAGCTGGCCGGCCTGAATCACCAATTTCTGCTCACGGGGCAGCGACAGCCGTTCGGCAAGCTGCGCGGCACGAGCCATGGCTTGGCGGACGGCTGCAGGATCACTAAGGGAGTTGGCAAGATAGTAGTAAGCGAAGGCAAATTGGGGATCAAGCTCGGTAGCGCGCCGAAACGCTCCCTCAGCTTTGTCGTACATGGCACGCTCGAAGTAGCTGCGGCCTTCCTCGTAGGCGCGCAGGGCTTCCACATTCGACGTCATGCTGGCGGCGACGTTGGGCTGCGCGGGAGCTTCACTCGGCGCTAACTTGCCCAGGATACCGGCGGTCGCCTGGTCCACCATCCCCATCACCGCCTCCACGTTGTCACCTTCCACCTTGTCGGCGTAGAGCACTTTGCCCGTGCCCGTCTCCTGAACCCGCAAGTCCAAACGCAGCCGCGGACCCACTTTGAGCAACGCGCCGCTCAGGAACAGGTCCGCCTGCGCATCCTTGGCCACCTCCTGTGCCTCGCTGGGCGGCAGCGTTCCCTGGCCGTTCGTGCGACGGCTGATCAAGCTGCGCACACGCTCGGTGGAGATGACGTCCAGCCCTCTGCCCTGCGCCAAGTCGGTGGTGAGCATATCCGCCACGCCTCCTCCCAGCCAATTCAGGGACGTGTCTCCCGACATGTTCTCGATCTCGACCACCGCCAGCGCCTTCCCCGCGCCGAGGGCGACCGATTTGCCACGGAAAAGACTCGGCCATTTCCAGAATGCCACCGCCATGGCCAGTGCAACCAGCGTGAACCCCGCGAGCGCCAGCATTCGCCCGCTCGGCCTGTAGCGGCGCTCTGCCAGTGCCTCCGCTACAGCAGGCGCTGACCGGCCCGAATCCGTGTCACGCTTCAGGCGCGTGAGATCGGCGCATAGCTCGGCGGCGCTCTGGTAGCGCACCTTGCGGTCTTTCTCCAGCGCCTTGTTGATTATGCCTTCCAACTCCGCCGGGCAATCGGGATTCAGTCGAACCGGCGATGTAGGGGATTTGTGCAGAATCGCATCAAAAATGAGCACGGAAGTCGTCCCGGAAAAAGCGGGGTGACCTGTCGCCATCTCGTACAGCACCGCGCCAAAGCTGAACAAGTCCGTTCTCGCGTCAACCTCTTCGCCCCGCGCCTGCTCCGGCGACATGTAGGCGACCGTTCCCATCACCTCGCCGGGGCTGGTGAGATGCTCGGGCTCGATGGAGGCGGTGGGCAGCGCAGAGGCTCCTACGGCTTCCGCCACCCGCCTGGGCTTTGGTGCCAGCTTGGCCAAACCAAAGTCCAGGATCTTCGCCTGGCCACGTGTCGTGACGAAGATGTTCGCCGGCTTGATGTCGCGATGGATGATCCCCTTCGAGTGGGCAATGTCCAGCGCATCGGCAATCTGAATCCCCAGGTCGAGCAGTTCCTCCGTCTTAAACGGCTTGCCAGCGATGCGATGCTTGAGGGTCTGCCCCTCCAGGTACTGCATGACGATGAATGGCTGACCCTCTTGCTCACCAATCTCATGAATCGTGCAGATGTTGGGGTGGTCGAGTGCGGAGGCAGCTTGGGCCTCTCGCTGAAACCGCTCAAGTGCTTGATGGTCCCTTGCGAGTTGTTCCGGCAGGAACTTGAGGGCAACAAACCTACGGAGCTTGGTGTCTTCAGCCTTATACACCACGCCCATGCCCCCGCCGCCCAGCTTCTCCAGGATGCGATAGTGGGAAACGGTCTTGCCAATCATGGCGAGGGTCCCGCCTTTGGTAGCTATCTTAGGCTGCGCTTGCGGCTAAGTCAACGCAAGAGGACTATCCGGGACAGTTCAAGTAGCGGAACAGTTCCCAGGAGTGCTGTCTGGAACAAAACCTCTCCGTGCTGGATCGACCACGAAGCGGTCCCGGCTGCAAACCAAGATTTCCTCAAGGGCTCCTGTGCGCATCATGGGTGCTGGGCGCATACAAAATGGATTGGGAATGAAAAGTCGGCTTCCCGTCAACTGGCCCGCCGCCTTGGGCTGACTTGGATTCAGGCGTGGATGGGCGTTTCGCAGGCACAATCTGGCAGAGGTGGTCGGAAGGGCTGTTCTCTCTTGTTGTCATGCATGCCGGTCGATCCCACAACTGCGCATTTGCGGAACGGAATCGCATCGCAGGCGGACGCAAGAAAAAGGGGAAGCCAAAAGACGTGGGCGACCTTACGGCGGGAAGTTCATGCGGCGCAGGAGGTCCTGGAAACTTGGAGCGGTGCGCAGGGGGTCCATCGTTGGATCCACTTTGAGATGAATGAGCTGGAACGAGCGGTCCTCGAAGGCCTTTTGCAGCCAGGTGAGCGCCTGGTCGAAATTGCCGAGGGCGGTATAAATTTGAGTGATTCCGTAAGCTGAGACATACCTTCGCTTCGAGAGCTCTCTCAAGTCAGAGATGATCTTCAGGGCTTCGGCCCTTCTGCCCGCAGCCGCATAACCGCGCGCGAGGCCTGCTGCCGCTAATGGGCTGCCCTCTTGAAGAGCTATTGCCTTCCGGTACTCGGAGATGGCTTCGTCGTATAACTTCTCTTGTTCATATGCGTCGGCGAGAGAAAGGTGTGCCGGATAAAATCCCGGGTTTAGCTCAAGCGTCCTCCGGAATTCCGCAATGGCCTCGTCATAGCGGCGCGCGAAGAAGAAAGCCATGCCCCCAACCGTGTTATTGATGGGCGACAGGGGGTCCAAATCCTGGGCTCGTTTTATCTCTGTAATGGCCTCGTTATGTCGCCCCAAGTACATTAGATACTGCGCGTAGAAATTGTGGGCAGTTGCATAGCTCGGATTGAGCTCAATGGCACGTCTGAGTTCCTTCTCCGCACCCACCCAGTCCCACTCATACGCAAATCCGGCGGCCCCCAGTGGGACGTGTGCTTCGGCCAGAGTTTCGTCCACCTCCAAGGCTTTGAGCGCTGCTGCCTTCGCGCGGGGATAGGCTTCCTTGGGGGCCATAAGGTCCCACCCCATCAAGTTAAGATAGGAGTCAGCCAGACCGACGTACGCCAGCGCGCAGCCGGGGTCCCTTTCAATCGCTTTTTGGAAATACTCGATACCCTTTTTCAGGCTCTCTTCCGTCCGCAAGTTCCAGTAGTAGCGGCCCTTGAGGTAGGCCTCGTGGGCCTCAGGGCTGACCGGGCGTGCGCGGGCGAGTCGCACCTGCTCCTGCGGCGTAACCTTGATCTTGATCTCGTTCGCAATCGCCTGCGCGACTTCGCTCTGCAAGGCCAGCACATCCCGCAGGTCCCGCTCGTAGCTCCGGGCCCACAAATGACGGTCGGTTCGGGCGTCGATCAATTGCGCCGTGATTCGCACCCGGTCACCTGAACGCAGAACGGAACCTTCCACCACCGCATCCACCTTGAGCTGGCGAGCAATCTCCGGCAGACCTCCGGCAGGCCGCACCCCCTTGAAGCGCATCACCGAGGTCCGCGAAATCACGCGCAGAGCCTCGATTTGGCCGAGGCTGGTTGTCAGTTCCTCCGTCATCCCATCGGCGAAGTACTCCTGCTCGGGATCGCGGGAAAGATTTTCAAGAGGCAGGACGGCGATGGATTCGATTTGAGGTGGGGCCACGCCGTGGCGAACCCCTGGAGGCAACGTAATCCGGTCGCGCAGCCCAGCTACGTTGAGGAAGAGAGCCACGGCCGCGCCAACGACAATCAGTGCGGCGGCAAGGCCGACCAACCAGCGTTGTTGTGGGGGCACTCCTTGTGGGCGCCCGTTTGAGGCGGGCACGATCGCCCCCGGTGCGGGCACCGGCGCTACAGCCTCCGATCTCCTTGAATCGCTGTCGCGCTTGAGGCGAACTAGGTCCGTTCGCATGTCAGAGGCGTCTTGGTATCGCATCTCGCAGTCTTTTTCCAGAGCCTTGCTGATGATGCGCTCCAACTCCGCCGGGCAGTCGGGATTCAGTCGAACCGGCGATGTAGGGGATTTGTGCAGGATCGCATCAAGAATGAGCACGGAAGTTGTCCCGGAAAAGGCAGGGTGACCTGTCGCCATCTCGTACACCACCGCGCCGAAGCTGAACAAGTCTGTCCGTGCGTCGAGTTCTTCACCCCGCGCCTGCTCCGGCGACATGTAGGCGACGGTCCCCATGGCCACGCCCGGGCTGGTGAGATGCTCGGGCTCGATGGAGGCGGTGGGCAGCGCAGAGAATCCCACCGTTTCCGCCACCCGCCTGGGCTTTGGTGCCAGCTTGGCCAAGCCGAAGTCCAGGACCTTCGCCTGGCCCCGCGCGGTCACGAAGATGTTCGCTGGCTTGATGTCGCGGTGGACGATGCCCTTCGAGTGGGCAATGTCCAGCGCATCGGCAATCTGAATCCCCAGGCCGAGCAGTTCGTCCGTCTTGAGCAGTTTCCCGGCAAGGCGCTGCTTCAAGGTCTGCCCCTCCAGATATTCCATGTCAATGAAGGGCTGGCCCTCGTGCTCCTCAATAGCGTGAATAGTGCAGATGTTGGGATGATTGAGCGCGGACGCAGCCTGGGCCTCGCGCCGGAACCGTTCCAGCGCTTGGCGGTCTTTGGAGAGTTCTTCAGGCAGGAACTTCAAGGCGACGGTGCGCTTGAGCTTGGTGTCTTGGGCCTTATAGACGACGCCCATGCCGCCGCCGCCCAGCTTTTCCAGGATGCGATAGTGGCTAACAGTCTCGCCGATCATTGCGAGGCGGCCTCCGGAAGCTGAGAGTGGGAACTCTTCGTGACGCCATCATAGGCTGAGGCCTATGCCAAGTCAACACTTGGACGGCGTGGCCTCGGGTTTGGAACTGGGAAGCGCCCGAGACAGGCAGAACCATCGGGAAAAAGTACTAACCGACTAACGGCTGCCGACCACGCCTCGCACCGAATCGATGAGTTTTGCGGAATCGTAGCCGATTCCTTCCTTGAAGACTATCTCTACCCTTTCGATGTCCTCAATGTTTTTCGAGGGGTCACCCTTAATCACGACCAAATCGGCTTGCTTGCCCGGGGCAATGGTGCCGATGTGATCCAACTCTCCTAGATACTGCGCGCCGTTTGCGGTCGCGATGTGGATGGCTTCCACGGGCGTGAATCCCGCTTCAACGAGTAATTCCACTTCGCGCTGATCGGCGAAGCCGGCGACCACTCCACCGATGCCCGAGGTGTCCGCCCCAGCGAGTAGCAGGCCTCCAGCTTTAACAAACGCGCGCTCGAATTCCATTTCTTTCTTGAGGGCCGCGAGCCACGGGGATGCTTCGCTGCCGTATCCGCGGCGGATCGCCGCCGTGTCGCTTAACGCGACTTTGTTGGCCAGCAAGGCATTGCGTGCGTCGGGCGTCAGGACCTCAAGCAGCCGCTGCTGAATCGTCGGTCTCCCAGGTACGTACATTTCGAATACCGGCAGGGTGGAGGTCACGGCCACGTGGCGTTGCACGAGGTCGAGAATCATGTCGCGGACCGGACCGGTTCTCACCTCGAGCTTGCCGTAGTAATCCAGATCCTGGGGCGTTTTCTTGCACACCCCGGGCTTCTTCCAAGGCAAGAATTCCGTGTCGGTGATCAGTCCGTGCTCGAGGTCGTCGATTCCCAGCGCGGCGGCTTCACGAAAACCGATAGAGCACAGATGTCCCGTAACTTTCGCGCCCGCCTTGTGGGCGGCCTTGATCGCCGCCGCAAGTTCGTCGGAGGTAATGAAGTTATAAATCTTGAAATCGTCGACGCCCTGACTGATCCAGAAGTCAACGGTCTTAATGGCGTCTTCAGGACCGGCAAGTTGGTGCATTTGAATTGCCCATGTACCCTTGCCTTCCAGGAAAGGCCCAGTGACGTGTATCTTGGGGCCCGGCATCTCTCCGTTGTCCACTGCCTTCCTGACCTCGAGATCGGTGTAAGGTTCGAGCGCCCCGGTGGTGCGGATGGTGGTGACACCGCCGGCGAGGTACAGCCGTGGAAAGCTAAAAGCCATCTCGCCGTAGAGGGCGTTACGGAGGTCTTGCGGGCGGGTCCCCACGGGATAGACAAGGTGATCGTGCATTCCAACGAGGCCGGGGATTACAGTGTAGCCGTGCAGGTCCAGCACTCCTGCACCCGTCGGAACGTTTGCCGACGCGGCATCACCCACCGAGTCGATCTTTCCGTGACTCAGCAGGATCGTCTGATCTTCACGCGCCGCCGCACCAGTGCCGTCAATCAGGCGGACATGGGTCAACGCTGTGACTGGTGCGTCCACTTTGACAAATGCTCTTACCGTTGGCGAAAGAGTCTGCGACCGACAGAGAGTGGCGACAAATAGCGATACGCTTAGCACGATCACGAGTTTCTTCATGGGATTATCCCTCCTGACTGGGCAGGCGGAGCTACCTCGTGTGGTTAGGAGTTCTCTAGGCGGACGCGAGCGGGACAAACGTCCAAACCTGTTGTAGAGAATCTCGCGTTTCTGATGGTCGTTCAAAAACCAGGTCTTCCCAAACGCTACCTTAGCTTCGCGTATTCTTCTTTGGCCTGCCGGAGAATAGGGATGTCCGGGTCGGCGTCCTTCCAGAGGGCAAGGAAATCTTGGTAGGCCATGCGGCTCTTGGCTTTATCGCCCTGAAGCGCGTAGGCGCGGGCCAGACCGAGGTGCGCCGTCGAAAGCAGAGCACCGCTCGGAGTTCGCAAACCCAAAGCCAGGCTGGGCGCCATGGCCAGGATCTTCTGGAATTCCTGCGTGGCGTCTTTTCCGCGCCCTGCTTTCAAGTACGCGCTGCCCCGTGTGGAGCGCACCCCCAAACCCCATGAGCGGCCTTCGTAAGGTGTTGCAGTCTGAAGCAACTCGATGGCTTTGGCGGGGTTCCCGTGGTTTATTTCGTTGATCGCCCTGACTTCCGGTGCCTCTAAGGAGCGGACAATGACATCCTCGGGGCGACGCTCTGCCAACTCGGCGATGAGGGTCTCCGCTTGGTTGGCTTCTCCGGCGAGCGCCAATGTTCGGGCCGCCCAATACAGCACATCGGGGCTGCGGGAAATCGCCAAAGCTGCGGTGGCTCCTTTCGCGGCCTCGGCCCGATAGCCGAAGTCCGCCGCGATTCCTGCCTCTTCTGCGACTGCCGTGGCAGCGTGCTCTTTCAAGTTGAGGCGCTGGGCCATCTGGCGCGTCTGCGTGAACAACTCGCGGGCCTGCTTCAGTTGTCCTCGAGAAGCTGCCAGCCGACCGTCGCGGTTGACGAGGGCTAGTTCGCCCTCGGCGTTTCCCTTGACGAAAGCGTCCTCCCGCTCCTGGGCAGCTCTGTCCCCCTGCGCGATGGCGATCGAAGACAGGAAGTAATGGGTAGCGTACCCGCCAACCTTGCGTTGCAGAGCGCTGTTTAGGATGGCCTTCGCTTCTTCCGGGCGATTCAAACCCATGTAGTCGATCGAAGCGTTCAGGTAACCGAGTGCGTTATCTGGACCCACATGCACCGCTTCCAGGGCGTACTCCAGCGCCTTGTCGAACTGGCCCAGAGCGCCGTATATGTTAGCCAGCATGAAGATTGGGCTCGGCTCGCGAGGATAAGTGCGCTTGTAAAGCTCGAAAGCTTGTATGGCTTTCTCAAGCTGCCCGCTGGTCCGGTAATGGTAGCGCGCGGTGATAGAGAGTCCTTCCCGCTCGCTTGCCCGGTCCCTTAGCTCAAAGGCCTTCTTTTGGCATTCCGCCGCGAGCTCCGCCTCTCCGAGATTTGAGTAGGCCGCGCCAAGCGAGCCATAGGCCATGGCGAAATTGGGATCGAGTTCAATGGCGCGCTGGTAGAAGGGAATGGCAGCAAAGGACTCAGCCAATGACAGTTGCGCAGCGCCCAAGCTGAAAGCCTTCAGCGCTTCGAGCGATGAGGTGGTCGCCTCGGAAAGCGGCTTATCGAACTTTTGAACGGAAGCCAGAGACTCGCCCAGTTTGGCTCGCAGCTTGGAGGTGGCGCTGCCCAGCGCATTAAGCACCTGCTCCTTGCTGGCCGCCTGCGCTTGCTCCTCCGCCAGCAGGTCGCCCGTCGCGGCATTCACAGCCTCGAGAGTGATAACGTATTGGGCACCGAGGCTGGCGATGGAGCCTGTCAGCATGGCTTTGACCCCGTTGCGCTGGCAGATTTCACGCCCAACTTCACTTGTGATGCGCGTATCTGGCGGCCGGCCCATGAACTTCAGCGTCTGCTGTACCCTCGCGTCGGACAAGACGTTCAGGTAAGGCGACTGTTGGATCCCCACCTCGAGCGCTTTTCTCAAGGTACCATCAAAGACTGAGTCGCCGGTAGTGTTCGTGAAGTCGGTGAGCAGAATGGAGTCGGCGTCAGTGAGGGCGGCGACGTGGTGATACGGAACAAGCCGCCAGCCGATGACGCCCAGCAACGCCGCCACTGCGAGCAGCAGGACGGCCGTGGCCAGCTTGTGCCGTTTGAGCAATCCTACCACAATCTGCGCATCGGAACTCGATTCCGTAGGGGCGGCCTGGGTGACGCCGCTCGGTGTCGGCGCGCCAAGGGGGCGCGGGACGGCGGCGGCAGCGGATGCAGCACTCGCCACTTCCGAGCGCGCGGAACCGGAATCCCGCCTCAGCCGCTGCAAGTCGGCGCGGATGTCGCCAGCGCTCTGGTAGCGCAGTCGCCGGTCTTTCTCCAGCGCCTTGATAATGATTTCTCCGAGCTTGGGAGAAAGCTGTGGATTGAGTACGGCAGGCGGGGTCGGCGCGCGGTTCAGGATGGTGTCGAAAATCACCCCGGACGTGGCCCCCGTGAAGGGCGGCTGGCCCGTAGCCATCTCGTAAAGTACCACCCCGAACGAGAAGACATCGCTGCGGCCGTCCACCTTTTCCCCGCGCACTTGCTCGGGCGACATGTAGGCCACCGTGCCCACCGTAGTGCCAGGGCTGGTCAGGTGCTCCTCATCCAGCGTTGCGGTCGCGGTGACCGTGCCGGCCGGGGCTTCGCTCACGCGCCCGCGTCGCGGCACCAGCTTGGCGAGACCGAAATCGAGAATCTTGGCGTGACCGCGTTCAGTCACAAAGATGTTGGCAGGCTTGATGTCGCGATGCACGATGCCCAGCGCGTGCGCGGCGTCGAGCGCATCGGCTACCTGCGCGCTCAACTCGATAATCTGCTCGGTCGCCATCGGCCTTCCCGCGATCGAGTGTTTAAGCGTCTTACCCTCGAGGTACTCCATGACGATGAAGTACTGCCCATCGTGCTGGTCGATGTCGTGAATCGTGCAAATGTGCGGATGATTGAGGGCGGAAGCAGCGTGCGCCTCCCGCTGAAGGCGCTCCACGGCCTGAGGATCGCGAGAGAGTTCAGTGGGCAGGAATTTCAGGACCACGAAGCGGCGCAGTTTGGTGTCTTGGGCCTTGTACACCACGCCCATGCCCCCGCCGCCCAGCTTCTCAATGATGCGGTAGTGGGAAACGCTCTTGCCAACCATGGCGAGGGTCCCGCCTTTGGTAGCCATCTTAGGCTGCGCTTGCAGCTAAGTCAACGCAATAGGATTATCAGGGACAGCCCAAGTAGCGGAACAGTTCCTAGGAGTGCTGTCTGCAGCAACACCTCCCTGTGTTGGATCGATCGCGAGGTGGTCCCGGCAGCAAACCAAGATTTCCCCAAGGTCTCCTGTGCGCATCATGGATGCTGGGCACACAGAATGGATTGGGAATGATAAGTCGGCTTCCCTCCCCGTGACCACGTCTGCGGTCGACAGCAGAGCACAGTCTGACAGGGTGAGACAATCAAAAGGAACGGGGTTTGCGGAGCGGTCGGGAATGATTATGATAGTCAACATCACGAGGACTATACGACCTTTAGGGGGATGACAAATGGCCGCGGGAGATCCTCAACGAGTATGGTTTCCGGAGATGCTCGCGAGAG
>Ga0326728_10022484_pt1 | contig 11697 bp, 2 predicted proteins | sample MB3enrmetagenome_FD_207602 | JGI IMG/M metagenome (GOLD analysis project Ga0326728, IMG submission 207602) | Lab enriched peat soil microbial communities from McLean, Ithaca, NY, United States - MB31MN | ecosystem: Environmental > Terrestrial > Soil > Wetlands > Peat | place: USA: New York... | reverse complement strand
GCCAGCCGCGTGTCTCCGGGCCCGACGGCGACCGCGGTAACCACCGAATCGCGCACCGCGGGATGGCTGGCCAATGCAGCCTCGATTTCGCCCAACTCAATCCGGAAGCCCCGCACCTTTACCTGGAAATCGGTCCGGCCCAGAAGTTCGATGTGCCCGTCGCGGAGCCAGCGCGCCAGATCGCCGGTGCGATAGATGCGCCCGCTGCCAAGTGGATTGGGCAAGAACTTCTCGGCGGTCAATTCGGGCCTGTTCCAGTAGCCGCGCGCCAATCCCGCGCCCCCGATGTATAGCTCGCCCGTCACTCCCACCGGCACCGGGTGCAGACGCTCGTCGAGCACATAGAACTGGGTGTTGGCGATGGGCGGTCCAATCGGCACCGGACCATCCTTCTTAGTAAGCCGGGTGGCCGAAGACCAGATGGTGGTCTCCGTCGGCCCGTAGACGTTCCACACATCGTCACTCAAATCCAGCAGCGAATCGGCCAGATCGCGGGCCAGAGCTTCGCCGCCACAGAGCACCTTCAGGCGCGGCTGGCCTTTCCATCCTGCCTCCAGCAGAATCCGCCAGCCCGATGGAGTCGCCTGCATCACGGTCGCCTGCGACTGCTCCAGCAGGTTCAGCAAACGGTAGCCATCGAGGACCTGCTCCTTGCCGGCAATCACCAGCTTGGCGCCGGTCATCAGAGGAAGAAACAGTTCCAGCGCCGCAATATCGAAGGACAGCGTGGTGACCGCGACCAGCGTGTCGTTGGCGCTCAAGCCCGGCTCCCGTTCCATGCTGCGCAGCAGGTTGGTGAGCGCGCGGTGCTCGATGGCCACGCCCTTGGGCCGTCCCGTAGAGCCTGACGTGTAGATCACATAGGCCAGGCCATCCGGCGCATTTTTTGTATCCAGATTCGCGCCGCTTTCTCGCGCCCACAGTGCCTGTTCGCTGTCCAGACAAACCACCCGTGCGCTGGTGTGCAAGCGCGAGGCCAGATGCTCCTGGGTGAGCAGGAGCGATGCCTGCGCGTCTGCGAGCACCAGTTCCAGGCGGCTGGCCGGATGGCTGGGGTCGAGGGGCAGATACGCCGCACCCGTCTTAAGCACCCCCAGCACCGCACCGAGCATCTGATGGGAGCGCTCCAGGCACACGCCCACCAGCGAGCCTTCCCGTATTCCCTGCCGGCGCAGGCGCCGCGCCAACCGGTTGCTGTACTCGTTGAGCTGCCGGTACGTCCACTCCACTCCGTCGCATGTTACTGCAACTCGACTGGGTGTTTGCGCGGCTTGGCGCTCAAATGCTCGATAGACCGGTTCGAACGGGCCGAAGTCCACCGCGGTGCGATTCCACTCGTCCACGACCAGCCTTCGCTCGCTCTCCTGCATGATGTCGATATTCTCGACCTCCCGGCTTGCGTCCGCGGCAATCCCGCGCAGGATCGTGGCATACGAGGCCAGCCAGCGTTCGAGAGTGCTTCGGTCGATCAGGTCTGTGTTGTAATCGCAATTCAGGAGAAGATCGTCGCCCGTCTCGATCACGTTCAGGAAGAGGTCGGTGTTCACAAACGCTTTTGGATTGGAACTCACGTCGGTTCGCAGTCCCTCGAAGTAGAGATTGGTTCCCAGCTTTTCCAGATTGAACTGGACCTCAATCAACGGCAATCGGCTGGAATCGCGCTGAATCGGCAGCTTTCGGAGCAGGGTGCCGTAGGTGAATTCCTGATGATCGTATGCGTCCAGAAGTTGGCTGCGCGTGGCGTTCAGATGTTCCTTGACCGGGCACGCTGGCGGCAGGACGCTGAGCATGGGCAGGAAGTGCACGCAATGCCCGACCAGGCTGGCGTCGTCGAAGAGGGCCTGGCCCGCAGCCGAAATGCCGACCACAACTTCGGATTGCCGCGTCAGCCGGTGCAGCAAAACCTGAAACGCCGAGAGCAGCGACACGTATAGTGTGCAGCCCAGCCGCGAGCTGGCCTTCTTGAGTTCCGCGGTTAGCTCAGCGCCCAGCGACGCCTGCAGCGTCGAGCCGTTGTAGGTCTTCACCACCGGGCGCGGCCGGTCCGTGGGCAGGTCCAGCACCGGCGCGCGGCCCGCGAAGTGATCCACCCAGTAGCGTTCGTTCTCGGCATACGCGCCCGCCTGTGCCTGCTCCTGTTCCTTCAGCGCATAGCTGCTGAAGGGCATCAGCGGAGCCAGCGCCGGCTTCGACTTCGTTTTTGCCGCGCTGTAGATTCTGCCCATATCCTCCAGAAGCTGATTCGACGACCACCCATCCAGCACAATATGGTGGCCGGTCAGCAGGAGCACGAGTTCATCGGGCGCGGTGCGGAAGAGCGTTGCGCGCAGCAGCGGGCCATTGGAGAGATCGAAGGGCGTGCATCCTTCCTCCGCGATCCTGGCGTCGAGGAATGCCCCGCGTTCCTGGGCGGACAGGGCGCTCAGGTCGGCGAACGGAATCTGGCCGGTAAAGGCGGGCGCGATCCTCATGCATTCCTCGTTGGGATCGACCGTCGAACGAAGGGCGTCGTGCCGGGCGATGGCGGCTTCGAGCGCCTCGCGCACCTCATCCTCGCTGGCCGTTCCATGAAGGCGGAGCGTCAGCGATTCGTTGAAGGCGCAGTTGGCATCGTTGCCACGCGCGGCGGCAAGCCAAATCTCGCGCTGCGCCTCGGTCATCGGCGCCTGGATTGGTACCTCGTACTCGGGAGATTTACCTCGCGCTTCCGGATGCAGCTCAAGCGCGGCGGTCGCGGTCGCGACCGGCTCGTGCACGGCCGGCTGGGAAACGTCCTGCGCTGCCGGAGCCGGCAGCATTCCACCCTGGCGCATCTCCTGGATCGATTCGCGAAAGCCATCAACCACACGCGCGAAATCCTCGTCGGTGTGCGCGGTGGTAAAGAAGCAAGGGTAACTCTCGAGGATATGAATGCCCTTTTCGCGCATGTGGTAATAGAGCAGGCTGCCGAAGCGGGCCTCGGCGGGCAGGCTGAAGGTGAACCACGCGCCGCAGGGATGCACGCTCGTATCGAGTCCGGCATCGCGGAAACTCGCTTCCACGGCCTGCGCGGCTGAAGCGACCTTGCGGCTCAACGCCTCCTGCAGGCCCGGTCCCGCTTCCTTCAAGTGCAGCAAGACGGCCTTGGCCGCCGCCAGAGCGAGAGGATGGCGCACAAACGTTCCCGCAAAAAACGTCATCCCGACCTCCGGAGCCGAATCATCGCCGTATTGCCATGCGCCGCCATCGAGCGTGTCCAGATACTCGGCCTTCCCCGCGACCACGCCGATCGGATAGCCGCCGCCGATTACCTTCCCATAGGTGGCAAGATCGGCGCGAATCCCGTAGTACTCCTGCGCCCCGCCTTGAGCCACGCGGAAGCCCGTCACTACCTCGTCGAAGATCAGCGCCGTTCCAGCCTCTGCCGTGATCCTGCGCAGCTCGTGCAGAAAGGCACGCGGCTGCACCTCCGGATGGCGGCTCTGCATGGGCTCGACCAGAACCGCGGCGATTTCGCTCGCGTGCTCGCGGATCGACTCCAGAGACTTCTCCGATCCGTACTCCAGCACCATCACATTGTTGGCGCTTCCGCCCACAATGCCGGGCGCGATGGGCGCGGCCCCGTGCGCGGTGGCGCGCAGCAGAACCTCGTCGAAGGTGCCGTGGTAGTCGCCGGTGAAGTAGACGATCTTGTCGCGCGCGGTCACTGTGCGGGCTACGCGCAGCGCGGCCATCACCGCTTCGGAACCGGTGTTGCAAAACGCGGCGCGTTCCATCCCAGTCAGTTCGCAGATCAGAGCCGCAACTTCACCGGCCAAATAACTCTGCGGGCCGATCTCCACCCCCAGGTCGATCTGTTTGCGCACTGCGTCGGTCACAAACTCCGGTCCGTGGCCGAACATGATGGCGCCGAATCCGTTGACGATGTCGATGTACTCATGACCATCGAGATCCCAGATCCGCGAGCCCTTCGAGCGGTTGGTCACCAACGGATAAACCATCTCTTTCCATAGCGACCGGAAGCCGGCGACGGCGCGGGGATCGGCAAGATGCGGCCTGTGCGTCTGGGTGTACTGCTTCGACTTACCAGTCCTCTGCGTATATCGAGCAACGAGCGATTGTATGTACTCGCGCTGCGCCTCCGTCAGGCCGTCTCTTGTGCCCGCTTGCACCGGCTTGAAGGGCCCGTGAGTCTTGAATCCGCCGGCAGGCGCTGCTTCGGCTGGGGCGACTTCCTTCGCTGCAACAGGAGCAGAACTCGTCGATTGCGCGGGAGCCTGCTGTGGTCCGGCGGCAGGCGTCGCGCCGCGCATCGTGGCCAATTGCTGTTCGAAGAGCTGCGACATGGCCTGCATCTGCGCCCTGAACAGCTCTTCGAGTGGCGAACCTGCAGCGGCGGGCGGCGCCGGTGCCAGGGACCCAGCCAACGGTGCGGCCGCCGGCAGCTGCGAGACTGGCTGAGGCTGAGGCTGCGCCGCGGGAAAGGCGTCCGAGGGAAGAATCGAATCCAGGCGGCCGGCGAGCGCGCGAATGCTCGAGTACTGTTCCACCATCTGCCGGAAGGTCACCTTCACGCCGAAGCGGCGCTGCACGGCCTGCGTCGCCTGGGTCAGAAAGAGTGAGTCGAATCCCAGTTCCAGAAAGGAAGTATCGACGGATTCAGGGCCGGTGGCGACCCCGCTAAGCTCTTCAAATAGGCTGGCCACAAGAGGCTGGAGTCGAAGGCGGCGCTCGGGAGCGGTTCCATTTGTGTCGGTCGGCATGGCGGTTTCTCTTTCAATTGGGGTTTCAATCTCTTGAAGCGCGGCCGGAGTTTGCTGAAGCAAATGGGCCGGGGCCGAGCGCTGCGGCGGGTCTATCCAGTGCTTCTTGCGTTCAAAGGGGTAGGTGGGCAGCGAGACGCGCTCTCTGCGCTCACGGCTCCAGAAGCGTTTCCACTCCGGTTGGATGCTGGCCGCCCACAGCCTTCCCAGAGCTTCCAGCATGGTTTCCGAGCCGAGAGCATCGGCGGCGCGTTCGGGCATCGACGCCATGATCGGAGTGGGGCGATTGCCACGCTGTTGAAGGGCAAGAGTGGTCAGCGTTTGCCCCGGCCCCACCTCAAGCAGCACAGCTCCGGGCAGATCGAGCAGCAGCGCCGCCGCATCCGCGAAGCGCACGGGCTGGCGGCAATGGTCCCTCCAGTAGCGCGGAGAGGTCGCTTCTTCGGGCGTAATCCATGTGCCGGTCACTCCCGACACATAGGGAATCGATGGCGCATGAAGGGCCGTCCGGCGAACCTCATCCTCGAAGGCGTCCAGCATCGGATCCATCATGGCGGAATGGAAGGCGTGGGAGGTCCGCAGGCGTTTGCACCCAACAGACTCCCGCTCAAGCCGCTTCTCCAACTCCTCGATGGCATCGACCGGCCCGGATACAACGCACAGAGATGGGCTGTTCAGTCCGGCAATCGACAGCCGCTCGCCCAGGAAGGCCTTGATCCGCTCCTCGCCGAGGCGCACCGAGAGCATTGCGCCGCGCTCCATCTGCTGCATCAGCTGGCCGCGCGCCGCCACCAGTCTCAGCCCATCTTCGCGGCTCATTACGCCGGCCAAAACGGCGGCAACGAACTCGCCCAGGCTGTGACCGGTCATGGCCTTGGGTTCGATTCCCCACTCCATCCACAGGCTGGCCATCGCCAGTTCGGTGATGAACAGCGCCGGCTGCGACAGCCGCGTTTCCATGAGCAACCCGGCGCTTGTTTCGGCATCGGCATCGGCGGGAAAAAGCACCATCCGCGGATCCAAATCGAGCATGGGTCTCAGAATCTCGGCGCATTCGTCGATCTGCTTCCGATACACGGGTTCCGACTGATAGAGCGCGCGGCCCATGCCTGGAAACTGCGCGCCCTGGCCGGTGAAGAGAAAGACCGGCTGGGGCCGGGCGACGATGCCCGCAGATTTGTGAATCTGCCGGCTCGCGGGCTCAGCAAGCATCCGTGCAGCCTCATCCACGCTGGAGCAAACGACAGTGGCGCGATGATCGAAGCCGCGCCGCCCGGTCTGGAGCGTATAGGAGACGTCCGCCAGGTTCGACTCGGGATGCTCGCGCAGATGCCGGCCGAGGTTCAAGAGCGCCGCATCGAGCGCGGCTTCGGACCGCGCGGAGACGCAGAGCAACTGGGCAGGCCGCGCGGAGGGCTCCGGCGTGCTTTCCGGCGCCTCTTCCAGCACCACGTGAGCATTCACCCCGCCCACGCCAAACGCGCTCACGCCGGCCATGCGCGAACCGGCGGGGTGCCACGGCCCGGCTTCGCGGTTCACATAAAAGGGCGTGCTGGCAAAATCGATGCGGGGATTCGCCTGGCGGAAGTTGGCCACCGGCGGAATCGTCCTGTGGCACATGGCAAGCACGGTTTTGATCAGCCCGCTGACGCCCGCCGCGGCGTCCAGATGGCCGATGTTCGCCTTGGTGCTGCCCAGGGCACAGAAGCCGCTTCGTTGCGTGCTCTGGCGGAAGGCGCGGGTGAGCGCTGCAACCTCTACCGGATCGCCGAGCGGCGTCGCGGTGCCGTGCGCTTCCACATAAGTGATGGCGTCCGCGCGAACTCCCGCCATAGCCTGGGCTGCCGCGATTGCCGCCGCCTGGCCATCCACGCCGGGAGCCATGTAGCTGACCTTCGCGGCCCCGTCGTTGTTTACCGCAAAGCCGCGAATCACGGCGTCGATCCGGTCGCCGTCGGCAACTGCGTCTTCGAGCCGCTTGAGCAGGACTACTCCCACACCATGCCCGAAGACGGTGCCCGTCGCATCGGCGTCGAATGGCCGGCAGCGGCCGTCCTGCGACCCCATGCTGCCTTCCTGATTGACGTATCCGCGATGCTGCGGAAAGGTGACCGAGACGCCCCCGGCCAGCGCCATATCGCACTGGTAGGTGAGCAGGCTCTGGCTCGCCTGGCAGATCGCCACCAGCGACGTGGCGCACGCGGCCTGCACCGTCAGGCACGGTCCGCGCAGGTTCAACTTGTACGCCGCCCGCGTGCAAAGAAAGTCCTTGTCGTTGCCCAGCGCGGCCTGGAACTCGCCCACCTGATAGCTGCCCGTGAGTTCGTCGATGAACTCGCGGCTCGCGCTCAGGTTGGCCAGCAGATAGGTGTTCAGGCTACACCCGGCAAAAACGCCGATCTGGCCGGAAAACTGAGCCGGATCGTATCCGCCATCCTCCAGCGCATTCCAGCACGTTTCCAGAAACAGCCGATGCTGCGGGTCCAGAAAGTCGGCTTCGCGGGGCGGGATGCCGAAGAAGCCGGCATCGAACAGCTCAGCGCCCTCCAGAACGCCGTGGGCAGCCACGTAATCGGGACCGAACTCCAAGGACGCGCGGTCTCTGGCTTCCAGTTCCGCCCGCGAGAAACGTGTGATCGTGTCCTTGCCCGCAGCGATGTTTGCCCAGAACGTATCCAGGTCCGGCGCGCCGGGGAACTTGCCAGACATGCCGATGATGGCAACGCCTTCCAGACGATTCTCGTATTCCGGATTGCTCATAATGCCGCCTGCTTTCTTTCGCGGGCGCGCGCAAACGCCGCTCGCTGTTTCTGAGCCTGATTCTGCGCCGCATGCCACGATCCGGAATCCGGGACCGAGCCGCCCAGCCTTTCCGAGAGAGCGCGCACCGTCGTATGCGCAAAGAGCTCGGCAACGGGAATCTTCTTGTTGAGCATCGTTTGCAGCCTCGCATGAACCGACACCAGCAGCAGCGAGTTTCCGCCGATGTCGAAGAAGTTGTCGTCCAGGCCGACGTGATCCGCGCCCAGCACCCTCCGCCATGCGCCGGCTACTTCCAGTTGCAGATCCGTGCCTTTGGTTTCCGCGCCGCTGCAAGCCGATCCCGCCAGGGGCGCCGGCAACGCAGCGTAATCTACCTTTCCGTTGGGAGTCAGCGGAAAAGCCGGAATCTGCAGATATACGGAGGGCATCATCCATGGCGGAAGCCTCTTGCTCAGATACTCGCTCAGCTCGCGCGCCGGAAGCGCTGCGGCCTCATGCGCCACGTAGTACGCCGCCAGCCGCTTCGTCCCCGCCTCATCCGTATGGGCAACCACCCGCGCCTCCCGTATCTGCTCGTGTCCCGCGATGGCGGCTTCGATCTCGCCGAGTTCGATGCGAAAGCCTTGAATCTTCACCTGCGCGTCGCCGCGGCCCAGATACTCCACTTCACCGTCCGGCAGCAGACGGGCGAGGTCGCCGGATCTGTACATCCGCGCGCCCGGAAACCCGGAAAAGGGATCGGGCACAAATCGCTCGGCGTTCAGCTCGGGACGGTTCAGATACCCACGCGCCACGCCCGCTCCGCCCACGTAGATCTCGCCCACCTCTCCGGCCGGCACAGGCTGCCTGCGGTCGCCAAGCAGGTAGAGTTGCAAATCCGGAATCGGAACGCCAATCAGGCTGCGCGCGCCGTCGGCGGCATCGGCCGCGCTCACTTCCCGGTAAGTCACATGCACAGTGGTCTCGGTGATGCCATACATGTTGATCAGCCGCGGCTGCCTGTCGCCATGCTTCGCAAACCACGGACGCAGCGTCTTGAAGTTCAGCGCCTCGCCGCCGAAGATAACTGTTCGCAGGGCCAGTTCCGCCGATGAACGCGCCTGGTCTACGGTCATGAGTTGATAGAACGCGGACGGTGTCTGGTTCAGAACCGTAACCTGCTCCTTCGCCAACAGCTCATGGAAGTCCTCCGGCGAGCGCGAGACGGAGAAGGGAACGACCACCAGTCTTCCGCCCTTGAGCAGGCAACCCCATGTCTCCCAGACCGAGAAATCGAATGCCAGCGAGTGGAAGAGCGTCCAAACATCGCTTTCGTTGAAGTGAAACCACGCTTCCGTCGCGCTCAGCAGGCGGGCAACGTTGCGGTGCGTCACCATCACGCCCTTGGGTTTTCCCGTCGATCCCGAGGTGTAGATGACATACGCCAGGTTATCCAGAGTTGCGCCCGGCTCGAATGCGGCGTCGGCCGGAGCGGCGCCCGCTGCGCTCTCGCGATCGAGACAAAGCGCATGAGCGCTGTGCGACGGCAAACGGTGGAGAAGATGCTCCTCGGTCAACAGCACCTTTGGCCGGGCATCGTCGAGAATGGTGGCGACCCGCTCGGCCGGATACGCCGGATCGAGTGGCAGATACGCTCCCCCGGCTTTCACAACAGCCAGAAGAGCGACGATCGCTTGAGCCGAGCGCTCCAGAAACACACCCACCAGCGATTCCCTGCCCACACCCAAGCCGCGCAGGCGGCGTGCGAGTTGGCTGGCCTGTGCCTGAAGCTCGCGGTAAGAAAGCTGTTGGTCGCCGAAAGTCACCGCCGTCCTGTCGGCGTGTTGCGCCGCGACTTCATCGAAGATTTGCCACAACGGTTTCAGAGCGGAGAAGGCCCCGCCTTCAACTGGCCGCTCCCATGCCTCCGGGGCCATCTCCCATGTGTTCCGCGCTTGTTCAGCAGTGGTCATAGTAAGACACCGAATTCGACTTTGGCCCCAATGAAAGTGAGGCTCACTGTGGATGAAGGGATGCGGTTCACAAAGATTCGCGTTAGCCGGTGATGGACATTCGCAGAGCTAAGCCCAGGCCCAGAAGAGCAAGAAAGAAAGCCGTTGCCTTCAAATCCTGTCTCCAGGTCGAAACGCCCTCGCGGCTGGCTCCCGTGACGGTCACGAAGTACAGCGGCAGATCGCCTGCGGCCACGGCAATTACCGCGCCGAACATGCCGAAGAAATGGAATGCCAAAGGAATGGCCGTAACCACCGCGACGCAGTACAATGCGTTGCCGATCGCCGAATACTGCGACTTGCCGAGAGAAAACAGCGCCGGCATGGTCGTCGCATACATCAGCGTGTGCCAAAGGCCAAGAGCCAGAACCGGCACCATCCACGACGCGGCGTGATACCGGCGATCGTACATCTTGGTTACCAGAAAACCGCCGAGGTGCACCATGAGGCACAGCAAGGCCGCCCCTGCCAGCAGAGCGCGAAGACGATATTGCAGAAACACTGTGCGGAATTCAGCGATCGGCAAGTGCACCAATCTGGCAATGAACGGATAGCCAACTTTCTGCGCGAATGCGCTGATGACCGCCCGCGGAATATCGGAGACCGAATACGCGATGCCGTATACCCCCAGCAGACTGAAGCTGATCAGTCTTCCGAGAATCAGCCGGTCGGCCTGCGACGCGAAGAAGTAGAAGGCCGTGGACAGCAGAATCCATTTGCCGAAGTGCACCAGGCCACGCAGGCTCTCACGATCCCAGCAGAAGCGATTCCGGATGCCGGGGATCAACCGGCGGTAAAAGCTGAACGAGAGCCGGTAAACTGTGCTCAGAATCGATCCTATGACCAGCGCCCACACCGAGCGGTACACCAATGCGCAGCCGGCCGTCACCAGCAGCGTGAAGACTTGCGTGGTGATGTCGAGCAGGAATACCCTGCGCACGCCCATGTGCCGCGACATCGAAAGCAGGTTGGTGCTGTTGAAGGAACTGATGACAACATTTATGCCCAGCGCCGGCAGCAGCGCCATCAGCCGCGGCTCATGATAGATCAGCGCCATCGGCCAGGCCAGCATTAGGGAAACGGCGAAGATGCCCGCGCCGCGAAGCACCTGCAAGGTCCAAACGGTATTGAGAAGTGCGGGTTCGTCCCCACGGGGGCTCTGAATCACGCTGGGACCCAAACCGAGATCGGAGATCAAGCTGATCCCGACGACGAGCGTCGTAACCAGCGCCATCAGGCCGAAAGATTCCGGCATCAGCAGACGGGTAAGAACGAGGCTGTTGACGACGCGCAGCGCCATCGAACACCCGTAGTCCATCACCGTCCAGAACGTGGCCCGCATGGCCTTCGATTCCAGCACCTTTCGGGCCAGTGCCTCCCCGCTCGTGCAGTCTTCCGTCACCGTTTCCGGTTCGGGGAGAGCAAGCGTCGATAATGTCGCGTCAGTTGACAAGTTATTCTCGGAGTATTGGGATGTTCTTCTTTTTTGTAGATCGATTGAAAGCAGCGGGAATGCAATGCAACAATGCGTGTGAATCGTCAGTCCCGGTGCGGCGCCGGGTTTTGCGGATCACTCCGCGCTTTGGGGAGCCGCTTCGGGTGGCATCTCTTGTCTCGCCGTCCGGCCCGTCGAGATCCTCGGCCTGGCGCCAAACACGTTCCTTCTCGCTTTCCATATCGAGGCCAAAACGGTGGCTGCGTTAAGAGCGAGAGAAGTCACCTGCTTCAAAACCGGCGTGCGGGCCAGGAAATGCCGCTCTACAAGAAACCAGGAGAGAGCGCCTACTCCCACTGAGAGCGGAGCAGCCAGCAGGAAGAGCTTCAACGGCGCCATTGTTCCCCCGCCGTACTTCACAATCAACTGTTGAATCGGGAAGGCATACAGATAGGTGCCATAGGAGAAATCGCCGAACCGCCCCAGATTCACCGGACGCAGCAAGGGAAGATACGCAAGACCCAGGAGAAGATACGCGCCGCAAATCGGAAGCGTAACTATTAGCGCGTTGGAGATGAAGTTCGACGCGATGAGAATCGCGAGAGCGACAATCATCAGAGGCCTGCGAAGCAACGCCGCGCCGCCAAAAAGATGAAACAGAGACCCCGCAAGGAAGAAGGGAAGAACGATCGCCCAGAAAAGCGGGAAACCAAAGATAACTCCCAGAATCTTGCCGCCCGGAACCCATCCCGTGATGGACAGATAG
>Ga0326728_10022482_pt1 | contig 11698 bp, 8 predicted proteins | sample MB3enrmetagenome_FD_207602 | JGI IMG/M metagenome (GOLD analysis project Ga0326728, IMG submission 207602) | Lab enriched peat soil microbial communities from McLean, Ithaca, NY, United States - MB31MN | ecosystem: Environmental > Terrestrial > Soil > Wetlands > Peat | place: USA: New York... | reverse complement strand
GCCGTTGATGGGCGACTGGATGGAACACCATTCAAGCTGCAACTGGGCGGCTTCAACGGTTGCCTTGTCTGCCTCGATGGCGCCCAGGTACTGGCCCTGGGCCGCCGCATCGGCGTCCAGTGTCTCTTTTGAGGTGACGCCGGCGTCGAAGAGCGCCTTGTAGCGGGCATATTCGGCCTGGGCGTTTTTGAGCAGCGCCTGATCGTGAGCCAGGTTCCCCTTCGCTTGGTCCAGCGCGGCCTGGTACGGCCTGGGGTCGATCACCATAATGGTTTCGCCCTGCTTCACCTGCTGGCCCTCGGTGAACTTGACCGGCTCCAGTTCGCCGCTCACCCGCGCCTTCACTGCAACGCTCATATAGGGTGTCACCGTGCCCAGAGCGGTAAGGAAGATGGGCATTGGCCTCTGTTCCGCCGCGGTTACCTGTACCGGGACCGGCTGGTTCTTCAACGCGGTTGCCTGGCTGGCGCTGAGCGCCGCTGCCTGCTGATGGCTCTGATGAAGACGCCAGACGATGAGAACCAAAGCGCCCACGAGCACAAGGTAAACCAGGATGCGCAACCAGGGACGCTTGCGGGCGGGCGGCTCTTCAAAAGCGTTGAATGCGTGCGAATTGGACTCCGGAGTGCCTTCAATGGACATGTGTCGATTCCCGTCGTGTTCCTTTGTAGTCATACCCCTACAGCGGCGCGCTTGCATGCCTGCCGGGCAGAGGTCAGGCTGGAAGCATACCGTTTCTTCCGACGCAACAGTTTCAGCAGAAGTTTCCTTCGCATCGAGCGAATCCAGCACGACTGCGGCGCGGATCCTCCAGCGGCGGGGAGAGAACTGCATTCACTGAGAACGAGAGATGGGACCATTGTATGCGAACCGGGCGAGATCGGCGGAATGGCTGTTCGGTTCGCCTCGCATCCTGGGATGTCCGACTCCGGGGGTGCATCCATTTGGGGGCCTTGAGCGTCCTAAATCCGTATGGGCAAGCTCGTTTGCCCGCTGGAACCGCATTGGCCGGCCTCTTCGTCTACCATTGTAGTTTCAACTGCATGTTGAAGCGGGCTTTGGCGGTCTCAACCCCCGGCTCCTGAAGGCGGGGTGCCGGCGAGGAGCGGGCGGAGAGCTTGTCATTCAGTTCCCGATGAACCAGATCGGGCTCGATGGGTTCAAGAGCAAACCGGTCATTGGCTGCACCGTCAACAGCAACCGGGCTCAGGAGCGGTTACCAGACTTATGTGGATTGTCCGGCTTGCGCTGCGGCGGCCTTATACCTTTGTCGTCTTTGCGCTATTGATCTTGATCTTCGGCGCCTTCAGCATCCTCACGATGCCTACGGACATCTTTCCCAATATCGATATCCCCGTGGTGACGGTGGTTTGGAACTTCACAGGTCTCTCGGCGCAGGAGATGGCCAACCGCATCGTCACCAACAGCGAGCGGGGCATGACCACGACGGTTAACGACATCGAGCACATCGAGTCGCAGTCGCTCAACGGCATTGGCCTCATCAAGATCTTCTTTCACCCGCATGTGAACATCGGCAACGCCGTGGCCCAGGTGACGGCCATCTGCCAGGTTCAGTTGCGCTCGCTTCCTCCGGGCTCGGTGCCGCCGTTCATCATCCAGTACAACGCCTCCAGCGTGCCGGTGCTGCAACTGGGGCTTTCAGGCCAGGGCTTGAACGAGCAGCAAGTGAGCGACGTGGCCAAGAACAGCATTGGCGTCGCGTTGGCAACCATCGAGGGCGCGCAGACGCCTTATCCCTACGGAGGCAAGCAGCGCCAGATTCAAGTGGACCTGGACCTGGCCGCCCTCCAGGCCAAGGGACTTTCGCCGGTAGACGTTGTGAACGCCATCTCGGCGCAGAACCTGATTGCGCCCTCGGGCACCATGAAGATCGACCGCTTCGAGTACGCCGTCGAGACCAACTCGGCCCCGGCTTTGATAGAGGAACTGAACAACCTGCCCATCCGGGCGGTGAACGGCGCGGTCATCTACGTGCGCGATGTGGCTCATGTGCGCGACGGCAGTCCGCCGCAGACCAACATCGTGCGCGTGGACGGCAAGCGCGCCGTCATGATGAACATATTGAAGACCGGCACGGCCTCCACGCTGGACATCATCGCTGGCGTCGAGAAGAAGCTGGTCGCCATAAAAGGACAATTACCTCCGCAGTTGCGGATCAACGCCCTTTCGGACCAGTCGCTCTTTGTGCGCGGCGCCATCGATGGCGTGGTGCGCGAGGCCATTATCGCCGCCTGCCTCACCGCCATCATGATCCTGGTTTTCCTGGGCAGTTGGCGCTCCACGGTGATTATCGCGGTCTCCATTCCGCTCTCGATTCTCTGTTCGCTCAGCGTACTGGCCATGCTCCACGAGACCATCAACATCATGACCCTGGGCGGGTTCGCGCTAGCCGTCGGCATCCTGGTGGACGACGCCACAGTTGCGATCGAGAACATCAACCGCAATCTCGAATCCGGCAAGGAACTGGAGCAATCCATCCTGGACGGCTCGGCCCAGATCGCTGTTCCGGCCCTGGTCTCCACCCTCGCCATTTGCATCGTCTTCGTGCCCATGTTCTTCCTGAGCGGCGTAGCGAAGTATCTGTTCGTTCCCATGGCCGAGGCGGTGGTCTTCGCCATGCTGGCCAGCTACCTGCTCTCCCGCACGCTGGTGCCCACCATGGCCAAGTACCTGCTCAAGGAGCACAGCGACTCTGAAACCGCCCGAAAGCGAGCGAGCCGCAACCCCTTCATTCGCTTCCAGAGTGCCTTCGAGTCAGGTTTTGAGAGCTTCCGCCGTGGTTACGTGAGCCTTTTAACCCTTTGCGTGGACAATGCTGCAGTCTTTCTGATCCTCTTCCTGCTTTTTGCCCTCGGATCGTTGGGGCTTGCGCCCTTTCTGGGCCAGGACTTCTTTCCCTCCGTGGATTCGGGCCAGTTCAAGATTCACGTCCGCGCCCGCACCGGAACGCGCATCGAGGAGACGGCCGCGCTTTGCGATCACATCGACTCAACCATCCGCGAGAATATCCCGGCCAAAGAAGTGGTTACGATCGTCGACAACATCGGCCTGCCCTACTCGGGCTTGAACCTTTCCTACTCTACCTCTGCGCCTATTGGCCCGGCCGACGCCGACATTCAGGTGCAGTTGACCCCCGATCACCACCCCACCGCGGCTTACGTTGAGCGCCTGCGCACCGTTCTGGTCCGTCAATACCCAGGCGTCACCTTTTATGTGCTGCCGGTGGACATCGTGACCCAGATTCTGAACTTCGGCCTGGCCGCGCCCATTGACATTCAGATCGTCGGTCCGAATCTCGATGGTAACCGGGCTCTCGCAGAGCGTATGCTCAATGAGATTCGCTATATTCCAGGGGCGGCAGACGTGCGCATTCAGCAACCGTTTGACCTTCCCAAGATGACAGTGGACGTAGACCGCACGCGCGCCCAGATGATCGGCCTGACTCAGAAAGATGTTGCGACCAGCCTGCTGGTGGCTCTCAGCGGCAGCTTCCAGACCAGCCCCAGCTTCTTCCTTGACCCAAAGAATGGCATCACATACAACGTTGCCATCCAGGCGCCGCAGTATGGAGTCAACTCGCTAGCCGCTCTGCGAAGCTTGCCCGTCACAGGCAACTCCGCCGCGCGGCCGGCTGGCGACTCGGCCACGGCCGGTGCGCCGGGCGCGCAACCTCTGCTTCAGGTGCTGGGCAACCTGGCGTCCATCACTCCCGGCTCGGAGATGGGCACGGTCAGCCATTACGATGTTCAGCCCGTCATCGATATCTTTGCCAATGTGGACGGGACCGACCTAGGCACCGTGACGCGCGCGATGGAGGGGATCGTCGCGCGCCACCAAGCGGAGTTGCCGCGCGGCTCGCATTTCGACCTCCGCGGCCAGAGCGAAACCATGAAGAAGTCCTATTTGGGGCTTCTCGGGGGTCTCGCATTTTCCATTCTGCTCGTTTACCTGCTTATCGTGGTCAACTTTCAGTCCTGGCTCGATCCGTTTCTTATCATCTCAGCGCTGCCGGCGGCGCTGGCCGGCATCGTCTGGTTTCTCTTCCTCACCAACACACGGCTCAGCGTGCCGGCGCTTACCGGGGCCATCATGTGCATGGGAGTGGCCACGGCCAACTCCATTCTGGTGGTCAGCTTTGCCCGCGAGCAGTTGGAGGTTCTGGTGGGCGATGCGCGCCGGGCGGCGCTGAATGCCGGCTTTGTGCGCCTGCGCCCGGTACTGATGACCGCCCTGGCCATGATTATCGGCATGGTGCCCATGGCGCTTGGCCTGGGCGACGGTGGCGAACAGAACGCCCCGCTCGGCCGCGCTGTGATTGGCGGGCTGCTGCTGGCCACCGTGGCCACTTTGTTTTTTGTTCCCGCATTCTTCTCTGTCGTCCACGGCTGGCTCGAAGGCCGCCGCAGATCGGCGCATGGCGCTGCACTGGCCGGGACCTTTGACGAGTTTGACGAGCTTTCGGAGTAGCTTCTCTATGACCAACGAATCCAAACCGAATCCCCAGGCGGCGCCCAGCCACGAGACGGCGCCCGAGCGGAAGCCCATTTCGCCGCGCCTTGCTTTGGCAGGCGTGGCTGTGGTTGTCCTTGTGACTGCGGCTCTGGCGGTTTTCGGGGTTCTTAGCCGCAGGTCCGCCGCAACCGTGCTGGCCGAGCGCACGCGGAGCCTGGCTGCTCCCTCGGTCATCGCCGCTCCGTCCACGCCCGGCGCTCCAGCGGATAGTTTTGTGCTCCCCGGCAACGTGACCGCCTGGACGGATTCGCCCATCTACGCGCGGACTTCCGGCTACCTGACGCGGTGGTACTTCGACATTGGCGCCAGAGTGAAGAAGGGGGCGCTGCTGGCTGAGATCGCCACTCCCGAAGTGGACCAGCAACTGGCCCAGGCCCAGGCCGACCTGAATTCCGCTCAGGCCAACGCCAACAACGCCCGCATCCAGGCTGATCGCTACACGGGACTCGTCGGTTCCAACGCCGTCTCCCGGCAGGACACCGATACGTTTGTAAATCAGGCCACGGCCGCCGCGGCAACCGTGCGCTCCGCCCAGGCCAACGTGCAGCGGCTGCGCGAGTTGCAATCCTTTGAGAAGGTCTATGCGCCCTTCGACGGGGTAATCACAGCCCGCAACGTCGATACCGGCCAGCTGATCGATCCCGGCGCGGGCAGGGAACTCTTCCACCTCCAGGCCATTCAGACCCTGCGCGTCTACGCCAACCTGCCGCAGGCTTACTCGAACAACGTGAAGCGCGGCGCGAAGATTGGCCTGACCTTCGCCGAACACTCCGGCAAAACTTACCAAGGAACCCTCGTGCGTACCGCCGACGCCATCGATCCGGCCAGCCGCACGCTGCTGGTGGAGATCGATGTGGACAATCGCGCCGGCGAGTTGCTCCCAGGTTCGCTGGCCCAGGTCCACTTCAAGACGCCGTCCGCCGGACCGGCTTTCATAGTGCCTGCCGCGGCGCTCATCTTCCGCAAGGAAGGGCTGCGCGTGGGCGTCGTGGTCAACGGGAATACTGCGCATCTGGTTCCGGTAGTGATAGGCGAGGATGACGGCGCCAACGTGCAAATCGTCTCCGGCCTCAGCGCGGCGGATCAGGTGATTCAGGATCCGCCCGATTCGCTGATTGAGGGCGAAAAACTATTTGTGGAGAGCCCCGGTACGCCCACTCCGGCGGGAGGCAAGTAGCGATGCCAGCGTTCCAGGCTCCAGAGAAGCTCGTTGCCATATCACCCGGCGGCAATAATCCGTCAGGGGGGTCCACGGATTTGAAAGGGCACGGCTTTAGCCGTGCCGCAGAAGCGCCAAGGACGGGATCGGCTTTAGCCGCTGAGCAAATTCGGGTTGGAGAGGAAACATTTCCTCAGGGGCTAAAGCCCAGATTCATATTTCGGCTGTTTGCGGCACGACTGAAGTCGTGCCCTTTCAAAGCTTCAAACATTCAAACTCTTACGGGCCTTCTTGTCCTTATTCTGTTCACCGCCTGCAAGCCCGTCGGGCCGAACTACAATCAGCCCGGCTACGAAGCCCCTCCGGCTTACAAGGAAGCAGGAGCATCCGCAGTTCTCGTCCCGCCGCCCAACCCGGCCAATGGCGGTGGCTGGCAGGCGGCCTCGCCGTCCGACAGAATGCTGCGCGGCAAATGGTGGGAGATCTACCATGATCCGCAACTGAACCAACTGGAAGAGCGCATCGCCACCAGCAATCAGAGCCTGCGCCAGGCGCTTGAGACCTATCTGGCGGCGCGCGACCAGGTAGCCGCGGCTCGCTCCGCGCTCTATCCCACGCTCTCCGCCGGGCCGTCGGTCTCGCGCAACGATATTTCGGCGAACGGGCCATCCTATTCAGCCGGCAAACCCACCACCTATACAGACCTTTCGATTGGCGGCCAGGCAAGCTGGGAGCCGGACTTCTGGGGCCGCATCCGCCGCACGGTCGAGGCCGCTCACGCCAGTTCGCAGGCCAGCGCCGCGGATTTGGCGGGCGTGGACCTGAGCCTACACGCCGAAATGGCCGCCGATTACTTCCAGCTTCGCGGCCTGGACTCCGAGATCAAGCTGCTCGACGCCACGGTCACCGACCTGGAGCGTCAGCTCGACCTGACCCAGCGCCGCCTCGAAGGCGGAGTGGCTACGGACGTGGACGTCGCCCAGGCTAAAACCCAGCTTGAAACGGTGCGCGCGCAACGGATCGACGTGGGCGTGGCGCGCGCCCAACTGGAGCACGCCATCGGCACCATCGCCAACCTGAAGCTCACCGAGTTCAGCATTCCGCCGTCGCCTCTCGATCTGGCCTTGCCCAAGGTTCCGCTCGGTGTTCCTTCGCAGTTGCTTGAGCGCCGCCCGGATATTGCCGCCGCCGAGCGCCGCGCCGCCGCCGCCAACGCCCAGATCGGCATTGCCGTCAGCGCCTTCTATCCCACCATCAATCTGAGTGGCGAGGGCGGCTTTGAGAGCCTGCACTTCGGCACCTGGATTCAGGGCCCCAGCGCGCTGTGGGCTCTGGGCGCACAGGCTACTCAACTGCTCTTCGATGCCGGCCAGCGCCACGCGCTCACCGACGAGGCCCGCCACAGCTACGAAGCCCAGGCCGCCGCCTACCGGAGCGCCATCTTTCAGGCCTTCAACGACGTCGAAGATCAGCTCTCCGGCCTGCGGATTCTGGAGCGGGAATCGGACGTGGAGCAGCGTGCGGTCGAATCGGCGCAGCATTCCGTCGATCTATCCAACCAGCGCTACCAGGGCGGCGTGACCAGCTATCTTGAAGTCCTGACCTCCGAGGGCGTGCTGCTCCAGAACCAGCGGACGGCAATCGATCTTCAGACCCGGCAATTCGTGGCCAGCGTCGGCCTGGTTCGGGCGCTCGGCGGAGGATGGGACACTCGACAGTTGCCCAAATGACGGACGCAGGAAGTAAGTATCCTCCGGCAGAGCCGGAGATTTTATGGTTGCTGGCCCGTCAAAGGGGCCCGTGTAGGAGCGCTCCATGCCGGTGGCAGCCCGTCGCCCGCGCCGTAGGCGCAGTGGTTGTCAGCCCCGCGCTTCAGCGTGGGGTTGGCGAAATCAACAATTCATACGGAGTCCCGAAGGGACGGCGTTCATGTTCCGTGCCCCTCTGACGCTTTTTCGAGCAGAATGAAAAACACGAACCGGGAGCGACTCCCGCAAAGGTCAAACCTCTACTAGCGCCCCGGCAAAGCCGGGGGTTCTCCCAATCGAATAGGGCAGGGAACTGTTCCCTCACCACAAACCAGGGAGTCTATTTCCGTATGAGAATCGGATTCTTTTGGCCGGCTGGCATAGCACTCGCGGCATTTCTGTCAACGGCCTCGGCCGCCAAGGCGCAGCAGTTGCCGCCCATCGAGCCTCCCCTCCCGCTGCCCAGCGCTCACCCCAACGCTCCCACCCTGCGCGTGACGGCCAATGAGGTGCTGGTACCCACCCTGGTTGAAAAGCGAGGCGGCGGCATTGTTTATGGCCTCAAGCCGGACGACTTTGTGCTCGAAGACAATGGCGTGCCGCAGAAGATTCGCGTGCAGGAGGAGATGGATACCGCGCCGGTTTCCCTGGTGGTGGCCGTCGAGCAGGGCGGCGTCAGCGTGCTCGAATTCGACAAGCTGGCCAAGCTCGGCCCGCTGCTCGATCTCTTCCTCGCCGACGGCAGGAGCCAGGCGGCGCTGGTGGGCTTCGACTCCCGGCCACACCTGATTCGCGACTACACGCACTCCAGCGACGAGATCAACCAGGCCCTCAAGCGCCTCGAACCCGGCAACGGCGGCGATGCGATTCTGGATACCGTCAGCTATGCCGTCGATCTGCTGGAGACCCAGCCCAAGGAGTATCGCCGCGTGCTGCTGCTCATCAGCGAGGAGCGCGACCACGGCAGCAAGCACACCCGGCCGGAGCAACTGGTGGAGAAGATAGGCCGCTCCGACGTGCTGGTGCTGAGCGTCTCGTTTTCTCCATCGCGCGCCGAACTTCTCCACGATGTCAAGGACTCGGGCGATGACCGCGCCATGAACATCGTCTCCTCCCTGGCCATGATCGTCCAGGCCTTCAAGAAAAATGTCTCCAAGGAGGTGGCCCGAATGAGCGGCGGCGAGTACGCCACCTTCACCGGCGACAAGGCCTTCGAGCAGCGAGTGGTGGATGCGGCCAAGCACGCCCGCAACCGCTATCTCATCACCTTCAGCCCCTCCGATCCCACCCCCGGCCTGCACACCATCCGCGTGCGCACCGCAGTGGACTACGGCGCGCGGGTTGTGGCGCGGGCGAATTATTGGCTGGTGCCGGAGCAGTAAATGCAATGGCCAGTTGTCAGTCGTTAGTTGTCAGATTCTTGGGCGATCATCGACTGGAATCGAATTAGGCTGCTGAAGAATCGACCAGCTTCCAGATTGCAGACAAACCACCCGCGCGAGACTGGGTGATCTGCAATTATCGGCTCATTTACTCACCCTCACATTACAGCCGCTCAGCGTGTATTCCCACACCTCGTTGTGACTTTCTCTGATGACGACGGCGTGCTGGGGCAACTCCACGCCATCCACGCCCTGGTAAGTAAAGCTGTAGATTAGCCGGTTACCCGGTTTGAGGTTCCCGTCCTCACCCATTGTCAATGAAGTCAAAAGGAACCCCTGCGGACCGGGCTCAAACGATGTAAGGATCTGGTCGGATGGATTTGCCTTCATTCCCCCTCTTTGCATGCGCATATCCGAAGCAAAATCCATCTCGATATCGGAGCCCTGCATCTTGAATCCAAGTTTGTAGCCGTGTTTCGATTGTTCGACTGAGACCAGCGTCGCGGGATTTCCAAGAATCGCCTTAGTGCTTGCCGTCAGCCAAGTGTAGAGGCTCTTCTGCACCGCATGCTTCAGCAGACCCTCAGCCATGCCGCCGTGGGGAAGCTTGGACTCTGCTTCGTCGGTAAGCCCTGATGAAACGGTAACGCTCTGTTGGGTTAAAGTCACGCGGTTTCGAATCGGCTGAATCAACTTCTCGATTTCCTCGTCTGTCCCTTCATCTCCCACGCGCGTTGTCTCCTTGAAATGCTGCTTCCAGCTGAAGTCGACCGCGCAATCGAACGACTGCAGGTTTCTGTCGAAAGGAGCATCGTATTTCTCTCGTATTTGGCTGAACAGAGCCTGATCTGTCTGTGATGTTTGAGCGTGGCAAAGCAAAGCGCAAAAGCAGAACGTGATCGACGCGTGGTGAATCTTCATCACATAATCTCCAGATCTTAGTGAGCTACGAGGCGAGTGGCGCACCCTAAGTTTTTCGGAATCTTAACCTTCCCACAAAGGCGGGTGCCCCATCCTTTCCACGGTTTCATCGTTGAAAGGGTGGGAACCACGAACCTCGATCACCGTATTCCTGATCCCCGATCCCCGTCAACTGGGCGGGCAGCCCGCATCTCGATATTGAGATGTGGGAGACGATGAGCTTCGACCGGCGATTTTTCTCGGATACTTCGGATTTTGATGATTCCCAGGTCTGAAAACCCAGACCTGGCACCCAAGTTTTGGCACAAACTGGGCAAACCGGACAAAATGCCGCGCAAAGTGTGGCATAATGTCCTTATGAGCCAAACCGCCGCAATTCCCGTCGTTTCTCCGCCGCCTTTCACCTTCGATTGGCGGGAGATCGAGCGCGGCCTGCCGCTCTCCACGCTGGAGGAGTTCTCCGCCTACTCCGGCATCGCCGTCAAGGATCTGCTGGAGGTGGTGATCCCCGCCCGCACGCTCAAGCATCGCCGCCAGCGGCACGAGCCGTTCAACCCGGATGAATCCGACAGGCTGGCCCGCGTCGCGCGGCTCTATGAACTCGCTGTCAAGGTATTCGGCGATCCGGAGAAGGCGAAGCGATGGCTGACCAAGCCCAAGCTTCGCTTCGATGAGCGTACGCCTCTCTCCATGATGCACACGGGTTTGGGCGGTCAAGGCGTGGAAGAGATGCTCTACCAGATCGATGAGGGTGCTTTCGCTTGAAGACCCTGTGGCGCATCAGCAATTACATCGATCTGGGCGGCTGGGGCGGGAGGAAGTTCTCCTCGTGTTGGACCAGTCTGGGCCGTCGTGTGGTCTACTTTGCCGAGTCGCCAACGGCTGCACTTGTTGAAACACTCGTGCATCTTGAAGTGGAGAGCGAAGACACCCCGGATTTCTACACCCTGCTCAAGATCGCCGTTCCCGATGACCTCGCCATTCAGCCGCTCGATCCGCCCGCCGGGAGCGAATGGAAGCAAAACCTGAAATTGACCCGGCGCATCGGCGATGTATGGCTTGCCTCCCTGAAAACGCCTCTTGCTCGCATCCCCTCGGCAATTGCGCCCCGCACCTGGAACTACCTCCTGAATCCCGCACATCCGGACGCAAAACAGGTGCAGGTCGCCGAGGTCATCAAGGAGCGCTTCGACAACCGGCTGTTCCGTTTCGGCGCGCGGTAAAGGGTTGTGCGGGTTTAGAAAGTGCTGGTCTGCGAGCTACTTCGTTCCGTCCCTACGGGACTGAGAGCTGATTGGACGATGCTGACCCAGGACTGCGCCCGGCTTGTCCTGGGCTAATTTCCTTCACTCCCTCCGGGAGTGGCGAACCCCTCATGGCGCAGGGCCGCCCATTCATGGTAATCTCACCTTAGACACTTGAGAGTGGACCTGAGAAGACAAGAGGAGTAACACACGCCGTGCTGGCGACTGCCAAGAAAACAACCCTGATTGAAAGCTTCCGCACCCACGAGAAGGACACCGGTTCGCCGGAGGTCCAGATTGCGATTCTGAGTGCGCGTGTTGCCGAACTGACCGAGCACTTCAAGACGCACAAGAAGGATCACGCCTCCCGGCGTGGATTGTTGCAGCTGGTCAGCAAGCGCCGCCGTCTGCTGGATTACCTGAATACGCACGATACCGATCGCTACCGCGACGTGATCGGCAAACTCGGTATCCGCAAATAGCCAGAAAGCAAACCTTGAATCCAACGTTGCCCCGGAAGCGCCCAGACCGGTTTTTGGTCACGGCCCCCGTTCCACCCAGGACCTGGGGTCATGGTGTACCTGGCGAATCGAACCCGCTGCCAGGGACTGCGCACAGCCATCGGCTGAGCGCGGCCCCGCCAACCCAGACCCGCCTGCAGGCCGGGAGAATCCGCTCCCCGCGCAATCCCCACTCTTTTGCGCGCCACCC
>Ga0326728_10022480_pt1 | contig 11698 bp, 7 predicted proteins | sample MB3enrmetagenome_FD_207602 | JGI IMG/M metagenome (GOLD analysis project Ga0326728, IMG submission 207602) | Lab enriched peat soil microbial communities from McLean, Ithaca, NY, United States - MB31MN | ecosystem: Environmental > Terrestrial > Soil > Wetlands > Peat | place: USA: New York... | reverse complement strand
GGAAAAAGGCAATCTCCAAGGTGCTTGGGTACCTCTCGATGGAGAACGGGGTGCTGCTCTTTGGCCTCTTTGCCACCGAGCTCCCGTTCATCATCGAATTTTTGATCGTGATCGACCTTGTGATTCTCATCCTGCTGACTACCATCCTCACCGTCGGGATCGACTCCACGCTCGAAGAGTACCATAACCGCCTCCACCGGTTCTACCTCTGGGAAGAGCAGGAGGATGCGCCATGATCCTTGTTGCCTTTGCACTTACCGTACTTGCAGCAATCATACTTATCGCCCTCAGCCGTACGCACGGCCAGATGAACGCCGCCGCAATAGGCCAGGCGCTGGTCTTTGCCGCGCTCGCCTTCTACATCCTCCTCTTCGTGCAGGTGCCTGTGGATACGTTCATCGTGGGCAGCGGTTACTTCTTCATCGACCACCTCGGGCTCCTCGAAGTCCTTGTCGCAACATTCATCTTCGTGCTTGCCGCCGTGTATGCCCGGGGTTACGTGGGCAACCTGCTCATAAGCCATGAACTCGAAGCAGGGAGCCTGAAACTTTTCTATGCCGCATGGTGCCTGCTCGAACTGGTCATTGTCCTTGCATTCTTCTCGGACAACCTGGCACTCTTCTGGATCTTTGCCGAGATGACCACGGTTATCTCCGCCATGCTTATCGCTATCCTCTCGGCAAAAGAGAACATCAATGCGGCGCTCAAGTACATCTTCGTTGCCTCGGTGGCGATGATCTTTGCCTTTGTGGGCCTCATCTTCCTCTATGAGATCACGCGTTCCGCGCTTGGCACCGGTACCCTCAACTGGACGGTGCTCATGGCAAACGCCTCCGCCCTCCCGCCAATGATGATGGCTGCGGCATTCCTCTTTGTCTTTATCGGGTTTGCCGCAAAGTCCGGCATCTTCCCGTTCCACACGTGGCTGCCTGAGGCCCATGCAAAGGCGCCGTCGGCCGTGAGCGCAGTCCTTTCGGGCGTGCTCCTTAACGTGGGAATCTATGGCATCATCCGGGTCTTTGCCATTGCCCACCAGACTGCTGCTGCGGCAATTGTCGTGCCGGTCATCCTTGCCTTTGGCATATTCACGATCGCGGTCGCCGCATTCTCCATGCTGCCGGAAAAGAACCTCAAGAAGCTGGTCGCCTTTTCGAGCATCGAGAACATGGGCCTCATGCTTACTGGAATCGCGGTGGCAACCCCGCTTGCGATCTTCTGGGTGCTTGTGCAGGTAATCGCCCATGCGCTCACCAAGGCCTCGCTCTTCTTCTCGGCCGGTATCCTGCACCGCCAGTACCGGAACCACCTCTCGGCCGATGCACCCGATGATATACATGATGTTTTCCGGTTCCAGCCGCTCGCCGCATGGGGGATCGTCCTTGGGGGGCTTGCGATCATCGGCATGCCGCCATTCCTGGCATTCTTCTCCAAGTTCTTTATCCTGCTCTTCCTTGGCTCGATCTCTCCGTGGGTACTTGCGCTTGTCCTGGTGCTCCTCTTTATTGCCGCCTCTGCACTCGGGTATTTCGTGATCCGCACGTTCGGGCGGACCTCTCCGCCGGGTGAACCCTGCGAGATTGTCCCCTACCATACACCGCTCTCCATGAAGGCACCGATCGTGATCCTGCTTGCGCTGGTGCTTGCCCTTGGCCTGATATTCCCGGCAGGCGGATATGCATTCATTACGCAGATTGTAACGGAGCTCGGATTCTCATGACAGGAAAAGATACCGGTGCCGCAGCCGCGGCAGCGCTGGACTTCTTTGGCAACGGAATTTCCGGCCGGCTCACATACGGCAGCGGCGGGGAATGTATCCTTGACGTGAGCGCGGACGAGTTAGACAGGGCCGTCTCCGGCTTTGCAGCCCGGAACTTTGTCCTGTCCGCACTTTTTGCTACTCCCGTGTACGGCGGGGAGGTGTACGTACTCCGGTACGTCTTTTCGCATGCCGGGAGCATCCTTGTCCTCTCCCGGGCCCTCAACGGAAAACAGGCAAAATCCATTGCCACGATCTTTCCCTCGGCCACATGGCCGGAGCGGGAGTGCAGGGATATGTACGGGATCGAATTTAACGGCGCTTTCGACACCCGGCGCCTGGTCCTGCATGAGACCTACCCGGCCGGGTTTTACCCTCTGGAAAAAACCTGCAAAAACGCACCCGTTGCCACACGGAAAACGGTCACCCCGGCCGAAGAGTACCCGTTCCGGATCGTGAGCGGTGACGGGGTGTACCAGGTGCCGGTCGGGCCGGTCCATGCCGGTATTATCGAACCGGGCCATTTCCGGTTCAGCGTGATCGGCGAGACTGTCTTCAACCTCGAAGTCCGCCTTTTCTACACCCACCGGGGCATCGAGAAACTCGCCGAAGGAAAAGATCCGGCAGCGTGCGCACGGGTCGCCGAGGCAGTAAGTGGCGACGAGTCGGCGGCAAATACAACCGGCTTCTGCATGGCAATAGAACGGCTCTCCGGGATTACCGTGCCGGACCGGGCATGGCACATCAGGACGGTTCTGTGCGAATCAGAAAGGATCTGCTCGCACCTCGGCGACCTCTCCGGCATGCTGACCGATGTGGCATTTGCTCTTGGGGCCAGCCACTTTGCCGTGCTGCGCGAGGAGTTCTTCCGCGAGCAGGAGAGCCTTTCCGGCTCCCGCTTCCTCCGGGGCATGATCCTGCCGGGAGGCGTCAGCCGGGACATTCACATCGAAACCCTTGCCCGTTACCGCGGGTTCCTTACCCGGTTTGCAAAAGAGTTCCGGGCCGGCCTTGCGATCGTGCTCTCAACACCTTCTGTTATCGACCGCTTTACGCAGACCGGAGTCATTAAAAAATCGCTCCTTGGCCCGCTCAACATCACCGGCCCGGCAGCCCGGGCCTCGGGCAGCGAGCGGGATGTCCGGGTGGACTGCCCGTACGGGATCTACGACCGCTTCGTGCCCGTAACCCACCCGTTAAGCGACGGTGATGTCCTTGCCCGGTTCACGGTCAAGGCCGCAGAGGTCCTGGACTCGCTTTCCCTGATCGAGAGGGTAATTGCGGCAATGCCGGAAGGCCAAGTCATGAGTGCTGAGCCGGTCTGCAATGGCGCTGCACTCGCGCTCGTGGAAGGCCCGCGGGGTGAAAATCTCTGCTGGGTAGAAGTCCACGAAGGTAAGATTTTCCGGTACAGGGTACGGACTGCCTCGTACTGCAACTGGCTTGCCATAGAACATGCAGCGCCGGGCAATATCATCGCCGATTTCCCGGTCATCAACAAGAGCCTGAACCTCTCGTACGCGGGAACGGACCTGTGAGGTGAGATGAGATGGTAAATGCTGTATCCTGCATGCTGGGAAAGAAAGTGACCGGCCCGCTTACGGTGCGGGACGCAGAGCTTGAACAGATCGGCCGCGAGATCAAACGCGGGATTGACGCACGGTTCGGGCGCAGCCTTGCCATCCGGGAACTGGACGCGGGCAGCGACAACGCGGCCGAGATCGAGATCAACAACTTAAGTAACGCATATTACGATGTGGAGCGCTTCGGCATCTCCTTTGTAGCCTCGCCCCGGCATGCGGACGTCCTTCTCGTGACCGGCGCCATCACCCACAACATGGTGATTGCCGCACAGAAAACGTACGACGCGATGCCCTTCCCTAAATTCGTAGTGGCCGTTGGCGACGATGCCTGCGATGGCGGGATCTACAAAGGGACATATGCCGTGCTGGGCGGTGCGGATGCACTCCTGCCAGTGGACCTCAAAATCCCGGGAAATCCCCCCACCCCGATCCAGATCCTCACGGGCCTTCTCGCCCTCATGAGGAGTGCCGGGAAAAAGGACTAAAAAACGGGGGCCGTTTCCACCAATTTCCTCATTTTGCCATCCGATTACGTCCCCTAAAAATCCGAGTTCATATATTCATCCATTTGCCAAAATACGACCAGATTGAGCCCCATATTATGCCTATAATCGGCTTATAGTGGCCATTTTCAGCCCCTTTTTCCGGGAATGAACGAAAGCCGATCCGGGCCTGAGATCGGGCAGCAAATCGCCGATACGTGAACCTTATATTTTGTCCGATTGCCAAAATACGGCTTATTCGGGCTTTTTTTAAAACGGAGACCATTACAGGCTTTTTTTGGTAGTATCAGACATTTATCGGGGCTCAATATGGGCCCGGATTGGTGGGAGGGGAGGCATGGCCGGTAAGAGGAGATACTTGGGAGGAGTGGACCTGTTTTTCCCGTTTCTTCCTTCTTCAGGTAAGTTCATCTGAAAAAGACCATGCCCCATTCCAAAAGTGTTTATACCGCCCTGAAAGATTACCAGATATCGAGTACCTCTGGTGTGTGATATGGCAGAACAGGAACCCAAACCCGTACTGGTCCGGGAACGGCTCGATGTCTGTGAGCTGGACCGGGCCCGGATGTCGCTGATGAACCCTGCGCTCATCGAGCAGAAGAAAAAGGAGCGCACGATTGATGAGAACGCAAAGCCCCTGATCGATATGGCGCTGCGGGAAGGTTTCGAGACAGTCTGGGACCGGCACGAGATGCAGCAACCGCCCTGCAAATACTGCGAAGCGGGAACCTCATGTTCGCGGTGTACCATGGGACCGTGCCGGATCATACCGCCCCACCGGATCCGGGGCGTCTGCGGGGCCGATGCAGACCTGATCGTATCCCGCAACCTCCTGGATATGATCGCAACCGGGTCTGCAGCCCATTCCGACCATGGCCGGGATATTGTTGAGACGTTGTACCTTGTCGGAACAGGAGAAACCACCGATTACGGCATTACCGACGAAGAGAAACTACGCCTCCTTGCACGGGAGTTTAGCATTGGAACAGAGAACAGAAACGCAAATGAGATCGCAGCCCTGCTCGGGCGTGCCATGCTCGAAGAATACGGCATGACCAAGAACACCCTCCAGTGCCTTGGCCGTGCTCCAAAGGCTACCCGCGAGATCTGGGATGCGGCCGGCATCTCCCCTCGGGGGATCGACCGCGAAGTTGTGGACTGCATGCACCGGGTCCAGATGGGTGTAGGTGCGGACTACACGAACATCCTGCTGCAGGGCCTGCGCTGCAGCCTCTCTGACGGCTGGGGCGGCTCGATGCTGGGAACCGATGTCTCGGATGTTCTCTTTGGGACTCCGTCCATAAGGGAATCGATGGTCAATCTCGCAGTACTCAAAAAAGATCATGTCAACATCGCTGTCCACGGCCACAACCCGGTCCTCTCCGAGATGGTGGTAAAGGCAATCGCCGATCCCGAACTCATGACGCTGGCAAAGAAAAACGGTGCACAGGGCATTAACCTGGTAGGGCTCTGCTGCACGGGAAGCGAGCTCCTGATGCGCAAGGGCGTTCCCATGTCCGGCAACCACCTCAACCAGGAGCTCGTCATCATGACCGGAGCGCTCGAAGCCATGATTGTGGATTACCAGTGCATCTTCCCCTCCCTGCCACGGACGGCAAGCTGTTTCCACACACTTGTTATCTCTACCAGTTCCAAGGCAAAAATCCCGGGCTCGTACTTCTTTGACTTTTCCTCAGACAAGGGCTTTGTGACTGCAAAGGCGATTGTCCGCATGGCCGTTGAGAATTTCAAAAATCGGAACCCGGCACGGATTAACATCCCGGGAAGCCCCATACCGCTCACCACCGGTTTCTCCAACGAGGCGATAAAAAAAGCCCTGGGAGGATCGTTCAAGCCGCTCATCGACCTCATCGCGGCCGGGAAGATCCGGGGCGCAGTCGGGATCGTGGGCTGCAACAACCCGCACGTGAAACATGATTATGGCCACGTTGAGCTCACAAAAGCGCTGATCAAAAAGAACATCCTCTGCGTTGAAACCGGCTGTGCGGCCATTGCGTCGGGAAAGGCCGGCCTCTTGATGCCCTCTGCTGCTGCCGTGGCCGGGGATGACCTGCGGGCGGTCTGCGAGTCCTTGAAAATCCCGCCCGTGCTCCATATGGGCTCCTGCGTGGACAACTCGCGCATCCTTGTGCTGGCCGCGGAGCTGGGTAATGCCCTTAACGTCCCTATCCACAAGCTGCCTATCGCCGGGGCTGCTCCAGAGTGGTACTCGCAGAAGGCCGTCTCCATTGGAGCATACTTCGTTGCCTCCGGGGTCTATACGGTGCTTGGCGTCATGCCGCATATATCCGGAAGTCCTGCCGTGGTGTCGCTCTTGACCGATGGGCTTAAGGGTGCGGTTAACGCGAACTTTGCCGTGGAACCTGACCCGGTAAAGGCCGCAGACCTCATTGCGGATCATATAGAGAAGAAACGCACCGGGCTGGGGATCTAAAAAATGCCTGACGGTGCCCGGCACAAGGAAGGAGGGATCCGGGTTGTCATTACCGGGAAAGGAGGCGTGGGAAAGACCACGCTTGCAGCGCTTCTGTCCCACCTTTTTGCACAGGAAGGAAAACGGGTCCTTGCAATCGACAGCGACCCGCAGCAGAATCTCGCAGCAACGCTCGGTATCCCAAAATCCATGGCAGAAGGGATTGTTCCGGTCTCTGAAAGCCCCGCATATCTCCGCGAGAAGGTGGGGGCAGGCTGGGATCTCTCCCCTGGCGGTCTTTTTTCCCTCAACCCCGATGTTAGCGATGTTGTCGGGCGGTTCTCGGTGACGGCAGGAAAGAACGTCCGGCTGCTGGTCATGGGCGGGGTAAAGGAGGCAGGATGTGGGTGTCTCTGTCCTGAGTACACCCTGCTTGCCGCGATACTGCGACAGATGCAGGTTTTTGACGACGATGTGGTCATCCTGGACACCGCAGCGGGCCTCGAACACTTCGGGCGGGCGATAGCTGAAGGGTTCACGAGCGCCGTGGAGGTGACCGACCCCACCTATAACTCAGTCTCCGTTGCCCGGAAATCCGCAGCGCTCGCACACCAGCTGGGGATCCAAAACGTGATCCTTGTCATCAACCGGGCAGTGGATAACAACGTTATCCATAATGTCTGTGGCGGCGAGGGGGGTTTTGCTGAATTCACGCAGACGGTTGTCCTGCCCCTCGATCCCGCGGTAAGCCAAACCGAACCTTCGGTTGCCTCCCTTGCCGAGAGCGATTCGGCATTTGTCAGCAATGTTAGGATACTTCTGGCAGCCATTGTCGGCCGGTGCGAAAAATGGTCGCCACCGGCACGATAATCCGGGAATCGTCCTCGCGCATTCATAAAACGTGGCACCCGGTATAATCAAAGGCATCTTTTTTAACCGTCACATTCGTGTGCGTGCCGCATCTCAATGAGCCCGCTTGTTTATCGTAAAAAATGGCAAATACCATGTACAGGCAAAAAGATATGGGGCCGTACCTGATGAACGATACCAATCCTTATAAATCCCCTGCGCAACGGGCAGTCTTTGCGGTCACCGGGCTCTCTGCGCGGTTTCCCGCTCCCCAAAAAATTCCTCCGGAAGCGCTCTTTGTCCTTGTATCCGGCCAGGGCATTGTGCTCCGCGATGACAGGGGTCCACAGGTCTGCTGGCAGGAAGATTCCCTGCAGGATATCAGGGATGCGGACCCGGTCGAGTACCTCGGCCACCGGGGAGAGATCCCCTGCTATGCAGCATGTCTACCCGATGATTCGGATATTCCGGGGGGCCGGCTCGTTGCCAATGTGCGCGAGCTCTACGGACTGGTACCGGACGAGGACCTGGCCCTTTCCTCGTTTGCAGTCAGGATGATTGCCTCGGCAACGTCAAGCAGCTTCTGCGGCAGGTGCGGCCATGCAACCGAGCCGGTCCGGACTGAACGGGCATGGCGGTGTCCGGCCTGCGGCCTTGTTGTATACCCCCGCATCTCCCCGGCGATCATTGTCCTTATCACGCGGGGCGAGGAGATCCTGCTCGCCCGCTCACCCCGGTTTCCTCCCAAGATGCATTCGGTCATCGCCGGTTTTGCCGAGCCGGGCGAAACGCTCGAACACGCGGTCTGCCGCGAGGTAAAAGAAGAGGTGGGCATTACGGTAAAAAATCTCCGGTATTTTGCAAGCGAACCCTGGCCCTTCCCCGATTCGCTCATGATCGCATTTACGGCTGAGCACGACACGGGAGAGATCGCTATCGACAATAACGAGATTGTCTCAGCGGGATGGTACGGGCGCAGCAACCTCCCGGGGCTCCCGGCACCCCTGAGCATTTCACGGGCCCTCATAGACCGCTGGGTCAGGGGCGACGGGTTCTGATCAGAACCCCCCGCTAAAATTATCACGTGCACTGGTGACAAGTGCTTTCCTGTTCCATACAGCTAACCCCGGGCGATATAAACATACATATAATATAAAGCCTTTAAATTCTGGTAGAGAGCAATGGTGATGAATTCTGAACCATCAGGTACAGATGCGGACATCCCTGGCGGGGAGAGCGCCATCGATATCTTCATTCTCTGCAAGGATGATCGGGATTCCCAGGATATCAGCGGGCAGCTGGCATCCCAGGGATACCGGGTCACCCTCTTTTCCGAAAGTGCGGATCTGCTCGCGGCACTTCACGAGGGAAAACCCAACCTTCTTGTCTGCGATTCCACTGATGAAGGACGGGAGGGGTGTGAGGTCTGCCACGAGATAAAGGCCGACAGCGACCTGTGGAGGATCCCGGTGCTTTTAATTACCGGGGTCGCAAGCCTTTCCGATCTCCTTTCAGTCCTTGACAGCAACGCAGACAATTTCATCGCCCGGCCGTACGATCCCCATTACCTCCTCTCCCTGATCGAGACCATGCTTTCCTCCCCGGTCGAGAAGCCGGATCCCGAGAAAATCAGAACCCAGTTCAAGATCCGGCATGAAGACCGAGATTACGTGATCACGGCGGACCGCAGGAAACTGCTGGAGTTCCTGCTCTCCTCGTTTGAGATCGCTGTCGACCGGGCGGGAGAGCTTGTCCAGGTGCACACAGCGCTGGAGAACCTCACCTCTACGCTCGAACGACGCGTTGCTGATAGTACCCGTGAGCTCTCCACTGAGACTGCCCGGCTCCAGATGCTTGTAAACGGGAAGGCCCATGAGCTTGAAGCCGCGGCAAAAGCCCTCGAAGGGCAGAAAAAGGAAGGAGCTGACCTGCGTTCACAGGTAGACGAGCGCGAAAAAACGATCGCGGGCCTGAAGGAGGAGAGCACCCGGGTCACCCAGGAACTCGAATCAACGCGTGCTCGGCTTGCGGAGGCGGAGGACACGATTCGCACGCTCGGCACCGAGAAGAACGAACTCGAAGCTGCACTCAGGGGCGATGCGGAATCGTTAAACCGCGACCTTGCTCAGACCCGAAAAGAACTCGACGATGCTAAAAAAGACATCGCCGATCTCTCAGGGCAGCGCGATGCGCTGGAAGCGCGAGTTTCTGACCTGAGCCGTGCCCGGGACGAAGACAAAAAAGCGCTCGATACATTTTCTGTGGAGGTCGGGCAGCTTAAAAGTGCCCTGGCAAGCGAGAAGAACCGGGCAGAGTCGGCAGAGGTGGAGGTCAAGTCCATCCTCCAGGAGAAGGCAAAATCCGAGCAGGATCTCCGCCAGATGGTAGAAGATATCACCGGCAGGGCGACACAGCAGTCACAGGAATGCATGAGGCTCTCCGATGCCCTTGCGGCAGAAAAGGAAGGAAGGGCGGCGATCGAGGCGCAGTGTGCGGAGCTCACCCAGGAGGCCGCAAAGAAAGAGGCCGCATTTGCCGCGGAAAAGAGTACACTTACCGAGCAGCACACAGCGCTCCAGCAGAAATACGATGCACTGACGGAATCGTTTGGTGCGGTGCGCCAGAAGTGTCAGTCCCTTGAAGCCGAACTTACCCACGCCACCGGGGAAAAGGAAGAGGCTGGGCGCAGTCTGCAGGAAATGCAGGATAAAATGCGCGGCGCGGTTGCCAGGGCAGAGAAAGAGGCACAACTCAGGACGGCAGCAGTGGCCGGTGCGGCAGAGACTGCGGCTGCAAAAGAAGCGGAGGTCCTGGCACTCAAAACCGATTACGCTGCGCTCCGTAACGAACTGGAAGAAGCCCGGGCCGACCTTGTGGCGGCCAAGCATGACCTGGATGTAGCACAGGGTACAAACAAGAATCTCAAGGACGAGCTTACCGCTGCGGCCCTTGCCGGTGCACAGGCAGATAAGCTTGCACGATCGTCTGCCTCCGAGGCAGAGCAGATCCGGGAGGAACTTGCAACCGAGAGGAGACTGCACCATGCCACCGGGGAGAATCTCTCGGAGATTGTGCAGGCAAAAGAGCAGGCCGAGCGCGAACGGGATGCAGCGAAGGAGCAGGCCGGGATACAAGAGAGGGAACTCTTCGCAAAGATCCAGGGACTTACCGAGGCACTCGACGCAGAAAGGGATGCACGCGCACGGGCAGAAGATGCCCTCGGTCAGGTCACTCCTGTCCTTGAGGTGGCAGATCGTAAGCTCAAAGCGGCAGAAGAGGAGAAAGCTGCCACCCGGATCTCCGGGGAAGAGTCCGCAGCACGCGAACGGGAGCTGCGTGCACGGATACAGGAACTCACCGATACCTTGGATAACGAACGCGAAGCACGTGTACAGGCACAGGACGAACTCAACCGAGTCAACCGGCAAAGGGAGGTTGCGGAAGAGCAGCTCAGGGCGGCAGGCGAAGACAAGATCACTGAACTGGCCCGCCGTGACGGAAGGATTACTGCACTTGAGACCGATCTCCGGGATCTCCGGGAACTGCACGCAACCGCAGAACCGGTGACCATTGATGCCCGGCACAGGGAACAGGCCGATTCACTCGAAGCGGATCTCCAAACAGCACGTGACCGGCAGCGGTCGCTCGAAGATCAGCTCCGGGCTTCTGAGCAGGAGCTGGCCGGAAGGGATGCCACCATGCAGGCCCTCTCCCGGGAGCTTGAGCAGACTACAGCGGCTCTTGCTGTTGAAAAGGAAGGGCGTCACGCAGCTGAGGAAGCATACACCGAAACAAGAAAGACTTTGGCAGAGCTCAGGAAAAAACCGCAGGTATCTTCCACCACGATAGAAGAGATTCCTCTCGCTGAACATGCACTTGCTGCGCGGCCCCCGGATCTCCCGGCAACGATCCGGATGGAAACCCATGCTCTCGCACAACAGGCGCCCGAACGGATCATCATGGCACAAAAGGCAGCATCAGAGGACGGGGAGGACAAAGAGCCGGACATCCCCCAAGTGAGGATCCGCAGTGTAGAGGACCTTTTTGAAGAGCCAACGGAGATCGGTGCAGACGAACTGCCGGATGCGGCCCGTGAATTCGCGCTTGCGGCAGAAGGGGATCTGCCCATGGAGGCAGAGGACGAGTCAGGATTCCCTCAAGACGAAGAGACGGACGTTCCGGACAGTGACGAGGAAGAGCGCGGGGACGTGCAGGGCGGACAAGAGGGCGCGGTGGCCCATGACGCCGGGATCCCGTCATTCAGCCGAGAGCAGTGGTTCAATCTTATGAAATGGGCGCATAACTCGGGAGCACTCAGCCATGAGGAGCGCCTGAGGATCGTAAAGCTTGGGCGGCTGATCCAAAAAGGCCGTATTCTGACCCGTAGGCAGGAGGCACAGCTCTCGGAACTGATGCTGCTTGCGCATGCAAAGGGTTACCACCCGCAGGAATAGAACTGCCGGGTAACTCCTTTTTCTTTTTTCATGTACCTGCCTGAGCCAAGCCCCATTGTTTTTCCTGTTTTTCCGGTGCTTGATGCCCGGGCCGGGAAACCTGCCGTGGTCAGTTCCTG
>Ga0326728_10022476_pt1 | contig 11700 bp, 13 predicted proteins | sample MB3enrmetagenome_FD_207602 | JGI IMG/M metagenome (GOLD analysis project Ga0326728, IMG submission 207602) | Lab enriched peat soil microbial communities from McLean, Ithaca, NY, United States - MB31MN | ecosystem: Environmental > Terrestrial > Soil > Wetlands > Peat | place: USA: New York... | reverse complement strand
AACGAGTCGAGGCCGCGCACGACGCGCTCCTCGAGCCGCGCGATCTCGGGCGCGGGCGCCGGCTGCGTCAGGGCGACGAAGGCGCCCGCCTCGCCGAGCGCGAGCGTCGAGACGGCGAGCGGGCCGGCGGCGAAGGGCCTTCCTTCGCGCGCCAGCTCGGCGAGCGCGCCGCTGAGGTCGGATGGGCTCGCGTCGTCGGCGAGGCGGAACGGCGCCTTGATCGTCGCGTGGAAGCCGTAGCGGCGCGGCTCGGTCGTCATCGAGCGCCAGGCCGCGGCGTCGAAGCCGTCGGGCGCGAAGCCCAGTCGCGTTTCGCCGCTCGCCGCGTCGCGGCCGACGACCGCGCTGCCGAAGCGCCACAGCGCGCTTTCCGGCGGCGGCGCGAGATAGACGGCGTAGCGCAGCGGCGTCATCGCGGGGCGGCGCTCCGCAGAACGCCGACGACCAGCTCGCCGAGGCGCGACACCGCCGCGTCGAGCGCGCCGTCATTGTCGATCGTCGCGTCGGGCTCGAAGGCGACTTCGGCGACGGCGCTGCGCTCGAGCCGTTCGCGCCGGCTCGCGCCGTCGTCGCGGCCGCGCGCGGCGAGGCGCGCCGCGAGCGTCTCCGGCCGCGCGGTGACGAGGACGACGAGGTTGGGGCGATAGAGCCGGCGCACCTCCGCGACCATGGCGCGCGAAACGTTGCAGACGACCGCGCCGCCGGCGGCGAGCCGCGCCTCGATTTCGCGCGGCACGCCGTAATGGAGCCCGTGCGCCGTCCAGGCGAGGGCGAAGCGCCCTTCGGCGCGCGCCGCCGCGAATTCCTCATCCGCCAGCGTGTCGTGATCCTCGAAAGCGTCGGCGCGGCGGGTGACGACGCGACGCGCGTAGAACACGCCGTCGCCTTCGCCGAGTCGGCCGGCCAGGCCGCGGATCAGCGCGTCCTTGCCGGCGCCGCTCGGGCCGACGACGGCGACGAACAGGCCGGTGGAGGGGAGAGCCTTGGCGAGCGCCGACATCGCCTCACGCGATCCTCTGTCCCTCGCGCCACACCGCGCGCACCACCGGCTCGCCGTAGTGGCCCCGCACCCGGACGAGGTCGGCGCGGCGGCCGACGGCGATTTCGCCGCGGTCGGAAAGGCCCGCCGCTTCAGCCGGGTTCTTGGTCACCAGGCGCACCGCGCCGGCGAGGCCGCCGACGTTCGCCGCATCGGCGAGGCGGAACGCCGCCATCAGCAGCGCCGCCGGCACGTAATCGGAGGAGAGGATGTCGAGCAGGCCCGCCTCGGCGAGCTCGCGCGCCGAGGCGTTGCCGGAATGCGAGCCGCCGCGCACGACGTTGGGCGCGCCCATCACCGTCGCCATGCCCGCCGCGCGCGAGGCGGCGGCCGCTTCGTGGGTGGTGGGAAATTCGGCGATGTGGACGCCGTCACGCTTGGCCTCTTCGACGTCCTCGAGCGTCGTGTCGTCGTGGCTGGCGAGCGTCAGGCCGCGAGACTGAGCGATCGCGACGATGTGCGGCCGATTGGCCTCGGCGCGCTCGCGCCCGACCCGCCGGCGCTCGCGCACGACCTCGGCGAGCTCGTGCTCCGACTGTCCGGTCTTGCCCTGGTAGTAGATGAAGTATTTGTCGAGGTCGCGGAACTGACGCTGGCCGGGCGTGTGGTCCATCAGCGAGACGAGCCGCGCCGGATGACGGGCGAGAAACTCCTCGAAGGATTCGACGACGTTGGGCGAGGGGATCTCGCAGCGCAGGTGGGTCTGGTGGTCGGCCCGCAGGAGGTCGGCGGCGCGCGCGCGCTCGATCGCGTCGGCCAGCGTGACGACCTGTTCGCCGGCGCCGCTGCGCCAGTCCTCGTATTCGTCCGTGCCGACGCGGAACGAATCGAACACCGTGGTGATGCCGGCGGCGGCGATCTGCGCGTCATAGGCCATCACCGCGCTGCCGGGATGCCAGAACACGCGCGGGCGCGGCATGAAATGCGCCTCGAGATGGTCGGTGTGCAGCTCGACCAGGCCCGGCAGCAGATAGTCGCCCTGGCAGTCGATCTCGCCCTTCGGGCCGCGGCCCTCGCCGATCTCGACGATGCGGCCTTGGCCGACCGCGATCCAGCCGGGGAAGACGCGGTCGGCGGCGACGATCTGGGCATTCGTCAGGACAGTGGGATCGGCGGCGTGGAACTCCATGCCTCAAGCTCCGTATTTGTCGAGGAACGCCTCGGCCGAAAGCCGACGGAAATCATCGAGCGCGGCGCGTAGCGTCGCGTGCGGCCAGTCCCACCAGGCGAGCGCGTCCATGCGCGCGCCGACGCCCTCGGGGAAGCGGGCCTTGAGCGGCCGCGCCGGCACGCCGGCGACGATCATGTAGGGCGCGACGTCGTGCGTCACCACCGCGCCGGCGCCGATCACCGCGCCGTTGCCGACCGTCACGCCGGGGACGATCGTCGCGCCATGGCCGATCCAGACGTCGTGGCCGACGGCGACGGCGTTCTCGCGCCGCCAGTCGAAGAAGTCCTCTTCGCGCTCGGCGTCGGGCCAGTAGTCGCCGGCGCGATAGGTGAAGTGGTGCAGCGTCGCGCGCCAGGTCGGATGGTTGGTGGCGTTGACGCGCACGTGCGAGGCGACGTTGACGAACTTGCCGATCCGCGCCGCCCAGGTCTCGCAATCCTGCATCAGGTAGGAATAGTCGCCGACATGGGTCTCGGTGACGACGCAGCGCTCCGAGATCTCGACGTAGCGGCCGAGCGCGCTGTCCCTGACGACCGCGGTCGGATGGACGAGCGGCGCCTCGCGGAGACGCGTGGCGGCGTTTGGAGACGTCGCGGCGGCGCTCATGCGACCTCGCGATCGGAAAAGAGCGAAACGTCGACGATCCGGTCGGCGACCCGCGCGCGCACGTCTTCGTCGTGGAAGGTGGCGAGAAAGCCGGTCCCGAGCGCCTTGCGCTCGGCGATCAGATCGATCACCGCGCCGCGATTGGCGGCGTCGAGCGAGGCGGTCGGCTCGTCGAGGATGAGCAGGCGATGGCGCCCGGCGAAGCCGCGGGCGATGTTGACGCGCTGCTGTTCGCCGCCCGAGAAGGTCGCCGGCGGCACCGACCACAGCCTTTCCGGCAGGTCGAGCCGCGCCAGCAGCGAGGCCGCCCGTTCGCGCGCGGCGGCGCGATCGAGCCCGGACTCCTGAGCCGCCGCCGCGACGACGTCGATCGCTCCGACGCGCGGGATGACGCGCAGGAACTGGCTGACGTAGCCGACGATTCGCCGCCGCGCGTCGAGAATGCCGGCCGCCCCAGCGCGCCCGACGTCGATGACGCGGTCGCCGTCGGCGAGAAGAATGCGGCCCTCGCCGACGGCATAGTTGCCGAACGCCATTTTCAGGATCGACGACTTGCCGACCCCGGAGGGGCCGCCGAGCACGACGCATTCGCCGGCCGCGACCGAGAACGAGACGCCATGAACGACCGGCAGCCGCGCGCCGCCGTGCAGGTGCAGGGTGAAGGTCTTGGCGAGGCTCTCGACCCGCAAGAGCTCGTTGGCGGCAAGCGCGTTCATGCGGCGAGCACCGAGGAGACGAGGAGCTGGGTGTAAGGCGCCTGCGGATCATCGAGCACCCGGTCGGTCAGGCCGCTCTCGATCACCTCGCCCTGCTTCATCACCAACATGCGGTGCGACAGCAGCCGCGCCACGGCGAGATCGTGGGTGACGATGATCGCAGCCAGCCCCATGTCGGCGATCAGCCCGCGCAACAGATCGAGCAGCCGCGCCTGGACCGAGACGTCGAGGCCGCCGGTCGGCTCGTCCATGAACACGAGGCGCGGGCCGGTGACGAGGTTGCGGGCGATCTGCAGCCGCTGGCGCATGCCGCCGGAATAGGTCGAGGGCGGGTCGTCGACCCGCTCGGCGGCGATTTCGACCCGCGCCAGCCAGTCGAGCGCGGCGGCGCGGATGCGGCCGTAATGGCGGCCGCCGATCGCCATCAGCCGCTCGCCGATATTGCCGCCGGCGGAGACGTTCATCCTGAGGCCACGCGACGCGTCCTGATGGACGAAGCCCCAGTCGGTGCGCATCAGCGCGCGCCGCTCCGCTTCCGAGAGCGACGACAGCGGCCGCGCCGCGCCGTCGCGCATGCGGTAGACGACCTCGCCGGAATCGGCCGCCAGCGCGCCGGCGACGAGGTTGAGCAGCGTCGTCTTGCCGGAGCCGGATTCGCCGACGATCGCCAGCGCCTCGCCCTCTTCGAGCTCGAACGCGATGTCGCGGCAGGCGACGATCGACCCGTAGCGCTTGTTGAGGCCGCGCACGGAAAGCAGCGGGGCCATCATTCCGCGGCGTCCTTGGCTTTGGCCGCGCGGCGCTTTTCGCAATAGTCGGTGTCGGAGCAGACGAACATCCTGCCGCCCTTGTCGTCGACGACGACCTCGTCGAGGAACGAATCGGTCGCGCCGCAGAATGCGCACGCGGCGTCGAACTTGGTGCGCTCGAACGGGTGGTCCTCGAAATCGAGCGAGACGACGCGCGTGTGCGGCGGGATGGCGTAGATGCGCTTCTCGCGCCCGGCGCCGAACAATTGCAGCGCCGGACAGTCGTCGAGCTTGGGATTGTCGAACTTGGGGATGGGCGACGGGTCCATGATGTAGCGGTCGGCGACGCGCGCCGGATAGGCGTAGGTCGTCGCGATATGGCCGTGGCGCGCGATGTCCTCGTACAGCTTGACGTGCATGACGCCGTATTCGGCGAGCGCATGCATGGTGCGCGTCTCGGTCTCGCGCGGCTCGAGGAAGCGCAAAGGCTCGGGGATCGGCACCTGGTAGACGAGGATCTGTTCGGCGGAGAGCGGCGTCTCGGGGACGCGGTGGCGGGTCTGGATGATCGTCGCTTCCGTCGTGTCGGTGGTCGTCGCGACGCCGGCGGTCTTGGCGAAGAAGGCGCGGATCGACACCGCGTTGGTGGTGTCGTCGGCGCCCTGGTCGATCACCTTGAGCACGTCGTCGGGGCCGATGATCGCCGCGGTGACCTGGACGCCGCCGGTGCCCCAGCCGTAGGGCATCGGCATTTCGCGCGAGGCGAACGGAACCTGGTAGCCGGGGATGGCGATCGCCTTGAGGATCGCGCGGCGGATCATCCGCTTCGTCTGCTCGTCGAGATAGGCGAAGTTGTAAGGCCGGGGATTCATTCGGCGGCCTCCGTGCGGAGATCGGACGACGGGGGACGGAGGACGGAGGACTCTTTCTTTTCCGTCCTCTGTTCTCCGTACTCTGTTCTCAGCTGGCGCAACAGCGCCAGCTCCGCCTGGAAGTCGACGTAATGGGGCAGTTTCAGGTGCTCGACGAAGCCGGTCGCCTGCACGTTGTCGCAATGGGAGAGCACGAACTCCGCGTCCTGCGCCGGGCCGATCGACTCCTCGGCGAGCTCTTCGGCGCGCAGCGCGCGATCGACCAGCGCCATCGACATCGCCTTGCGCTCGCTCTGACCGAAGACGAGGCCGTAGCCGCGGGTGAAACGCGCCGGCTCGCCGTCGCCGCCCTTGAACTGATTGACCATCTGGCATTCGGTGACGGCGATCGTCCCGAGCGGGACGGCGAAGCCGAGCTCGGCGACGAACATCTCGACCTCGACCTCGCCGAAGCGGATCTCGCCGACGAACGGATGGTTGCGGCCGTAGCCGCGCTGGGTCGAATAGCCGAGGCCGAGCAAAAAGCCCTCGTCGCCGCGCGCCAGCGTCTGCAGCCGCGCGTCGCGCGCGGCGGGGAATTCGGTCGGGTCGCGGGTGACGTCGGCGACCGGCGCGCCGTTTTCGGCCGGCGGGCTCTTCTCGATCAGGTCGTCGCCGGCGATGATGTCGACGACGCGCGGCGTCGCGGACGCGGCGTCGGCCGGGGCGGTCGCCGGCGGCGGCGGGTCGGAGGCTTCCGCGAGCGCGAAATCGATCAGCCGGTGGGTGTAGTCGAAGGTCGGTCCGAGCACCTGGCCGCCGGGCAGATCCTTGAACGTCGCCGAGACGCGGCGACGAAGCGCCATCGCCTTGGTGTCGAGCGGCTCGGCGAAGCCGAAGCGCGGCAAAGTGGTGCGATAGGCGCGGGCGAGGAAGATCGCCTCGATCAGGTCGCCGCGCGCCTGCTTGATCGCCAGCGCGGCGATCTCGCGATCGTAGAGCGAGCCTTCGCTCATCACCCGATCGACGGCGAGCGAGAGCTGTTCGTCGATCTGCCGCGTCTCGATTTCGGCGACGCCGCGGTCGCCGCGCCGCTTGTCGGCGAGCAGGGCGTGGGCGTTGGCGATCGCCCGCTCGCCGCCTTTGACCGCGACATACATCAGCGCGCTCCTTCTGCAATCGCGGCCGAGCGGGGCAGCGCGGCGAGGCGCGCGTCGGCGACGACGATCAGGTCGACGCCGAGCGGGAAGCGGGCGCGGTTGGCGGCCCATTGGGCGACGAAGTCGGTCGGCAAGGGCGAGACGGCGAGGCTCGCTTCGCCTTTGACGCCCGGACCGCTGATCAAGAGGCGCGGGCCTGCCTCGAAGGACGTCGCCTGGACGACGATCGTCGTCGAGCGGTCGGGGTATTCCGCCGTTCCCTGGGCGAAGCGCGCGAGGTCGAGGCCGCCGGCGGCGAGATCGACCAGCGCGAAGGCCGCCTTGTCGGGCTGGGCGGCGCGCGGCGCGCCGGTGTGGAAAACGAGATAGTCGCGGACCGCGGCGGGAAAGGACGGAGCGATCCACAACGGCGTCTCGAAGTCGGCGAGCGTCAACAGCGCCGCGGCGGCGGCGCGCGCGAGCGGCTCCGGCGGCGCGAGCGTTTCCCCGCAGGAGAGGAACGTCGCCGGAGCGCTCATCGCCCGCATGATGCGGCGGAACGCGGCCTGGGATTCGAGGGTCGGATCGGCGAAGGCGAGCGCGCTCATTCCGCGTCCTCGCCGCGAACGAGCGTGAAGAAGTCGACCCGCGTCGCCGCTGTCTCGGCGCGCGTCTTGGCCGCTTCGGCGGCGAGCCGCTCGGCGATTGGCGCGAGGACGATGGTTTCGACGTCGCCGCGCATCGCCGGGCGCTGCCACAACCCGTCGGCGATCGCCGCCAGCCGCGCCGTCTCGGCGTCGCGGCCGAGGATATGGGCGAAGCCGCGCTCGCCAGTCTGAAGCTCGACGACCGCGCGCGTCACTGTCGCTTCGCCGAGATTGAATGGCGCGCCGTCGCCGCCGATGCGGCCGCGCAGCATGACCAGCCCGGTTTCGACCGGCTTGAGGTCGCGCGCGCCGTGGTCCGGCCAGCGCTTGGCGATCGGCTCGGCGAGTTCGTCGCGGCGCGCGCGCGCGAAAAGCGCCATCGCGCGCCGCCGCGCCGCGATTTCGGCTGGTCCGGATTGCGGATCGGCAGTGGGGCCGCTGGCGGTCATGGCGTCCTTCTCGTCTCGTTCGATGACGGTTTTGCGTCGGTCGCGGCACCCCCGCTCGCGCCTCGGCTGGTCAACCCGCCAAGCGGCGCTGAATCATCAGCGCGCGAAGGCGATTGGCTGCGGACCCGATCGCGATCGCCGCGACGGCCGGCCCGCGGGGCGCCGCAGGTTAACAAACCGTCACCCCGCGAGACTATACCGACCGGCGCTGGTCGGAAAACTGACAGCCAGAATCGGGGACTCATCATGACGCGATCAACGCTGTTTCTCGCTGTTTCCATTGCGGGGCTCATGGCGGGCGGCGCAGCTCGGGCGGCCGATTGTCCCGAGGGCGGCGTGCGCTTCGGCGTCGAGCCCTACGAGTCGAACGAGCGCATGGCGCCGGTCTACGACGATTTCGCCAAGCTGATCGGCGACAAGCTCGGCTGCCCGGTGCAACTGTTCGTCGCCACCAGCTACACCGCCGAGATCGAGGCGATGCGCAACGACAAGCTCGAAATCGGCGAATTCGGCCCGCTCGGCTACGTGCTCGCCCATCAGGTCGCCAAGGCGGAAGCGGTCGCCACTTTCGGCGACAAGGACGGCAAGCCGTCGAGCTACTACGCTTCGATCGTCACCTGGCCGGGCTCGGGCATCGAGAAGCTCGCCGACGTCAAGGGCAAGTCCTTCGCCTATTCCGATCCGGCTTCGACCTCGGGGCACTTGTTCCCGGCCTTCGGCCTGAGCCAGAACGGCATCAACCCGGACGCCGACGTCAAGGCGATCTATGCCGGCAGCCACACCGCTTCGTTCGAGGCGCTGCGCAACCACAAGGTTCAGGCGGGCGAGCTCAACAGCGAAGAGATCGCCAGCGCCAAACTGCACAACGAGTATGACGACGCCGCCTATGTCACGCTGTGGAAGTCGGAGCCGATCCCGATCGACCCGCTGTGCATCCGCGGCGATCTCGATCCGGCGTTCAAGGCGCGCCTCGCCAAGGTCCTTTCGTCGCTCGACCTGCACGACCTGCCCGAGGCGGACCAGAAGTTCCTCGCCGCTAACGAGGACCCGGCCTTGGTGACGGTGCCGCAGACCGACAGCGCTTTCAACCAGATCCGCGATCTGGTTTCGACTCTGAAAGTCGACCTCAGCAAGCTGTGAGCGCCTTGCCCGAGGAAACGGCGCCTGGCGCCGATACACGGCTCGCCGTTCGGGGTCTGCGCATGCGCTACCCGAACGGCACGCTGGCGCTCGACGGCGTCGACCTGACGGTCAGCGCCGGAGAATTGGTGACGATCCTCGGCAGCAACGGCAGCGGCAAGACGACGCTGCTGCGCTGCGTGGCGCGGCTGCTCGACCCGACCGAAGGCGAAGTGCGGGTCGGCGGCCAGGATCTCGCGCGGCTGACCGGCGAGCCGCTGCGCGAAGCGCGGCTCGCGCTGGCGATGGTGTTCCAGCGCGCAAATCTGGTCAGGCGGCGCAGCGTGCTGGCCAATGTCGTGAGCGGAACGCTGGGGCGGCGCCGAACGCTGTGGACTACGTTCGGCGGCCTGCCGGCCGAAGAGTTGCCGATGGCGCGCGAGTTGTTGCGCAAGGTCGGCGTCGAGCAGGTCGGCGCCCAGCGCGCCGACACGCTGTCGGGCGGCCAGGCGCAGCGCGCGGCGATCGCGCGGGCGCTGGCGCAGCGCCCGAAGCTCATCCTCGCCGACGAGCCGGTGGCGAGCCTCGATCCGGAAGCCGCCGAGGAGATCATGCGCCTGCTGCGGCAGCTCGCGGTCGAAAGCGGCCTGGCGGTGCTGTGCGTGCTGCACCAGCCGGCGCTCGCTCTGCGTTATTCGCATCGCGTCGTCGGCCTGCGCGACGGCGTCGTCGCCTTCGACCTTCCCGCCGAACTCTGCGCCGACCAGCAGATTGCGCTGCTCTACAAGGACATCGCGGCATGAGCGTCGACGGAACGACACTCGACCTCGCGCCGCGATCGGCGCGCTCGGACTCGCTGGAAGAGGCGCGGCCAAGGGGCCGGCTGGGACGCCGGCTCGTCGTCGTGCTGGTCGCGCTGATCGTCGCCGGCGTGATCGCACAGGCGTTCTATGTCGTGCAGGCGCGGCCGGAAGACCTGATCACCGGCGTCAACGGCATGGCCGATCTGCTCAGGCGCGCGATGCCGCCCGCCTGGTCGGAGTCCGGCGACATCCTGTGGCCGGCGCTGGAGACGATCGACCTGGCGATCTTCGGCACGCTGTTCGGCGTGCTGATGGCGCTGCCGCTCGCGGTTCTGGCGGCGAGCAACGTCACGCCGGCGCGGCCGCTCTATTATCTCGCTCGCGGCGTCATCGCGCTCACTCGCGCGGTGCCCGATCTCGTCTGGGCGCTGCTGTTCGTCACCGCCGTCGGCCTCGGCCCGTTTCCCGGCGCGCTGGCGCTGTCCGTGCATTCGATCGGCATGCTCGGCCGGCTGTTCTCCGAGGTGATCGAGGACATGGATTTCGGGCCGGTCGAGGCGCTGACGCTCACCGGCGCGAGCCGGCTGCAGGTGTTCACGCATGCGGTCGTGCCCGGCGTGCTGCCGTCGCTGCTCGGCATCAGCCTCTACCGCTTCGACGAGAACCTGCGCTCGTCGCTGGTGCTCGGCTTCGTCGGCGCCGGCGGCATCGGCTTCCACCTGCTGACGGCGATGAACCTGTTCCAGTACCAGACGGTGTCGCTGCTGCTGGTCGCGACGTTCCTGCTGGTGATGGCGGCAGAGCGCGGCTCGGCGCTGCTGCGCCGGCAGGTCGCCTGAGCCGCCCCTCGCGCCCGCGCGCGTTTGGCGTAGGCGGCCGACAGGGGCTATGACCGGTCGGTCGCGATCGGGGAGCTCGGCCGGACGATGCCAGTCAAGGCGGCGATGTTGCGGGCGACGGGGGCCAAGCCCCCCTACGCGGTCTCGCGGCCGCTCGCCGTCGTCGACGTCGATCTCGACGGCCCCGGCCGCGGCGAAGTGCTGGTGCGCGTCGCGGCGGCCGGCCTCTGCCATTCCGACCTCTCGGTGATCGACGGCTCGCGGCCTCGGCCCACGCCGATGGTGCTCGGCCATGAAGCCGCCGGCGTCGTCGCGGCGGTCGGCGACGGGGTCGTCGATCTCGCCGTCGGCGACCACGTCGTGATGGTGTTCGTGCCGAGCTGCGGCCATTGCCTGCCGTGTGCGACCGGCCGGCCCGCCTTGTGCGAGCCGGGCGCGCGCGCCAACGGCGCGGGATCGCTGCTTTCCGGCGCGCGCCGGCTCGCCTTCGCCTGCGAGCCGGTCAATCATCACCTCGGCGTCTCCGCCTTCGCCGAATTCGCGGTCGTCGCGCAGGAATCCTGCGTCAAGGTCGACCGGACGCTTTCGTTCGAACATGCGGCTCTGTTCGGCTGCGCGGTGTTGACCGGCGTCGGCGCGGTCGTCAACACCGCGCGCGTTCCGGTCGGCGCAACGGTGGCGATCGTCGGCCTCGGCGGCGTCGGCCTCGCGGCGGTCATCGGCGCGGTCGCCGCCGGCGCGCGGCGAATCGTCGCCGTCGATCTTGCGCAGGCGAAGCTCGACCATGCGCTGCGGCTCGGCGCGACCGACGCGGTCGAGGCCGGCGCGCCCGACGCGGCGCAGCGGATCAAAGCGATCACCGGAGGCGGGGCCGAGTTCTGCATCGAGACCGCGGGCGCGACGCCGGCGCTCGAGCTCGCCTATGCCGCGACGGCGCGCGGCGGCGTCACCGTCACCGCCGGTCTGCCGCACCCCGACCGCAAGCTGTCGATCCAGGCGGTGAGTCTGGTCGCCGAAGAGCGGACGCTGAAAGGCTCCTACATCGGCTCCTGCGTGCCGCGCCGCGACCTGCCCAATTTCGTCGCCTTGTTCCAGGCCGGCCGCCTGCCGGTCGACAAGCTGCTGACCCACCGGCTGCGGCTCGACGAGATCAACGAAGGCTTCGACCGCCTGCGCGAAGGCGTCGGCGTGCGGCAGGTGGTGACGTTCGGTGATGCGCCGTAGCGGCGTTCCTTCTCCCCGCTCGCGGGGAGAAGGTTAGGATGAGGGGCCGGGAGAATTGGCCACGACGGCGGAGCCAGTCGCCCGACCTCTTGCCCCAGCCCTCTCCCCGCTTGCAGGGAGAGGGGGGCTATTACGTTGCCCCGCCGCGGTCAGACGCCCGGGGCCAGCGCCTCGGCCTGCCGCGTCGCGCCGTCACATGGGCGGCGGCCGGCCTTGGATTTGGTCATATCGTCGCCTCAAGCGGCGGCGGGCTTGCCGCGCTTGCCGGACTTGCGCGCCGGATTGGCGCCGTGGGGGGCGCACCAGCCGGGCAGGTAACTCGCCTCCTCCGACTTCGCCAGGTCGAGC
>Ga0326728_10022475_pt1 | contig 11700 bp, 11 predicted proteins | sample MB3enrmetagenome_FD_207602 | JGI IMG/M metagenome (GOLD analysis project Ga0326728, IMG submission 207602) | Lab enriched peat soil microbial communities from McLean, Ithaca, NY, United States - MB31MN | ecosystem: Environmental > Terrestrial > Soil > Wetlands > Peat | place: USA: New York... | reverse complement strand
AGTTGGGAAGAGTTTGGCATGCCGTCAACGATGTCGGCAGTCAAATAGCGCGGACCGGGAAGAATCGGCTTGAGAAATTCGTGCGGAATCTCCCAGTGTTCGACCTCTGCTTCGGTCAGAATGAAAAAGTTGTTGGCGCCGGTGGCAAGCCCGCGCTTGATGGCAAAAAGATCGCCGAGCGTCGGCTCGCCGTTCCGTTCGGCAGCCGTTCCTTCCGGAAACTGAGTCCATTTGCCCGAATGAACAAGGGCGTCGAGCGGCACGAGCGATTCATTCGTTGGAGCTTCAATCGAGCCTCCGAGCGAAAAACGAACGCGGTGCGCTGTCGGGGGGGGCGACTTCCGAAAGATCACGACCGCGGACGAGACCAGCGCATCGGTGAATTGAACATCGCTTGGGCGGAAGCGATGAATGTGAACGAGAGTGACAGACTCGGTAAGATAACGCCGCAGCGTGACGCCGTAGTTCACGTCCATGAATTCGGAAGGGATGAGCCAGGCGGCGAGTCCCCTGTCTTCCATCCAGTCATGGCAAAGAAGCAGGAAATAGCAGTAAAGCCCGGCGAGCCCGCTGATGTCGAGACTGAGCGATTCCCCGAGCCGCGTCTTGAGGCGGGCTTTCTCGGTTACCGAGAGATGATGATGCCGAACGTAAGGAGGGTTCGTAAGGACGAGCGTGAAGCGTCGATCGGGCACGGGCTGCTCTGTGAAATCTCCTTTTACCACACGCAAACCCGATGTGGACCACAGGGCGCTGGCGCTCTTTGCAAAGAGCGGGTCGAGTTCAACACCGACCGCCGATTCGACGCCATGCGGGGAAGTCTCCTGGCAAAGAGCCGAGAAAAATGAGCCGGTGCCGACCGCCGGATCAAGGAATCGTACTGGGGTTCCACCCATCTGGGCCAGCGCATACCGGGCGATGCTCCTCGCGAGTTCCGGTAGAGTCGCAAACTGCCCACACTTGTTCCGCTCGGCGGCCGTTTTCCTCGCGTCAAGCCGTTCCTGCTCATGCAGGCGTTGCTCCTCGATGCGCGGCATCTCTTCTGTTTTCATGGCTATTTCAAATGCCGAGTTGGTCCAAGTCTCCGATTCGGTGCTCCCATACTCAGTCTATGCCTTCGGCGGCTTCATATCCAAGATAGGCGGCGTCGAAATAGCCGCACAGGAGCAGGGCAAATATGACGTCTTCATCGAACGTTGCCTTGAGCTGGTTGATCTTGATAGCTTCCTCCTTGCGCCGCTTGTTGACGTTCGTGAAATCTCCGGCAGACTTGGCCTGGATGAGGACCGGCAAGTGCGGCAGTTTCGCGAGCTTGGGCTGGATAACGGCATCGATGGGGATCTTGACAGTCTTCGTGTCGGTTTTGGATGGCGTTACTAGGACATTCATGCGGAATGCGAAAGTGCCGAGATCCATCTGCGTGATTGGGACGCCGGTCATGTGCTCAACCTTCCGGTATCCGCGCTCAGTGAGGTAGTCCTCGATCAAAGCAAGCTGGCGCTTCTCTTGGGCGTTGCGAACAATGGGGTCCGCCACCGCGCCACAAAGCCGGTCGGCAACGATGGTGGATGAACGGTAGCGCTCTTCCTTTGTGGGGCGTCGCCTTTCCGCCAGCCACGGGAAAATATCCTCATCACGCATTTGCAGGAGAATCGCGGTGATCTTTTCAAGATGGGCTTGAAGCGATTCGGGAGACAGGCGCGGCGGCACCTTTCCGTCTTCCAAAGAGCCGACCAGATTCTTGGTGGAGTCCGCAAGCCCGATAAGCCGGTCACGTGCGAGCGGTGGGCACATCGACATCCTGAGCGTCTGTAGGATGGCGGGGTGGGCATGAAGTATTGAGGGCGTGATGGTCGTCAAATCCTCGGTCAAAAGGAGACCGTGCTCAACGCTTTCGACAGTCGTCTTGCGCGTGTCACGGTAGGCCTTTGGCGCGAACCGCAAGAACCATTGTTGAACTGGTCTACGGAAGCCCGCGTGTCAGCTTTCCAAAGATGCGGTTTATCGGCGTTGATGGCCATGAGCTAACTTTACCAGCCGTTGTTGAGAATGGACGGGTGACCGGTGGTCCAGGTCTGGATTTCCAGACCTGGGGATTCCAAGGATGGCTTCGTGCTATCCCATTTCTCAAGCGCGAGACCTGGGCTACCCAATTCTATCTACTCAGACCCCTGGGCCATCCGCCAATCCGGGAGTGGCCTGCACGGGCTTGGTGAATGCCTCTTCAGGCCGCTCTCCGCATGCGCAATAGGCCGGTGAGTCCAGCAATCCCAGTCCCCAGCAACAGAATCGAGGACGGCTCGGGCGTGACTTCCGAGTAGAAGCCATCGGCAAGAATCGTGTCAGCGGTCGTCGTGGGGTGCACGCCGTCCCAGAAGAGATACTGGCTGGGATCGGAGCATACCGTGGCGCCGTTGAAGCAGGGGGCCGTCACATTGGTAAGACCGTATGCCGAGGGGTCGCTCACGATGTCGGTCATAAGGTCGAAGGTGTCGAAGTAAACCGCGCCAGCGGGAAGCGAGGCCTGCAAATCGGCATTGAACGTTTCGGCATATGACGTCGCGGCGGCACTTCCGTAGAATTCCGGTGTCAGGCCCAGATTGGGAAGATTCGGAACGAGGATATGCGTCGCGCCGTCGGCTTCAAGCGAGGAGACGATAAAGTCGATGTCCTCCGCGGCCACCAGCGGCGAGCCGCCGCTAAAAAAATCATTGGCCCCGCCCCACACCACAAACAGCGAAGTAGACCTATTCAGCGTAGACAAAACCGGCCCCGATTCTTCAAACTCGGGGATCATTCCCGGCAGGCTTAAAGTGCCGGAGCTGGTCTGCGTGCCCCCGTCGCCATAGTTTCCGATGCCGGTGGTGGCTCCGCCCCAGGCAAAGTCATAAAGCGGCGCATCCAGCATCCCGGCCAGTTGCTCCACCGCGACGGGCCCATTGGAAAAGCGTCCGTCGTAATACGGCGCGGGCGGCTGGCCCGTCGCCAAGTAAAGGTTCCCGTTGTCCGAGAGGCTGTCGCCGTAGACAATCACGGACGAAAACGTACCGGCGCTGGCGATCGAGGTAAACGCCAGCAGCATGACGGCGACCGATGCTGCGAAAACTGCCATGTTGCAATATTTCACGTTGTCCTCCTTATGGGCTGGGGAAGCACAATCTGATTGGAGAAATGCAATCCGACTGGGGAAGCGCAATTTGCCTGGGGAAGTGCAATCTGCTCTTGCTATTCGAAAAGGGGCACAGGCCTTCAAAAGGGAGGGATTGCCTTTTGCTTCCTGCGGGTTGCAGAAACCTCGGCTCGTCCACTTTCAAGCGTTGCCAAAACTCTACCGCAAGCTTCCGTCTGCAGTCAACGGCATGTCCTTGGTACGATGAATCTTTGGAGCGCAAGATGGCAAGGATTCTGGACGGGGCGGCAATAGCGGCGGCAATCAAGCAGGAAGTGGCCGAGGAGGTGCGGCTGCTGGCCGGGCAGGGCATTCGGCCGGGGCTGGCGGTGGTGCTGGTGGGCAGCGTACCCGCTTCGGAGATTTATGTCCGCGGCAAGGTGCAGAGTTGCGCCGAACTGGGCATCTGCAGCGAGCTGATTACGCCGCCCGAGAGTGTGACCACAGAAGAGATGCTGGAGACGATCGCCAGCCTGAACGCGCGCGACGAGATTGACGGCATCCTGGTGCAGTTGCCGCTGCCGGCGCATGTCGATACGAAGACGCTGCTCGACTCCGTCTTGCCCGAGAAGGATGTGGACGGTTTTCATCCCGTGAATGCGGGCCGCTTGATGGCCGGGCGGCCGGCGCTTGCGCCCTGCACGCCGGCGGGTGTGATTGAGATTCTGAAGCGCAGCGGCATTCCCATCGCCGGCCGGCACGCCGTGGTGGTGGGGCGCAGCGATATTGTGGGCAAGCCGGCGGCCATGCTGCTGCTGCACCAGAACGCGACTGTGACTATTTGCCACTCCAAAACGCGAAACCTCGGGGAGGTGACCCGCCAGGCCGATATTCTGGTGGCCGCCATCGGCCGGCCGGGCTTCATTACGCCGGATATGGTCAAGCCGGGCGCGACCATCATCGACGTGGGCATGAACCGCATCACGGACCGGGCCGAGTTCGACCGCTTCTTTTTGGGCAACGCCAAGCGCGAGGCCGCCTTTGCCAAACGGGGCTCGGTGGTAGTGGGCGACGTGCATCCCGAGGCCTTTGAGCTGGCGGAGGCTTACACGCCCGTGCCCGGCGGCGTGGGTTTGCTGACGATTGCCATGCTGATGGCGAACACGGTTCGCGCCGCAAAGATGAGACGAGAATTGCCGCGGCGGGGGCTATGATGCTTTCCATGCATTGGCCACGGAGCCGTGCGAGCTGTCCCGTCGTGAAGTTCGGCCAATTATCTTTGGTTTGAGATCACAATTTGTGATTCCAAACTGGGAGGCGGAATGACCAGCAAAAGCGCTCTTGTACCCTATTCCATTGAGAGCCAAATCCATCTGGTTCGCGGCCAAAAAGTTATTCTCGACACCGACTTGGCAGCGCTCTATGGCGTAGAAGTCCGGGCGCTGAATCAGGCGGTCAAGCGGAACGAGGAGCGTTTCCCTTCGGATTTCGTCTTTCAGCTCACGGCGGAAGAGAACGAGGCTTTGAGGTCACAAACTGTGACCTCAAAGAGCAGTCGTGGTGGCCGCCGCTACGCGCCCTACGCCTTTACCGAGCACGGAGCCATCATGGCTGCCAGCGTACTCAACTCCCCGCGCGCGGTCGAGATGAGCATCTTCGTGGTTCGCGCCTTCTTGCGCCTGCGTGAGATGCTCGCCACCCACAAGGCGCTCGCCGCCAAACTTGCCGAGTTGGAGCAACGGCTGGAGACACACGACCACAAAATTGTCGAGATCGTCAAGGCCATCCATGTGCTCGCGATGCCACCGGAGAAGCCAGCCGGGCAGATCGGCTTCCGCCCCGATGCGGTCTCCAAGCCGAAGATGCTGGAGGCAAACACCGTTCGCGCCGCCAAAATGCGGCGGGGGCTGTAGATTATGCTGCGCGTCGGCCTCACCGGCGGTTTGGGCAGCGGCAAAAGCACCGTTGCGGGCTACCTGCGTGAACTCGGCGCCGAGGTGATCGAGGCCGATGAGCTGGGCCGCGCGATGATGGAGCCGGGGCAAGAGGTCTACTCCGAAATTGTGCGCGCGTTTGGGCCGGAGGCTGTCAGCCCCGATGGCCGCCTGAACCGCGCGCGTCTGGCCGAACTCGCTTTTCAGGGCGGACGCCTGAACGAGCTGAACGCGATCATCCATCCAGCAGTGATCGCCGCGCAGCGGCGCTGGATGGATTCGGTCTTTGCGCGCGATCCGGCGGCCGTGGCCGTGATCGAGTCGGCGCTGATCTTCGAGGTCGAGCGCGACGCCCGCGCCCGCGGCGAAAGGGAGACTGCGCTGGCGGATTGGCGCAGGCGCATCGATCGCGTTATCGTTGTTACCGCGCCGGACGAGCTGAAGATCGCGCGCTATGCGGATAGGATCTGCCCATCCGGCGAGGGGCGCGAGGCAGTCGAGGCCGACGCCCGCCGCCGCCTTGCCCACCAGATTCCGGATGCGGAGAAAGCCGCTCGCGCCGATTATGTACTGGAGAACACAGGAGATCCATCCGCCCTCCGCGCCCAGGTGGCCGAGCTTTGGAAGCTGCTGAAAGCGGAGAGCAACAAATCCCTGCTAAATGAGTCTTTAGAATAAGAAGTGGCAGCCGCGCCTTCCCTGCGGAACCATGGGGCGCGGCAGCCGTATAACAGTTGTCAGTGATCAGTTGTCAGTGGTTCGCGAATCTGTCTCGCGTGGTCTTTGCCGAAGAGGAACAGCTGGTGACGGACGACTCAAGGAAGGTTTTCAGGTTCAAGAGCTATGAAATCAATGCGCCGCGTTCTTCTGGTTGTTTTGCTGGTAGGCGGATTCTGGTACCTCACCACGCATCTTTCTTTCAAGCATGGCGGTCCGTCGTGGAGCCATTTCTCGCTCATTCCGGCCAAGGGTATCGGCTCCCCGCTTCAGCTCACCGAAGCCGAGGCCGCGCCCGCCTTCGATGCCGAGGAGCAAAACAATATCGCCGTTTACAAAAGGGTGCTTCCCTCGGTGGTCAACATCACCTCCACCACCCTGGTTTTCAACTTTTTTGAGGGGGTGGTTCCGCAGCACGGGCAGGGCTCCGGCTTCATCCTCAACAAGGCCGGCAACATACTCACCAACTACCATGTAGTCGAGAATGCCAACCGCGGCATCGAGGTGACGCTCAGCAACAAGCGGCGCTACACCGCCAAGGTCATAGGCACCGACCAGGTCCACGACCTGGCCTTGTTGCAGATCGAAGCGCCCAACCTGGAGCCGGTCACGCTGGCCGATTCCAGTGAACTTGCGGTCGGCCAAAAGGTCTATGCCATCGGCAATCCCTTCGGCCTTAGCGGTACCATGACCCGCGGCATCATCAGCGCGATTCGCCCGATCCGCGGGGCTGAAGGCGCGCCCATCGAAGACGCCATCCAGACCGACGCGGCCATCAACCCCGGCAACTCCGGCGGCCCGCTGCTCAATTCCCGCGGCGAGGTCATCGGCATCAACACCATGATCGCCTCGAACGGCGCTGACCAGAGCTCCGGCATCGGCTTCGCCATTCCCATCAATACAGCCAAGGCGGTGCTGGCCGACCTGAGCCGCTACGGGCGCGTCAAGAGGCCCTCGTTGGGCATCGTCTCTTACGCCATCGGCCCCGATCTGGCGCCGCAGATGGGCCTGGCCGCCGATTCCGGCGTCCTCATTCAGAAGGTCGTCCCCGGCGGAGCAGCCGAGCGCGCCGGCCTGCGCGGCGGCAAACAGCAGGCCTATGTGGGCAACACTCCCATCCTGCTCGGCGGCGACCTCATTGTGGCGGTCGACGGCCAGCAAGTCACGGATCCGCAGGAGATCAACGCCATCATCTTCAAACACCAGGCCGGCGACACCGTTACTGTCACGTTCTATCGCGGACCCAAACAGATCACGCTCAAGTTGATTCTGGGAGAAGCGCAGTAGGCAAGTATTGATCCGGCGCGGTTGGGTTGCGACAACACGAGCCGAGAGCAAACGCAGGTCGCCTTCGATTTCACTCAGCGCAGCCCTTCGACACGGTCGCCGCGGCGACCTCCGCTCCCTTTGAACAAGATACTTGGATGAGGCGGTTTGTAAACAAAATCAGCAAGTTAGCCACCGCTTCTCGGTGATAGCGAGTTGGCGGCAGTTCATTCCAGTCGTAACTCGCCGCGGAGAGTCGGGCCGCTCCTGGATTGCAGCAGCCCCCTCCGTCTGTATCTCCGTTACAGGTTGTCGATGCCCACCTTGACGGCACGATGGGGCATTTGCAGGTGCTTATCGTTCTGGGCTTCGCGGTCGAGACGGGCTCGTTTCGGCACCTCGATCAGGTCCTGGTCGTGGGCCGTCCGTTGAACTTCGTTCTGGGCGGGTTGCAATTGCCTGGGGATGGTCTGCATTCTCTATCTCTCCCTTGTGGTTGAATCTCGAACCGCTGGTTCAAAAGCAAGTTCTTCCAGGGGCTCAGAAGCCGGCCTGCGTTACGGCAACCTCCGCACGGGCCACCTGAACCCGCGCCAACTCGACCGGCTCGCCGTAATGGCCGGCAACCATTGCAGCTGCACGCGAACCGTCAAGAAGCGGCCGCACCGCAGCCAGCTTGATCGCCGATTGGGCAGCCATCTGGGCCACTTGAGCCTTGCTGGAGATGGAGTGAACCAGGGCCAAAATCGCGGTCACAATGGTTGCCACGGCCTGGATCGCAGCCGAGGCGTGCTGCTGGCTGGCCGGGTCCACGATCTTCGCCGCTTGCAGGAGCGCGGCGTTCACCTGCTGCTGGAAGGTGACAATCTGGGTCTGCATCTCGGCCAGCGTGCTTGCCCCCGGATCGGCCAGATATGCCTTGGCCTGCGCCGACAGCAGATTCGAGGCCGCGTCGAAGCCGACTGTTGCGGCGGTAAAGATCGGCGCATCCTGCGGGGCGAGCAGCACCGCAGTCGAGTCCACGGTGGCTACGGCGCTTTGTAGCGCAGGCGTCCAGTTCACAATGTCCTGGGCAACGGTCACACCCGAGCAGCCGCTAACGAACGGCAAGGGCAGCAGCAGCGCGATCAGCGCCCACGCGCCCAGCTTGGCGGTGCTCCCGGCAGACGAAGACTCGCTTCCCGGATCGCGGGCCAGAAGCCCCAGGAAAGCGGTGGCAATGGCGCTCACAAGCGAAACCACTGTGTCGGTTCCGGCCGCGCCCAGGTTAACGCCCTGCTGCGAGAGAACTCGGGCAATGGTGACTACTGCAATCAACAGCCCGGCGGTCGATGTCTTGGGGTGATTCCAGATGTTCGAGATCGGATTCATTGAGAAAGCTCCTTCTTGAAGGTTCCCTGAAAGGGTCTTGAAAGTCCGCGAGGAAATGCGCCCTCGCCCCAACGACCGGTTCAGAGTTTCCCTAAGTGAAATGGCAGCGGAAGCCGCCTTGGTTAACTTTGGTTGACTTGCATTTGGGCAGTTCAGACGTAAGCTCAGGCCCGGAGTTCCCTGCTGTCGAGCGCCGCCGTGGTTCCGGCCGGCGCTCGCAGCCGGGAGCCGCCGCGCAGACCTCGACGGCCCCGCACCCCGGCGCCATCCGCTGGGGGAAGGCGTACTCATTCGCCGGGCACGGCGCATCCATCGTTAGTCTGGCTACCTTCAAGCCTAGGCAATTCGAGGCATATCTTCGGCAAGGTGACGCAGATCGATAAGCAATTTGAAAGCAACTACTTGGAATAAGAGAAACCGCGGCCGGGCTTGACAGGAAAAGCGTTGCTCCGCTGTCCGCCCGCGCCTCAGCCCATCAGCGAAGCGCCAACTGCGGATTCAGCCCGCCCAGCCGCGCCTCGAACTGCCGGTTGAAGCGGATCAGCGCGACCCACTGGCCCTGGTCTTCCTTCTTCCATACCAGCTCCCCGCCCAGTTCCCCGGCGATGGTCTCGGGCGGCAGATCGTGATGCAAGCCGAAGAACCGCTCGTCCATTGCTTCGCTCCCAAGCCCAAAACTCGCCAGCAGCGGCGGCGGATCGTACTTGGTGGAAAACACCAGCGCCGCTGAGTATTTTTCGGGCTCTGAAGCGGCGCGGGCAATCTCGGCGGCGGTAAAGTCCTCCAGCCGGTAGACGCTGTAGGGCTTCTTCAAATAGCCAAGTTCCGGGCGGGTCAACTCATCGCTCATCGGCCAGGCTGAAAGCACGGTTGCGCCGGGATAGCGCTTGTTGAGCTGGGCAATGCCGGCCTGGTGCAGCCGGACCACATGGGCGTAAGCCAGATTGTCTTCCGGCGCAAAGCCATAGGGCGGATTGACGAACAGCCCCATAACAAACGCCATCGCGGAGAAGACCGCCAGCCCCTGCCAGTAGGGGACCCTGCGATAGAACGTTGAAACCGCGACCAGCAGCACCAGAGGGAACATGGGAAGCAAGTAGCGGGTGAGCAGCGCGCCGCCCAGAACGCTGAACAGAAGCGCGTTCACCAGCAGCAGGATATAGATGCGGTGCAGAACCGGAAGAGCGATCGCCGCGCGCTCGCCGCCCTCGACGCCGGGCCGGGGCTCCAGCAGCAGGGCCGCAATCGCCATCAGCACCGGCACAAAGAGGTTCATGTGGACGGTCAGGTGGAGGACGCGATGGCCGAAGGCGGCCAATATCCGCAACGGATCGAGCGTGGCCTGCGCGTTGTAGCGCAGGAACTCGGGATTCCCAAAGAGAAAGCCGGTCTTGGCATAGTGCCAGGCGTACCAGCCGGCCAGCGGCAGAGCGCAGCTTGAGAGCCAAGCCGCTTCGCGCCACAGGCAAAATCGCAAGGGCGGAGGAACCCGGAAGCCCTCCAGCAGGCTCACCGCGGCCAACGCCAGCGGAACGGCAATGGCCGTCTCTTTCGACAGCGCTGCGGCGGCGAACCACAGAGCGGCTGCCCAGGGCTTGCGATCACGATCTGGTAGCGAGTAAACCAGCCCCCAAAGCGTGCAGGCGGCGGCAAAAATATCGGCGTGGGCCAGCGTGCTCTGGGCAAACCAGATGGGGTAGAGTCCGGTCAAGACCACGGTCCAGAAGGCAACCGGACCCACCCCGGTCAGGCGCATGGCCAGCCGCCACACCGCCAGCAGCCCCAGCGAAGCAACCATCAGCACCGTCTCGCGCGTCACCGCGGGAGTGAAGGCGGACAGCTTCCACCACAGCGCCAGGTAGATGCTGGGCAGCGGCGGATGGGCATTGGTCAGCGTGGTAATCGGAATCAGCGATCCGGTGCGAAAGAAGTCCCAGGCCGCGGGGATGTAGTAGCCGGCCTCGTCCCAGTAGTAAGGCAGACGCAGCAGCGTAAAGTGGCTCAGATAAAGCGCCGCGAAGATGACCGGATAGATCCTCCAAAGGGGCAGGGGGGCGTCCAGCCTCGGCGCAATCAGTCTATTCAGGCGCAAGCAATCACTCCTGGGGCCGGATCGGTCCAATGACTCGAGCCCTTAGGGAAGAACAAGGCTCAGTTGACCGGACCTTGCGAAAAGTTGTGGCTCTGCGGCTCCAGGTTGAGTACGCCAAAGGCCTGCTCATACTGCGCCAGATTCTGCCCCAGCACATTCCACAGGGCCTTGGCCTGCTGCGGGCTAAGGAAGATGGCTTGATGGTTGCGGATGGTTACCTGGTCTGGGCTGGCGCTCGATGCCAGGCCGAATACCAGCAGAAAATCCCAAACGCTGACGCGCACCTGGACGCTGTTGGCATAGGACTCGCGGTAGTCGGGGCTCTGGGCAAGATTCAGTTGGGGCTGCTGCGCGGATTGACTCATGGTGACACCAGATTACTCCCGCCGGGGCGCTTCGAGTGAGACCGCCGGACGGACCGATCCAGTTGGGCGAGTGCGCGTGAGAAGTTGCCGCGAAGGGAAGGATGGCGCGTGTCTTTGGCGCCGCTTTCGCCCCGGCGAAATCCCTGTTAACATAGAAGTCACACCTGCCCGATTCGCGGGAAACCCCGAAGAGATTGCAACGAAAGAGGTTATACGTGGCCGATACCACCAAAATCGAAGACAAGCTGGAACGCAAGAAACTGAAACGCGCCGCCCGCAAGAAGGCCGCTCCCAAGGCAGAGCGCACCGGAGCGCGCGGCGAAAAGAAGAAGAAGGTCAAGAAGATGGTTCGCGGAGTCTCCAAGCGCTAACCAGCCCCAGCCGGCGGGATTCCGCAACCCAGTGAACGAGGAGAACCGCACTGGCCAGCCAACTGCTTGCCCGCAAATCGATCGACAAGCTGATCCGCGACGCGGAGGAACCCGAGCATCGGCTCAAGAAGACCCTCGGCCCCTGGTCTCTGACCGCGCTCGGCATCGGGGCCGTCATCGGCTCGGGCATCTTCACGGTCATCGGCACGGCCATCTCCGGCGAGCAGTTCGACTCGACCAGCGTGGTGAATACGCCGCTCATCCACTACGTCATTACCCACACCGCGCTGGCCGGCCGTCCCGGCGCCGGTCCGGCAATCGCGCTTTCCCTGGTGCTGGTGGCCATTGTCTGCGCCCTCACTGGCCTGTGTTACGCCGAGCTTGCCTCCATGATTCCAATCGCGGGCTCGGCCTATACCTACACCTACGCCACCATGGGCGAGCTGATCGCCTGGATCATCGGCTGGGATCTGAT
>Ga0326728_10022474_pt1 | contig 11700 bp, 8 predicted proteins | sample MB3enrmetagenome_FD_207602 | JGI IMG/M metagenome (GOLD analysis project Ga0326728, IMG submission 207602) | Lab enriched peat soil microbial communities from McLean, Ithaca, NY, United States - MB31MN | ecosystem: Environmental > Terrestrial > Soil > Wetlands > Peat | place: USA: New York... | reverse complement strand
CAAACGACAACATCGACTTCAATGTGGAAGAGGGAGAGATTGTCAGTATCATAGGGCCTAACGGAGCGGGGAAATCGACGCTCTTCAACTGCATTACCGGTTTCTACAAACCGAACAGCGGAAGGATCTTCTTTTTCGGCAAAGAGATTACCCATTACAGGGCGGATAGGATCTGCAAGATAGGGATCGCGCGGACCTTTCAGGTCGTCCAGGTGATAAGCGACATGACGGTACTGGAAAACATGACGACCGGCGCGCTGCTCCGCTACACGAAGATCAGTCGCGCAAGGGAAAAGGCGGAAGAGGTGCTGGCCTTCAGCGGCCTTATGGAAAAGAAGCACTTCCTGGGAACAGAGCTGACCATTGCGGACAAAAAGAAGTTGGAGGTGTCGATGGCCCTGGCCACGCAGCCACAACTCCTGATGCTCGACGAATCCATGGCGGGTCTCACGGTCGTGGAGCTCCGGGGGATGATCGATTTGATTAAAGGCATCAGAAAGAACGGCATGACCGTCGTCGTCGTAGAACATGTGATGGAGGCGGTCATGGAGATCTCCGACCGCGTCGTCGTCCTGAATTCCGGTAAAAAGATTATGGAAGGGGCGCCGAAAGAGGTCGTTTCCAGTCCCGAAGTGATCCAGGCCTATTTAGGGGATAACTACCATGCTGCTGTCAGTCGGTAACATGTCGGTCGGCTACAAAGGTCTTATGGCCGTGCAGGACGTCTCGTTCCATGTGGACAAAGGAGAGGTCGTCAGCCTCATCGGCTCGAACGGCGCGGGTAAATCGACTACGCTTAAAACGATTGCGGGGCTGATGCATCCTCAAAAAGGAGATATTCTGTTTGACGGCAGCCCTATCGACCATACCCCCGCCTACGACATAGTGAAGAAGAGAATATCGATGATCCCCGAAGGCAGAAGGCTTTTTGGCAGGTTATCCGTTCTGGACAACCTTCTCCTGGGCGCCTACGCCCTCGTTTCCAGGACGGAGATAGAGGAAGCCCTTGAAAACGTGTTCGCTCTTTTTCCCATACTGGAAAGCAGGAAGAGCCAGCGCGCGGACACGTTCAGCGGCGGCGAGCAGCAGCAATTGGCCATCGCACGGGGATTGATGTCCCATCCATCCTTGCTCATGCTGGACGAGCCTTCTTTGGGGCTTATGCCTAAGCTGGTCTCAGAAATCTTCGAAATTGTCGGCGAGATAGCCCGAAAAGGCGTGACCGTGCTGCTCGTCGAGCAAAACGTCTTTGAAGCGCTCCAGATATCCGACAGGGCCTATGTGCTTCAGACAGGTCGTATCGTGCTGGAAGGCAAGGGGGAGGACCTTCTCAAGTCCGATCTCGTCAGGCAAGCCTATCTCGGCATGTAGGACAACTGACGGCCCGAACTCGTCACTTTTGTCTCACCTTCTTGGGGGCGAGAGGGGAATTCTTCTGGCGGAATGCCTTTTCCATCTTGATGAGGCGCTCACCGAATTCGACGGCGTGGCCGCGCATGGCGGCGAAAGCCGCTTCTCCGTCCCCGGCGAGGACGGCCCCCACGACGGGCACGTGCCAGCCGCTCGGGTGCATTTGGCGCGGGTCCGGACTTACCGCCTCCACCACCTGTTTGGTGAGCTTCATCATGGACCTTACCAGACCTTCGAAAAACCTGTTGCCGCACATCTCCGCCAGGATGAAGTGGACCGCCGTCTTCCTGTCGACGTCGTCCATGAGCGTCGCGAGAGGAAGCTCCTCCGCGTCCAATGCCGCCTGGAGCCGGCCGGCGTACTTCGACGAGACGTTCTCCGCGGCACAGCGGGCCATCTCCGGCTCGACGAGCAGTCTCACCTCGTAGAGCTCCGGGATCGAGATCTTGTTCGCGAGGAATAGATCGAGGTAGGTATTGGCGAGCTGCTCGAAGGTGAGGTCGGTGACAAAAGCGCCGCCCGCGGACCCCTGGCGGGTGCTGACAAAACCGGAATTGCCCAGTGTCCGCAAAGCCTCGCGGATCGCCACGCGGCTGACCTCGAACTCTTCGGCGAGCTTCCGCTCGGAAGGCAGCTTCTCCCCGGTCCTGAACTGACCGAGGAGAATCGACTGCTTGAGCTGCTCGGCTACCTCTTCTGAAACCCGGGACTGTTTGATCGGTTTGAACCTGGAGCCTATCATCTCTTTTAAGGATATGACAGACCTGTTTTTATTGTCAATATCTATTCTAATAATTTAACCTTGTGCTCTATAAATTTATTGACACATGATAATATTTCATATTTAAATGTTTATACCAATTATGCCGAACAACCTTTTTTCCCGGAAGACCCCATGAACGTCGCCAACAACCTGGAGAGAGCGGCCCGCTTTTTTCCCAGCCACCCGGCCCTCAGTTTTGCCGGGCGGGAGATCGCCTATTCCCGGCTCGACGAAGAGGCAAGCCGGGTCGCATCCGCTCTCCTCGCCATGGGGCTCGCCCCCGGCGATCACGTTGCGCTTTGCGCTGCAAACTGTCCTGAATGGATCATCGCGTACTTCGGCATCCTCAAAGCGGGGACCGTGGCGGTCACGCTGTCGAGCTCCCTTTCCTTCGATGAACTCGCCCTCCTGGCGAACCACGCAAAGCCCCGCGCGGTGCTTACTGACAGGGTTTCCGACTTCAAGCGCCTGGAGGCCGCGCCATGGCTCGAACACGTGATATCTCTGCACGACGAGCCAGGTCCGGCCGGGTCGATGCATGGGGCAGCCGGCCGCATCAACGCCGTCGACCGGTCGAGAACCGACACCGCCGCCATCCTCTATACGGGAGGAACGACGGGTGTCCCCAAGGGGGTGATGCTCACCCACGAGAACGTCAACGTCTCCGCCCACAACGTGGCTTTCAGCGAGCGCTCGACGGAAAGCGACCGGGCCCTCTGTTTCCTGCCCCTCAACCACGTATTCGGACAGATGCACATCATGAACGCGACGATCCTCTCGGCCGGCTGTCTCGAGCTTTTACCCTCGTTCAACCTCGACGAGGTCCTCGATATCCTCAAAATGGGGCGCGTGACCAAGCTTTTCGCGGTCCCCACCGTCTACACGCGCCTTCTGAGCATGGCCGGTCTGCGCGAAAAGTTGGGTAAGGTGCGGTACTGCTTCTCGGCCGCCGCGAGCCTGCCCGCTGAGATCATCCATCAGTGGAAGGAGCAGACGGGCATCGACATCTCCGAGGGATACGGGATGACGGAGTCCGCTTCCGCCGTCACGTATAACCATTACTACCGCCACGTTGCCGGCTCCGTCGGGGAGACCGTCCCCGGCGTCGAAGTCCAGATCAGGGACATGTCGGGCGCCGGCCTGGGGACGGGCGAGGAAGGCGAGATCTGCATCAGGGGCCACAACATCATGAAAGGGTACCTGGACAACCCTTCCGAGACTGAAGGCGCCTTCTGGCCGGATGGATGGTACCGCTCGGGCGATGTCGGCATTCTCGATAGGGACGGGTACCTCTTCATCGTCGACCGCATCAAGGATATGATCATCACCGGCGGAGAGAACGTCTATCCCCGCGAAGTCGAGGAGGTCCTCTACACAAGGCCGGAGGTGCAGGAGGTCGCGGTAGTCGGCATTCCCGACCGGGAATGGGGGGAACGGGTCGTCGCCTTCATCGTGGCGAGGCAGGGGCACAGCCTTGATGTGCCGGCTATGAAATCTTTCCTGAAGTCCCGCCTGTCGCCTTTCAAGGTGCCGAAGGAGTATATTGTGGTGGAAGAGCTGCCCAAGAACGCCGCGGGCAAGATCCTGAAACGGGAGTTGAAAAAAGCGCGTCCGAAAGGTTAAAAAAAGCGCGTCCGAAAGAAATGGTGCGGTGTATACTAGTGCCGGCCGCCACAACAACGCGGCGAGCAGGTTATCAAACCCTCCTCTTCCTCTTGCCCGGCATCGCTGCCTTTGTACCCGGCTATTTTATGGGGAAACCTTGAGCGATCTCTTAAAACCGGGGGACGGTGGACGAAAAGGAGGAAACACATGACAAAATCTGGCGTCGTGGACCCAGGAGGAGGTATCCGCCATGAATCTTGCTCGTAACCTGGAAAGGTCGGCCCTTTTCTTTCCCGACCGTCCGGCTATCAGGGAGAATGAGCTGGAGATCACGTATCAAGAGCTTAACGCACGGGCAAGCCGGATTGCCGCGTCGCTGGTCAAGGCCGGTGTCAGGCCGGGCGATCATATCGGCCTCTGTGCCCCTAATTCAGCAGACTGGATTACCTTCTACTTCGGCGTGCTCAAGACCGGGGCGGTGGCGGTCACGTTGTCCGCCGCACTCATGGGCAGCGAGTTGACCGCGTTAGTGAGCCACGCAGGACTGCGGCTTATTTTCAGTGTGGAAGCCAAACTCAAGGAGCTGGAGCGGCTAAAGAGCGACGGTGCGCTCGAAAAGATTATTTGCCCCGGCGGTGACACGGAGCTTAGCCATCTCATGGCGGGTGGAGCGGGGGCATTCAGCGCGATCGACCGCAACCGGGTCGACACGGCGGCAATCCTCTACACCGGCGGCACAACAGGTATTCCGAAGGGCGCTATGCTGACCCACGAAGGCATCAATTATTCCAGTTACGGCATTGCCTACTACGAGCGATCGGTCGAGACCGACGTCGCCCTCTGTTTTCTCCCCTTCAACCATGTGTTCGGCCAGGTGCATATCATGAACTCGACCATCCTTACTGCCGGCTGCCTGGAGCTGCTGCCCGCCTTCGACCTGGATCACGTGCTCAGGGCGCTGCACTCCGGCCGGGTAACCAAGTTCTTCGCGGTGCCTACGGTCTATGTCCGCTTCCTCGGTCTTGACGACCTGAAGAAAAAGCTGGGGAATGTGCGCTACTCTTTCTCGGCGGCGGCGAGCATGCCCCTGGAGATCGTCAAGCAATGGAAGGAGCGTACCGGCCTCGATATATTCGAGTCGTACGGGATGACCGAGGCCATGCCCGTGACCTTTAACCATTATTATCCCGCAAAACACCGGGCCGGGTCGGTAGGAGACCCAGTCCACGGCATGGAAGTCCAGATCAGGGATGCGTCAGGAAACCTGATGGAGCAGGGGCACGACGGTGAGATCTGCATCAGGGGGCGCAGTGTGATGACCGCTTACGTGCATAACCCCGAAGCGACCCTCGGGGCCTTCTGGGAAGGCGGTTGGTTTCGGTCGGGCGATGTGGGTCTGTTCGATCCCGACGGCTACCTTTTCATAGTCGACCGGATCAAGGATCTGATCATCACGGGGGGCGAAAACGTGTACCCCCGGGAGGTGGAGGAGGCCCTCTACGCCGCGCCCGGAGTCGAAGAGTGCGCGGTAATCGGCCTTCCGGACAAGGAGTGGGGTGAGCGTGTGGTCGCCTTCATCGTCCCGAAAGCCGGCGCGTCGATCTTGCCGGAGGCGCTGAAGCTCTTTCTCAAGTCGCGCCTGTTGCCCTTCAAGGTACCCAAGGAGTATCTCCTGGTCAAAGAGCTGCCCAAAAATGCCGCAGGCAAGATCCTGAAACGGGATTTGAGAAAAGAGCGCCTGAAGGAATAGTCCCGCTAAAAGACCCTGTCCCTTCCATGCTCGATCCACGCGGGATACCACGTATAGTGCTCCTTCGAATCGGCCTGTCTCAAACCCTTATACGAAGCTTTTGCCGGCTCGATGCCCTTCTTTGTCCCGTACAGCCAGGGGTCGCGACATGAATCTCAATTCAGCAATTGACCGCATCCGTGTTTTTTGCGATTATCTGGGTGGTCTTTATCCATGTGGAAGACCTCGGCAAGAGAGGAGTGGGTCATGGAGATGATGAAAAAAAACCTGATTGTGGAGCTGAACCGCCTCTGGGAGCCTGTCAGGCCCTACCTGGCTCAACAGGTGAGCGAGTTGTACAGCCGGCATGACGGCCGTGTCCTCGAAGCAGGCCCTTTTTCCGGACTGGCACTTGAGCTGGCCCGCAGAGGCATCGGCACATCCTTTCATATAGCCGCCTTTCCCGGCGAAATCGCGGACACCTTGAAGGATGAGGCACGGGAACTCGGGCTTGTCGGCAAGGTAACCGTTGCTGAAAGCGACGAGAAGCTCAGCGGGGTTCCCACGGAAGCCTTCGATCTGGCCGTTTTCAGGGGGGCCTTCTTTTTCCCGTCCTTTTTCAAACCCGACCTGCCGGCGCTCTACCGGTCTCTGAAGGCAGGCGGCATGGCCCTGGTCGGAGGTGGGTTCGGACGCCATACCCCGGACGATGTAATAGGGGGCATCGAGAAGCGCTCGAAGGATCTCAACCAGGCCCTCGGCCGGGTCCGGATAACCGAAAGGGACCTGTGGTCGATCCTCGAGGCGGCAGAACTGAAGGAAAAGGCGATAATGATTACCGAGGGCGGCTTATGGGTCGTACTGAGAAAAGGATTCCCTCCCCGGACGTCTTCATAAGAAGCAGGGTGAGCTCGTCTCCGTCGTCACGGTAAAGTACGTCCCGGGTAAGATATTTCCCTTCATGGCGTCGACTGGCTGTTTCAGAACACGGTCCCCGGTGCGATCTTCGGGGGCACACATGCAGCACCTGCAAGTGCGGCATCCGTCTCACACCACAAAGGGTTACCATTGCCACGTGAAAGCGGGAGCACTTTACTCTTCCGGAACCTGAAGATTGTCTCCATATTTTTCTTGACGCACTATCCGCCGGCTGTTATAATCACCAATCATTAGTCTGACAAATAGATAAGTGGAAAAGAGGATAGAAGGAGCATGAAAATCGATATCTCCACCCATGTAATGCTTCCCGGGTACAAGAAGGCGCTCTATAAGTTTGGTGATAAGTTTCCTACTGAGAGAGCCGTGCAGGACAGGCGACCGGTCCTATGGGACGATGAGGCGAGAGCGGCCACGCTCGAGCCTTATGATGGCCTGGTTCAAGTACTGTCGGCAACAATGCCTCCGGTCGAGGAAATTGCCGGCCCGAAAGAGGCTGCCGATCTCGCCCGGCTATGCAATGATGAGATGGCGGAGTGGGTGGCAAAGCACCCGGAGCGTTATATCGCGGCCATAGCAAATATACCTTTAAACAATAGCGATATTGCCGTCAAGGAGGCAGAACGCGCAATAAAAGAGCTCGGCTTCAAAGGGGTCCAGATTTACACCCGGGTCAACGGCAGACCACCGAGCACCGATGCAATGATGCCCCTGTACGAGCTTATGGTAAAGTTCGACCTACCCATCTGGCTCCACCCTATGCGCAGCTCCAGCCAACCGGACTGGGCGGCTGAAGACGCCTCCTTCAACCAGTTGTTCTCTGTATACGGCTGGCCTTACGATACGACAGCGGCCATGGCCAGGCTTGTGTTTGCGGGGATTTTTGAAAAATTTCCCACGATCAAGTTCATCACCCATCACCTGGGAGGGATGGCGCCATACTTCTCGGACAGGGCTGTCGTCCATTGGGACAACGGTCTGGAGCGCCTGGGTGCGGATCATTTCCCGGGTCTTACGAAACACCCGGTTGACTATCTGCGGATGTTCTATGCAGACACCGCTCTCGGCGGGAATAGCACTCATTCTATGGAGTGCGGCCTTGCGTTTTTCGGGGAAGACCACATCCTTTTTGGAACCGATATGCCGTACGACGTGGAAAACGGCGGTGTTGCCATACGGGAGACGATCAGAGGCATAGAGCAGATGGGACTGCCTGAGGCCATAAAACAGAAGATTTACGAAGGCAACGCCCGAAGACTGCTCCATCTGTGAGGGCAGTCGATGCCTTCTTTGTTCGGAACCTGGCCGGCGCTGCGAAAAATTACACGTTCTCCATCGGGAAGCATAGAAAAGAATTTGATTCGATAAGGAGAACTTATGGATCGGAAAGAAACACCGAACGTCACCAGGTTTTGCGATGAGCTGAGGTTCAACCGTTTTCACGCGAGTTTGCTGATCCTCGGGCTGCTCACGCTCATCTTTGACGGCTATGACACGCAAATCCTCTCTTACGCAATGCCTCATATCATGAAGGAATGGCATCTTACGCCCATCCAGGCGGGCTCCATTATGTCGTACGGACTCGTGGGCCTGATGATAGGATCCACGGGTCTGGGCATACTCGCGGACAAAATCGGCAGAAAAATCCCCCTCATTATCGGCCTCTTCATCTTTTCCTTCTTCAGCGGAGGCCTCTATTGGGCGCCTAATTACGAGACTTTCTGCGTCCTCCGCTTTTTAGCGGGCCTCGGCATAGGCGGCGCCCTTACCCTGACGATCACCCTGACTTCCGAATTTGCGCCCGCAAAGATCCGCGCAAGGATGGTAGCGACCATGTTTACCGGGTTCATGATAGGCCCGGCTATCGCAGGCATGATTTCGATTATCTTTATCCCCGCGTACGGGTGGCGGATCGTGCTTTTCTTTGCGCTCATACCGCTCCTCTTCATCCCTGTGCTCTATTTCTTTATGCCTGAATCGGTACGTTTTCTCGCCGATAAAGGCAAATATGACAGGGCCATAAAAGAGCTCAGGAAGATGGAGAGGGCCTCAAAAACGAAACCGCGTGAATGGACCAAAGAAAGCTTTTCCCTGCCCGTTGTTCATACGGGGGGCGGCTTGAAGCAGCTCTTCACCACAAAGCTTGCCGTCATGACCATTCTTATCTGGTTCGTCTACTTTCTCAACCTTCTCTGCATCTATGGTCTCACCTCATGGTTACCGACGCTGCTGGTGAAATCGGGTATCTCCATGGTCAGGAGCTACGGTTACACGCTGCTCAATCACGTCGGTGGCGCAATCGGCGCCATTGTCATCGGCACCCTCATGGATCGGATAGGCAGAAAATCGGCGCTTGGAGTTTCGTATATTTTCGCCGGGATCACTGTGTGGGCCTTTGGCCTTCTCACCGCTAACCCCACGGCGCTCTATATAGTCGGCGCACTCACCGGCTTCTTCGTCATCGGCAACCAGGGGGCGCAGCACGCGGTGACAGGAGAGATCTATCCCACCCACGTCCGTTCGACCGCTGTTGGATGGGCGCTTACCATGGGACGATTCGGGGCAGTCTGCGGTCCCCTCGTCGGTGGACTCCTGCAGTCGATGGGTTTCTCTTTCAGCCAGTACTTCGCGATATTCTCAATTCCTTGCTTCCTGTGCGCGATCTTCGTGTTCCTTTACCGCATCAATGTAAAGGGTGAAGCCCTGGAGACGGTTGAAATGAAACTGATAGGGACGGAATAGAAGCACTGGATTTCACCGGATCTCTTTAGATCCGGCTCAACCGACGGGGTGCTTATGCGGAACGCCACACTTTCTGCCGGTATTTCCTGATGGCTGCACGATCGAGAAGCACGGAGGGTTGCCGCGGATTATGACGCGATTACGGCATTGACTTTCTTATTGACATCTCGTAATTTCACGACGAGACGTCATCTATATCACACAGAGGGGGAAATGAGAGATGAAGAATATGTATCCACTGAAGATTGACGCGTATGCTCACATTGCACCGCAGAAGTATAGGGAGACCCTTGCAAAGCTTGCTCCGAACCATTGTGCCTATATGCTCGATCCGTTCCCGCCTCTTTATGATCTGGAAGAGCGGTTTCGCATTATGGACCGGTACGAAGGTGTGGTGCAGGTACTCACGCCGTCCTGGCCGGCCGTTGAGGTCGCGTCGCCCGAAAAGTCACTTGACCTGGCCAAACTGACAAACGATGAAATGGCCAAACTGGTCGCCAGGTACCCGGATAGATTCCCCGCGGCAATCGGTTGCCTGCCCATGAATGACATAGACGCGGCCTTAAAGGAAACGGACAGGGTGATAAACGATCTCAGGTTCAGGGGGGTTCTGATATGTACGCCGATCAACGACAGGCCCCTCGATTCACCTGAATTCATGCCGCTTTATGAAATGATGGCGCATTACAACCTTCCTCTACTGATACACCCCGTAAGGTTGCCGGAATACCCGGATTACAGGACTGAAACAGAGTCGAGACACAGGGCCTACATGACCTTCGGCTGGCCATATGAGACCACTATGGCTATGACCCGCCTCGTGTTCAGCGGTGTGTTCGAAAAATACCCAAACCTTAAGTTCGTGACCCACCATTGCGGCGGCATGGTCCCTTATCTTGAGGAAAGGATAAAACAGTTTATGGACATCGGCGAGATGCGACGGGGCGAGATCGGCCGCGAAGTCCTGCTGACCAAAGCACCGATCGACTACTACAAGATGTTCTACAACGATACGGCCCTTTATGGTAACACGGCCGCGCTCATGTGCGGCTACTCCTTCTGCGGCGCGGATCATATGCTTTTTGCAGTCGATTTTCCTCTTGGCGACATGGAGTTTGGCAACAGGAACTACCGCCAGACAATCAACGCCATAGAGAACATGCAAATCAGTGAGGAAGACCGGAAGAAAATATACGAGGACAACGCGAGAAAACTATATAGACTGCCGATCTGAAACAACGGCGAGGGCCGGCGCCGGCGCTCGGCGCCGCCAAAAAACTCTCTTCTTTCACGGGCAGATTACCGTGCATCTCGGCCCTTGAAGGCTTTCCGGTTCAGGGATGTGATAATGAATCTGCCGCGCGCAGTTGTACCCTCTTTTGACTGTGCTTTCCATTTGCGCAGCATACAAAGATCCCCTGTAGCACGCAACAGGGAACTCTCAAATTAGTGAAGGAGTGTGCCATGAAAAGACAAGGATTGGTGTGCGTGGTTCTGGCGGTTGTCGGTCTTCTCTCTCTCGCTTCATCTTCTTTTGCAACGGGCACTACAATCAGGATAGGATTTGTCGATACCTATACCGGGCCTGCATCCAACTATACCATTGACGTCCTCGACGGGTTCAAGCTGGCCGTGGAGAAGATCAATGCGAACGGCGGCGTACTCGGGAAGAAGATCGAGTACACCACGAGGGACGACAAGTTTAAGCCTGACATTGGTCTTGCAATGGCTAAGGAACTCACCCTCAGAGAGCATGTGGATATCCTCGCGGGTACGGTTAACAGCGCCACCGCCCTTGCCGTATCGGACTTTGCAAAAAAGGAAAGGATACCCTTGTTTGTCACCCAATCGAAGAGCGAAAAGATCATCGGTGAAAAGGGACACCGTTATGTCTTCAATATGAACGAGAACACAGAAATGGCGGGGAGGGCGGAAGCTTTTATTCTTGCCAAGAAGCCCTTTGTAAAATACTGGATTGCAGGCGATGATTATGAGTACGGACATGCCCTTGCAGAGGGATTATGGAACAGCCTGAAGCGGCTGAATCCAAAGGTACAGAAGGTCGGTGAGTCATGGTGGAAGGTCGGTGAGGCCGATTTTATACCCTATATCACCCAGATTATGGCCGCCAAACCTGAGGTTATCGTCGTCGCAACGGGCGGCTCCAGCATGATCAACTTCCAGAAGGCGGCAAAGGCAACAGGGCTGGCCCAGAGGATCCCCTTATACCAGCACACAGCCATCGAGCTTGGAACACTCCAGCCCCAGGGCAGGGATGCGCCCGAAGGTGTTTGCGGAACCTGCGTTTATCTCTTCAACTTTCCAGATTCCCCCGCAAACAGGGCGTTTGTTGAAGAATTCAGAGAAGCTTACAAGAGATACCCGAAACACACCGCATTGATCGGTTACATGACGGCCCAATTTATTGCAGAGGGTTTCAGAAAGGCGGGCAAAGTCGACAGAGAGGCGTTGATCAAGGCAATTGAAGGCATGACCCTCGACAGCCCTGTAGGCC
>Ga0326728_10022473_pt1 | contig 11700 bp, 10 predicted proteins | sample MB3enrmetagenome_FD_207602 | JGI IMG/M metagenome (GOLD analysis project Ga0326728, IMG submission 207602) | Lab enriched peat soil microbial communities from McLean, Ithaca, NY, United States - MB31MN | ecosystem: Environmental > Terrestrial > Soil > Wetlands > Peat | place: USA: New York... | reverse complement strand
AGATAATTACACTCGTGACAGCGCCGGGCAAGCCATGTTCGATGTGACCATTATACAGCTTATTGCCGCCGTCCGGCGAAATTTCCATATAAACAGGATGCTGAATAAGTGTCTCTTGGTGGGGAAAGAGCCTCAAAAGTACGGATAATTTCCTGATCCGGCCCTATCCCGGCGCAGGCTGGGGCCAGAAAGAGGACCTGGACCCCGGACAGGAACCTTCCGGGGTGACGAGGACCCCGGTTTTCGGACTGAACACTTCCGTGACAAGCTTCACCGGGGTGATGGCTCACTGGATTCTTACTGTAAAGCGGGAAATTCAATTCTTTTTCAGCATCCTGATAGAGCCGATCGATTCCAACAGTTCTTTGGCAACTGGCGGTTCTCCCTCAGATGGTTTGCCATAGACCGCCCGCCATGCTATAAACGTTCGTATTTCGATCAAGATTTATATCGCGCATAAAACGATATCCGGTATATCAACGGCTTACCACGTCCAGGGGATGGCCTGTGAAAACTCGATTTCTTTTTCTCTCATTGGCGATAGCTGCGGCTCTTTTAATTCCGGCATCGCAAACCATTGGCGCAGGCGGAAGCACCCATTCCGTTTCACCCGTAGATCGCATCTCCATTGACCAGCCCCGATCCTCCGGACAGTGGAAAGCCCATGAGCTTACCGTCAATTACAGCTATTCCAAAGATCAGGGACAAATAGACCTGTCGGGCAACATTGTGTTCGCTAATTTTCTCGTGCTGGGCTACGCGCGTCTGCAGGATTTTCGTCTCGGCGTGATATTTCTGGATGCAAACGGCAAGGTCATCGAAGAAACCGGCCTGGCAACGAATCGCGGCGCCTTCGATCCCATCCCTTTTAAGCGCCGCGTAAGTCTGCCCCCGAACGCCGCTTCCATGGCCTTCAGCTACCAGGGGGATGGCATCGAGAGTGGAATGGCCTCCGGCCGCACTTCTTTTTCATTCTCCCCCGTGCGCTGACATCACCTAACGGACCGTACCCCACTGCTCTTTGCGTTGAGCGATACGATCTCCATCCTGCGGTAACAGTCAACGGCGTGATCGTTCACCATTCCGGTGGCCTGCATGTGGGCGTAAATTATCGTCGGTCCTACGAAGCGGAAGCCCCTCTTGCGCAAAGCCTTGCCGATCGTTTCGGATACGGAACTTTTCGATGCATAATCCTCCAATTTCCGAACCGTATTCAAGACAGGCTCATTATCGATAAAGCTCCAGATATAGGCATCGAAGCTTCCGAATTCTTCCTGAATCTCCAGGAACTTCCCGGCGTTATTCACAGCGGCAAGAATTTTTGCACGGTTGCGGATAATCCCCGGATTTGCAAGAAGTTCCTCAATCTTCGCTTCGTCATAGCGGGCAATCTTGGCGGGATCGAACAGATCGAAGGCAGCGCGGAAGCTGCTCCTTCTCTGCAGAATGGTGTACCAACTCAGTCCCGCCTGAAAGGCCTCCAGAATGAGAAACTCGAATAAACGCCGGTCGTCATGAACCGGAACACCCCATTCCCGATCATGGTACTCCACGTAACCGGGTTTGCTCAGGTCTACCCATGGGCATCTTTTTACAGGTTCACTCATTGCCGCCCCTGATTGTGGGCTGAAACAGTAACGTCGAACGCAATAAAGACACTAACCTTTCTACTTTCGAAAAATCCGGAGCAGGATTGAGACCACCAGGCTTATGAGAATCATGGAGGTGATCGGGATGTAGATTTTAACACTGGGTTTGTTGATAAGGATGTCTCCGGGAAGCCGCCCCAGGGGGAATTTCCCGAGCCACGGCCAGAGCAGACCGATTACCAGAACAGCAGCACCAACGACAATAAGGATTTTCTGCATAAAGGCCGCCAATCAGGAACCTTCAACTCCAAAAAGATAAGATCTCCGGTAGTGAAGGTAGTGTTCCGACAGAAAGTTCAAAGGTTTTTTGGCAGCATTGAAGTAATCATGCAGCAGGCCGAAAACTTCGGAGAGGCCTGCCTCCTTTGCCGCCGGATGTTCTGCCGCCGATTCGTAAAACTTTTTTCCTTCCCTTTCATATTCATCCATGGTGTGCCCAAACTGCCCCGGAAACCTCGGTCTCAGCTCACCGCTTGCCGGATAATGCATCGAGGAATGAGCAAACTCAGGGAATATTCCCACGGTAAACAGGCAAACATCGCCAATCCTCCTGTAGATTCCGAGTCTTTGCCCCTCATCCACCCATTCAGCGTATTTTTTCAGGCTGTCGATATTGAGATCGCTATACCTGATGGTACGCCAAATACCTCTCCGTACCGGATAAGAGATGCTGTAGCTCTCGACCCTGGTGAAAGAAGCGAGCATACCGGAAAGGTAGATCAATACCGAATTTCGCGACAGAAATTCGAAAACCTCTCCCATGTCGAATACAGGGACCTTTTCCCGTCCGCTCCTCTCGATCGTATAGGCAGCTTCTTTAAGCTGCCGACGGGTCTTTCGCAATAGAATTTCAAAGTAGAGCTGCGGCGATATTCTCAAGAATGATTCCTCATCATCCATTACCCTTGAAAAGACCCTGTCATCTCCAATAAGAGCGTCACGGAAAGCCTCATCTTCGCCAATAAGCAGCCTCAGCTTGCCTTTTCGTTCGCTTTTAACGGGGACAACCTCCGCCAGAAAGCTAAGGTCGGAGTCAGATAGCGTTATGTCTCTATTTTCCATTGGACCATCTACCACATTGTCAACTTAGTTGTTACATACTCCTGCGGATTTCAACCCATTGTAGATTTTAACGAACCCGGGACATGCAGGAAAGCATTTGCAGTAGCTATATTTTTTGCATAAAAGAGATGTCTGTTGTCCATAAAGGCCGAGGAGAAGTTCCCATGATCCAGAACGAGCCTGTTGCCATTCCTGTTTCCGAGAGCACGAAAGTCTCGGGCGTTCTCTCCGTTCCGGACGCCCGCCCGAAGGATACCGGAGTAATCATTGCACACGGCGCCGGAAACGATATGAATCAACCAATGCTGGCATCGTTGGCTGAAGGTCTTGCCAACGCAGGGTATCCCGCCCTCCGTTTCAATTTCCTTTACCGGGAAATGGGTAAAAAGGTCCCCGACGGTCAGGCCCAGCTTTACGCTGCATGGCAGGGAGCATATCGCTTTCTGGCCGAGCACCCCGTCTGTCGACCAATGCACATAATGGCGGCGGGCAAATCTTTGGGGGGAAGGATTGCATCCCAAATGGCGGCAGAAGGAATGCTCGCCGCCGAAGGGCTGATTTTTCTCGGATATCCGCTCCATGCACCGGGAAGGAAGGAACGGCTCCAGGACGGTCATCTATACAAGATTTCCAGGCCGATGCTTTTTTTCGCGGGATCGAGGGACCCGCTTTGCGATCTGCACCTGCTGAGACAAGTGCTTTCAAAGCTGAATGCACCGTGGGAATTGGAAGTTATCGAAGGCGGCGATCACTCATTTCACCTGCCGAAGTCTCATCCAATGGATCCAACCGAAGTTTATGAGCGGATCGTTTCCAGGACCCTCGACTGGTTGAAGATGGGATAAAGCTTTAGCATTCCGCTTCTGAATTCATCGCAGAGGCCGCCGGATACCATGTGGCGAAACATAGATCCTTGCGGACTCACTCCGTAAATGGTTCCGTCGCGCAGGAAGATACCCAGCAACTCCTTGCCTATTGCAAGTCTTTTGGCGGCGTGAGTTTCGGCTCCCGATAACACCTCGGCTATCCGGAATTTCCGTGTCTCGATATCATGCTCTTCGGCGAGATTGAGCACTTCCTGCCAGCCCGCCGGGTCAAGCGACTTAAAAAAGTTCAGCATTCTCCCGAGCCTCAACAGTGTTATCGAATCTTTCCTTGTAGTAGAATCCGATAGGGGAAGGGCCGTCGATCGATATTGAGACAGCGCAGGCGGGAGCAGGTCTTTGGCGGCGCATTTTTTGAAGTCGGCGCTTCCCGGGGACGGGTAGAATACGGACACGCCTGCAATCGCACTTTTGTCGGACAGGAAGAGCAGGTCCGCAACGGAATCTTTGGGGTCCTGCCCCGGCGCGCCTACAATGATATACGCGACAGCCTCGAGACCATATTTTTGCGCCCACAGGAGAGATCTTTCAAACTCCGCGCGCACGTCGGGACGCCTGAATTTCCTCAATTGTTCGCGGGAGGTAGTACAAAGGGAAAGATTAAGAGCGGTGAAACCGGCTGCCTTCATTGCGCAGATAACTTCCTCATTCAAAGTGGGAGGAAAAAGGCCGTTCATGGCTCTCAACTCGAGACCGCACCCCTTGAACTGCCGCTCCATTTCGTTGAGAAGATCGAGAAACCATTCCCTCCGGCACGAAATGTTTTCATCTTCGAAATCGATGAAACGCGCCCCGATGCCGAAGACCGCATGTTTAATCTCTTCAATGACCCTGGGCACGCTCTTCATGCGGAAACTGCACCACGAAGAACACCCGATCGAACAGTAGCTACAGGTCAGAGGGCAACCTCTACCGGCCGCAATTACAGCGCATGGTCTTTTGCTTCGCCTGTAAAAACTTTTGTCGATAAGATCTATTGCCGGAAAAGGGACATCCTCGAGGTCCGTCAAAACCGCGGGAGGTCTGACAAAAAACTTCCCGCCGGAAGTTCTAAACCCTATCCCCGGAACGGATTCCAACGGGACCCCACCCCGAATTGCACGGGCGAGAAGCATCATGGAGATTTCACCCTCGCCCCGGATGATGAAATCCACACAATCGTGCCTTAATACCTCTTCGGGCATCTCCGTCGGATGATGTCCGCCGAGCACGGTCAGGGTCTTCGGGCATAACCCTTTCACCATTTCCGCGGCCCGCAGGGCTTCTGCGCCGTATGCGGTGAAAAGCGACGAGATCCCGGCCAGGAATGCGCCGGAGTTTCGGATTCTCTCGCCGATAGCCTTTTCGGAAAATCCGAACCGCCTGAAATCATGGAACAGGGAGAAAGGTGAAATATCGGGTCCTGAATAAAAATCCCGCAGGAACGACATTTCCGGAGGAAGATCCTCCTTTTTCGTCCGGGTCGAAGCAAGAGCGTCCAGGATTTCGACCGAATAGCCCGCGCTGATCAGCGGCGAAGCGATACAGGCAAGCCCGTAAGGGATGGTCCTTTTTGCAGTTAAATAGAAATCCCGAATCGGGGGCTGAATTAAGAGAATATCGGGCATAACGGGATCGGAGGATCAATAAGGGCAGACAGCAGCCGCACTTCTCTTGCGGCTCGCCCTGGTTAGAAAAAATCGCACGCGAAGGCGCCATTCGGCGTTGCGATGCCTTTCCCGGTTCTTCTGAAAGGCATGAAGCACCAGGATTTTCCTCCCAGGCTGCACCGCCGCCGGCGCGCGATGAGAAACAAGAAATTTACTATAGAGTCAACTTTTGGCGGGCGCAAGTCTTTTTGAGCCGCACCGTTTTGTCCAGTATGGGCGGTTTTGCAGCGGCATCGGGTATTGACAAGGGTTCATGGAGCCGACGATCATGAACCTGGCCGGGTAAGTCAGGAACAAAAAGGCATGGGTTGCAAGTTGTCCTGCTGGAAATGCCTTTGGAATATCGAATGGTTATGTTATCTGGAGAGTCGTGTGCGTCAAGTTCTGCATATTCGATCAGGGCATACGGGTTCCGATTTTTTGTTTTTAAACCTGCACTAACGGACCAACCCAGCGGAGGGCCGCAGGAGCGGGATCCCCACGTAACCCGGCAGAGGCGGCCCGGAGCGGTCAGGCCCCCGAACTTATCGCAAGTCCGAGTTTCTTATGTTCTTTGAGTAAATCCATATTCAGGTAACGGCTTGCCTTTAACCAACTCTCATGAGTCTCTACCGCAAGTGCCCGGACCAACCTGAGCCAGCTTGCCGTATTTGGAAAAATCCGCACCACGCGGGTTCTGCGCTTGATCTCCTCGTTTAATGCTCGAGCATGTTAGTTGATTTCATATGCATGCGTCAGCTTTCCTCTGGCCCGTTAGTACGGCATCATTTTTGGAGTGATCCCCTTCTACAGCAAGGGGTTTGGCAGCGGACAGTCAAGAGCACAGGGAGTGGTGCGCCCTGCGAAAGCTAAAGGGAGTCTATTCTCCCCTAGGAATCATGCTCAGACAATAACCGGCGGTATTTCGAGTGAATTTCGGTCGTAAAACTACGCTTTGGCGCCTATCGTTACACATTTGGGCAGTCTAGACACGGTTGACTCCTTATTAATAGTGACTAGTTTTGCCCCATTCGAAATCCTTTCGGACGGTCAGACGGTAAGAGTAGGTCGGCTGTGCCGGATTAATCTCGCGATCTGAGAAATTGATCGGTCCCGGGTGAAGTAGAACCTCTTTTTTGAATTATCCTCATAAAGATTTGAAGGCCGATTTCATTCTGTCCAACCCTCATTTGCTACTGTGCGATTGGCCGAGGCGGCAGGTCTCCTTAGGCCAAGGGCCGAAGCGCCGCGCCAGGTGAGCCCATAATTGCACAAGCTATCAAGCATGACAGACCAGCTCTGGTCGAAGTCATTGTCAGCCGACAGGAGCTCTCCATGCCACCGGCGATTACGCTCGAGCAGGCCAATGGTTTCAGCCTCTTCATGCTCAGGGTGGTTCTCGCCGTGCGCGGCGGCGAACTCATCGATTTGGCTGATGTAAATCTCTTCCGCTAGAGCCACGGATCGATTCCATCTGAGTCCTTGACGAGTGCCCGGAGGCCCCGAATGAATGCTGCAAACATGGACTGTAAACCGGCCTAACGGAAATGGAGTGGTTTTCCTGTCTTTGAGTCGGCCGGGGTGAAATCCATTATTTGATCCCATGCTGCTTCAATTAGAGAATAACAGAGGCCAAAATCGAGTTGAAATGTCACCATACTCAACAGGGAATCAGCCATGAGCGGTTATCAGATCCGAATAGCACTGTCGCGGTATTTTGAACTGCTGAAGCCCAAGCCTCTGACTTATGCAAGGAGCAGGCAATTAATGTGCTGGAAGAGGTTTTGCAACAGAAAGAGATCACATTCACAGTTACGGAGAGAGACAGGGCTACCGGCGCCCGCATGATCTTGGCGGTGTCTGAATCCCTGAATCCCGAGAGCTTAGGAGGGACCAGGACCATATCGCACATCGCCGTCAACACAGTCTGCGGAGCCGATCCGGCGTGCGGAGCGGCGCCCGTTTAGAGGGGAGACGTTAGATCTTATGGACACCCTGTTCGATCACGTTACCTTGTCGCGGATACAGTTTGCGGTAACAGCCCATTTTCATATTTTGTGGCCGGTTTTGACCGTGGGCCTGAGCCTTTTTATCGTGCTGATGGAGGCGCTTTACCACAAGACCGGCGACAAGCGCTATTACGACCACTGCCGCTTCTGGACCAGGATTTTTGTGCTAAACTTCAGTGTCGGCGTCGTCACCGGAATACCCATGGAATTCCAGTTCGGAACCAACTGGAGTCTCTTTTCAGCCGCCGGGGGAGACTCCTTCGGTCACATGTTGGGTTTTGAAGCGGCGATGGCATTCATGCTCGAAGCGGTTTTCCTGGGGATCATGGTGTTCGGCTGGGAGCGGGTTTCCCCGCGCCTCCATCTTTTCGCGGCTTCCATGGTGGCCTTGGGCGGCTCGCTTTCCGTGTTCTGGATAATGGCCGCCAACTCCTGGATGCACACCCCCGCCGGGGGCATCTTTCAGAACGGGCATTTCGTCATCACCAGCCAGTGGGGCGCGATCCTCAACCCGGATACGCCTTTTGCTGTCTCTCACATGTGGGTGGCGTGCATCGAAGTCTCGCTCTTTGCGGTGGGCGGCCTCAGCGCCTGGTACATCCTCATGGGGCGCCACACCGCTTTTTTCCTCAAATCGTTCAAGATCGCCGTCATCACAGCTATTCTTATTACTCCCATCCAGATCTGGCTCGGGGACGCGTCCGGAATCGCCGTGTTCAAGCATCAGCCGGCCAAGCTCGCGGCGATTGAAGCACACTGGGAGACGAACCCTCCCGGACAGGGAGCGCCGGAGTTCCTCCTGGCCTGGCCCAATCAGGAAAAACAGAAAAACGACTGGGAGATCGGCATTCCCAATGGATTGAGCCTGATTGCAACCCGCTCTTTTACGGGGACCGTCAAGGGTTTGAAGGAATTCCCCCGCCGCGATCAGCCGCCTGTATTCCCGATTTTTTACTCCTTTCGCATCATGGCGGGCATTGGTGCTCTGCTTCTTTTCCTTATGGTTTGGACACTGTGGGCCTGGAGACGGGGCGACCTGTCCGAAGAACGGATCGCCGGCCGAAAATTGCTGCTTTGTTCGTGGATAGCCGCCGCGCCGCTAGGTTACCTCGCCATGGAGACCGGCTGGATGACGAGGGAAATCGGACGGCAACCCTGGGTGATCTACAACCTTTTGCGCACTGCCGATTCGGCCACTCCTATGACGGTGGGACCGATCGTAGCCTCGCTGCTCACGCTTGCCGTCGTTTATCCGCTGCTCTTCATCCTGTTCCTGGTATTCGCACGCCGGATCATCGTGACCGGCCCCGACCTGGAAACCAGCGTCGGCGGCAGGTGAACCACGGGGCTGAACAACCGGCCGGGCATCATCACCTGACAATCGAAGGACATTTGCTATGGGAGCGATAGAATCTCACCTTCCGCAAATATGGCTGTTCATCATCGGGTTTTTTCTGCTCTACTACGCGATTAACGACGGCGCAGACTTGGGCGTCGGCATCATCTCGCTCGCCACGCCGGACGAACGAGAGCGCTCGATCATCATGGGATCCATCGGGAGCATCTGGGCCGACAACCAGACATGGCTCGTTCTTCTCGGCGGGATGCTTTTCGGGGCTTTCCCGGTCTTCTACAGCGTTATCCTCCCGGCACTCTACATGCCGATCTTCCTGATGCTGGCTGGACTGGGTTTCCGCGGGGTTGCCTTCGTATTTCGCGCGAATTCACGGCATCCCGCTATCTGGAGCCGCTGCTTCGGGGTAGGAAGCCTCATCGTGACCCTCGCCCAGGGCTTTGCTCTCGGCGGGCTGCTGGGCGGCCTCGACGTGCAGCAGGGGGTCTTCATGGGTAGCGTGATGGGCTGGATCAACCCCTTTTCTTTCCTCGTCGCACTCGGGGTGCTGTGCGGTTACGTCATGCTGGGAGCGAACTACCTGATCTTCAAGACGGCGGGGCCGATTCAGGCCCGTGGTTACCAATATTCTCTCACCGCTTCCCTGCTGACTCTCGGCGTTTCCCTGCTGGTTCACGTGTTCACTGCGGCGAAATACCCCCAGATGGTCCGCAAGCTCATCACTCCCCCCGACATCTATTACGTTCCGGTGTTAATGGTCCTGGCGGCCTTTTGTTTCGTCATGCTGTTCGTGAGCCTTCGCAGGAAGCAGGAACTTGCCCCCCTTCTCTGGAACGCCGGCATCATCCTGTTTTCCTTCATCGGACTATCACTGGGCATGTATCCGGATATGGTCCCCAACGTGATTTCTTCCCCCATAACCGTCAATGCCGCCGCAGCCTCCAATGACACCCTGGAATTCATGCTCGAAGCAATGGCCGTTATGCTTCCGGTCATATTGATATACACCATCTACAAGCACTGGGTCTTCCGGGGAAAAACCGTGGAAGCATCCTACGACGGCGAAGGGGAGTGACGATCGGCCGGCCCACCGCTCCGCTTAGTGAGGACCGTAACGGGGATTCAATAGCAAAAGTGCTGGGAAGTTCTTTGGAGGTTGCCAAGACTTCAGCTTATCAATTTCAATATTTTAAATTTGTTGCTTTCATTGCTTTTGGTTACTGGTTGCGCTAAGGTGGAAGCGAACTATTCCCGGCGTGGAGCAAGCCCGGACGCTTCTTGCCAGCACGGAAGCCAGTGCCTGCCCCGCGAATCCAGTTGAGGCAGGCCAAGGATGCCCTGAGTGTCCTGTTCGAAATGCCGCCCGGCCTTCCCCCGGCCCAGCAACCGCATGGTCGAGAGGCGCTCCACTTCAGTAGTTCTCACGCCCGTTGTTGAAACGCTGGTTTAGGGGGCCTACGTGAACTTTGCCCGCTGGAGACGATTCAACCGCGCCACAATCCTCGTAGCTTTGCTCCTCGCGGGATGTACCTCTTTGAACAAGCCGGAGATCACCCCGCAGGAACTCACTGAAGAGGGTGTGAAGGCTCGCCTGCTAACCGGCGCTGACTCCAACTTCGATATGGCCGGCTCGATCGACAGGTCCGGGGATCGAAGCGACTCATCCGAAACTCCAGTCCTCGGCGCAAGTATCAAGTCCGAATCTTGCGAGCCCGAATCTTCGGCTTTCTCATTGGCCGACGCCATTGCCTTCGCTCAGCAACACAGCCCGTGGCTGCAATCGGCCCGGGCGGCCATTGAACGAGCCTGTGGCAAAGAGCAGGCGGCATTTGCCTCTTTCCTGCCTGAGATCACCCTCGGGTCTCAAACCGGCGCCACTTCGAATAATCAGGGGCCGGGTGGACCAGGTCCGACGGGATTTCTCCTGCCCGGCGCCACCCCGGGGACACACAGTTACTATCAGGAAACGCTGCTACTAATATGGACGATCTACGATTTTGGCAGGCGGGCTGGACGGTATCACCAGGCGGTCGCCCAGAAGCAGATTACTGAACTCCAGCTTGTCCGCGTCGACCAGACCGTGCAATTTGACGTAGCAACTGCATACCTGAACATCCTTCTGGCTCGCGCCTCCCTCCTGGTGCAGGAGGAAGCCATCCGCCAAGCGGAAGCGACCCTGGAAGACGCACACGCCCTCTTAGAAGGAGGAGTGGCCACCCCTGATAATGTACTGCGTGCTGAGGTGCACCTGGCGGAAAGCCGGGATGCCTGCGTAAGCGCCCAGGAAGCGGAGATCGTGTCCAAAGCCCAACTGAACAACGTTATGGGACGCAATGCCGCCCTGCCGCTTAAGGTGTTCGACCTGAAGCTCCCTCCGCCCGAGGCATGCCCATCTCTGGCGGAGAGCTTGAAAATTGCGGCGGCCCAGCGTCCCGAAATCGGCTTTGCGCGGCAAGCGGTCGTAGCTGCCCAGGAGAACCTGGCGGTAGCCAAGGCTGCTTTCTATCCGAAAATTGAAGTCAGGGCAGGAAGTGGCCGCGCAGACGGTGGACACATTGAGACCGGCTGGCAGGAGGGGGCCGGACTCCACCTGGACCTGCCACTATATACCGGAGGGTTGCTCGAGGGTGAATTCCGTGCTGCTCAGGCCGAGGTGGCTGCCGCCGTGGCCGACGCACAGACCATTCTGGACAGGATCAGCCTTGAGGTGAGCAATGCGGTTGCCGGCGATGTCGCCGCAGGCAAGCGCTTCGAGCTCTCCCGGACCGCGGTCGACGAGGCCAGGGAAAACTTGCGCATCGTCCGAGTAAAATACCGCAACGGCAACGCCACCCCGACGGACATCGTCGACGCCGAGACCGCCCTTACCCGGTCGCAGCAGCGCTATAACTCGGCCCTTTATACGTACCTGGCCGCCCTCGCGGCCCTGGACTTTGCCACGGGCCGGCAGCAAGGCACTCTGCTCAGGCAGGCGGGCACTCCTGAGGAAGTCTCCAAATCGTTACCCAAGGGGCATCAGGCATCCCAGCTACCAGAGGAAATTAAATAGGTTTTTGTGACTGTTGAGACGCGAGGGAACCGGATATGAAAGCCCGGCAAGAAATCCGGCGATGG
>Ga0326728_10022472_pt1 | contig 11702 bp, 6 predicted proteins | sample MB3enrmetagenome_FD_207602 | JGI IMG/M metagenome (GOLD analysis project Ga0326728, IMG submission 207602) | Lab enriched peat soil microbial communities from McLean, Ithaca, NY, United States - MB31MN | ecosystem: Environmental > Terrestrial > Soil > Wetlands > Peat | place: USA: New York... | reverse complement strand
TACAGGAATGCGACTTCATGGTCCAATCGTACCCCGCTGGCGCGCACCGCGGCAACACAAGCGCGCGCCGATTCCCCCGCCGCCTTGGGGACCGGGGGTGTTACCTGGAGGCTCACGAATCAGTCATAATTATTAAAATAGTCTGCCGCTTTTCAATAGGCCGTTTGAATGACGACGAACACAGAAGCCCCTGAACCGCTGCCGGAAGTGCCTTTGCCCGGCCAACATGGACCAACGCCGCCCAGTTCCGGCAAATCGAAAAAACGAGGACTGATCTGGGTAGTTTTCCTGCTGATCGTCGCGGGTGTCGCGGGGTACGCGGTGTGGCGTGCCGGCCAGCCGAACTCCGCCCCTAGAGGCCAGGGCGGCGGCGGCTTTGGCGGCGGCGGCCGGGGCGCGGCGCTGGGCCCGGTGCCGGTAGTGGTGACGAAGGTGGCTCGCTCCAGCATCCCGGTCTATCTGAACGGGCTGGGAAACGTGACTGCTTACTACACCGTAACAATCAAGTCGCGGGTGGACGGCCAGTTGATGAAAGTCGATTTCAACGAAGGCGATTTGGTCAAGGCGGGTCAGGTCCTGATCGAGATAGATCCGCGGCCTTATCAGGTTCAACTGGATTTGGCTCAAGCCACGCTGGCGCGCGACCAGGCGCTGCTGGCCAACGCGAAGGTAGATCTTGAGCGTTACAAGCTATTAGTGAAGACGGACGCCATTCCGAGTCAAGAACTGGATACGCAGACGGCGCTAGTCTCGCAATACGAAGCCACCATCAAGCAGGATCAGGCCAACATCGACAACGCCAGGCTGGAATTGACTTACTCCAAAATCACGGCGCCGATTACGGGCGTCGTAGGTTTGCGGCTAGTAGATCCCGGCAACATCGTCCACGCCGCGGACGCGACCGGCATGGTGGTGATCACTCAGCTCCAGCCGATATCCGTGCTGTTTACCATCCCCGAGGACAGCCTTCCGCAGGTCACGCAAAAGCTGCGGGCGGGTGCGCATCTGCCAGTGGATGCGTACAACCGGGACAATTCCAAGAAGCTGGCATCGGGGATGCTGGTGACCCTCGATAACCAGATCGACAGTACGACCGGCACCTCGAAGCTGAAGGCGGTTTTCGACAACCAGGACAACTCGCTCTTCCCTCAGCAATTCGTCAACATACGCCTGCTGGTGGACACGCTGACCAATCAACTGGTGGTTCCCAACGTGGCCGTCCAGAATGGCCAGCAGGGCACGTTCGTGTATGTTGTGGATGAGGACTCCAGTGTGCACCTGAAAACGGTTCAGGTGGGAATCACTAATGCGGCCTCAACCGATATTCTCGGCGGCATCTCGGATGGGGACCAGGTGGTCATCGATGGGACCGACAGGCTGATTGAAGGCGCCGTGGTCAGAGTCCGGAAAGCCGGAGAACTGGACAACCCGCCAGACTACGACGCTGGCGGCGGGGGAAGCGGACGGAGCGGCCGGAGCGGCCGTGGAGGATTCAAGAAAGGAGGCGGTAGCTTTAAGAAAGGCGGCGGTAACTTCCAAAAGGGCCAGAGCGGAGGCGCTAGCCGGTGAGTCCCTCCCGCATCTTCATCCTCAGGCCGGTGGCAACATCGCTGATGATGGCTGGAGTGGTGCTGGTCGGGGTCACGGCCTTCCGGCAACTGCCGGTTTCGGCGCTGCCCCAGGTGGATTACCCGACCATTCAGATCCAGACGTTTTACCCAGGCGCGAGCCCGGAGGTGGTGACGTCTTCCATCACCGCGCCGCTCGAGAAGCAGTTCGGCCAGGTGCCCGGACTGACGCAGATGACGTCGATCAGCTCTTTTAGCAGTTCGCTGATCACGTTGCAGTTTTCGCTCGACCTCAGCATCGATGTAGCCGAGCAGGAGGTGCAGGCGGCCATCAATGCAGCCACCACTTTTCTTCCTACGAATCTCCCGGTTCCTCCTATTTACAGCAAGACGAATCCCGCCGATGCGCCGATTCTGACGCTGGCCATCACGTCATCGACGGTGCCGCTGCCGAAAGTCGAAGAGCTGGCTGAAACGCGCATGGCGCAGAGAATTTCCCAGCTCAGGGGTGTGGGTCTGGTGAGCATCAGTGGAGGGCAGCGTCCGGCCGTCCGGGTGCAGGCGAACCCCACGGCGCTGGCATCCTATGGATTGAGTCTCGAGTCTCTGCGAACCGCGCTGAGCAGTGCCAACGTGAACCAGGCCAAAGGCAGTTTCGATGGACCGGATCAGGCCTGGACGATTAACGACAACGACCAGCTTCAGGCCGGCGCTCAATACGGGCCGATCATCATCGCTTACCGCAATGGAGCGCCCGTGCGCATTCGAGACGTGGCCACCGTCATCGACGGCGCGGAAAACACCAAGCTCGCCGCCTGGGTGAACGCCAACCGGGCCATCGTGCTGAATATTCAGCGGCAGCCCGGAACCAACATCATCAGCGTGGTGGATACCGTGCAGGGGATTCTTCCTCAGATCGAAGCATCTCTGCCGGAGGGGATCCGGGTGCAGGTCATCACCGACCGCACCACGACCATCCGGGCATCGGTGCGGGACGTCGAATTCGAACTGCTGCTCACCACGGTGCTGGTGGTGCTGGTCATCTTTCTTTTCCTGCGCAGCCCTTCGGCCACCATCATCCCGGGCATCGCCGTGCCTCTTTCGCTGGTGGGCACGTTCGCCGTCATGTACCTGCTGGGGTACAGCCTGGATAACCTTTCGCTGATGGCGCTGACGATTTCCACCGGTTTTGTAGTGGATGACGCGATTGTGATGATCGAAAACATCTCGCGCTATATCGAGAGGGGCGAGTCCGCGATGGAAGCCGCGCTCAAGGGAGCGGCGGAGATCGGATTCACCATCGTGTCGTTGACCGTCTCGCTGATCGCGGTGCTGATTCCGCTGCTGTTCATGGCGGATATCGTGGGCCGCCTGTTCCGCGAATTCGCGGTGACGCTGGCGGTCACCATCATGTTTTCGGCGTTTGTCTCCCTGACGCTGACTCCCATGATGGCGGCTCGAATTCTGAGACACCATCCGGAATCCGAGCAGGGCGCGTTGTACCGTTGGTCGGAGTGGGGCTTCACCAAGACCATCGAAGGGTACGGCAGGATGGTTCGGGTGGTGCTGCGTCATCAGTTACTGACGCTGCTGGTGGCTATCGGGACGCTCGGCCTTACGATTTACCTATACATGGTCGTCCCCAAGGGGTTCTTTCCGGTGCAGGATACGGGCTCCATCCTCGGCATTTCGCAGGCGCCCGAGACGGTATCGTTTCCGGCCATGTCCAACCGGCAGCAGGAACTGGTTCAGGTGATTCGCCAGGATCCGGCGGTTGAGAATCTCACATCGTTCATCGGCGCCGATGGCGTGAACACGACCATGAATAGCGGCCGCATCCAGATCACGCTGAAGCCGCTCGAAGAGCGCGCCGGCGTTTCCGCGGTGGATGTGATCCGGCGGCTGCAGCCGAAGGTGCAACAGGTGCCGGGCATCGAGCTCTTCATGCAGCCGGTGCAGGACCTGACCGTGGAAGACCGCATCAGCCGGACTCAATACCAATACGCGCTGGATGCGCCCGACAAGGCGCTGCTGGATCTGTGGGTGCCGCGCCTGGTGGACCGGATGAAACAGCTACCCGAACTGCGGGACGTGGCCAGCGATCAGCAAAACAACGGCCTCGGACTGCTGGTCAGCATCGATCGCGACACGGCGGGCAGGCTGGGCATCACGCCTCAGAACATCGACGACGCGCTCTACGATTCCTTCGGCCAGCGACAGGTATCGACGATTTATACACAGACCAACCAGTTCCACGTGATTCTCGAAGTGGCGCCCCAATATCAGCAGGATGCGGCGGCCCTGGGAGACATGTATGTGCCCATCGGATCGGCATCGGCCAACCTGGCAACGACCATCGCACTGGCGGGGACGAATAGCGCTCTGACGGGCGCGGCGGCGCTGGCGCCGGCACCGCTGCGATCGCTGACCAGAGCATCGATGATTCCTTCCCCCATTACGATCAACCACCAGAGCCAGTTCCCGGTGGTTACGCTCTCATTCAATCTGGCTCCGGGAGCGTCGCTAGGCGCGGCGGTCGATCATATCAAGCAGGTGACGAAGGGGCTGGGGATGCCGGCCAGCATCGAACCCAGCTTCCAGGGAACAGCCCGCGCGTTTGAATTGTCGCTGGCCAACGAGTTGATCCTGATCCTGGCGGCCTGCGTCACGGTGTACCTGGTTCTGGGCATACTGTATGAGAGCTTCATCCACCCCATCACCATTCTTTCCACGCTGCCATCGGCCGGAGTGGGCGCGCTGCTGGCCCTGATTCTGTTCAAGAAGGATCTGGATGTCATTGCGCTGATCGGCCTCATACTACTGATCGGGATTGTGAAGAAGAACGCCATCATGATGATCGACTTTGCGCTGCAAGCGGAGCGCAAGGAAGGGAAACGGCCGGAGGAAGCCATCTATCAGGCGTGCCTGCTGCGCTTCCGTCCGATCATGATGACCACCATGGCCGCGCTGCTGGGCGCGGTTCCGCTGGCCTTTGGCAGCGGCGTAGGCTCCGAATTGCGAAAACCGCTGGGCATCTGCATCATCGGCGGACTGCTGATCAGCCAGGTGCTGACGCTGTTCACGACGCCGGTGATCTATTTGTATTTCGGACGGGCCGCGGCCTGGGTGGCCCGGCTCCGTGGTTCCGGCAAAAGTGAGGAACTTCTTTCCGGGGTGGAATTGACTTAAGACTGGCGCATATGAGCATTTCCACGCCATTCATTCACCGACCGGTGGCCACGACGCTGCTGCTGGTGGCGGCGACCATGGCCGGAGGCATCGGCTATACGCTATTGCCGGTGGCGGCTTTGCCGGAGGTGGACTTCCCGACCATCATGGTCAGCGCCGGCCTGCCGGGCGCGAGTCCCGATGTGATGGCGGCGTCGGTCGCGACCCCGCTGGAGAAGCAGTTCACGCGCATCGCGGGTGTCACGGAAATGACATCCAGAAGCTCGGTTGGATCGGCGTCGATCACACTCCAATTCGATCTCAACCGGGACATCAATGGGGCGGCGCGCGAAGTGCAGGCGGCGATTAACTCCGCGGCGGGGTTTCTGCCTTCGAATCTTCCCTCGCTGCCCCGGTACCGGAAGATCAATCCGGCCGACCAGCCGATTGTGCTCATGACGCTCGAATCGGACGTAGTTCCGAGGCCGCAGTTGTACGACATAGCCTCCTCGGTGTTTGCGCAGAAGCTGGCGCAAGTCAATGGCGTGGGGCAGGTTTCGGTGGGTGGTAGCTCGCTGCCGGCGGTTCGCGTGGAAGTGAATCCACAGCCGCTCTCGCGCTACAACGTGGGTCTGGATCAGATCGGGTCGTTCCTCCAGGGCGCCAATGCGAACAAACCGAAAGGCTCGCTCGCCAACCTCAACCAGGAGATTCCGATCTACGCCACCGACCAGCTTTTCCTGGCGAAAGATTACAAGGACCTCGTGGTGGTCTATCGCAACGGCGCGCCCGTCCGCCTGTCGGACCTGGGCCGCGTCATCGATGCCAACGAAGATGTCCGGAACTTAGGCCTGGTAAACGGCGATCCGATGGTTCAGATCCAGATCAACCGCCAGCCGAATGCGAATATCATCGACACGGTGGCGCGGATCAAGGCGTTGATGCCGCAGTTTCAGGCCCAGCTTCCGCCGACGGTCCGTTTCAAGATCGCCAGCGATCGCACCACCACCACGCGGGAATCGCTGAGGGATGCGCAGCGCAACGTGATCGTCTCCATTTGTCTGGTGGTTCTGGTGGTGTTCATCTTCCTGCGCAGCGGCTGGTCGACGTTTATTCCGAGCGTATCGGTGCCGGTATCCATCATCGCCACGTTCGGCGCGATGTATCTGATCGGGTACACGCTGGACAATCTTTCGCTGATGGCGCTGACCATCGCCACGGGATTCGTGGTGGACGATGCGATTGTGGTGATCGAGAACATTACGCGCCACCTGGAACATGGCATGAAACCGATGGAGGCCGCCCTCAAGGGCGCGGAAGAGATTGGTTTCACGGTTTTGTCGATGAGCATGTCGCTGATTGCGGTCTTCATTCCGATCCTGATGATGAGCGGGGTGGTAGGGCGCCTGTTCCGCGAATTCGCGGTGATTCTGGCGGTCGCCATCGCCATCTCCATGGTGGTCTCCCTGACGGTTGTCCCCATGATGTGCGCGTGGCTCCTCAAGCAGCACCGCAGCCACGGATACCTCTATAACCAGACCGATAAAATCTACCGGCGGGTGATCTCCAGCTATGGGGCGGCGCTCAACGTGGTGCTGGATCATCCGGCGCCCGTGCTGCTCACCGTGCTGCTGACGGTGGGCATCAGCGTCTATCTGTACGACAAGATCCCGAAGGGATTTTTTCCGCAGCAGGATACGGGACGCTTGCAGGGCTCCGTCATGGGCGAACAGCACATCTCCTACCAGGCGCTGGTGGCGAAGGCGAGATGGTTCGAAGAGAAGGTCCGGGCGGACCCGGATGTCGAAACCGTCACCATGGTGGCGGGCGCCAGCGGGGGCGGATTCGGCGGCGCGAACTCGGCGCAGATCAACGTGCAGCTTAAGCCGACGGGGGTTCGCAAGTCCACCTCCGACCAGGTGAACGCCCGTCTGCGCCGCCAGACCTCGGGCGTGCCTGGAGCCACCATGTTCCTGCAGAACTCCCAGGATGTGCGCGTCGGCGGCCGGCAAGGCAACGCGCAATACCAGTACACGCTGCAAGGGCCCGATTTCAACTCGCTGGCGGTGTGGGGGCCGAAACTCCTGGATCGGTTCTCGACGCTGCCGGAGATTGCCGACGTCAGCTCCGACCAGCAGAATTCCGGATTGTCGTCCAATGTGGTCATCGATCGGGATACCGCATCGCGCCTCGGCCTGACGGCGCAAGCCGTGGACTCCGCGCTGTACGACGCTTTTGGCCAGCGCCAGGTCTCGGTGATGTACAAGTCGATTAATCAGTACCACGTGGTTCTGGCCTTGGAGCAGCAATGGTGGGAAAGCCCGGATTTCCTGAATACCATCTACGTGCAGACGCCCAGAGGGACCGACGTTCCGTTGTCGACCTTCACCCACTTCACGCAGGGGATCACGCCCATTTCGCTGCCGCACCAGGGGCAGTTCCCGGCCACCACGCTTTCGTTCAACCTGGCGGAAAATGTCTCGCTGAGCGACGCCGTGGCCGCCATCAACCGGGCGGAAGTGGAGATGGGCCTGCCTGCCAACATCACGGGCAAGTTCGCCGGCACCGCGCGGGCCTATCAGGAAGCGCTTGCCAACCAGCCCATTCTGATTTTGACGGCGCTGCTGGCCGTTTATATCGTGCTGGGAATGCTGTACGAGAGCCTGATCCACCCGCTGACGATCATCTCGACGCTGCCGTCGGCCGGCGTGGGAGCGCTGATGGCCATGGTCCTGTTCAAGAGCAATCTGGACATCGTGGGCATGATCGGCATTATCCTGCTGATCGGCATCGTGAAGAAGAACGCCATCATGATGATCGATTTCGCGCTGGCGGCCGAACGAAACGAAGGGATGAATTCGCGGGATGCCATTTACCAGGCCTGTCTGCTGAGGTTCCGGCCGATCATGATGACGACTATGTGCGCGCTGCTGGGCGGGATGCCGATGGCGCTCGGCTGGGGCGTGGGAGCCGAGTTGCGGAAGCCGCTGGGAATTGCGATCGTCGGCGGCCTCTTAGTCAGCCAGATGTTGACTTTGTTCACCACGCCCGTGATTTATCTTTATTTGGACCGGCTTCGCAAGCGTTTCGCGCGGCCGCAGCCGAGTTACCGGAACCGTCCCGGTTTTCTGATTCCCGGCGGCCTTGCCGAGAGCGGTGATTGATGACACGACTTTGGAAGATCTCACTTCTTGCTTCTCTTCTCTGCTCAGGTTGCACGATCGGCCCGCGGTACCAGCGGCCCGTAGCACAAACGCCGGCGGCCCTCAAAGGAATGGCCGGCAACGACCAGTGGAAGATGGCGACTCCCAGCGACGGCTTGCTCAAGGGCAAGTGGTGGGAGATTTTTGGCGATCCGGAACTGAACCGGCTGGAAGAGTTAGTCAACGTCAATAACCAGAACGTCAAGCAGGCGGAAGCGCAGTTCCGGCAGGCGCGGGCACTGGTTTTAGCCACTCACGCCAACTACTATCCCACGATCGGATCGTCTCCGTCGATCTCGGATAGTTACGTGGAAAAGAAAGCCAGCCATAGTTTTGCACTGCCCGCCACCGCCACTTGGGAGCCGGATCTGTGGGGCCGGGTTCGTTTGTCGGTGGAGAATGCGGTGAGCAACGCGCAGGTGAGCGCGGCCGATCTGGAAAACATCCGGCTGAGCCAGCAGGCGCTGCTAGCGACCGATTACTTTTTGCTGGCGGCGCAGGACATGCAGCTAAGTCTGCTCAGCGATACGATCGGGGCCTATGAGAAGAACCTGCAGCTCACGATCAACCGCCATGGCGGCGGAGTTGCGTCGAGGTCCGATGTCACCCTGGCGCAAACCCAACTTGCGGGCGCCAAGGCCCAGAGTACGCAGATGCGCATCGCGCGGGCGCAGGACGAGCACGCGATCGCCATGCTGACCGGCCAACCGCCAGCCTCCCTCGAGATTGGGGCCACTAAGATCGGCGGCCCGCCTCCGCCCATTCCAGTGGCGGTTCCCTCACAGCTTCTGGAGCGGCGCCCCGACATCGCGGCGACCGAGCGCCAGGTGGCCGCCGCCAACGCGAACGTCGGGATTGCCGAGACGGCTTATTATCCCACGCTGACTCTTTCCGCCACTCCCGGTTTTCTGGCGACAAATCTGGCGAATCTGTTGACCTACGCGAGCCGCTATTGGTCCGCGGGCCCCTCGCTCTCCCAGACACTGTTCGATTTTGGCCGCCGTGGCGCTACGTTGGAGAGCGCGCAAGCCGCATACGACGCAACCGTTGCCGCTTACCGGCAGAGCGTTCTCTCCGCCTTTCAGGAGGTGGAGGACGATCTTTCCAATTTGCGCTATCTGGCGGAAGAGGCGGTCGAGGAGCAGGAAGCCGTGACAGCCTCCCAGGAGGCGCTAAGTCTGGAGATGGACCGGTATCGGGCGGGAACGGATTCCTATCTGAACGTCATCACCACACAGATCATCGCATTAGGCGACCAGCAGACCGCCATCACCATCCTGCAGCAACGCATGAATGCGGCGGTGGATCTGATCAAGGCCCTGGGCGGCGGATGGGACGCCTCGACCTTACCGTCGGGCAATGCTCTTCGTTCGGCCGCGCTGGGAGATCCCAAGAACACGCAGAACGTAGCCCGGCCGGCCGGCAAATAGGCGCGTGCCGAGCAGGCCAAAGGGGATGGCGATCGCTATTTCTTCGCCGGCGGTGGCGTCTGCGTCTTGTCATCCACCACGCCGCCATACTTGATGGTGGACCGGCCTTCGTATCGTTTGTAGTCCTGATACCGCACGGTCATCCGGATGCGCTGGTTCATGTTCTGGAAATGCAGCGTATCGTCGGCGTGCGTATAGGTCGGGAACCAGTACTTGCCGTCGACCTGCTCGCGGTAGGTCTCAAATCGCGGGAACTGGTTGGTCTTGGTGTTGATGATTCCGGTAGCTTTGCCGTAAGTCTTCACGATCTGCAGGTCGCGGTCGTCGACCCAGATCTGGCCCTCAAAATAGCGCTTGCCCTTCACCATTTTCTTGGGCTTCACCGAGAACGCATAGCAGCCGATCTCGTCCACCTTCTCGCGCCCGAGGTAGCTGACATCGTATTCGGGAATCTCCGCGGTGGTCATGACGAACGGCTGCACATTCCGCAAATCCTGCTCGTCTTCGGGCGTCAGCAGGATATACTGGAGCGATATCACAGGCGCCTTAGTCACTTTCTCCATGCGCTTGCCTTCCGGCGTGAAAATGATATCTTCCTCCAGATACCAGTTCCCGCCGGTAGGGTTGCCGCCGAAATCGAGTTCTTCGAGCTTCACGATCTGGTGATAGGTGTAGTTGTTGCGCGCCTGGGCGAACTCGGTCTCCTTGGCCGCAAACTTCCGGATGATTTCATCCGCATTGATGATGTCGTCCGCCGCCCACATGGGCAGGCACACCGCAGCGATCGCGGCCGAGAGAACGATTCGACGCATTTTGGCCCTCACTCCAAATGGTAGTTTACCCCGTCGCACTTCTGTGTTCATCAGCGGCCTCCATGGCTTACTGCTTCTTCGGCGGCGGCGCGGCGGTACCATTCTTCGTGTCGTCCGTCACGCCGCCGTAGGTCTCCCCTTGGTACCGCTTGTAATCCGAATACTCCACCGTAATATAGATGCGCTGTGCCTGGCCATCGGGGAAGTGCAGGGTGTCGATGGCAAACGCGCGGTTGGGGAACCAGTGCTTGCCGTCGATCTGCTGGCGATAGGTCTCGAACTGGATCGACTGGTAGGGCCTGGAAACGATCCCCACACCTCGTCCGTAGGTCTTGACGACCTGCGGATCGCGGTCGTCCACCCAGATTTGGCCTTCGAAGTAGCGCTTGTCCCTGACCATCTTCTTGGGCTTTACGGAGAACATGTTGCAACTGATGTCGATAGGCGGCGGAGGGGCGGATGTAAATGAAGAGGGAAGATAAGTGACCCCGTATTCCCCCCGGCCCAGGTAGTTGACGCTGTAGTCCCCGATGTCCTGGGTGGTGAGGACGAATGGCTGCACGTCGCGCAGGTCCTGCACGTCCTGGGGCGTGAGTTGCAGGTGCTTAAGGGAGGTGTTCGGGTCCGATAACACCTTTTCCGTGCGCTTGCCGCCCGGGCCGAAAATGAAGTCGTCGATTTCTCCCCACTTGCCGCCGGTGCGACGCTCATCGGCGCCGACTTCTTCGAGGCTCACGCTCTGGCGGTACACATAGTTGTTGAGTGCCTCCCGGAATTCGGCTTCCTTGGCGGCGAACTTCCGGATGATCTCCTGCGGATTGATGTTGCCCCGGCTTTGAGCCGGGCACAGAGGCAGGCACAATGCGGTGATGGCGGCGGAGAGAACGATGGCACGCATTTTGGCCCTCACTCTTACGACGATATCACTTCCCCGTCCGTTTCCCGGGGATGGCCTCTGGTGGCGCAGACGATTGTCTGTTGTCGTCTGCGTTGGCAGGCCACAAAAAAACGATGGCCTGCCCTACCGCAGCTTACTCCACTGCCGCCAGTTCGCGCCACTCCCGTCCCTGCGATTCGGCCACGCCGCGGTGGGTCACGTAACCGTCGTAGGTGTTGACGCCCTGGCGGAGGCCGGCGTGGCGCGCGCCGACGCCTTCCAGCCCGTGGTCCGCCAGCTCCAGCAGGTACGGGAAGGTGGCGTTGGTGAGCGCGAAGGTGGAAGTGTGCGGGACCGCCGCGGGCATGTTCGAAACGCAATAGTGGACCACGCCATCCACCACGTAGGTGGGCCCGGTGTGGGTGGTGGCGTGCGAGGTCTCGAAGCACCCGCCCTGGTCGATGGCCACATCCACCATCACCGCGCCGCGTTTCATGCCGGCGACCATCTCGCGCCGTACCAGCTTGGGCGCCGAAGCCCCGGGGATCAGAACCGCGCCGACCACCAGGTCGGCCGTCTTGAGGTTCTCGCCGATGGTCCAGGCGTTGGATGCCAGCGTCACCACCTGGCCGTTGAAGATGTCG
>Ga0326728_10022471_pt1 | contig 11702 bp, 11 predicted proteins | sample MB3enrmetagenome_FD_207602 | JGI IMG/M metagenome (GOLD analysis project Ga0326728, IMG submission 207602) | Lab enriched peat soil microbial communities from McLean, Ithaca, NY, United States - MB31MN | ecosystem: Environmental > Terrestrial > Soil > Wetlands > Peat | place: USA: New York... | reverse complement strand
TGGATTTAACTAAATGAGAAGCAAGAGATCAGTATGACTCCTGTAGTTGTTTGCTAAACTGGCTGTTCATCGGGCTATTGCCCGATCAATTTTCATAGTATTCCGCAAATTTTAATTTAATATCTGCTATACGGAATATTCTGTTATTGTAGAATATTTTTAATTAATTTTTCTTATGTTTGGTGCAGTGTAAAAATATTCCTGTGAATTATAGATAAGAATTTGATTATCCGTTTCAGCTAAAATCTGACATAGGAAGTAAAGATCAAAAAATCTTTATGTATATCTTTCAAACTTTTATCTGTCCGCTTAAAACAATTTTTTAAATTAATTATTTTTTTCTACTAACAAATAATCAGGTCTTATGGAAAAATTAAAAAAAATTATATTACCCGAAAAAGATATACCTGAATCATGGTATAATATACAGGCAGATATGCCTAACCCAACATTACCGCCTCTTCACCCTGGGACAAAACAGCCGGTTGGGCCGCAGGATCTAGCGCCCCTTTTTCCAATGGAATTAATAAAACAGGAAGTTTCCAAAGAAAGATGGATTGGTATTCCTGAAGAGGTCAGAAATATTTATAAAATATGGCGCCCCAGTCCTCTTTTTAGAGCATATGAATTTGAAAAACTTTTAGATACTCCTGCAAAAATTTATTATAAGTATGAAGGCGTTAGCCCTGCCGGTTCGCATAAACCTAATACTGCCGTTCCACAGGCATACTATAATATGAAAGAAGGCGTTAAGAGATTAACAACCGAAACAGGCGCTGGGCAGTGGGGTAGTGCATTAAGCTATGCATGTAACCTGTTCGGCATCGATCTTGAAGTTTATATGGTTAAAGTAAGTTATGATCAAAAGCCTTATAGAAAATTTATGATGAATATTTGGGGAGCTAAAGTTTACTCCTCTCCAACCGATAAAACAGACTCCGGCAGAAAAATTCTTGCGGAAGATCCTAATTCGCCCGGCAGCCTTGGAATTGCAATTTCAGAAGCTGTCGAAAGAGCCGTTACTGCAGGCAATACAAAATATTCGTTAGGCAGCGTTTTAAACCATGTATTAATGCATCAGACAGTAATCGGTATTGAAGCAATAAAACAGTTTGAATTAGCTCAGGATTTCCCGGATATCGTTATCGGCTGCTTTGGCGGCGGTTCAAACTTTGCCGGTATATCATTTCCATTTCTTGGACTAAATTTCCGCGAAGGTAAAAAAGTTAGATGTATTGCCGCCGAACCGTCATCATGTCCGAAACTTACTAAAGGGCAGTTCAGGTACGATTTTGGCGATACAGTTGGTTTAACGCCATTAATTCCGATGTACACGCTTGGCCATACTTTTATTCCGGAGCCGATTCATGCCGGCGGATTGCGGTATCACGGCGCCGGCGCTTTAGTGAGCCAATTATTAAAGGATAAGTTAATTGAAGCGCAGGATTTTCATCAGCTTGAATGTTTTGATGCGGGAATAAAATTTGCAAGATCGGAAGGTATAATTCCTGCCCCCGAATCAACCCATGCTATTGCCTGTGTCGTAAAAGAAGCATTGAAAGCAAAGGAAGAAGGTACGCCAAAAACTATCCTGTTTAATTTAAGCGGGCACGGCTTCTTTGATATGAGCGCTTATGATAATTATTTATCTGGTAAATTAGTAGAACATCGCCTTACGGAAAAAGAATTACACGCCGATTTGAATAAATTAACTACTCCTCTAATTCCATAATTTTCTAAGGGCGGTCTAACCGCCGCCCAGTTTTATTACTTCATGGTTTAAAAATTATTCCTTTTTCTTCAAGATCTTTTACTACAATATTTACGGACTCATTCACTCTTGTGCTGGCTGGTAATACCAGGTCTAATGGAAGTTCAGTGGGTGCGTCGTTTCCTACCCATATTGTGGATATTTTATCCGGGCTTACTATTGTCCTCATTATTTCCAGGTCATTACAGGTTATATCGCTGGCTGTAACTATTAATATGAGCCCGGCATCCAGTAATAAATGAGAAACTTCCGATAATCTCCTTAAATGTTCTTCTCTATGATTTCCATTTTCTTTTATGTCTGCATCCACCCCGTATTTAATGCTGCCTATTCCTAAAAAATATACAAATTTGCCGTCTGCAAATAACTTGGTTTCTAAATTTTTTGCTATCTCTTTTTTAGGAGAATCTTTAGCACCGGAAAAAAGAATTAAAATTGATTTTTGATTATATTTTTGGGCTCTGGCTCTGTCGGAAACTATGCTCTTTTCCCATTTGTAATCACGTTTTACAACTTCATCCCGTACCCATGAATATTTATCATCTAATGCTTCGCGGATTATCCCTCCGCCCGAAATAATTACAAATCTGCTTGTTGCGGGAATATTATCAACAGTATCAAATGCAGCAGGGCTGCCAAGTGTTAAAATACATTCTGCTACATCATGAAGGTTTACTTCATCGTTGTTTTGCATTATACTAAGATCAGAAGCATTAATTATTTTTAAAATTTGATGAAGTCTAACTGTAACTTTTAAGGTGCCGAGTTTAAAATAATACTCTTTCCCTTTCATAAAGGGCAGGCGTCCCAGCCAGAACAGGCTTACTTTAATTTTATCTGAAATATTAATACCCTTTTCATCAGCCTTAACGGCTATTTCGCCTCTTTTAATATAGATTTGATCCTCTAATGTAAAACCTGCGGAATATCCGGCGGTTAATTTTACCTGCTCGTCTTTATTGAAAGCTTCAATTGATTTTATTCTGCTCCTTTTACCCGAAGGATAGAAAATTACTTCTTCACCCAAAGCTGCCTCGCCGCTTTCAATACAACCGGCTATTATCCTTCTGTCATCGCCGTTATTTGTGAATTTGTATATATCCTGCACTGGCATCCTGAATGATTTATGATTCAGCCCGGTGCCTTTTTTAAAATCGTTTAGTGTATCTATTAAAGTGTTTCCATTAAACCATTTTAGCCTTCCGTTTCTTGTAATAATGTTTTCGCCCTCTCTCCCGCTTACAGGGATAAAACCGGAAGGCGTTATACTGATTTCTTTTAGAAATTTTTCGTATTCGTTGGTTATGTTTAAAAAAACTTGCTCGTCATAGTTCACTAAATCCATTTTATTAATTACAACTGCAATCTGTTTTATCCCAAGCATGGATAACATATAACCATGCCGCCTGGAATTTTCCCTGATGCCTTCTGCCGCATCTATTACAAGTACTGCCGCTTCTGCGCGTGAAGCTCCTGAAATCATATTTTTTAAAAATTCAATATGGCCGGGCGCATCTATAATTATATAATCCCTTTTTTCCGATTTAAAAAATATTCTGGCTGAATCTATTGTTATACCCTGGGATCTTTCATCTTTCAGGGTGTCAAGTAAAAAAGAATATTCAAAAGGTTTGGAATTAAATTCACAAACCGCCTTAACTTGTTCAAGTTTTCCTTCTGGCAGCGAATTTGTGTCCGCCAAAAGCCTGCCTATAATAGTGCTCTTCCCATGGTCAACATGTCCTACGATTACTATATTTAGCTGTTCTCTCATATATTATATTTTACTACTCCGGATTTACAGATCAATAATTTTTACATATAACCTTGTCTTCTTAAAGTCTCCAGGCTTCCGCCGTCATCTTTATCCTGGGCTCTTCCTGATCTTTCGGCAATATTTTTTAGTTTGCCGCTCTTTAATTCTTCAATAACTTCTCTAACATTTTTAGATGTGGAATCAATAGGCTTCGTGCATGGGGCGCAGCCAAGTGACCTGTAACGGGTGCCGTCCCCCTGGTCAAAATACAGGGAAACCATGGGAATGTTTTCTCTATCGATATATTCCCATATGTTCAATTCAGTCCAGTCTAATAATGGATGAATTCTAAGGTGCGTTCCGGGTGCAAAATCGGTTTTAAATTGATCCCAAAACTCAGGAGGCTGATTATCAATCCCCCATAAATTTTCCTGGTCGCGCGGTGAAAAATACCTTTCCTTAGAACGGCTTCCTTCTTCATCGGCTCGAACCCCCACAATTACACCGGTGAATGGTTCGGTATTTTTATCCTTTTCATATTTACCAGTTTGATGGTTAAATCTGAACCTGGGAGTAACTCCGCTTAATGTATTTCTTAATGCGGTTGTTTTCAATAAACCGCAGCAAGTAATCCTGTCAACATTTCCGTCCGGAAACGTTGTTTTATTTTTGAGAGCCTCGGAATTTTGTCCGTATACCATATTCAGTTTCCAGTCTTTTGCAAGCTTATCTCTATATTGAATCATTTCAGGTATTTTATAGCTTGTATCTATGTGTACTAAAGGAAGCGGCACGTGCCCAAAAAATGCTTTTCGTGCAAGCCACAATAATACAGTACTGTCTTTCCCGATTGACCAGAGCATACACAGGTTCTTAAAATTGGCATATGCTTCCCTTAATATAAATATGCTCTTGCTCTCAAGTTGTTCTAAGTGATCCATTTATTTTTTCTAACCTTATTCAATAAATTTATAAATCTGCATCTGCGGGACTCAATTGATTGTCAATATTAATTTCCGGCGGTTCTATATCGTTAATGCTGGTTTCGCGTCTTCCGATATTAATCCTGTCCCAGATGCGTTCGTGAACAAAATAAGCAACTAATTTTGAAGTTAGTTCTAAACCGCCTATAGAAAAAGCCAGTTCCATTTTTCGGGTAAATAGCCACACTAATAATATTGTTATCGTTGTTGCCCATAACCGCCATGTAATGGTTTTTAGTATTGATCGGAACGTCGTTTCTTTATATATGTTATTCATTTGAAATCACAACTTTTATTTTTTATATCTATGCCGTACCTGCGGTACTTTATTTATTGTATTTATAGTTATTATAAAGATTTCATCTCACTGATATTTAAGATTTTAAGTCCCGGTTAGGGATGAAATCTTTATAACAAAAACGATCCCACCCAAAACCCCCTCCTGAATCCCGGTAGGGATGATATAGTAAGGGATTTGTAATATATTTCTGCCGTTCTTCCATAGTAGCAAGCCAAAGAGACTCCTTCTGAGATAACGTCGATACATTATTTGTTCTTTTGTTTAACATACCCAATCATTCAAATTGCAATCAATTTTATTATATAATTAAAAATCGTTTCGGCATTTGCTGAAACATCCTTATCATTTCCATTAAAAATATGAAGCTCCGGTGAATCAGGCTTTTCATACGGAGAGCTGATTCCCGTAAAAGCGCTGATTTGTTCCGCCCTTGCTTTTTTATACAAATTTTTTGGATCGCGTTTTTCACAGGTTTCTAAATCGCAGTCAATAAATACCTCAATAAATTTATTGCGGGGAATACTTTTCCGTATTATTTCCCTGTCAACTTTAAATGGCGAAATAAAAGAAGTAATTACAACTATACCTGCATCCACAAACAATTTAGCTGCTTCGCCCACCCGCCGGATGTTTTCCTTCCTGTCCTTGTCTTCAAAACCCAGGTCCCTGTTTAAACCTTGTCTTATATTGTCACCGTCAAGTAAATATGTCCTTATCCCTTTTTTATGGAGCTTTTGTTCTGTTTCATTAGCAAGTGTAGATTTACCGCTGCCGGAAAGGCCTGTAAACCAAACGCATAAACTTTTATGGCCGTTTAATTCCTCTCTATTTTCCGGTGTTACTTTGGTATTAAACCAGAATAAATTGTTTTGCTTATCTTCTACAGTATGAATCATATTTTATTATTTGGCATTGTTTATAAAGGTATCTTTAAATTCTTCTTTAATAATCCGGGATATAAGTTTTTCGGCGTCATAATCCCTGTTTTGCCGCAATAATTCTAAGGCGTCCGAATCGACTAAACGGTGAAATAACTTAGAGCGTTCTTTCTTATCAGGGATTTTTTTTATTAATTCTTTCCGCTTTCTTCCTAAGATTTCTGCAAGGAATCCGTACTCAGGGCCTATATAGTCTGATATTTTTTCTTTTATATTTTGAGCTAAAGCAGGACTTTTTCCGCTCGTTGAAATTGCAATATTTACATCTCCCTGGGTAACTATAGCGGGAAAAATGAAAGAACACAAATCCGTAACATCAACAACATTACATAAAATATTCCTTTCTGTTGCTGTGCTGTATATATATTCATTTATGTTTCTATCTTCCAATGTTGAAATTACAAGCCAGGCGCCCTGCAAATCGGCTGCTGAAAATTTTCTTTGTTCAAAAGCGAAATTTTTATATTTCTTGAAATTTGTTAAATAATGCGGCTGTGTATCGGAAATCAGTTTTAACTGTGCGCCGGTTTGAAGAAGCTGTAGAACTTTTGATTCGGCTTCATGCCCCGCGCCGACTACTAAAATATTCCTGTCTTTTAAATCAAGGTAGATAGGAAAGTACTTCATTAAGGGCCTCATAATTTTGTAAATGTTCGCCTGGTCTATTAGCAATAACCGGCTGTTGTAACAATTCTTTCCTGAGATTAACCACATCTCCTATGACAATTAAAGCCGGTGAATTAATCTCATTGTCAATAGTTAAAATATTTTCAAGCGTTCCAATTAAAACTTTCTGATCGCTGCATGTGCCTTTTTCTATAATTGCTATAGGTGTATATCCGGCAATACCGCTTTCTAATAATCCGGTAACAATTTTTTCAAGTTTCTTTATTCCCATAAAAATTACCAGGGTATCTACCGATGAGGCGATTTTTTTAATATCTGCAGCCTTGTCTTTAGAACTGCACTCATGCCCTGTAATAAAAGCTACGCTTGAAGAAACACCGCGGTGCGTTAATGGAATTCCTGCATAAGCCGGGGCGGCAATTCCTGATGAAATCCCCGGGACTGCTTCCCATTCAATCCCTGCATCATTAAGACTAATCGTTTCCTCGCCGCCTCTTCCGAAAATGAAAGGATCGCCGCCTTTCAAACGCACTACCAATTTATTTTGTGATGCATAAAATATCATCAGGTCGTTAACTTCATCCTGGGTAAGCCGGTTTTCATGTCTTGATTCGCCGATGAATATCCTGATCGAATCATTTGAAGAATATTCTAATAATTCCCGGTTGACTAATCCGTCAAATATAACTACGTCGCATTTATTTAATAGCTTTAAGCCCTTAACCGTAATTAGTTCGGGGTCGCCGGGCCCTGCCCCCACTAAATACACTTTTCCTTTTGATTTTGTTTCTTTCATAACTACTTCAATTATATTTCCACTTCTAATTTATCTGCATAAATTCCGGAGTGATCCGCATTCAAAGTAATTTCACATTCATCTGTTTTTATCAAGATACTGTAAACTCCGGGTAACTTAATAGAAAATGAAATGTCTTCAATCTTTTGATATTGTAAAACCTTAAGTGATTTATTCAGTTCAATAATGTTTTCTTTTCGTTCAATGCCGGCGGGAGTTTTCCCGTACAGCCGTAGTATTTTTTGCTCCTCAACAAAGCCGAAATTTTTCCTTACTTTCCCGCTCGTCAATAACAACTCTAGGACCTGTCCTAATACAGGCAATTGTGCTTCTTCAATATTTTGATTTTCTATTGCTCGCAATAGTTTTTCAAACTCATTATTGGCTTTTTTAGTTGCAGAATATTTTTTAGACAATATCTCAATTTCTTTTTGAATTATCTCTTTTTCTTCAATACTTATTTCAAGCATATCTACCTTTTCAATTTATTAATGTTCGCTTCCTAATAAAGCTTTTAGCTCATGTTCAAAACCGCCCGTTTCAATACTGCAATGCATCCCGCATTCCTTAGGTGCATCTTTCTCCCACCACCATCTTCCGGCTCTTGAGTCTTCGCCCGGGTTTATTGCCCTTGTGCATGGCTTGCAGCCTATGCTTGTATAACCCAGTGCATATAGAGGATGACGGGGTACGTTATTTAAAGCGATGTATTCTTCAACTTCTTCTTCACTCCAATCAGCCAGGGGATTAAGTTTTATTATAGCGCCGTGGTCATGATCCAGTTCAATCTTTCTGATATTCACTCTTGACGCCCATTGATCTCTCCGCAGCCCCGTAATCCAGGCATCATAACCGTCCAATGCCCTTTGCAGCGGCCTTACCTTTCTTACCTGGCAGCAAACCAACCGTTTGTTAACACTTTTATAAAATGAATTAGCGCCGTTAATGGTTACAAGTTTTTCTACTTCAGTGCTGTCCGGGTATCTTACATTAATATTAATACCATAGTGCTCCCTCACCTGGTCGATGAATGCATAAGATTCTTCACCCAGCCTGCCTGTATCAACAGTTACTACATTTATACCGGGGTTTATCTTGTAAGCCATATCGAGCAGTACCATACCATCAGACTGGAAGCTGGTAATAATTGCAAGCTTAGAACCGAATTTTTCAATTGCCCATTCAATTAATTCCTGCGGATCTCTTGCTTCATATTCAACTGCAAGTTCGCCTATTTCCAATTCATCAAGAACAATGTTTTTATTATCGTTATGCATATCTAACTCATTAATTATTCTAAAATTTCAACTAAAGTTCCATCCATGATCTTTTGCAGATTCAGTTCGTCGTTTTTAATACAGAATTTTTGAAAATTGAATGAGGAATCTTCTGTAAGTTTCTCTCTTTGATACGCCCTGATCAGCCTTTCCAATGCAAACTTAACTTCGCCTGCAGGGATTCTCCTTCCGACGGGCTTTCCTATCGCTGCAAATTCATTTCTGCCCCCTCTTAGGATTATATCGTAAGCTGGGATTTTTTCACCGTCTTCTGTTCTTGCAGTTGTTCCCATCAATCCGATATCTCCGATCCAGTGATGACCGCATGCATGAGGACAGCCGTCTAAGTTAATTCGTAGCTCATCTACTTGGTTTTCAAATATACTTTCAAGATGCACAATAATATCAAGTAAACGTTCTTTGGTTTCGGCAACGGCAAAATTACAGAACGGTTCGCCCGTACAGGCTATTGACTTACCAGCTAATATCCTTTCTAACTTGATCCCTATTTTTTCGGCGATATTTAGAACTAAATCAACCCGCTCTTTTTTTATGTTTGCTATTATCATGTTTTGCTGGCGCGTCAGTCTTATATCGCCGTTTTCATTTTCTGCAAGGTCGGCAAGTCGAATCATCTGCATACCCGTTAATCTTCCTGAAGCCACCGGGAAACCTATATAAACCAATCCTTCCTGTTTCTGTTCATTTATGCCAAGATGATCGTTTTCAGCTTTCAGTTCGGGAAATTCTTTAAAATCATCAAGCTTATATCCTACTCTTTCCTCGACCCGTCTTCTGAATTCCACTGCGCCAAGATCATCCATCATAAACTTTATTCTTGCTTTTACAGTAGATCTCCGGTAGGTCAGGTCGCTCTTCCATACATCCAGGACGGCTTTGACGAATGTGCTTACCTCAGCGATTTTTACAAAAACTTCAAGATGTTTGGAAAGCCTTGGTACTGTAGAAAGCCCGCCTCCCAGACGAACAGCAAATCCGAATTCTTCTTGCCCGTTAATAATTCTTTTAACACCTATAAATGCCTGGCAATGAATTTCAGGCAGGTTGCATTGATGCGGGCAGGCTGCAACTGTGATTTTGTGTTTTCTCGGAAGATCGGAATATTCCCTGTTGCCTGTAAATAAATTTGCCAGCTCATTAATTATAGGTCTTACATCAAACAACTCATTTTTCTCGATCCCTGCAACAGGGCAGCCGGTAATATTTCTTACAACATCACCGCAGGCGCCGACAGTAGTTAAACCGGCATTTTTTAAAGTTTGAAAAATATCCGGTATGTTCTCCATGCGTATTGAATGGAGCTGTATATCTTGCCTTGTTGTTATATCGCCGTATCCGGCTCCATATAATTCCGATATTTGGCCTATTGTTCTTAATTTATTATGTGTAAGAATACCGCCGGGTATTTTAATCCGCATCATAAATCCGCCGGTTTTAGGCTTCTGATGATAAAGGCCGTACCATTGTAGGCGTACGATATCCGCTTCACTTACAATTTCATATCCTTTTTCTATTAGATCCGGAAGTTCATTTATAACATCAAGGGGCATTTTTTCCTTCTTCATTCTTTCCCTTGAATTCTTTTTCAGGATCTCTTCGTACGTTAACTCTTTTATTGCCATTATTTATTCCTGTTTAACCGGTGCTATAATAAAAAACCCGCTGTGGTTTTAGAACAGCGGGTCTTTTAATTTTTTTATGATTTATATTTTAACCAAGACTTTGCCGTTCATCCGTTATACAATTGCACATACATGCCTTAACCATACAACATGTTAGTTTGAAACAACAAGTATATAATTCCGTCTTGTTCATTGTATATCTGTCTGTCTTTTTCATAATCCTGTACAGCGAAACGTCGTTTCGCTTATTTAAAACTAAAAAGTCTTTCAAAACTATTTTTGAAAGACTTCGAACTTAATTTACCTTGTTATAATAAAGAGTGTTTGTAGTCTTTCAGAATAAAAAACAACACATACAACATTTTGCAATGCTATGTTTGCTGTTATTTACCATGTAAAGACTTTTTTTCATTTTTATTTTTTGATCCGCGTATAAATTTGATGGGCAAATATAACAAATGTTTTTAATAATGCAAGTCGGCTTCATCATAATCAGTCCTTCAAATTCAGGGCGATACAGATTAGTTTGACTTATAGGGGTTCAGGGGTTTTATTGGGGGATCGTTTTGTTATAAACATTTCATCCCATCCGTCAATGCTGCTTTGTGGGCTTTATAGTAGATACAATTTGCTCATTAAAAATCAGGTTAATCAGTATAATCTACAAAATCAGCGCTTGCCTGCCCCGATGTGGCGGTGGTCCCAATGGGAGTTCAGACATTTTATCCAATTCGTGTTCATTCCTATTAATCTAATCCGTGTTAATCTGTGCAAATCCGTGTCTTAGAATTTATTCGTCCCCACTATATTCGTCCCTATCGTTATATTATCGGAGACTCTCTTTCCTAATATCATATTCTGGACATTATAACTTGATAATGTAATACTAAAATTCGCCGTCACTCCAAGCAAATCGCCGGGTTCGCGGGCCTCCGTAGCCGCACTTTCATCTAGATACGTCATTGTTACTTCAACAGGGATTTCATTATTTACCCCATGCAGATTGAAATCTCCGGTAACTTTTACTTTAAGTTTATTCGGTGCTAATATTTGTACATCCGTTACTTTTACTATTTTAAATGATATTACAGGATATTTTTCTGCGTCGAGCCATTTGGGATCCTTCAGGTCTTTATCTCTCATTGTTATTCCTGTTTTAAGAGACGCCGTAGGCAGTGATATCTCGCCTTTTAATGTATTCTTAACGTCTTTAACATCAAAAGATACCTGCCCGCTTATTTCGCTAGTGAGCCCGTCAACTTCATCAAAAGGTGTTATACTGTGAAATGACGCCTGGTTTCTTCCTTTATCGTCTTTAAATGAAAATGTTTGAACGCCCTTTGCTTTAACATCAAATCCCTGCGGCAGGGCTGTTATAAAACAAGTAAAAATTAATATGGATGTCTTAAGAATTAATTTCATTCCGGTTCTTTCGTTTATCCTTAAATATGAAGAATAAAATGGTTGAAGCTATGATGCTTATCGCAGAAATAAAAAGTGTTAAATCCAATCCCCAGATAAATTTATTCTGCCATTCTTGGTATGTAGTTCCGAACAAAGGGTCCTGTTTCTCTATCAGAACTTGTGTCTGCGTAAAAACATAAGTGCCG
>Ga0326728_10022470_pt1 | contig 11702 bp, 12 predicted proteins | sample MB3enrmetagenome_FD_207602 | JGI IMG/M metagenome (GOLD analysis project Ga0326728, IMG submission 207602) | Lab enriched peat soil microbial communities from McLean, Ithaca, NY, United States - MB31MN | ecosystem: Environmental > Terrestrial > Soil > Wetlands > Peat | place: USA: New York... | reverse complement strand
CGTACTGCTTGGCTTCCGCGGTCAGCACCGGCGGTGCCGACGGATGTTTGCGCGCCCAGTAGTCATAGCCGGTCCACGCAGCGAAGACCAGGACCACGATGATGCCGCCCACCACCAACGGGATGGGGATGGAGAAACTCTTCTCTTCGGTTTTAGTCCCTACTTTATCGCCCGCCAACGGTCATCTCCCGGATGAGAAGCGTGGGAGCGGCTGTCGAACCGCGGAACTCCAGGTCCGATCCGATCGCTTCCACATCCATCAACATATTAGTCAAATTTCCGGCAATTGTAACTTCCGAGACCGGAAACGCCAGCTCGCCGTTGCGAATCCATATGCCGGCGGCGCCGTGTGAGTAATCGCCAGTGACGATGTTCACTCCAGAACCGATCAGTTCCGTCACATAAAAACCGTTGGACACGCCGGCGATGATCTCTTCGGGAGTGCGTTCCCCGCGCTCCAGAAACAGATTCCCGTGGCCGATGCCGGCGTTACCAGAAAGCCCGCGCGAAGCATTGCCGGTGGTTTTCATGCCGAGTTTCCGCGCGGTGTAGGTGTTAAGCAGGTAGCTCTTCAGCATGCCGCGCTCAATGACGGCGGTACGCCGCGAGGGCACGCCTTCGTCATCGAACGGAGAGCTGCCGAATAAACCGGCGATCGTGCCATCGTCGATCACCGTCACGGTTTCCGCGGCGACCTTCTCTCCCAACTTGCCCGCCAGGAACGATGCCTGCCGGTACACCGACTCGCCATGCACGGCTTCGAAGATGCTGCCCAGAAGACTGCGCGCCGTGCGCGGTTCGAACACCACCGGGACGCGCTGCGTTTCCACCTTGCGTGCACCCAATCGCCGCAGGACACGCTCGGCTGCGACCTGGCCGACCTGCGCTGCGGGCTCGAGTCCCGCGAAGCTGCGCGCCATCGACACCCAATAATCGCGCTCCATGGATTCGCCCTGCCGCGCGACGGGGACTGCGGCCAGCGAGCAATAACTGGAACGATATTCGCCGACGAATCCACGGGAGTTGGCGAATACCCGGCGGCTCAGGCGGGAATCGAACGAGCCACCCTCGGAGTTGGTGATGCGCGGGTCGGAATCGAGCGCGGCGGCTTCAGCGGCGCGCGCGAGATCAATCTTCGCCGGCGTTTCCAGATGCTCAACGTCGGCACAGTAGAGCTGCAAATCATCAGGGATCGCCCCGAGCTCCTCCGCATCCGGCAGACCAGCATGCGGATCTTCGCTCGTGATGGCAGCCAGCTCAAGCGCGGAAGCTACCATGCGATGGATTCCGTCGGCAGATAAATCAGAGGTGTACGCTGAACCCGCCCGTTGTCCAATCAGCACACGCAGCCCCGCGCCTCGTGATCCGGCCTGTTTCAGGTTTTCCACCTCACGCATCCGCACATTCGCTGAGAATTCGTTGCCTTCGGAAATCGTGCACTCAGCTTCGCTCGCGCCCCGATCGAGTGCCTGTTTCACCGTTTCCGCGGCCAGCTCGGCAAGATGGTTCTGGCTCAAGCAGTGCCCCCCACGGTCATACGATCGATCTTGATCGTGGGAATGCCGACGCCTACCGGAACGCTCTGCCCTTCCTTGCCGCAGATGCCGATGCCCTCATCAAGCTGCAGATCGTTGCCAACCATGCTGACGTAGCGCAGCGCCTCAGGGCCGTTGCCGATTAGCGTGGCGTTGCGCACCGGCCGCGTCAGCTTGCCGTCTTCGATGAGGTAACTCTCCGATGCCGAGAAAACGAAATTGCCGCTCGTGATATCCACTTGGCCGCCACCGAAGCTAGCGCAGTAAATTCCTTTCGGCACGGAGCGAATAATGTCCTCGGGATCGCTTTCGCCCGCCAGCATGAAGGTGTTGGTCATGCGCGGCATGGGAATGTGCGCATAGCTTTCGCGGCGGCCGTTGCCGGTGGGCGTGGCGCTCAGAATGCGGCTGGAAAGCTGATCCTGCAAGTAGCCCCGCAAAATACCGTTTTCGATGAGCACGTTGCGCTGCGTGGGATTGCCTTCATCGTCCACATTGAGCGAGCCTCGGCGATGGCTCATGGTGCCGTCGTCGATTACGGTGCACAGCGGGCTGGCCACCTGCTGGCCGATGCGATCGCTGAAAGCGGAGACCTTCTTGCGGTTGAAGTCGGCCTCGAGACCGTGGCCCACGGCTTCATGCAGCAGAATGCCCGGCCAACCGGGCCCCAGCACGACGGTGGTTTCTCCCGCCGGAGCTTCCACCGCATCGAGTTGCACGATTGCCTGGCGGGCCGCTTCCCGGGCGAAATGCTCGGGCGTCTTGTCCTCGAGGAAATACGATAGCTCGACGCGTCCGCCACCGCCGGAATACCCGCGCTGCGGAGCCGCGCCATTCTGCTTCGCCAGAGCCGCCACACTGATGCGTGCCAGCGGCTGCCGGTCGAAACTCAAGACGCCGGCGCTGGTCGCAACCATCACGTGGCGGAGGCTGTCGGCATATGTTGCCTGCACCTGGAACACGCGCGGGTCGTAAGCGCGGGCAGCGGCGTCGGCGCGCTTCACCAGTTCCATGCGATCAAGGATCGCCGTCTCGTTGGGCGCGGTGAGCACCGGATACAAATTCCGCCTGTGGCCTTCCTCGAGCGGAGTCTTTTCCACCTTGGCAGGACCGGCAGCGATGCACGCAGCCACGTGCGCTGCTTGGCGAATCTTCTCGGGGCTCAGATCGTCGCTATAGGCGTATCCGGTTCGCTCGCCAGCGATGACACGCACACCCACGCCGAGCGATACACCCTGCGTCGCGCTCTTCACGATCGATTCGTCGATACTGATCTGGCTGGTCGAGAGGTACTCGAAGTACAGATCGGCGTAGTCTCCACCCTGGGAAAGCGCCTCAGAGAGATACGACTCCAGATCTCCGCGGGTCATGGCGAACCGCGAAGCAAAGAACGAATCCGAAAAGCCCATGTATCTCTTGAGGTTAGCATGCAGCAGCGCCTTTTCCGGCTTAATGAACTTTAACTGCGCGTTCACCGGAACTCAAGAATCCAAAACGTCTTAGTAGGTGAAGGGCATGAGAAGCCCTTAGAAGAGGAAGGGACACAGACATGAAGAAACTTTCAGCTTTGGTGCTTGGGGCGGCAATGGTGCTCGGCTCGGCGTTTGCCGCGCAGGAAGCAGCCACGACCCCCGCGAAACCGGCGGCCACGACCAAGGTTGCCAAGAAGCACCACAAGAAGAGCAAAAAGAACGCGAAGAAAGTCGCTGCTACTACGGCGAAGACAACCACCACGCCAGCTCCTGCAAAGTAACAAATTCTGCCACGGTTTGGCAGGCTCGTGAGGTCTGCCAAACCCTGCTTTTGCCCACCCCCGCTCCGCCCGATCCGCCCGAACCCCCTCTCGATTTCCGTCTGAACTTGCGCTAACGTTGCAGATGCCATGCCACGACCCAGTTCGTTTGCCCAGGTCGAAATCGAGACTGGCGAGCAAAGCGAGCGCATTGAGCAGCCAGAGCCCGACTCCCCATTCCACATAGCTATCCTAGGTGACTTCAGCGGCCGGGAGAATCGCGATATCCTCGACGCCAAGCTTCAGGGCCGCAAGCCGATTCTGATCGATCGCGATAACTTCGACGACGTTCTCGGCCAACTCGCACCCGAGCTGCATCTGCCTCTGGGTGGACCGGACGGCCCGCGTGTTCCGGTTCGTTTTCGCGAGCTGGACGATTTTCACCCCGACCGCATCTTTGAGCACCTCAAAATCTTCCAGGCGCTGCGCGAAACCCGGGTACAATTGCACGATCCTGCCGGGTATGAGGCGGCCGCGGCGCAAGTGCGTTCCTGGGCAGGCGTCGTCGCGCCCCAACCAACGCCCGCGCCGCCGCCCGTCGATATCTCCCGGCTTTCCGCGCGCGAATTATTTGAACAGACACTCAGTGCAACCGAATCCCGCAGCGCCGCAAGCCCAGCGCGCGCCATGGATGATTTTCAGGCGATGCTGCGCGCCATCGTAGCCCCCTATGTCGAGCCGAAGCCCGACCCCCAGCGGCCGGAGTTGGTGGCGCAAGTCGATGCAGCCATCAGCGGCCAGATGCGTGCTCTGCTGCATCACCCTGATTTTCAGGCGCTCGAAGCCGCCTGGCGCGGCGTATTCCTCCTGGTGCGGCGTCTCGCGACCGGCGCGAACCTGAAAATCTTCTTGCTGGACATTGCCAAGCCCGAGCTGGCGGCCGACATGGTCGCCACCTACGAGCACTTGATCCAGCACACGCCGCGCGACGAACCCTGGGCGGTGTTGGCAGGCAATTACACGTTCGATCCGACTGACGAAGACGCGCAACTGCTGGGCCGCATAGCTGCGGTGGCAAGCCACGCAGGCGCTCCGTTTCTGGCAGCGGCTTCACCGCACGTGCTAGGATGCAACTCCTTTGCGGAAGCGCCGGAGCCGCGCCGCTGGCATCCAGTCACGGCTGATTCCTGGCACGCCTTGCGCCGGCTCCCGCAGGCAACCTGGCTCGGTTTAGCGCTGCCGCGCTTCCTGCTCCGCCCTCCTTACGGCAAGGAGACCGATGCCACCGACAACTTCGCCTTCGAGGAATTCGGGCCAGCTCCGCACCACGATCACTACCTCTGGGGAAATGCGGGGCTCGCATGTGCATACCTGCTGGGGGAAGCGTTCTCGGAATCGGGATGGGACTTGCGCCCCGGTGAAGTTTCAGAAATCAGCGGGTTGCCGATGCACGTGGTTCATACCGATGGCGAATCGTACCTCAAGCCGTGCGCCGAAGCGCTCCTTTCCGAGCGTGCGGCCGAGGCTATTCTCGACCAGGGTCTGATGCCGCTCGTCTCTATCAAAGGCAGCGATGCCGTCCGGCTGCTACGGTTTCACTCCATCGCTGAGCCTGCCAGAGCGCTTTCCGGCCGCTGGAGTTGAATCTGCAAGGAGTTTGATCCCATGCCCGAACATCACACGCATTCCGATAAACATGAGGCTCATCGCCGGCTGATCGCACGCCTGCGCCAACAGGCCGATGACGTCAGCCGGATCACCGCTGGTCTCGACGAAGCTTCGCTCGCGCAGCGTATTGCTCCCGAAAAGTGGTCGCTCAAGGAACTGGTCTGCCATCTGCATCGAATGCAGGATGTCTTCGAAGGCCGCGTCGAGTCGATGGTCGCGGGAGAAAATCCCGCCATCACGTCCTACATGCCCGATGGCGATACCGAATTCGAAAGAATGCTTTCACGTCCGGCCAAGGAGTTGATCGCGGCGTTTCTCGAAAGCCGCGAACGGCTTGCCGGCTGCTGGGAGGAACTCTCACCCGCTGAGTGGCACTCTCCCGGCAGGCATCCTGAATTTCCCCATTTCGATGTGCATTTTCAGATCGAGTACATGGCGCATCACGAGGCTCACCACATCTATCAGATGTACCAGCGCCGCGTGCCGTTCGGAAAGTTACCGCATTAATGTTCATCGGTCACTTTGCGGTCGGATTGGCATCCAAGCGCGTCGCACCGCGCGCATCTCTAGGGGTCCTGCTGGCCGCGCCGAATCTGCTCGATTTGTTATGGCCCGTCTTTCTGCTATTGGGTTGGGAGCAAGTGCGCATCGACCCCGGCAACACCGCCTTCACACCGCTCGACTTCGTCAGCTACCCGATCTCGCACAGTCTCGTCACGGCCTGCGGCTGGGGTGTGCTGTTTGCGCTCCTCTATTGGGGTGCCACGCGTTACACTCGCGGTGCCATCGTGATCGGTCTCAGCGTGGTGAGCCACTGGGTTCTCGATTTCGTCACGCATCGCCCGGACATGCCGCTCTATGCCGGTGGGCCCCGCGTCGGCTTAGGCTTGTGGAACTCCGTGCCGGCCACCATTGCGGTGGAGGTCGCCATGTACGCCGCGGGCGCCTGGCTCGATCTCTCCATGACCCGCGCCCGTGACCGCGTTGGTACCTACGCCTTGTGGTCGTTCCTGGCGTTCGGCTTGTTGACCTACGTAGCGAACATCCTCAGCCCACCGCCGCCGAGTGCTCACATGATTGCTGTCGCCGCGCTTGCCCTCTGGCTTGTACCACTTTGGGGATGGTGGATCGACCGCCACCGCGACGTTACGCCTACGACGAAGGTTCCATAACGCGGCCGTCCTGCATGTGCACCGTTCGATGCCCGTAAGACGCGGCTTCCGGATTGTGGGTAATCATGAGGATCGTCTGGCCCAGCCGCACGTTCAAGTCACGCAGGATTTCGAGCACCGTCCGCGAGTTGGCGGTGTCGAGATTTCCCGTTGGCTCGTCCGCCAGCAGGATGGCCGGATGGTTGACGATCGCGCGCGCAATAGCCACACGCTGCTGTTCGCCGCCTGAGAGCTCGCTGGGCTTGTGGCTCAGACGGTTGGCGATGCCCAGCACCTTCAGCGCTTCCTGAAACCCGGCGTCCTCGTTGTGGTCCTTGCCGCCGAGATATCGGGCCAGCGCGATATTATCAGCCGCGGTGAGATTCGGCAGCAAATTGAACTTCTGAAACACGAAGCTCACTGTGCGCTTGCGCATGCGAGTGCGGCCGGCGTCGGACATGGCGCCGACATCTTCCCCGGCAACACGCACCATCCCCGCTGTGGGTGGCGTGAGACCGCCCACAATGTGAAACAGCGTCGACTTGCCCGAGCCCGACGGTCCCACGATGGAAAGGAACTCGCCCCGGCTGACGTTCAGGTCGACTCCACGCAACGCCTCCACGTCCACCTTCCCGACGCGATAGATCTTGCGCAAGCCGCGGATTTCGATGATCGGCGCTTCACTCATAGGCGAGCGCTTCAATGGGATCCTGGCGCGCCGCGCGCAGGCCGGGATAAAGTGCGCCTAACAGCGAGGCAATGATCGCGATCGCTCCGGATCTCGGCCACCAGTCGTATACAATCGCCTGCGTCACCGAAGCCGGAACAAAGGCGTGAATCAGCCACCGGCCGCCGAAGCTCAAGACAATCCCCAGCACGGTTCCACCTATCCCCATGGCTAACGACTCGGCCACGATGAGCTGCAGCACATAGGCTCGCGACGCGCCGAGCGATTTCAGGATTCCGATCTCTCGTGTCCGCTGCAAAACCGCCATGTACATCGAGAGGCATACAACGGCAAACGCAATCACGATGGCAATGCCGATCATCACATTGATAAACGAACTGAGCCCCGGCACGTTCTGCACTGAGGCCTGCGAAAGGATATCCTCCATCGAGTAAACTTTGTATCCCTTGAGCCGCTCATTAAGCGCATCCATCACGAGCTGCGTGTTCGCCGGGTTGTCCAGTTTTACGTAGATTTGACTGAGTTTTCCTGTATTGCCTTCCAGGTCCTGCACAACCTCCAAAGGCAGCACGATATGCGATAGCTTGCCACCCGCAAAGATTCCCGCCACGCGCCACTTCCGGTTGAGCAGTTTGATGTGATCCCCGGCGTGCACTTTCTGCTGCTGCGCGTAGTAGTCGTCGATCAAAACGTCATCGCGCTCGCGCGGTGGCCCTCCTTCGATGTAATCGAATCCCCCGCTCATTTGTTCGAACTTGTGGAGATCCACGCCACTCGCGGAAGTGATACCGCTCACTACCGCGATAGCCGTTCCGACGGCAAGGGTCACGTGCGGTTGCTTCTCCAGCCACGAAACCCAGTCCTGTGGCATGGACGCGGCACTGAAACTTAGCAAAGAAGTATTCGGCGGGCGCAACAGAATGTCCGCGCCCGCGCCTCGAGTGCGCTTCGCCGATTCTTGTAGCAAACCCTCAGCAATTCCCACCAGCGTCAGAATCAGCGTCACCGGAATCGCGATCAGCAGGATGCTGAGCAGCGTCCGCAGTGGCCGGAACCTCAAGTTTTCGAGAATTAATCGAAAGGTCAATTCGTTTTCTTCTTTCGGGAGGCCGGCGAATCCGTGGCAGCAGCCGCCGGCGCCGCGGGCTTGCTGCCCAATACTTGTAGCACAGTCCCCTTCGGCTGCTCCAGAACAAATTGGTCATCGCTGATCAGCTTGTTGAATTCGACCTTCACCAGCGTGATCACCACCCCGTATTCGTCTTTCGGGCGATTGATATCGATTACCCGTGGAAACGCGACGCCGTGAAAAAGCTTCCAGTCACTGTATCGGGCGTCGGTGAGAATCTCGCCGTCGTCGTCGAACGTCATTTGGCGAACGATGTGTAAATTGAGCCGGTTGAACCACACGTCGCGAACCAGCCGCAGGCCGCCGTCCGCACCGGCTTCCACGAAGTGCAGGATGTAAGCCGCGTTGTCTTCATCGGTGAAATCCTGCGGCAGGCAGATCTGTTTGTTGGTGGGCGGCGGAATGAACAACGCGTCCAGAAAAAAGCTGGGCCGCAGGTTCTCCAATTTGTTGGCCGACGGCACGGCGACCGGTTCATTGCCCCCCGTGACGAATTTGTTCTTGGAAGGCACGTACAGGCGAAATCCCGTTCCGTCTGCCACCATGTCAAAAGCCGTATTCCGGACGACCGGATAGAGGCCGATGATGCGAATATCCGCGGGCTTCCGGTAGCGAATGTACGCCAGAAAATCCGTGTACTCGGTGATCTTGCCTTTGATCACACTGCCCACCGACGGCACCATGTCGACCGTGGCGCTAAAGCTGCCGATCAGCCGCGTCTGGTTCTCGATCAGCTTCAGTAGCGCCTCTTTATTCGCCGTGAGGAGCGCTTGCGGTTGTGTGGATTTGTTGCGCGTGATCAAACGGCGGCGCGCCAGACAGGATGTCAGCAACAACGCCGAACATGAGAGCGCAATAATCGCCGCGACACGGCGCAACTCCATCAACCCATTGTAGGCAAGCCGAAAAGCAGCCTGTCAATCGGAGATGCCCGAGCCGGTCCCGTGCGGCGTGCCGGGTGACTGATTCCATCGCTGGATCACTCGCGTTTCGCGCTCGTAACCAAGGACGCTGAGGCACGCCGTGTCGAAGGCAAAGAGCCGGCCGGCAGCGGGCGCAAGACCGAGCCAGCACGCGGTCAGAATTCGCAGAATGTGACCGTGCGCAAAAAGCGCGACGTCACCGCCAGCGCCCAATGCGCGATCGATGACGAGACGAGCCCGGGCGCCGACTTGTTCGACGGTCTCGCCGCCGGATGGCCCGTTGGTCCAAATGTTCCAGTCAGGTACTTCCTTGCGAATCTCTTCGGACGTGCGGCCCTCATAGGAGCCGTAGTTCCACTCCATGAGATTGGGTTCCAATTGGGCGGCGCTGCCGTAACCGGCGAGACGGCACGTTTCCCGCGCGCGCTGGAGCGGACTGGAGAGAACGAGTGAAAACTGCTTTCCGGCCAAATAGCTCCCGATGGCCGCAGCTCGGGCTCGGCCCGTCGGCGTCAACGGAATGTCGGTGCGTCCGGTATGCGCGCCGGAACGGCTCCACTCCGTTTCGCCGTGGCGAATTAGCCAGAGATTACTTGGGAGTGACATCCACCAGAGTGGCTACCGGATCGGTAGGGGACGCCGGGGAATTGACAGGCCGCGCTGTTCCCTTGGCAGGACCTCGCGTGGGCCGTGCCCGGGATGCGCGGCCGATGCCGCAGTAATCGAATCCTGCTTTCCGCGCAACCTCCGGGTCGTACAGGTTGCGCCCATCCACCAGGATAGGCTGCTGCATCAAGAGCGCCATCTGTTCCAGATCCAAACCGCGGAACTCTTCCCACTCTGTGACCAGTACGACAGCGTCGGCTTCCAGCACAGCGTCGCGGGCCGAATCGCAATACTGAATCTTGAGCTCGGGATTCTGGGCCTTACATGCAGCCATGGCGATAGGATCGTACGCTTTCACACGTGCGCCCAACTGGATCAGCCTTTCGGCAATTTGCAGACTGGGAGCGTCGCGGAGATCGTCGGTATCCGGCTTAAACGCCAGGCCCAGTAACGCGATCGTGCGCCCCTTCAGGATGAACAGCTTTTCCTGTAATTTTTGAATCACCACTTGCCGCTGGGCGCGATTCACGGCCAGTGCGGCCTCGAGCAATCTGGCCTGATACCCGTACTCTTCCGCTGTGTGCAGAAGCGATTGCACGTCCTTACCGAAACAACTTCCGCCCCAGCCTAAGCCGGCACTGAGGAACTTGCCTCCGATCCGCGAATCGAGTCCGATGCCCGTCATGACCTCTTTCACGTCGGCGCCCACTCGCTCGCACAGATTGGCGGCCTCATTGGCGAAGCCGATCTTCATCGCGAGGAACGTGTTGGCAGCGTACTTGATCATTTCGGCGCTGGTCAGCGTCGTAGTCACGAGCGGTACCCGCTTCATGCCGGCCGGGCGCGGTACGTAGGCCGGCGCCTCAAAGGTCTGTTCGATCATCGGTCCGTACAGCGCGCGCAAGGCTTCGGTAGTAGGCTCCTCTTCCGCGCCCAGCACAATGCGGTCGGGATAGAGTGAATCGGCAATGGCGCTGCCCTCGCGCAAAAACTCCGGATTGCTGGCCACGCCGAAACGGACTTTTTTCTCTTCGTCGGGGTGGGCCTCACGAATCCCCTCGCGAACCAATGTCTCGACCAGATTGCCACAGCCAACCGGTACGGTCGACTTGTTCACTACGACGCGAAAACGGCTATCGTCCATGGCTGCGCCAATGCTGCGAGCCGCTGCCTCCAGGTAAGAAAGATTCGCCTCTCCGCTGGGGCGTGGCGGCGTTCCCACGGCGATGAAAATGACATCACTCGCCGCTGCCGCCGGCCCGAGTTCGGTGCTGAAGTCAATCCCTCCGCGCACCGCCGCATCGCGGAGCAACTCCGCCAGGTGAGGTTCGTAAATCGGCATTTCGCCACGCTGCAGTTTGGCGATCTTGTCGGGGTCCAGGTCAACGCACGTTACCCGATGGCCAAGGTACGCAAGACAGGCCCCGGTGACTGTTCCGACATATCCGGTGCCGATAACTGTGACTCGCATGCCTCCCATGAACAGTACCCTCCCCCTTTCAACTGTTTTAACGCGTTCTTGACTGCACCTGCAAACTTGGCTGAGGTATTCCGGTGAAGTTAGACCGAGGAGGCAGTCGTCAGTCGGGCGTCGGCTTGACTGCACATTGTATCGACTAGCTGAGCGCGCTGGCCCGCCGTGCGAAACTCGTGGAACTCTGCTCTGATGGCGGTTGCTTTGTCATCCGTGCGGACGATCCGGCCGCGTATCACCAGCTTCAGACTGCAAGAACCGTGAAGCAGAAAGGGCCAATGCAGCGCCAATTCGATCGGCCCACTGGTCGGCAACAGACCGTCGGCCTCAAAAAGCACACCGCCACTACTGATGTTGAGAGTCCGGCCAGAACCGAGGCGCTCCACCCCTCGGTGTTTAATCAGCCTATACTGGACTTGCAAAGCAATCGGATACCGGCGTTTGGAACGCCGGTCACTGCGTTTCTCTGCTGGTGACGCAACAGCAGGACTTAGGGCTGGGACAACGCCCATATTTCCTCCTCAGGTTCCAAAAGTGGCGCTAGGCCTCGTGGCCCTAATGCTTACGGGCTTGGTACGCAATTTTGACTCCACAGGCTCAGTTGCAGCTAACCTTCCTGCTTGCAACAGATTTAACACATCTGTCAGAACTGGAGGACCAAATCCAAATTCCCAAACCTCGGCAATCGAACTAAAAAACAGGATTTCGATCAGGGAACGTTGAGCAGTCAGCAGATACTGCGGATACATTACGAAAACCGAGCTGGCAATCTTCAGGCACTCGGAGAAAAATAGCC
>Ga0326728_10022469_pt1 | contig 11702 bp, 12 predicted proteins | sample MB3enrmetagenome_FD_207602 | JGI IMG/M metagenome (GOLD analysis project Ga0326728, IMG submission 207602) | Lab enriched peat soil microbial communities from McLean, Ithaca, NY, United States - MB31MN | ecosystem: Environmental > Terrestrial > Soil > Wetlands > Peat | place: USA: New York... | reverse complement strand
CGGCCTATTATCGCGACCCGACGCCGGCAAGGCTCCTTCGGTCTTATGGTTGGCCCGGCTATGATCTAAAAGGACCTTCAGGAACTATCCTGGAGCGGCTGCTCCGCCTTAAGCGGGATCGCTGCCCGTGAGCTCGGGGAACGTGACGTGCACGTAGAGGGGTGTTGAGTCGACGGTGAAAGCCTTGTAGTAGTTGCCTCGGGAGCGCATGTAGAACTGGCGGTCCTCAAGCTGGAGGACGTTCGCTTTCAGGATGAGCTGCTCCTCGATCTCCCGCAAGGTGATCCTCCCAGTGCATTCGTCGGGCGTGATGATGGGCTGGAACTTCTTCGCGATGGGTGAGGAGTCCTCCATGTACTGCGCGGTGTCGGGGTGGTTGACCCGCATGAAGATCCAGTTGTTGATGTTGTCCATGATGCCCTTCGCGGCCTCCGGCCCTATCTCCTCCTCGATGAGGGCGATGCTCTGGGTGTAGAAGCTGATCCACGTGTTCGCGCCGCCCGCTTTCGAAAAGAGCTCCTGGATGCCCATGTAGGCGATGTTGTGGCCCTCGTCGATATGGATGCAGAGGGGTGGATCGAGCCTCCTGCCTGACGCGAAGAACCTGCCCACCATGCTCTGGATCATGGAGATGAGGACCCTGCCGATGATGTGGGCGGTCCTTCTCGCGAGGAGAGACCCGGTGTTGCAGTAGAGGATCACCCCCTTGCCTTCCCCGAAACGGGAGACGAATTCGTTCACGTAGCTCTTGCCGATGATCTTTCCCGTATTGCCGGAAGAGAGGGCCGACAGCATGGTCCTCAGGGATGAAGCCACCTTGGAGAAGAACTCCTGGGTCGACGAGAGGATCTGCTCGATGTTCTCGGCTATCTCTGCTGCTTCGGGAATTTTGTGCTTGATGCTCAGGAGCCCCGTTCTCATGTTCTGGAGGTCCTTGTACGTGACCCTGGCCTTTATGTCGCTGAAGTTGGCGTTCAGCTCCCTCCCCTTGTCCTTTGCCTCGATGGCGAGGCCGGAGACGACCGCGCCCGTCACCTCGCTCGCGATAGCGATGAAGTAGTCTTCTTTCGCCTTGATCCCGCTCACCACGTGGTCGACAAGCTCGTCCTCCATGTAGTAGTGGCTCAAGGGGTCGAGCTTGACCGAGTGCTCCGGGTAGATGGGCGTGAGGAGCATCACCTCCTCGAGCCTTCCCGACTCCGCCGATGCCTGGATCACCTTCGAGAAGAGGTCGATGTCTCCTTTCGGGTCGATGATGGCGACGTTATAGCCCTTCACGATGTCCTGCTCGATGACGGACTCCATGAGCCTCGTCTTGCCGATACGGGTGGTCCCGAAGCAGCCCAGATGGCCGCTTCGCTCCTGGTCGGGTATGGTGATGAAGATGTCCCTCGACCGGTCGGCGAGGTTCACCCCCTGGCCAAGAATCGTGACGCCGCTGTTCGGACGGCATTTTCCCTGTCTGTTTATGTCGCGTAGTCGTTCGAGGCCATTACTCTGGGTCATGATGGGTCGGCTCCTTCGAGAGTACTACTTTGCTGAAAAGTCTGCGAAATGCGAAACAGACAAAGTGGAGAAGCCTCAGGATAGGCGTCAAAAAAGTAATACCCTATCCGACCCGGCCGCACCGACGGGAGATGCGGCCCGCAACGGACAAGAACATTGCATGTCGAAGGGTGGGTCTCGATCCCCGTGCGGCAATGACTTTCGGGCATGGAGCCCGCGTGTGTTCGTGAGGTGCGGGATAGCGCTATCCTCGCCGGCTCCATTCACCGGCTTGAGACGGCGCTACATCGGTAGCCCGGCGACTTTCGGGGGATTCTCGTGGTCCTGTCTCTCAAGGTAGGATACCTGGCGCCAGGGGTGGTGGTCAAATCGATGCCAGAGCATGATTCTCATCTCATCCTCATCTCCGGCACGGAGCTCCTCGCGCTCCTGCCGAAGAAATACGCGAACAGGCCTTACAAGGTCGGGCAGAACCTCGTGGCGTGCGTCTTCATGCTGGAGAAAAGCAGGATTATCCTCTCCCAGCGGTCCCCGCACTATTACAGACGGACCGCGGAGCGCGTGTTCAGCACCCTCATCGAGGAAGAAAAAATCAGGATCAGGAGGGCTGCCTCGGTCACAGGAGCCGGATTCGCCAAGATGGCCGTGGAGGGCCTGAACGGCTTCGATCCGGTTAGGGAATGCCTCCCCTTTCTCCCCGGGATGAAAGCCTACACGGACGATACGATCACCCTCGTCCGCCATTCCGAGGATATGAAGGAATATGTGAAGAACGCCCTCGTCCCCGCGCCTCTGGACAGGATCCGGAAAGTAATATATTCGAGCACGCTGCGGGAGGCGGCCGTCGGAGTGGACCCGGCCTATTACGGACTTTTCGTCGGCAAGGGAGGCGCGAACGTCGCCACGGCCGCCAAGCTGCTCGACATCACGATACTGATAAGGAAGGTTGAAGAGACGGCGCTCTAGGGAGGAGGAAGGCATGGACTCAGAGACCGATGGGAGAAAGAAAGCAGATGCGGTTATGGAGAGAAAGCTCAGGCTCGCCAAAGAAGAAGGCAGCATCGTCCTTGCGCCGAAGATGCGGGACCTGCATCTCCTCACGCAGATGCTCTTTACCGTGGACAGGGCGATCAACAGGATGAGAATGGCCGCGGGGACCGCATTTGTGCCCCTCACCGAGCTGAAGGCGGCCAACGAGAGGATCTTGAGGCTCACAAGCGAAATACGGAGTTTCACCAGAGCCCTGGGCGGCACGGCCTTGTTTAGTGCTCCCGGCTCCGACCCCGTGGAAAAGGAAATCCTGGTTCAAAGAAGGAACTCTTATGTCTTCATGCCGAAGACCGCCGAAGGGTCGACGCTTGCCAATCTCTTCGTAAGCCTCGACTCCGCCTATTTCGAGTTCAAGATCAAGTCCCCCTTGCGGGATATAGAGAAGCTGGGGGAAGCCATCGACACGATGAAGGGGATCGTGCGGGAGTTCCACGCACTCACCTCCGACCTTGCTTCCAGGGCCCGGGTGAGCTTCGACGAACCAAGGGGCCTCGCCGGGTACCTCCACAGCGCCCCCGAAGAAGAAGGCGCAGCCGGAGGCGAAACGTGAAAACCCTATCTCTCGTTCCCATTGCTGCGCTCGTTCTTTTCCAGTCCGTCGCCTCTTATGCGACCGGCATCTCTCAAATGGATTATCGGTACTCCTTCGATGGCCCGGCCAGCGACAGCGCGCACGTACGGACCTTCGTGATCTGCGACGATGCGTGCACAGTGGGACCGTCCCTTGCGCCGGCGCCCCGATTCCCGGCGCTCTCGGTGAGAGTCTCGCGGGACGCCGCAAAAGAAAACGCGCAAAAGGCGCCGGTCAGCGGGAGCGAGGGGACTTTCCCCAAGAAGGACACGAGCGAAAGGGAACCTGCTGCGGAGGCGCGGATAACGGTCCTCTTCGGCCTCGACAGCTCGGCCCTGACCGAGCCTGAAAAAGCGAGGCTGTCGTCGTTCGTTGAAAACCTTGGCGCAGAAACGAAGGCAGGCGATCTCTCGGTGACAGGGTATACGTGCGACCTCGGAAGCAAGGCCCACAACGATGTCCTCGCCATCAAGAGGGGGGAAGCGGTCGCGGCATATCTTCGGGAGTCCGGCCTGCACGCTATGCGGGTCACCGGCACGGGCAAGTGCTCTTACGCGACGAAAGACCCGGGCAGGAGATACCTCAACCGGAGGGTTGAGGTCACAACGAGCAAAGGGGAGGCCAAAAGGTGAAAAGAATACTCGCATCATTCGCTACGTGTGTAATTATGGCGGCATTGCTCGCGTCGGCGTGTCTTGCCGGGCAGAGCGAGACGGAAGTCCGACAAATTTTCGCAAAGACATACCCCGGCATAAAGGCCGGGGAGATCCGCAGCTCCGACATCCCCGGGCTCTATGAGATCGAGGCAGGGCCGAACATCATCTACTTCTATCCAGAAAAGGGTCTGCTCGTGTTCGGCGAGATCTGGACGAAGGACGGCAGGAACGTCACCGCCGAGAAGAAGGCCCAGCTTGCTGCTGCGAAACTGAAGGACGTGCCGCTCGACAAGGCGGTCAAAATCGGCGACGGGAGGAACAAGGTCATCGAGTTTACGGACCCGGATTGTCCTTACTGCAGGAAGGCATCCGCGTTCTTCAAAGGGAGGGACGACGTGACTCTCTACGTCTTCTTCTTCCCTTTGCCCATCCACAAGGAGGCCGAGGCGCATGTGCGCTACGTGCTGTGCGCGGCCGATAAGGGCCATGCCCTGGAGGAGGTGATGAGCGGTCAACTGGACGGTAAAGGGGTACCCGCATGCCCCGATGGAAAGGCGGATGCGCTCCTTCGGGAGCACATGGACCTAGGAACAAAACTCGGGGTCAGAGCGACCCCGGCCTTCTGGATCAACGGCCAATACGTGGCGGGGGCGAACATCCCCGCCATAGAGGGCCTTCTTGGCCAGAAGACGGCACACCATACCAACCAACAACCGTAAAGGGAGGATTTATGAAGAAATACTTCAATTCACTGGCGGGCGCGGTGAGCACCGCGATCGCGGCAGCACACGCGGCATTGAGGCCGGCATTCCTCGCGTCGAAGTGGACCCAGAGATGCTTCACCGCATTTGTGCTCCTGGGGCTCACCTTCCTCATCGCGGGAGGGGCCCACGCGATCACTGCACCCGCGACCGGCAGCCTTTTCTACGACGCCTACGACATCGTCATCAATAACATGCTGAAAGGGGCGGTCGGCTTCGTCACGGCTATCCTCATCTTCGCGCTGTCGATCGGCCTCTTCCTCATGCAGAAGGTGATTCCAGGTATCGTCGGCATCGTCTGCGCCGCGATCCTCATCAAGGCAGACACCATCGTCACGAGTCTCGGAGCAGTTTTCTAGGACATAAGGAGGGCATGGGAAGACCCGTTGTGAGCGGGTCTTCCCTTCTTGAGAACATATGACAAGCAGGAGATTTCCCCAATACCTGACGCAGCCTTTCATGATCTTGAGCTATGAGCCGGACGAGCAGTGCATCGCCCTCGTGTGCGTGATCCTCGCCCTCGTGATGTGGGGCTGGGCAATCCTCCTTCCCTTCACGCTGCCCATCCTCTATAGCAAGACCAAAAAGAAGTATCCCCGGGGCTTTTTCAAGCACCTCGGCTATATGGCGGGGATAGGGCAGTTCAGGGGATACCCCACATTCCATGAAAAGGAGTTCATCGAATGAACCCGCTCAAATTCGCCTCGGAGCACAAAAGGCTCGCGGGAAGCAACGCGGTGCTCAAACTGACGGTCGTTCTGCTCTTCATCGGCCTGGTCATCAACGCGTTTATCAGCTACAGCATGTCCAAGCGGATGCGGACGGTGATTCTTCCGCCCGTCGTGGAAGAGAGAATCGAGCTTTCGGGGACGAAGTTCTCCGATTCGTACCTGAGGTTGATGTCGCGCTACGTCACGGGCCTTGCCCGTAACTACACACCCTCATCCGCCAGGGGCAACTTCGATGAACTCCTCACCATGTTCGATCCTTCGGTATACGTGGAGAACAAGACCCGTCTCTACTCCCTCGCGAGCACGGTGGAGACGGCGAGGGTGACGAGCGTGTGGACGCCCGACACGGTGTCGTGGAACGAGGGGAAACGCGAGATCATTGTCCGTGGCCAGCGGAAGGAATACGTGGGGGACCAGAAGACCTCCGACGCCCGCGAATCCTACGCCATCGATTACTCGAACACGAACGGCCGTTTCGCCATCACGCGGATAGCCCAAGTCGAGCTTCCCGGAAACGCCAAAGGAGACAACAAATGAAGATAGGACTACTGTCCGTGTGTCTTATGGCCCTGGCCTGGGTCGCATCACCGGTCCTCGCCGCACCGCCCGAGACGTGCGGTCCGGCAGGGTGCGACACCACAAACGCTCAGGCCGGCCAGACAACGGCCCCTCCTCTTCCGCCCGTCGTCCAGTCTAACTGGAAGAAGGCAGTGTTGCCCAAGGATGATTCAAAACCCTCTGTGATAACTACGAAGCCAATGCAGCCTCCCGCGCAGGAGGCGGCGAAGAGGCAAACACCTCCTCCTTCGTCCCAGACGCTCGATTCGGGATTCATCGAGCAGGAGCTTCTCCCCGACCCCTTGAGTATGGCCCAGAAGGTACTACCCGAGATCACGACCCAGGTGCGCCTTTCCAACTCGGACATCAACCGGGTGATCTGCCCCGTGGACATAAAGGACGTGATCTATTCCGAGGAGAAGGGCCTGACGGTCAACCTCTCGGGGAAGAACGCTTTTGTGAAGTTCCTCGTGGTGAAGAAGGACGGAAAGGACCTGTACTCCATGGTCCCTTCCGAGCTCTATTTCGTGTGCGACGGCGCGGTCTATACGATGATCGCGAGCCCTGCCCGCATCCCAGCCCAGACGGTCCAGCTCACGCCGGGGAAAGCGGGAACGGCCAAGAAGAACATGGAGCTATATGGGGAGCTGCCTTTCGAGAAGAAGATCATCACCATCGTGAAGAGGGTCTACATGAACGACGTGCCGGACAGCTTCACAAAAACGGTGGTCGGAAGGAAGATGGACCTCTTCAAGGACCTCGAAGTCACCCTCCGCGCGACCTACGCCATCGAGGGCGAGGGGTTGCGCGTGAAGGAATTCGAGGTGCGCATCCCGCCCACGAACACCGTGCAGAGCATTTCCTTCAAGGAGAATGACTTCCTCAGGACGGAGGTTTCTCTCCACCCTGTGGCGGTGAGCGTGGAGTCCATGACCCTGAAGAAGGGGGAAACGTCGCGCGTCTTCGTGGTGGAACGGACAGACGGAGGACAGCCATGAAAGAAAAACTCGTGAAGATCTGGGGGACCCTTCGCCCCGAGCAGAGGAAGAAAAGCATCATCGCGGGGGTCCTCCTCGTGCTCACCATCATCGCGTTCGGCATCTACAAGAGCACCCGGGGCAGCGCCCCGCCTCCGCCGCCTTCGGCAAAGAGGGAGATCAACCTGGGTGCGGGGGATAAGGACGTGCTCGAGAAGTCCCTTTACAACGAATCGACGAAGGTTATTGACGACATGAAGACCCAGATGGAGGACCTCCAGAAGCAGCTGAAGACGGTCCAGGAGACAAAGGAGGCCCCGTCGCTACCTGCGCCCACCGACACCCCTACCAAGGGTCTGTCAGGTCTTATGGGGAAGGAGAAGGGGCACCAGGTTCAGCCGCCTCCCATGCCGGCAGCTGGCGCATCCACGCCGCCTCTCCCTCCGGGCGTCCCGCCGTCGCCATCACCGATGCAACAGCCTGGTATCCGGCCTGCCCTTGCTGGCGCCGCCATAACTCCTCCCAAGCCGGAGATCTACGGGGGTATCAGGGTTGTCTCCCAGGTTGAGAATGATGCGAAAAACGATGCTAAAAAAAAAGACGGGATGAAGATATATCTCCCCCCTTCTTTCATGGAGGGGACGCTGCTGTCGGGTATGTACGCGCCGGCGAATGAAGGGGGAAAAGGGGAGCCTCTCCCCGGCCTCATACGGATCAAGAACCTTGCGATCCTCCCGAACTCGGTCAAGGCAGACCTCAAGGGCTGTTTCGTCATCGTCGAGGGCCACGGGTCCCTCTTCGACGAGCGCGCCCACATCCGTCTTGACACCCTGTCGTGCCTCGCGAAGAACGGAGAATCGGTAATCGATCAGAAGGTCAAGGGATACGTGGTCGACGAGGACGGCTTCGTGGGCCTGAGAGGCACGGTGGTATCGAAGATGGGCGCGGCCGTCGCCCGGAGCCTCTTCGCGGGGTTTGTGGCGGGCTTCGGGGACGCGGTAGCGCAGTCAACCACCACTACCTCGATAAGCCCTCTCGGTACTACCCAGACGTTTAATACCGACGAGGCCGCAAAAGCCGGGGCGGGCAAGGGCCTCTCCCAGGCCGGCCACGACCTTCAGAGGTTCCTCCTCGACCTCGGGAAGCAGGCCATCCCCGCGATCGAAGTGGGGGCGATGAGGCCGGTGACCGTCGTTATCAGCGAAGGGGTGGACCTCGAGATAAAGGAAAAGAAGAACGGGTGCCTTAACGGGGACGCCGCGTGCGCGAGCCCGGTGTTCTAATTCAAGTGGAGGAGACGATGTACAGATCAATCCTGGCAGTCCTGTCGATAGCTCTGCTCGCCGCATGTTCCACGGCGGGGAACGCGATCAACCCCTATAAGTCCAATTTCAACTGTCCTTACAAAGAATCGGGCAAATGCATCAGCATGACCGGGGCCTACAACGAGTCCCGAGCGGGGAAGATACAGCCGATGAACCCATCCAAGGGCGCAGTATTCCCGACGACCAGTGAAGCGGCCTATCAGGAGAGCGTGTACAAGAAGCTCGCGGGTCTCCTCGAGGAGCCGAAAACCCCTCTCATCGCGCCGCCGAAGGTGATGCGCGTCCTGCTACTCCCGTACAAGAACGACAGAGACCTCTATATGTACCGCTACGCCTATTTCGTGGTCGACGACTTCCGGTGGGTCCTCGACGGCAACCCCGCAGCGGAGGGAAAGTGAGATGGCGCTCACGAGCAATCTCCTCAAAAAAGTGCTCGGCGTCGAGGGGCTCACCTTCCAGGACCTGAAGGACGAGACCTACAGGAAACGGTTCTCCCACTATCTCCCCTGGGTCACCTACGATCCGGAGACCAAGGTGTACGGGTGCTCGGACGATTCGGTGGGGTTCATTTTCGAATGCTCGCCGTTGGCCTTCGCGGGGGAGCAGACCATGGAGACCTTGGAAGGCCTCGTACGGCTTAGCGTGCCCTCCGGGTCGGTCATTCAGTTCACCCTTCTCGCGGACCCCTATATCGAGCCCTACCTGAGCGCGTACAAGGCGCTGAAGACCCGGGACTCCGACCTCACGAGAGCTTCCGCCGAGCGGTTCACGCAGTTCCTGGCAGGCGGCAGGGAAGGTCTCCCCAAGCTCAACAATATCCCGGTACGTGACTTTCGCCTTGTGGTTTCGGCAAAGCTGCCCTCAGGAGGGTCGGAGTTCGATCTCAACGATACGAGGAACACGATCTTCGAGATCTTGAGCGGGGCGAACCTCTTCCCCGCCCCCATGGCCGCGGAAGACCTAATCCGGTGGATGCGTCGCCTCTTCAACGGGGAGGACTACGGGCTGGAGGGGCTTCCGTGCCGCTATGACGACTCGCGTCCGATCGGGGAGCAGATCGTCTTCGCCGAGACCGCGGTCGTAAAGTCCATGAAGGAGTTGTGGATAGGAGGGCGATGTTTTCGGTGCACGACCCCAAAGGAAGTGCCGCCGGAAGTGAACGGCTTCCAGACGAACCAGATCTTCGGAGGCGTATGGGGCATCCAGCAGGACGTGAACCAGTACCGGACACCGTTTCTCTATACGTTGAATATCGTCTACTCGGACTTGAGAGCCTGGCTCCACACGAAGTGCAATGCCATGCTCCAGCAGAAAGGGGTCGGCTCGTTCGCCCGACAGCACGAGGCGAGAAAGGAAGAGCACATGTGGGCCGCGGGCGAGCTCGAGTCAGGAAAGAAGTTCGTGAAGGTGATGCCCATCCTCTGGGTCTACGGGGCGAAGAAGGACGCAGTGAGCGAGTCCTTGGTCAGGGCGAAGAGGCTTTGGGAGGACTGCGGCTACCGGATGCAGGAAGACCGTGGGATCCTTCCCATCATGTTCATCTCGTCCCTGCCCCTGGGGCTCTATAACGTCGGGAAGAACGTGGACAACCTCGAGAGGAGCTTCGTCGCGCCCGCGAGCACGGTGGCGGTCCTTCTTCCGGTACAGGCTGACTTTGCTGGAGGGGGAGCGCCGTACCTCCTGCTCGCGGGGAGAAAGGGACAGCTCTGTACCCTCGATCTCTTCGACCCTCATGCGAACAATCACAACGCCTTCGTCGCCGCCTCGACGGGCTCGGGCAAGTCCTTCTTCGTAAACTGCCTGACGTACAACTACTTCGGGGCGGGCGCGAAGATCCGGATCATCGACATAGGAGGCAGCTACAAGAAGATGACGCGGGTGTGCGACGCCCGCTACCTGGATTTTACAGACGGTATGTCCATCAACCCCTTTACGCACATCGTCGATCCCCAGTTCGACTTACCCGTCATCGCCCAGGTGGCCGCCCAGATGTGCTACTCAACTTCAGAGAAGCCGGCGCCGACCGAGATTGAGATGCGTCTTCTCATGGACGCCGTCACGTGGGCGCACAGAACCTATGAGGTGGATGCCGAGTACCACCACGTGTACGAGTTCCTCCGGATGTATCCGGCCAAGGTGGGCGCGCCCTCGGGGAACGCGACGTTCACGACGGAGCTTGAAGTCACGGCTCACCGGCTCGCCTTCGCCATGGCGGAGTTTTCCCGGGACGGCCGGTACGGCGAGTACTTCAATGGCCCCTCCCGGTTCAACATCCATGACGACGAGTTCGTCGTTTTGGAATTGGGCCATCTGGAGCAGCAGAAGCAGCTCTTCAACGTGGCGGTGCTCCAGGTGATCAATGCGGTCACGAGCGACTTCTATCGCTCGAGAAAGGACGAGAAGAAGCTCGTCGCCTTTGACGAGGGCTGGCAGCTCATCCGCGACAACGTGATCTTGGGCAAGATCATCGAGGACGGCTACCGCAAAGCCCGGAAGCACTCGGGGAGCTTCAACGTCATTACCCAGTCGGCGACGGATCTTGCCCTCTTCGGAAGGGTCGGGAAGGTCATCGACGCGAATTCAGCGTTCAAGTTCTTCCTCCAGGCGGACGACATAGAGAAGGTCGTGAGGGACGGCGTGCTCGAATACGGCGAGTTCGAGGCGGCCCTCCTGAAATCGGTGAGGCGGAATAGCCCCAAGTACTCGGAGATATTTCTGGACACGCCCTTCGGGACGGGCGTCGCCCGCCTCGTCGTGGACGACTTCTCCCGGTACCTCTATTCCTCCTCTCCCGAGGACAACCAGCGCATCGAGGCGGTCATGCGGGAAAAGGGAGTGGGCTACAGGGAAGCGATCGAGATGATTCTCGACCAGGGGAAACAATAGGAGGTCGCTATGGGCGCCCGTTCACGGTTCAGACCGTATGTCCTCCTCTTGCTCATGTGCATCGCCTTCATAGCCGCCTTCAAGGATGGGTTCTCCCAGAGCGCGAGCGATCTCGGAGTAGCCCAGGGAAACAGCGTCCTCAACGTCTACGGGTCGAAGGCCGGGGTCACGAACAATATCTCCAATCCCCTCACTTCGAGCAACACCCCCATGACGACGGTAGACGGCACGGTCTCCTTCTCCGGACAGCTTCAATGTCCGAACTCGCAGCGGTTCATGGAGGTCCTCATCCAACCCGGAACGACGGGAGACATCGACACCTTCATCGTGAGCCAGGACACCAATTTCGACGGAAGCCTCGACTATACCTATGAAGTGCCCTTCCCCGTCTCCGGGCTCTGCGCGAACGGGGTCATCACGTGTAGCCCTGGGACGTGGACGAACTGCCAGACTTACCAATGGACGTCCGATACGTCGGGAAAGGTCTTCCTTCAGTCGGTCCCCCTCACGGCTCTCGGCGGCTGCTTCTGCGTCAACAACTCGTGCGGCGCCAACCTCGTGTTCGGCAACACCCAGGCGATCATGAACGTCATCGGAGGAGGGGTAGCGGGAGCGATACAGAAGAACGACTCCCGGTACGCCATCAGCAATGTCGTGATCGACGGCATGGACGCGACCTAC
>Ga0326728_10022468_pt1 | contig 11702 bp, 12 predicted proteins | sample MB3enrmetagenome_FD_207602 | JGI IMG/M metagenome (GOLD analysis project Ga0326728, IMG submission 207602) | Lab enriched peat soil microbial communities from McLean, Ithaca, NY, United States - MB31MN | ecosystem: Environmental > Terrestrial > Soil > Wetlands > Peat | place: USA: New York... | reverse complement strand
AGGTCGCACCACCGCGAGATTGTCGTGCTGGAAAGCCGGTGCATCGGCTGCGGGCAATGCCGCCTCGCTTGCCGTTATGGCACCGTGGTCCCCGGCGATGGCCCGCTGCCCGCGCGCACCGAACAGTGTGAGGTCTGCGGTGCCTGCGTAGAGGCCTGCCCTACCTCAGCGCGCCAGATCGTCGGCCAGAAGCTGAGCGTAAGCCAGGTCCTGGAAGCGGTCTTGCAGGACCAGATCTTCTACGAAGAATCCGGCGGCGGTGTGACTTTCTCGGGCGGCGAACCGTTGTGCCAGCACGAGTTCCTGCGCGCTCTGCTCACTGCATGCCGTGAACGCGGCCTCCATACGACCGTGGATACCTGCGGCCTGGCTCAGCCGGATGATGTGTTAGCCGTGGCGGCTCTCACGGACTTATTCCTCTATGACCTCAAATTCATGGATGACGCCAAGCACCGCCGCTACGCCGGCGTTTCCAACGACCTTATCCTCGAGAATCTGAAAGCGCTGGGCCGCGCTCAGAGCCGGATCTGGCTCCGCGTCCCTATCATTCCCGGCATCAACGATGCCCCCGCTGACCTCCAAGCCGCTGCCCGGTTTGCGGCCACGGTCTCCGGCGTGCAGCAGGTGAATCTCCTTCCCTTCCATCGAACTGGCCTGCCCAAAGCCCGCCGGCTCGGCCAGGACAACGGGCTGGCCGGAGTGCAACCGCCTTCCGACGAAGCCATGAGTCGAGCCGTGGACATCTTCACCAACGCCGGTCTCGCCGTTAAGACAGGGGGGTGAGAAACTTGTCCAACATGATGTTCGTGAACCTCGTTGCGCTGACCGGACGCTCCGCAATCAGCCTCCCATCGTAGATAATGCTGAACACGCCATAGGGCGTCGGAAGCTCCCTGGACGCCTTGGCGCTCCTGATTCGAACCACTTTCGGCTTCAGCCCCAGGGCTCGGGCCGCCTGCGAAATCCTCTCCACACTCTTTGAGACATAAGGGCACTGATCGGCAGCCAGGATTGTGAGGCCCTTCGCGTGTCTCTTCAAGGCTCGCTCCCTGCGGACGATCAAACGAGGATCAGGCGCTGTGGCCTTGAATTTCTTGACGAGCAGCTCGTACGGAGGGTTGCTCTCCACGGAGACAAAACCCGCCTTGATGAACAAACCGCTTCCTGCCATGAAACTATCGGAACTGGTCACCACGGCGACTCCTCGGCACTTGCTCTTCTTTGCGTCCCTCAAACAATCTTCCAGCAGGACAGCGCCGAGTCCTTTCCCTTTGTGCTTGCTATTCACCATCAAGCAATGGATGACAAGGTAACCCTCCGCCTCGACCGGTCTCCACGCGTGACTGCCAGGGGCATACTCGATCATCCCGATATCACCGGATTCGCGTGAGCGGAGCACCTTGTACCTCAGGCCTTCCGCGTAGCGCTTCTTGAGCCAATCACACTTGCGACGATGTCCCTCGTTGTTGCCAGCCTTGTTGCCGCACAGACTGCATGCGCCGATGTTGTCCGCATTGGTATCAACGATTTCGTACTCTCTCATACTGATCCTCCGCCCGCTCTTGCCAGGCTGCGTTGCGGCAGCCTATGAGTGTCATAACGACGGAACTCAGAAGGTGTGAAAAAACTGGCAGTGCCCGCCAAGCCCGGCCGAAAACACTCTGTTTCCTTAGCAAACTGACGGCACGTCTGACGCACTTTCATACGAACGCCGATTCTTTCACACCTTCTCACTCGCGCCGCGCCACCGAAATCTGATATAAAAGGCGGCATCATCGCGGCGTCGAGTGAAGTAATTTGTTAGGCGTCTGTCTTCTTACGCTTTGCAATCTCTGGCGGAAGTATGTAGCAAGTGTTGTGGGCCGGCGCTGTGTAGTCGGCGGGACGGCACTGCACCCTGAGCCTGCCGTCAGCGTCGAAATCAAGCGAGAGTGAGACACTCAGACCGCCGCCCATGTCGAGGCACCATCTACAGAATCCGTTGCGCTTTGGCGTAGGGTGGCCGTAAAGGCAGGTAGTGAAGCGCCCGCACTGCGGGCACTCGAGCAACCCGGAATCGTGTCCCGCTTGTCGCAGCGCATTCCGAAGCCTGTTGATGGCGTTGAGTGTGCGGCCCGACGCCCAGTCGGGGAGCCGAGATAAAACAGCCCACAACACCAGACCCACCTCGTAGACCAAATTGGCTGTCTGAACTGCACACGCACTCGGCCAGGTCGTGAAATACCGGCCAACGCGACGGATGCCAGGAGGCTGCAAGCAAACCGGGCACTGGCAAACCGCCTCGAAGGACCGAGCATCAATACTCCTAAGTGGTGACACAGGGATAATGGGCTGGCAGTCGGGTATCCGCGTGACAATGTCGAGAATCCTGTCGCACGCTCTGTCCAACTTCTTGGTCGTCCAACGATGCTGTCCGCCTCGTATATCCGCAACGGCACCGGCGACCAATGAGAGCAATGAATAGACTCTCTGCGCGGGTGCATCCGCCCAAACAGCCAAGAAATCGCGCAGTAACACACGCTCTGGCTCCGCGCCGCACAATGGGCATCGGAAGTGGAACATGTAGATTTGAAATTCGGCGGAACTCATGCGGCCTCATTCTAAGCTCAGTCTGTCCTCGTCAAACTCAACTCGCAGCCCAAGCTGCCTCAGTGAAGCCACAACCTTGTCTTTCTCCCGTGCATCCATGGGACCAATCTCGATGTCCATATCGGGCAGCCTCGCAGCCCGCTGACTGACCTCGTCATCGAGCAACATCTCGGCGGACGACTGCCAGACGCTGCTTGAAAGCAAGACGCCGACACTTGGCAGGCCGTGCCTGTCGAACACCTCCCGCAGAAATGTCAGAATCTCGTCGGCTGTAAATGGTGAAGGGGTTTTCTCGACCGGGCGACCGTGGAGTGCATACTGGCTGGCCACGTCCAGCGCCGCCAGCGCCTGGACGCCGACATTCACACCGAACTTGGTAGCGCAGGGGGTGCCGCTCTTCGGGTCGTCGTAGTAGTATGGGCCGACAAAAAGTTGCCCAAGCGCGAACGAATCGCCCGCCTTCATTTGCTTTGGTGCGTTCGATGGCATACGCGCGAGACGCAACTAACGCTGCGGGTGAGTTACGGCCACCGCAGCAAAACCAGAGATGAATGATATGACTAAAACCATACGAAAACCTAAAAGCGCGGTGGACCTTAGCTCGACCCGCTAGGCAGCCCGGTTTGAAAATCCAAATCAAGGAACCATGTCCCTCAAAAAACGGTCACATCCCGCCTCTGCCCAAGTGTGAATCAATAGCCACTCGCGGAAACCACTCAACAACTCACCGCCATAAGTCGGGATATAGCGTCGAACTCCATCCCGGTCAGGCGTCAAAATGCAACTCGCAAGCCAATCAGCGTGCTCAAAGCGAGCCGCGAGCCAAAACTCATCACTGGCCCGTAGGCCGGAAAAAGTCCCATCCGACAACCAGCCCCGAATCACGGCGTCAACTCTCGCGCGGCTCTCCTGCTCGGCGCGCTGGCAGGCTGCCTCTCTCTCTTTTTTCGGGAGATTTGCTCTCAACAAAAGTGGTGGCACAACATTCTGAAACCGGCTCACTTGCTCGGAAATATCGCCTCGCAGTGATTGAATATCAGCTAAGAACCTCCGGCGAATCTCCTCATTCTCTCGCTGGCGGAATGTCGAAGGTGGCTCTCGCATATAATTGCAGTCTCGTGCTGCCTAACGTGATTAGATAAACCTGTCTATCTTCCCATTTTGGGATGATAGGCCAACGGCTCCCTCTGGCCAATGAATCCGTTCGGATCATCAGGGCCATTTTTACTCCTCCCCAGTTGGCCTGTAAAGGCCTCATTTGGCGAGGTTTTCAGCTTGCGACCTCGCCGGGACCTTTCCTACCCTCCGGAACATCCGCCCTTGGGTGGGCAGTATGAGTCAGAAGCGTTGCTATGCGACCAGTGCCCCCAGAGGTATGGCCCAGCTTTGAGCGGCGGTTGGACGAGGCGCGGATGCCGACACCCCAACGTCCCGACTACCGTAAGCGGGTGCGCTTCTATCTGGATTTCTGCGACAAACACGGCCACCCGGAGCGCTCCCCCACGAGCCTTGGGCCATTTCTCAGTAAGCTGGCGGCCAAAAACCAGTCCGCGCAGCAAAGACACCAAGCTGCTGATGCCATCGGGCTCCTGCTTGGCGGACCCGTGGAGCCAAGGGCAAGCCTCCCGGCGCAAACAGCCAAAGGCCCAGCGAGCAGCGCACCCACCGCAAGCGGCCGAAGCCAGGCGGTCGTGCCTCGGCCAGTAACGCCACAGGTACAGCCAACGGCCAAGGCCCAGGGGCGCTTCCCGGCGGAAAGGCGAAGGAGTGGCCAGTTGGATAAGTGTGGCTGATCGAAAACAGGGGTTGGAAGGGGTTCTATGGTACCAGGGCATGTCCAGGGTTTGTCCAGGGTGCCCCCAGACCACCCCGAGGGAGCCGCGGAAGGCGAGTTGTATTCGAAGGGCTTATGATGAACGCCCAACAACCACCCTCCGACAGCCATCATCCAATCCCGACGCGGAGGGTGGCGCGGAATCATAGCAGACGCATGAGAGCCTCACGGGACACTCGCCAGAGTCTCGCTGAGGATAACATTTGGAGTCGCGGGGGCGCCTTCAGCCTCCGCCGGAGAGCTTAGAGCTGGCCTGCCAGGCCGGTTCCGGTTACAAGCGGGGAATGGTCTATCAACGCGAAATCCAGCTTCAGAGCGGCGGGCACCGCCAGATGCACGATCTGACCGACGAGGTGGCCCGGATGGTGAGAGAATCAGGCGTGCGGTGCGGAGTTGTGCATGTGTTCAACGTCGGCAGCACCGCGGCCATCGGGACGATTGAATTCGAGCCCGGCTTGCAGGAGGATCTGCCGGCGATGCTGGACAAGCTGTTTCCGCCGAGCCGCGATTACGGCCATGAGCAGGCCTGGCATGACGGCAACGGCCACTCGCACTTGCAGGCAACCATGCTGGGGCCGTCGCTCACTGTGCCGGTCAAAGAGGGCAAACTTGTGTTGGGCACGTGGCAGCAGATTTTCCATCTGGAGTGCGACGTTAAGCCGCGGCGGCGCACGATCGTGATCACGGCGGTCGGGGAGGGGGAGGCGTGAAACGTGAAACGTGAAACGTGAAGAGTGATGCGGGAGGCGTGATGCGTGATGCGTGTTGCGTGTTGCGTGAAGGGTGAGCCGTGAGAGTTTGAACGGGGGGGCATCATGGGTTATAGGTGAGCAATACCAGGAGAGAGGGGAAGCTATGAGCAAAATACGATTATTGGTTGGCACACGGAAGGGCGCGTTCGTCCTGACATCGGACGGGAAGCGCAAGCGGTGGCGCATCGGCGGTCCCGAGTTTGCGGGCTGGGAGATGTATCACCTGAAGGGGTCGCCGGTTGACCCGAACCGGGTGTATGCGTCGCAGACGAGCGGCTGGTTCGGGCAGAAGATCCAGCGCTCCAACGATGGGGGCAAGACGTGGGAGCCGGTCGGGGACAAGTTCGTCTATGACGGGACGCCAGGGACGCACAAATGGTACGACGGGACGCAGCACCCTTGGGAGTTCAAGCGCGTCTGGCATCTGGAACCCTCGCTGACCGATCCCGACACCGTTTACGCCGGCGCGGAGGACGCGGCTTTGTTCCGCACGACGGACGGGGGCAAGACCTGGGAGGAGCTTCCGGGGTTGCGCAAGGCGAAGGGGGAACTGTGGCAGCCGGGTGCGGGTGGGATGTGCCTGCACACGATCGTGCAAGACCCGAGCCAGCCCGGGCGCATCTTCGTCGCCATTTCGGCGGCGGGGGTGTTCCGGACCGATGACGGCGGCAAGACGTGGCGCCCCATAAACTCAGGTCTGAAGTCCCAGTATGAGCTTCCGGACCCGGATGCGGAGGTTGGCCATTGCGTGCATTGCATCGCCATGAACGCGTCGCGTCCGGGTGTGCTGTTCATGCAAAAGCACTGGGACGTCATGCGCACCGACAACGGGGGCGAGGCGTGGCGGGAGGTGAGCGGTAATCTGCCGACTGACTTTGGGTTCCCGATTGCGGTTCATGCCCACGAGCCCGAGACAGTCTATGTGGTGCCGATCAAGAGCGACTCGGAGCATTTTCCACTGGACGGGAAGCTGCGGGTGTACCGGAGCCGGACGGGGGGGAACGAATGGGAAGCGCTCGCTGTTGGCCTGCCGCAGGCGGACTGCTATGTGAACGTCTTGCGCGATGCGATGGCGGTGGATGCGCTCGAACCGTGCGGCGTGTACTTTGGCACGACCGGCGGCCAGGTCTATGCCTCGGCCGATGCCGGCGACAAGTGGAAACCCATCGTTCGGGACCTGCCGGCCGTGCTGTCAGTCGAGGCGCAAACCCTGGCATGATACGAGTCCTGCTTCCGGCTCATTTGCGGACGCTGGCGCGCGTGGGCGGCGAGTTGCGGCTGCAAGTCGAAGGTGCTGTTACGCTGAAAGCGGTGCTGGACGCGCTGGAGACCGGGTATCCGGTGTTGCGCGGGACGATCCGCGACCACGTCACGCTGCGGCGCCGGCCATTCGTGAGGTTTTTTGCGTGTGAGCAGGATTTCTCTCTTGAACCACCGGATACCCTGTTGCCAGACTCGGTTGCGACGGGTGCCGAGCCTTTTCTGGTTGTAGGTGCTATGGCAGGAGGGTGAGGCGTGGGATAGACAGGCGGCTCGACTGGCATTGGCCGAGTCATCGGCATGCCGTCGAGGGCACGCCCTGCCTCCCGGCCAATAAGATCAAGATATTAGTGAACGAACTGCTTGCTCTGAGCGGAGAAGGGTGCGAGCCTCATTAGCAACGGCAATTGGAGACAAGAATATGATCACTGAAATTGCATTCACCGGGACACCGGTCACCGACATCAAACGCGCCCGCGCATTCTACGAAGGTCTGCTGGGGTTCAAGCCCACGATGGAGGCCGGCGGCGGCCTTTGGGTGGAATACGATCTAGGCGCCAATACCTTCGCGATCGGCAGTTACGGCGACGCCTGGAAGCCCTCACCGGATGGAACCTGCATTGGGTTTGAGGTGGATGACGTGGACGTGGAGGTTTCACGTCTAAAGGCCAAGGGCGTGCCGGTTCACATGGACGCGATGGACACGCCGGTGTGCCGGTTCGCCATGGTGTGCGATCCCGACGGAAACAAGCTCATACTGCACAAACGCAAAGCCAAGTAAGTCGCCCGGCGCCGCCGCTTGGGTTTCAACGGCAAGCGGCACGAATCCCGGCTGGCCCGTGACTGTGGCCTGACAGTACATATAGCGGGCGGGCTAAAAGTGTTGCGAAAGTGACGGGTTAGGAGAGGGGCCTTGGCCCCCAAAGTGGGCCAAGGCTGCCCTCGTCTGCCCCGCTCTTCCGCGTGCTGACACCTCCCTAGTCCCCCCGTGGTCTCCCCGGAGTCGCGCCGTAGTACCTCCGTTAGGCTAACCGACTCTTCTGCTTGGCGAGAATCTCGTCTGGCATTCAGAAGAAAGACAGGGAGGGCGCGGGGCGGTAGTTGCGTACCTTCAGGATCAGATGCTACAACATGCACGAAACCCCGCCTGCGATCCAGTCCTGTGGCGGGCGCGCTGATTGCATCGAGAGCCTGCGTGAGCGGGAGGTCGTTTGACTCGCATAGGACTAACCTCCATGGCAATGAAACGAGCCGGCAAAGGCTCTCGATCGCCTCCGAAGAAGCAACCATGCCCGGACCGATCCACAAGGCGGCGTCTCCGTCCCCAATCGCCTGGACAAGCAGGTCCGGAAGTTCAGCATGCAGGATTCGAACGCTTTTCATAACGCAACCTCCTTTTAGGCACTTTGCATAGGGACTACAACTTCTCATCACATCCGGTGATCAAGGTGTTCAACAACATCTACGCCGAACACCTGGCGAAGATGGGCAAGCCGCCCGGCGCTCCGGGCCGCATCGCTCTGTCGGTCGCCGGCGACAGCGCCAAAGCCGAGGCCGTGCTGATGCAACTGGTCAGCGATATGGGCTTTGACGCCGTGGACGCGGGCGGGTTGGACGAGTCGTGGCGCCAGCAACCGGCCACACCGGTCTATGCGGCGGACTTCGACATTGCCGGCGTCCGTGAGGCTCTCCGCAAAGCCACACGCGAGCGCAAGCCAGAGTGGAGTGCCACACCCCAAAGCCCGGGGAGTTTCGAAGCGCCAGCGTGAGCCCTAAAGTCTAGAGTCTAAAGTCTGCAGTCGGGCCGGCGCACTGCCGCCCTATTGGGCGACGGCCCCCCTCGTCCCGGAGGGATGACTGAGAATAGCCCAGCGCTTCAGCACTGGGTGCGAATGTGCAGCGGCATAAGTCCCGTAGGGACGGCAGATACGACCGTGTTCTGCCGCCCCAGCAAATGTCACCCATTATTTACACAGGGGCTGACCCTGGGACGCGTCTGGAGGCGGAGGAAACTCCAGGCCGTATTTCCGGCCCAACTCGATCACTCGCGGAATGTCCTGTTGCTGTTGCGGGCTCATTGCGCCGATTTCCTCAAAGAAACCCTCGAAACCCGACGGGGTGATGACGCACATGAGGCGGCCCGGCGTCTTGCCCAAGTAGCGATAGGTGTGCGGGATACCGCGCGGGGCGAAGATCGTCGCGCCTTTTTGGGCGATGAACTTTTCGCCGCCAACCGTCCACTCGTATTCGCCTTCAAGGACCTGAAACGTCTCGTCCTCCCGCTGATGGATGTGCGGGGGCGGGCCGCCACCCGGCACGTCGTGCGACTCGACGGTGCTGACGATGCCGCCGGTGTCGCGGCCCTGGACGCGAATCACCAGGGGAATGCCGAGGACGTTCAGCTTCCTGCCTCCGTCAGAAGGGATCTGGATGGGCTTCATAAGCGTTGAAGTTGATTCTCCGCGCAGGTGTTCTGTTTGTCAACGTCTCCGCCTTCACGCGGCCTGGTGGTGGTCACTATTCTGGAGTGCAAAATCCCAAACCGGCCGCCTGCGCTCTTCAAGGATGCGCCGGACGACCTATGAGATGCCCCTTCACCTTGCGCGCGCCAAGTTGATGACCGGGTGGCTGGGGGCTTACTTCGCTTGCTGCTCCTCCAGGAAAACCGTCTTGCGGTCACCCGAAGAGTAGGAAACGAGCGTACGGAGTGGCTCGGTGCCCGTATTCACCAGGTTGTGTTTGACCTTGGCGGGGATGCGGATCGTCATACCAGCCTTCAACGGGATGGTCCGGCCATCGTAGCTGTGCAAGCCTTGGCCTGAAATCACGAAAAGCACTTCCTCGCAGTTGGGGTGGTAATGCACGGGGTTGTGTTTCCCAGGCAAGATCGTGGCGAGGCCGACCGTCTGTTCGGCACCTGGCATCAGCTTTTCATTGCACACCCACTTAAGTGTGCCCCAGGCATTCTGTTCCAGCGGAAGCTGTGCGGCGTCCGTAACCTTGCCGCTCCATGCCGCAGGAATGGATGACGCTTGCCTTGGCGGCTTCTCATCTCCCCCCATGCCCGAGATGCACAACCCCAAGCTCAACGCCGCAATGGTGATTCTCTTCATAAGGCTTGTCTTCATTTTAGCAACAGCCTAACGGAGGCCTGCGGAATGGCAACGACGAAGCCTCCGTGAGCCCTGTGTCCCATGCCGGACATGGCGTTGACGGTGAAGGCTGGTTGCTGCCTTTGCCTTCCTCCATTTCCTCGCCGTGTGGTTGAGTTGTTGCCAAGGAACCGAGCTACGACCGCCTATTGCGTTGCGGCCCTCACCACTTGGCCGCCATACTGGCAGCAGTTGCACATAATTGCCTGGCTGCAAACGCTTGACACCGCCCTGTTTCGCCTGGTCAACCAGTCGTTTACCAACCCGGTTTTTGACTGGCTGATGCCGAAGCTCGGAGGCCACTGGCTATTCGCGCCGGTCCTGGTGGCGCTTTGGCTTTTTCTCCTCTGCAAGGGGGGCCGGCGAGGACGTCTGTTCGTCCTGTTCCTGGTGCTCGGGATCGCATTGGCTGACGGGCTCGTCTGCAGTACGGTCAGAAGGGCTATTGACCGGCCCCGCCCCAGCGTAGCCGTGGCAGGCGCGCGCTGCCGAGTCAAGTGCCCGCCCGACAGCAGCATGCCTTCCTCGCAAGCCGCTGTGTGGTTTGCGGCCACCATGGTCTGCTACATTTATTATCGCCGCAGTGGGTACGTCCTGGTGCCCCTGGCGACCGCGTCCGCCTTCTCCCGCGTCTATAACGGCGTACACTATCCGGGTGATGTGTTTGCTGGCGCGGTCCTGGGGGCGGGGTGCGCCGCCGCCACGGTTTGGGCTGGCAACGGGCTTTGGCGCCGCTTCGGCCGCAAATGGTTCCCGCTCTGTTGGCAAGCACTGCCTTCGCTCTTGTCCCCCGAGACGACGGCGAAGGCGGAACCCGGGACCCCGCTGTCGGAACCCTCGCATCGCGAGGCGCAACTCGAGCAGCACTGGTTGCGGCTCGGTTACCTTCTGACCGCCGGGATGCTGTTGTTCCGGCTCGGTTATATCGCATCCGACGTGATTGAGTTGAGCAATGACGAAGCCTATCAATGGCTTTGGTCGAAGCACCTCGCCCTCTCCTATTACAGCAAGCCGCTGGGAATCGCCCTCATCCAGTTCGCCGGCACTTCGCTCTGGGGCGATACGCAACTCGGCGTGCGCTTTTTCTCGCCGGTCTTTGCGGCGATCCTGAGCCTGGTCATGCTGCGTTTTCTGGCCGGCGAGCTGGGCGCGCGCCAGGGCTTTTTGCTGCTGCTCATCATCACCAGCGCGCCCCTGATGAATGTGGGCTCCACCCTCATGACAATTGATCCGCCCCTGGTGCTTTGCTGGACGCTGGCGCTGGTCGCCGGGTGGCGCGCGGTGCAAGCCGATGGCACCACGCGGGATTGGCTATGTGTTGGGCTCGCGACGGGTCTGGGCTTTCTCTGCAAGTACAGCGCGGCCTATCTCATTGTTTGCTGGGCGCTGTTCTTCCTGCTCTGGCCCCCGGCGCGGGTGCACCTCAGGAAGCCCGGTCCCTATCTCGCCCTGCTGCTCTTCGGACTTTGCACCCTCCCCGTGGTCATCTGGAACGCACAGCACGGCTGGATCACAGCCCGGCATGTGGCTGACGATGCCGGGATGGCCTCCGAGTGGCATCCGACGTTACGGTTCTTCGGGGAGTTCATCGCCATTCAGGTGGCTCTGTTGAACCCGGTTTTCCTGGTCGGCGCCTTGTGGGCTATGGTGGGCTTCTGGAAACACCGCCAGCAGAACCCGCTGCAGCTCTATTTCTTCTGCCTGGGCGGGGTGGTCTTTCTCGGGCACTGGGCCTACGCGCTCCATTCACGCGTTATGCCAAACTGGACCGCGCCGGCCGTGCTGCCGATGTATTGCTTGATGGTAAGCTACTGGAGCGCGCGCTGGCGAGACGGTCTGCGCGCGGTCAAAGGTTGGCTCGTAGCCGGGCTGATTCTCGGGCTTGGTGTTGTGGGCCTGATGCACAACACCGACCTTATCGGCAAGCTGGTGGGTTCCCCGTTGCCGGGAGACGCCGACCCGCTGCGGCGCGTTCGCGGCTACCGGGCAGCGGCCGCCTGCGTCGAACAGGCGCGGCAGAAGCTACAGCAGGACGGGAAACCCGCCTTCATCATCTGCGACCACTACGGAATCACGGGGTTGTTCTCGTTTTATCTGCCCGAAGCCAGGCGGGCT